>ERZ1026856.79-NODE-79-length-65746-cov-15.232635_pt1 | contig 65746 bp, 60 predicted proteins | sample MGYA00380158_ERZ1026856 | MGnify/ENA primary metagenome ERZ1026856 (study PRJEB33269, sample SAMEA4719794) | human gut metagenome | biome: human-associated habitat; feature: organic feature; material: feces | place: Cameroon | collected 2013-10 ... | reverse complement strand
AATTAACAAAATTTTCGAAAACACGCTCCCGCTACGTGTCGCTGGTAACGGTACTAAGAAGCCAGTCACGACTCACGTCGTACCTGCCTTCTAAGAACCGACCGCTCCCCAGTGTTTTCTCAAGCTTTTGTTAATTTTTCACAATTCAATTTACGTTATGATGAGTTTCGCAATTATCTAACATCATGTCTATAATATCGTATCTATTCTAACATATATTTCTGTAAAATGGATAGCATTTCCATAATTTTACAAGGAGATAAAAGCTAAATAAATGCCTACCGGGAAGAAGTACCGCACGAATTTTAATGCCGGAATGTAGGCTGCAATATCCACAAGAACCGGGCAGAACACCAGATTTATCAACACAAGCAGGAACATGTGGGATGTAAAACTGGTCAGATTTTGTATCCATTTTCCAACAATCCATATCCACACGATACAGGCTGCCAGCAATAATATCATGGCGCTGATCTCCCGAAGGAATCCGCGACTCTCCCCGGAACAAAGCAATAACACCAAGCCAGCCACCGCCGGCACGGTTCCCGCTGCGAGAAGTCCCATCATCTGAAATCCTTCGCCAAGTGGCGCCGGAAGTGCCAAATATGGTTTTCCACTGCCAGCGTCAAAACGTCGTCCGTATTCCACAAATAAGATCAAAAACAGAAACAATGCCACAAGCCCGTGAAGTGCAAATACCTGTTTTCCATCCTCTATCGTCTGTACCGCCTCTGTCTGCTCCACATTTACCTGAAAAACCTCATTTCCTTTGAGATACTTTTCATTATAGGCAAGCAGGACATCACGCGCTGCGTTTGCATCATCACCAAACAGCTGCTCTGTCCTTGCACTCAGCATCTGTGCTCCGTACACCTCAAACAGCGCCGCATAAAATGTCTCACGCGCAACCTCGCCCTTCGTGGTAAGCGGTGTACAGAGATACGACACACTGTTTTTTAACTTTTCATGCTCAAATTTCTTTTCAAAATTGTTGGAAAAATAAAAACCACATTCCAGTTTTCCTGCAATGACATCCTCCTGCAACGCCTCTTTGCTGTCGTACATCACAAAGGAAAAAAGACTTTCACGCTGTGTCAGATGTTCCAGCACTTCTTTTCCATGCGCTCCGTCTGTTTCCACAATTCCAACGGTCACATTGTCAGACTGCGGCATGGAGATCTGTCCGGCAAACCAGACCACAAAAAACATGGACGCTAATAACAACAGGCTTGTCCCGCGTTTCAGCCACGCTTTCAACTGTAAAAAGTACCAGTTGAAAAGCGCTGATTTTTCAAACCCTCCGACGGTCAGACTGCCTCCTTTTTTATGTTCCTCCCGTTCCACCTTTCCAAAATGTCCTGCCGCTTTTGCCCATAACACGCTGGCCGCAAAAAGCACAACAAACATGAGAATCAGCTGCCTTGTCTCCTGCCCTTTGATTCCGAAAAACAATAATTTCAGATAATAGCTGTCCCAAAAGGTCAGTGGAAAAAAGGTTCCGATTTTTCCAAAAAGTTCCGGCAGATATGCAGTAGGGATCACAACACCGGAAGCCATGATCTGAAAAACATTGACCGCAAGCAGCACGATCGTTCCTCTGGTGCTCTCTCCCGAAATCGTATAAATCAGTTGAAAATACGCTGCGATCACCGCTGCAAGAAGCAGTGTTCCATGCAGCACCTCCCGGTCAAACCACAGAAAAGACAGATGCAGCTTCCCTGATACCAGACAGCCTGCGGCATACGCCAGAATTCCCACAAGCCACAGCGGAACGGTCATAAGAAGCACTTTGACCAACGCATTTTTCCCTTCGCCGATACCATAAATTCTGATTTTATCCTCCACAGCACGGCTTTGCTTCTGATACAGATATCCGTAATTGACACCCATCATCAGAAGGAGGAGCAGTACAGCCGCAGAAAAATAGTATTGATAGAGGTCTGCTTTCCCTAGCGAAGAATACACATTTTTCTGGAAAACCGAAGTGCGGTCGAATGCCTCGTAAATATAAAGTTCGGAGATCACATCCCCAATCTGATCCCTTGAGATTTCCGCCTGATAAATCTGCGCGGTATCGTAGGCAGCATAGACACCAGCCTCCGCCGTCCGAAGCAGGGAGACGCCGTCCGTCACAAGTTCACCGAACACTCTCGTGTTTAATGGAGCATTTTCCGGGAAATAAATGGTTGCCGGTGTATTTTTCCCGGAATCCACATCCTCGTAAAACTGTTCCGGCAGTGAGAGCACCGCATCTAATGTGCCTTTTTCCAGCGATGCCATCGCTTCATCCTGATTCAGGTACTGAAAGTGGCAGACGCTTTTCACGCTGTCCATCGCAGAGATAAACTGTGCCACCATCTTCGTCTGTGCCTCATCCTCAGGGATCACCACGCCAATCTCCGCCGTCTGGAACACACCTGCATCCTTCATAACGAGACTGACCGCAAGCACTCCGCCTGCGATCAGTAATAACATCACTATAAACTTTACCATGCTTTTTCTCGCCGCTATCAGGCTTTTTTTACCCTCAAGTGACAGATATCGAAGAAAAAATCTCATGAATTAAAATCCACCTAACATTGCTGCAAAGATTTCATGAAGAAGATCCTGCCATTCCTCTTCCGTTGCATTTCCAAGGTCAAAGGTATCGCCGGAAACTTCCTCAAACTGGGCACCTTTTTTCCATGTGATACTACCGCTCACATCTTCAGAGGCACTTCCGAGATCATCAATGGTAATGACCATGCTGTTCTTATCGACTGCAAGATTTCCTGCAAAATTATAAGATTCCTCATCATATTTTGCTTCCATTGCGATGTCTCCGCTGTCACTGTCATACGTGAACTTTACGGTATCGTTTTCCTCTGCTGTCATCATGATCGTCTCGACACTGCCTTCGTTACTGCCCTGAACCTCGATCACTTTCTCATCATCTGCAAGGAAGATCATGTTCTGCATTCTCGTGTCACCGCCGAGGAACTGGACTTCAAAGGAAACATCATTTTCCGGTATAATATCAATCGCTGCATACTGACCTTTGTATAAGTAGAATACAAGTGTCGTGCTGTCGGCAAACTCTTCCACTGCCTCTCTCATAGACGCGACAAAATCTGCTGCGGTCAGATCAAGTGCATCCATCAGCTCCTGATAATCTTCCCCGTAAAGTGTCTCAAGTCCATCGATCACATGATTCACGTTGTCTTTGGTCACAACGGTCTGATATCCCTTACAGCTGCGCTCTGTTCCGTTGATGGTAAAGTCTTTTGCGTCCACTTTGGAAAATTCCAGCATATTGTATTCATCCGCGTAAACTTTTAACATTTTCTTGCGGAACTCATCTGAATTCTGGTTATCATAAGCAGCCTTAAGCGTCGCATCCACTGCATCGAGCGTATCCTGGTCTACCATTTCCAGCAGATATCCACTCTTTTCATTTCTGTAATCATAGGTAAACAGGCGTTCACTGATTGTTGGGACTTCCACCTGCACACTGTCCGCACCAATGTCTGCTAAAAAATCAATCGATGGTGCACCGGAAATATTGAAATTTCCTTTTATCTGCTTCTGCTCCTTCGAACTGCGTCCCTCCATGGAAATATCGCCCTCATTCATGGAAACATCCATTTTGAGTGTATACTCATCCGAATACAGGGAAACACAGTCTTTTAATGCCTCGCCAAAGCTTCCCATATCACTCACAGTCTTTGCACCTGCGAGCAGCACTTTTTTTGACGGGCTTAAAAAAGCTCCTGTTTTGACCACTGCAAATACGCCAACGCCGCCCGCGACAACCACTGCTGCCACCACGCCCGCAATGATGGCGATTTTGTTTCCTTTCTTTTTTGGTGCTTCCGGTGTTGGTGTTTCCATCTGGTTTGCCGGTGTCACAGTATTCTCCACCGGATTTTGTGTTTCAAATTGTTCGTTCATAACGAATCCTCCCTTGTTTTTCTCTGTTTCCTTAGTATTTGTACTTGATTGTCATTCTGACATGCCTGCAAACTTTTGCAAAATATCTTCTGCATCTAATTCCTGCACTCTGCCCTCATCCATAAAAAGGCATCTGTCCGCATTGCGTATCTCGCTCTCATCATGCGTCGTCATAAGGATGATTCCATTTTTCTGCTGATAGGTTTTCATCCACTGGTGAATACTCTCTTTATAATAAAGGTCAAGAGCTGTCGTCGGTTCATCCATCAGTAAAAATGACGGGTTCTCCATGAGTGCACTTGCAATGCTCAAACGCCGTTTCATACCACCGGAAAGTCTGCTTACCTCTGTTTGCAACAAATCCTCCAGTTGAAACTGTGCGACCAGCTCTTTTGTGTTGGCGTTGTGGCTGCCGCCCCAGAGTTTCAGATTATCCTGCACCGTCAGTTCTTCCATCAACGGATTTTCCTGCGGCACATAACCGCAAAACCGGCGAAATGTACTGCTTCTGTAGGTTGCTTTTTTTCCAAAATAGCATAGTTCACCGCCATCCGGCTTTAAAATGCCCGCCATGATCTGCATTAAGGTAGATTTGCCGCAGCCGTTTTTCCCTGCGATCGCAACGCACTCCCCCGGCTTTACCTGAAAGGTGATATCGGACAGTACTTTCTTTTTTCCATAACTTTTTCGAATCTGTGTTACCTCTATCATGTTATCTCAATTCTTCTTAATCTGCTTTCCATTGTCTTTTTGTGATTTTTCAGTACTTCACAATTACGCTTCGTAACTGTTCAGTTCCACTTTCTTTACGATCAGAATTTTTTCCCCTCTGCGCAGATCCTCATCCGTCCGGTGATTATCCCGCAGAATATCTTCCACCGTTGTGTGATTCTCCTTTGCGATACTCCAAAGCGAATCCCCATCTTTTGCAATGTAACCGACCAGTCCCGGACGCTTCTGTAACTGCTCCATATCCAGAGGCTCCTCACGCGTATCAGTAATATTATCTATCTGTTCCTGCTCAAATGCAAGCAAATCTAATCCGATCACCGCTTTTATTTCCACATGATCCTGATCGAGCATGACCGCGGACAACTGGCTGATCCTGCAATCAAGTTCTGTCTGCAGTTTATTTTTCCGCTCCAAAGCCTCCAACTCTTCCGGCTTATTGCGCTCTGTCCGCGCCGTCTGCTGTGGGATTTCAATGAGCTGTTCAAATGGATAAATCTCTCTGGCAGAACCGATTGGCATCTGATCATCGGTCGTGATATAAAGCAGTTCTGTGACCAGAATCCCCTCTGCACGCACGCCCTGTCCGGTCAATTCCGTGCTCTCTAAATGAACCGTTCCCTCACAGGAACAAATCTGTAAAATTTTTTCCTGGCTTTCCGCTAACTCCATCTGCTCGGTCAGCCGGCACTGGCTGTCATTTTTCACGGAAATATGTTGTAAGGTCACGCCTGTGCAGACCGGAATGATCTCCTCTTTCAGAGAATAAACGTCCTCTAACATGGAAATCTCCTGTTCTTTCCACACCCGGATATCCAGATTCATCACAAGTTCCAGGACCAGAACGCGCTCCTCACCGTCGTAGTCCGGCTTTACCTCAAGTTCCATGGAAGCCGGTCCTGCCTTCACTTTATAAATAATATCTGCCTCCGCTCCTGCGTCACATTCCACACCGCAGTCCAATGGAATCACCGTCTCATACCACTGCACGCGGTCTGTTTCCTCTTCCTCCTGATACAAAACGGAGATGAGCACTTCGCCACTCAGTTTTACACCGTCCTGCCCCATTTTTGTATCCAGATTGCGGATTTCTAAGCTTTTCCATAAAATTTCCTGCACATTGGGTTTGCTTGACGGCAGTGTGATCTCGCTTTTCTGACGGCACTGATCGCGCTTCATACATAAAAGCTGTAAGATATTTGTGTTCCGATAACGTTTTTCACATCCGTCATCCGCCTCTATCCCAACACAGAGTTCATCCTCTTTTTCCAGCGGTTTCTCCGCCTTCAACAAAACGACCGCACGCACACTGATTTTTCTGGAATGGATGACTCCGATCGTGAGATCCTCAATCTCTCCGGATGCCTGTATCACATCATATTCCTGTACACCGTCCATGTTGAGTTTTTCCTGAAACGGTATTTCTCCTTTCAGACAGCTTATTTTTGCATTGTCCTGGTCACTGCGGTACAACACTTTAAAAACAAGGCGTCCCTTTAACCACGCCGCGCCTGCTGCCGCCTTCACCTCATCAAACCGAAGTTCTCCTTTTTCCTTTAACACTTTTACAATATCCGGCCGGTAGTCCGGCACGTTGTAATCGTCATCTAATGTAATCTGGCTCTGTGCACTGGCAAATGTCGTGCAACTATGTAATTTTATTTTATTTAACTGCAAAAAAATTCCCCCGATCCGAAATCCTTTTTTTCATTGTATTCGAATAGAGGGAATTTTATACACGCTTTTATCACTATTTGCTCATAAAATAGCCATCTGCACACTTTCTTAGCAGAGTTTCATGCGAATATCTTTTGTAATAATATCATTGTAACTAAAGGATAATAACTGAGGTTGATTGTCATCACGCTCATCATTTACCAATATCGTGAAAACACTTGGATATGCATGCTGGATCACGCCCTGCTGGATATCAACCTTATTACGCCCACGATCAAGCTGGATCATAACTTTACTGCCACACTGCTGGTGTACGGATGCACGTACCTTACTGATGTCTGCCTGTTGCATTTTTCTACCTCCTTATTTCACGCTTTACTTTAGCACTGTAATAAAATTTTGTCAAACGGATTTGCGTGTTTTGTACAAAATTCATGAATATTTGCAATTTTTCTCAATTTTCGAATGTTTTTTCATACAAATCTACTCAAACACTACATTCTCGTCCCGCAGCTCCACTTTCACCACAATATATGGATAACTTGGGCTCTTACTGATGGTTTCCCCCTTGCGCGGACCGATCAGTTCTGTATCAAAAATGACCGCATTCGATGTGAGATACAGGTCGCGGATACAGATACTATACCCTCCGGTCTCCTGTTCTCCGTAGCCTCTTACTATGTATAAAAATTCGCTGTCCTTGTACGTCATTTTAAAATCTGCAGCTTTTTTTTCCTCAATATCATTTTGCAGTTCTTCCGGTATGTCTGCCTCTGCGGCGATCGTGTAATCAAGATCACTGATTTTTGTCCGGTTCGTCTGTTCCACACTGCATCCGGCAAAAAGAAGTGCTGCAAAAAAAAGCGTTGTAAAAAGAACCTCCGTTTTCCAAAAAACATACCTGCTTTTTTTCCTTTTCGTCTGCATACCCGCCTCCAGTTCCGTGCCCTGCGGCACAGCATTTTTGCTCTTATACCATTATATGCCGGCATACCTTTCTATATTCCTAATTTATGAGTTGTTTTTCTCTTCCCCAACCCTTATAATGGGATGAGGCTGATACTTCAGTGTAATATGTATCATCGTTTTTTTAATTTTATAGACAATTACGAAACTCCTGAAAACCTAAATTATATTGTGAAAAAGCAACAAAAGACATGAAAGACATTGGGGAACCGCCGGTTCTTAGAAGGTAGGTACAACATTTTTAATCAGGTCTGTGCATTTACTGCACAGACCGTGCGAAGATGATTCAGGTGTGAGCAAATTCCTATCTGCGTAGCAGATTTTAAATGAATTTGCGAAGTACTGCGAAGAATGAGCAGTACCGTTGCGAGTGACACATAGCGAGAGCGTGTCTTGAATGTTTTTGTTGATTTTGAACAATTAAAAGAAGAATAGGAGGAGTTTCGTAATTATCTATAAAACATTTTATTAAGTAGAAAGGAATTTTCCTTATGATAAGATTAATACTTACATTACTTTTTGTGATTCTCTACCTCATCATCGGAATCCCGGTGCTCGGCGTAGAATGGATCATTGCAAAATACAACAAAAAAGCTGCCGATTTAAGCCAGCTTCGCATGGTACAGTGGGCGTTCCGTGTGATTTTATTTATCTGTGGAACGAAAGTGACCGTCATCGGTGAAGAAAATGTCCCGAAAGATCAGGCGGTCTTATACATCGGAAACCACAGAAGCTATTTCGATATTATCATCACCTATGCACGCTGCCCGCGTCTCACCGGCTACATTGCGAAAAAGGATATGGAGAAAGTGCCGTTGCTACGCACCTGGATGCGGCGTCTGCACTGTCTGTTTATCGACCGTGAAAATGTAAAAGAAGCGTTAAAAACGATCCTTGCCGGAATCGACAATGTAAAGAATGGAATTTCCATGTGTATCTTCCCGGAAGGCACGAGAAATAAAACAGACGATCTGATGCTCCCATTCAAAGAGGGAAGTTTCAAGATTGCAGAAAAGAGTGGCTGTCCAATCATTCCGATGGCGATCACGAACTCCGCAGATGTATTGGAGGCTCATATGCCTCGTGTCAAAAAAGCACATGTAATTGTAGAATACGGAAAACCAATTTATCCGAACGAGCTGGATAAGGAACAGAAGAAAAAAATCGGAGCTTACTGTCAGAATGTGATTGCTGAGATGTTGGAGAAAAATAAATCTATGATTTAGGTATCTGTCAGACCATATTAGAACATAAAATAATCTATTTTGAAAACCCCCAGTGTTTCGGCACTGGGGGTTTTGGCGTGTCGCATCGGACATTCCTATTTTTACTTCGTCAATTCCTTCACAATCTCCGGGAATCCCATAAAATGTGACGCTTTCACAAGCACTGTATCTCCTCTCTTCACCTCTTTCACAAGGTCTTTGATCAGGTCTCCTTTGTCCTCATAATCGTGGACTTCTGTCTCACTGCTGCATGCACGCACTGCTTTTGCAATCTCTTTTGAGAGTGTTCCTGCGCAGTAAAGTGCATTGATTCCTTTTCCTTCGAAATGTTCTCCCACCATATAGTGAAGCTGCTTTTCCTCCGTGCCAAGTTCGCCCATATCTCCGAGTACCGCGATTTTTCTGCCCGGTGCTTTGGACAATACATCGATGGAAGCTTTCATGGAAACCGGGTTTGCATTGTAGCAGTCGTCGATGATCGTAATGCCATTTTTGTGAATCAGGTTGCTTCTGCCACCGATTGTCTGCACAGATTCGATACCGCGTTTCATCTCTTCACAGGTCAGACCTAACTCTCTTGCCACACTCACGGCTGCCAGCGCATTGTATACATTGTGTTCTCCGGCAATCGGAATCGTGACTTCCATTGTCGCTTCCCCGCCTGTCTCTTTCGACGGATAATGGATCGCTGCTTTTGTTCCTGTCAGACCAACTGCCTCTACATTCGTTGCGTAAACCGTTTTCTCGGCAAGCGTTTTAGTTCCTTCCTCTGTTTCAGCCACTTTGGCCGCCTTTTCCATACCATAGAACACTGCCGGTTTTCCATTGACAACTTTCTTGTCGCAGAGCTTGTCGTCATCACCGTTTAATACTGCAATTCCATCCGGTGTCAGATGAGCGAAACTCTCTGTCTTTGCCTTTAAGATTCCATCTCTTGTGATGAGATTTTCCAAATGGCAGAGTCCGATATTCGTGATCACACAGATGTCCGGATTTGCCATTGTGGATAACCGGTCCATCTCTCCAAATTCAGAAATTCCCATCTCGAGCACTGCCACCTGATGTTCCTCCCGGATTTTAAAAATCGTGAGCGGAAGTCCGATCTCGTTATTCAAGTTGCCCTCAGTTTTTAACACATTATATTTCTGTGCCAAAACGGATGCGATCATCTCTTTGGTACTTGTTTTTCCAACACTTCCTGTGATTCCAACCACCTTGATATCCAAACCTCTTCGGTAATCTGCTGCGATCTTCTTCATTGCATCCAGTGTATTCTCCACGAAAATGTATGGTCCCGCCGGATTCTCTAATTTTTCTTCGGAGAGCACTGCCAGTGCTCCTTTTTCAAAAACGGATGGAATGAAACTGTGTCCATCCACCTTTTCTCCACGTACTGGAATAAATAAGTAATCTTTTTCCACAAGACGGCTGTCGATTACTGCGCCTTTGATCTCGCGTTTTTTATCCGCTTCATTTCCTATGTAAGTACCGCCACAGACTGCTGCGATATGCTCCAAGGTCATATTCTTCATATCATTCTCCTGTTATTATAGAACAAACTGCCACCGGTTCTGCAAAACTGGTGGCGGTATGTCATTCATCATTATTTCTCATATTTTTTCAAAGAAATCTCGATCAGCTTCTCACATAACTGATTGAAGTTGATTCCAAGAACACCTGCCTCCTGTGGAAGAAGACTTGTCGGTGTCATGCCAGGAAGTGTATTTGCTTCCAGACAGTAAATTTCGTTATTCTTATTTAATAAGAAATCAGAACGGGAGTAAGTATTCAGTCCTAATACTTCTGCCACGCGCTCTGCGTAATGCTGCATCTGCTTTGTGATCTCTTCCGGTAATTCTGCCGGACAGGTATCCACTGCACTGCCTGCTTTGTACTTATTCTTGTAATCATAGAATCCCTGGATTGGTGCGATCTCAATGATTGGAAGTGCCTTATAGTCAATAACACCGACTGAAAATTCACGTCCCTCTACATACTCTTCGATAATGAGGTTATCCTCCCATTTGAATGCCTCATCCAAAGCGCTCTTGAATTCATCTTCCGTGCGCACGATCGTAACACCAATACTGGAACCTCCACAGCATGGTTTTACAACACATGGCAGCTTTAAGCCAAGTTCTTTTGCGGAATCTTTGCGGTTCTCTTTCTTCATGGAAATGCCCTGTGGTGTCGGGATTCCACCAGCGATAAATAACTGTTTTGCCATTCCCTTATCCATTGCAAGCGCACTGCTTAAATAGCCGGTTCCGGTATATTTGATTCCAAACAGGTCAAATGCTGCCTGAATCTTACCATTCTCGCCGTTTTCTCCATGTAATGCCATGAAAACAATATCCGCCATACGGCACATATTGATGACATTCGGTCCGAAGAAGCAGTCAGACTGATCTTTTCTTGATGCCTTTACCTTTGCAAGATCCGGTGCTATCTCCGGGATATCTTTTACCTGCACGCTGACTTCCTCTTTGCGGTCAAAAATTCCAGTCAGATCTTCCTCTTTGTCACTGTATCCCATAAAAACATCAAGTAAAATAACATTATGTCCATTCTCTCGAAGTGCTTTGGATACCATATCCCCGGTCTTAAATGACACATCTCTCTCTGTACTTAAACCACCTGCTAAAACAACAATATTCATGGTGTAATCTCCTCTATTCTGACTTTATTTTGGATTTTGCTCCAACTTTTTAACATTATATGTCTGCTTATCAAATCTTTATTATAGTAACCCTTTTTCTAACTCGTGACAAGATAAAAAAGTGTCCATTTTTCTTTTATCCACAGCACTTTTTTAGAACAATAGATTGCCTTTTTCTTTTACATAAAAAAGAACAGCCTCACCGAAACATCCGATAAGACCATTCTAAAAACTCTCCCCTTGTGTAGTAATACTTTCTCCTCCCGTCGTTATTCTGAGCCGAACTACAGACTCTTTTTCCATCTAAAACCCACACGGCAATTCTGTGTCATACACAGAACTCTTTTGTAAAAAATCTTTTTTCATTACGATCTGCAAATCATTTCCTGATTATCTGTTCCTGCTCATCTAAGAGAATCAATAAACACAAAAAAATCTGTCTTGCCAGTAAGTCTTTTTTCCCGATCAGACTCCCATACTGAAAGATGTCATTTCTGGTATCCGTAAACTCCTCTCTGTCGATTGCATAGAGAATCTCATATAAGATTCCCATACGCTCTTCATCTAACATATCGCCGCACATTAACGTTTTTCCGAATACCGGATTTTTCTGTACAATTCTTAAAATATCAAAAAGTTTTTTCTCCATTTCTTTCAAAGCTACTACACACGAAGTAATTTCATTATACGCTATTGATATCTGCTGTACAATTCGCTTTTTCCGTACATTTTCCTGTTTTTACAGAAAAGCAACGCAGCATATCCGGCTCGTGTATCAGCATTTTGCAGTAATTTCATGCTGAACCTAAAAAGAGGAGAACTTTTCGCTCTCCTCTGATATCACTTTTAATATTCCGGCTCGATCAATCCGTAAGTATTGCCTTTTCTCTTATAAACAACATTGACATCCTCAGTCTCTGCGTTGATGAATACATAGAAATCATGTCCTAATAATTCCATCTCTACACAAGCATCTTCCGGATACATTGGTTTCATATCAAACTTCTTGGTTCTGATGATCTTAATCTCTTCATCATCCTCTGACTTCTCATCCAGGAAATCCTGTTTGAAAACTGCTGCTGCATTCTGCTGTTTTGTTACAAGTTTTGTTCTATACTTTTTAAGCTGACGTTCAATGACTTCCTCTACCAGGTCAATGGATACATACATATCATTACTTACCTGTTCGGAACGGATATAACTTCCCTTCATTGGAATCGTAACTTCGACTTTCTGGCGTTCCTTCTCTACGCTCAATGTTACATTCACTTCTGTGTCTGGAGTAAAATACTTCTCAAGCTTATTCAGCTTGTCCTCCACTGCGGCTTTCAGTCCTTCTGTCAATTCAATATTTCTTCCTGTGATCTTAATTCTCATGATGTCCAACCCCTTTGTCGCTTATTTGATATAAAGATTCAATTTCCTACTATGTTGAATGGCTTTTTGAATACTTATTTATATCATGACTTTATTATAGCATGTTTTTATACATTATCAACATTTTTTTGTCTTAAACCGAAAACTTTTTATATATTTTATATAATTTCTGAAAATTTTATAATCTCTGAACAGGCTTTACGCCAGCGACAGCGCAAAATAACCATCCGCAAGCAGTCTTTCCTGTCTTTCTTTGTCATCGGAAGAAAGCACCATAATTCCCTCTCTGTCATACACCAGGCGCGCTGTTTTGGTCTGCGCCATAAGTTCCGGCAAAAGTTCCTCAAACTGTTCTTCGCTCAGTGTCGTTTCGATAATATGCAGGTTCTCATTCTCCGGACAGTACATTAAAATATCAGCGTCTTCTGCGCTCTCGTCTCTGGAAATATCATCACTCCACACTACCTTCACCGTTCTTCCGCCACAAAAACAGTTAAAATCCATCGCAAACCGGATTGCTGCTTCGTCCCATGCGATAAACCCATTTCTCATCCGTTTCTGCTCCCGGATTTTTTTATATTCCGCTGCTGTGATCTCTTCCACAGAATAACTGTTTAATTCCGCTGCAAAAAGTTCTGGCACATCCTGTTTTTCCAGTAAACACTCCGATGGATATGCCTCTGTAAAACCGATTTTCCGGTAATAATCCACAAGCTCTTTTTCTGCCGGGACTAATACCAATGGCATATTAAAAATTTCTTCTGCCTTCTTTAAAATTTTCTCTGCATAACCTCTGCCACGGTATTCCTGAAGGGTCGCCACTGCATAAACATATTTGGCTGGCTTCCACTCCTCGCCATCTCTGACATTAATATCTAAAAAGCTTGCCATGGAAACCGCATGTCCATCCTGACAGATAAGCAGCATATTATCCTCTGTCATCCGTTTGTCCATGTAAAAATCCACCAGTTCCGCCTCATCGCCAAAACAAGTCTCCCATATTTTGTGGATTTCTTCCCTGTTTCTTTCCTTATCTGCAAAAATGACATCACTTGAAATCGCCACATATTTTTTCAGCAGGATTTCCGGATAATAGGACATCTTAGCCTTTCGCAGTCCCAGATCACCCGTATCCTCCTCTCGGTTTACATAAGTATAATTTTCACACGCATGCAAAACAAACTGCTGATTGATCATCGGATACGCACCCTGCATATCTGGAAACGCTTTTTCGAAGTGTACAACGTAAGTATCACTGTTTAACGGTTCCCCGATAGAAAATGCGACAATCTGCCCTGCCTTCCGGATAATCCCTCCTACAAGTCCAAGTTCTTTTCTATGGTCAAATGCCTCATGAAGCACTGACATCTCAAGTTCCATCTCTTCATTCCATTTCTCTGCCCTCATTTTGATCCATGTGTAAGTCATATTGCGGCATTCTTCTATATTGGAATCATTCAGTTCCTCATAGCACCAGTCATCCTCATCCTGAAATCTCGCAATATGATTTCTCTTGCCATGCATCTTTTTTCCCGCGAGTGTTGCCAATTTTTCTCTGGAATAAATGTAATCATAATCGTTCCGGTCTCCCTGGATCAAAAACTGTTCCGGATACCATGTAAGCATCTGCTCCCTGTCTGCTTCGCTCAACGGGCTCATAATGAGCGGACGCTCTTCCTCCCTGCAGATTGCTATCAGCTCATCGATCACTTTCTTGCGGTCACCTGCCCCGATCGGATAGGAATACATCACCACTCCTTCCTCCTCAAAACGAATGATCGCACACCCATATTTTTCTGCAACTTCAACATGATACACCTTCCGCCAGACAAAATTGTTGGCAAACGTATACTCGCATGCATTTCTGTCATCTTCCTGAAATCTGGCATCCATCCATGTTTTATCATCTAATGTAATTTCGTGAAACTCTATTTTTGACATCTTAATTCCTTTCGCTATATACTAACATTATTATTCCATTTTTAAGACGATTTATTGTACTATTTCATGCCGTGAATTGCAACCATCATAGTATGTTGTAAAGAGAAGAAAAGAAAAACATGACATAAAAGAATCTTCTTTTTAAGCACAAAAAAGCTGACCGCATTTTCAACGATCAGCTTCTGTTCATTTCTAGTTTGTCATTAAAAACTTGATGATCCTCTCTGTATCTTCCGGCTCGTAAGCTACAACTTCAAGTTCCGGGATCTCTACATCAGATTTTAATAAGCTTGTCAGAGAAACATACTGGCAAAGTTTTGATTTGAGGTTTAATCTGTCTCCCTCACCTGTGATCAATTCTACTTTTCCGGCACAGGAATCAATTACTTTAAAAAATCCGTCAACATCTTTGATATTCTTGATTTTCATATCTTTTCATCCTTTCTTCTTTTGAACTATATACCTGCTTCTTATTAAATCGCAAAAAAAGAAATCTGTAAATACTTTTCTTAAAAAAATGTTTTACTGCTGAGTGAATAGTAACCTTAGTTCTCCTGCTATTGTTCCATTGCTGCCCGGATGATACGTTCCGCTTCCTTTGCATCTGCTTTGGTAAGCTGAGGTGTATCTTTTAAAACATAATCCATGCCGAGGTTGTCGTACTTAACTTTACCCATAGAATGATACGGAAGAACTTCCAACTTTTCCACGTTGTGCAGTGTCTTTAAAAACATTCCAAGTTCCGTCAGCTCTTTTTCATCAAATGTAATACCCGGTACGACGACATGACGAATCCAGACTGGCTTTCCGATCGAATCAAGATACTTTGCAAACGCAAGAATGTTGCTGTTCGACTGCCCAGTGAGTTTCTGATGTTCCTCATCGTTGATATGCTTAATATCAAGCATGACGAGATCTGTCACGGACATGAGCTGTTCTATCTTTTCCATTCTGCCCGGCTCCATATTTTCACTTTTTCCTGCCAGATTGCTCTCTTTGGTGCTGGTCAGTTCTGATTCTATATATTTCCTTGGAAACATAATTCCGGATGTATCCAGACAGGTGTGAATGCCCTTTTCCTTTGCCTTCGTAAAAAGCTCCGTCAGAAAATCAAGCTGTAACATGGGTTCTCCACCCGTTGCCGTGATCCCCCCGGTCTGATAGAAAGAACGGTTGCGCTCGAAACGGTCTATGATCTCATCCGCTGTCATTTCTTCCCCATCCTCTATCTTCCATGTATCGGGATTATGGCAATACTGGCAGCGCATTGGACAGCCCTGAAAAAAAACGACAAACCGCACGCCCGGACCGTCCACCGTGCCAAATGTTTCTAACGAGTGAATTTTTCCCATGTTGTTCTCCTTTTTCTATGAATAACGCTCACACGCGCCATTCGCAAAACCGCTCCTGCGGTGCTCTCCGCTGCTACGCAGCTCCTTTTGCTCATAGACTGGCGCTCCCTCCGTCATCACAGACGCAGATGCCCTTTCATGCGAGCATGAGGTCATCTGCATCTGTGTGACGGGCGAGCTGTTGCACTACATCCGTTCGTGGAAGGTACGTGCGATCACTTCGTCCTGCTGCTCTTTTGTCAGCTTGATAAAGTTGACCGCATATCCGGATACACGGATGGTAAGCTGTGGATACAGTTCCGGATGTTTCTGTGCATCCAATAATGTGTCACGGTTTAAAACGTTTACGTTCAAGTGATGTCCGCCTTTGACAACATAGCCATCTAACATTGCAACAAGATTGTTCTCCTGTGCTGCGTCATCTTTGCCCAGTGCATCCGGTACAATGGTAAATGTGTTGGAAATACCATCCTGTGAATCCATAAATGGAAGTTTAGCGACAGATGCCAGGGATGCAACCGCACCATGGGTATCACGTCCATGCATCGGGTTTGCACCCGGAGCAAATGCTACACCTTTCTTTCTTCCATCCGGTGTTGCTCCAGTATTTTTTCCATAGGAAACATTGGATGTAATGGTCAAAATCGATGTTGTCTGGATACCGCCACGGTAGGTGTGGTTTCCTTTTACATATCCGATAAAGGTGTGGAGCACCTGTTTTGCGATCTCATCGACACGATCATCGTCATTTCCATATTTCGGGAAATCACCCTCAATCTCAAAGTCAACGGTCACACCATTCTCATCACGGATTGGTTTTACTTTTGCATATTTGATTGCAGAAAGGGAGTCTGCTACTACAGAAAATCCTGCAATACCGGTCGCAAACCATCTTCTCACATTTTTGTCATGTAATGCCATCTCTAATTTTTCGTAGCAGTATTTATCATGCATGTAGTGAATGATATTTAATGCGTTCACATACACACCTGCTAACCATTTCATCATATCTTTGTATTTATCCCATACTTCATCGTAATCTAAGTATTCAGATGTGATCGGACGGTATTTCGGTCCGACCTGTTTTCCTGTCATCTCATCGACACCGCCATTGATCGCATAAAGCAGGCATTTTGCGAGGTTTGCTCTCGCACCGAAGAACTGCATTTCCTTACCGATCCTCATAGAAGATACACAGCATGCGATTCCATAATCATCGCCGTGAACTACACGCATAATATCATCATTCTCATACTGGATTGCAGAGTGTTTGATGGATGTCTCGGCACAGAATTTTTTGAAGTTTTCCGGCAGTTTTACAGACCAGAGTACGGTCATGTTTGGTTCCGGTGCTGCTCCGATGTTGTTCAAGGTGTTTAAGTAACGGTAAGACATTTTTGTAACCATATGTCTTCCATCCACACCGATTCCACCGATAGACTCTGTCACCCAGGTTGGATCGCCGGCAAAAATCGTGTTGTATTCCGGTGTACGCGCAAATTTTACAAGACGAAGTTTCATCACGAACTGGTCGATGATCTCCTGAATCTCCTTTTCGGTAAATGTTCCCTCTGCGAGATCACGCTCTGCATAAATATCTAAGAAAGTGGAGGTACGTCCTAAGGACATTGCCGCACCGTTCTGCTCTTTTACTGCTGCAAGATATGCAAAATAGACAGCCTGTGTTGCTTCTAATACATTATTTGCAGGTTTCGAAATATCACAGCCGTAAATTTCTGCCAGTTTCTTTAACATTTCCAGCGCACGGATCTGCTCGGATAATTCTTCTCTCTCACGGATCACATCTGAGTACATGATGGTACGTGTGTTGTTCAGTTGCTCTTTTTTGTCCTCGATCAGACGGTCTACACCGTAAAGAGCCGGTCTTCTGTAGTCACCAATAATACGTCCTCGTCCATATGCATCCGGAAGTCCAGTGATGATATGTGCGCTTCTGCACGCTCTCATTTCCGGTGTGTAAGCGTCAAATACTCCGGCATTGTGAGTTTTTCTGTGTGTTGTAAAGTACTCTACCACTTCAGGATCAACTTTGTATCCATTGTCCTCGCACGCCTTGATTGCCATACGGATACCGCCGTAAGGCTGGAGGGCACGTTTGAAAGGCTTGTCCGTCTGAAAACCGACAATCTTCTCTTTCTCTTTATCTAAATAACCCGGACCATGGGAAGTGATTGTGGAAATGATCTTTGTGTCCATATCCAGCACTCCTCCAGCCTCTCTCTCCTGTCTGGAAAGCTCTAATACCTGATCCCAGAGATCGCTGGTATCCTGTGTTGGTCCCTCTAAGAAGGAATCATCTCCATCGTATGGATGATAATTCTTCTGAATAAAATCTCTTACGTTTACTTCTGTTTCCCAGGCTCCGCCCTGGAAGTTTCTCCATTCTGTCTGCATTTTTCTCTCCTTCTGCCACCCGTGTGGCCTTGCATGGTTCATCACACTTTTTTATGATGCTCATTCTGATTTTTGATTGATGCATGGTTAGTCTTTTCTAACCATGGTTAGGCTATCCTAACTTTCATCTTTTGTCAAGAGTCACGCGCGCTTTTTCCGGTAAGTATTCAAAAAAATACAATGAGTGGTTCCTTTCTCATACTGATGGGATTTTTTGGAAAATTTACCCTAAAAGTAAAAAGAGCCGCACGTCTGGACTCTTCGCCCAGACGGTCGGCATTCTTTTGTTATACTTCACGTGGTAAACCCCACTATTTCCGTCAGTCATATAACAATTGCATTGTACTATGAGTGATAATTATTTTCAATAGGTAATTTTTCACAAAGCAAGTAATACATAAAAATTCTTGTTTTGTTTCCCATGTTTATGTTATAATATGCCAAAGCATATTTTACAAAATCTTTATGGCGTTATGCCATCTATATTCTAGAAACGTCAGATTACCCCCAATGATCTGCGTTGTTCGTTCGTATCTATGCTTTTAATTACCCATTAACGAATTTAAAAGCAGGAGACGAAAGAAATTAGATATAGAATATATCTATTCTCCTGCCAAGACAGTATTATTTAAGAGCTGTCTCATCAATCAGGAGGAAGCCTATGGCAAAACACAAACGAAACCATAACAAAGTATCCAGAAACTCAGCAGTCAATATGCCGGCTACAAACAGAAACTACAAAGACACTATTTTTCGCATGTTGTTTTCTGACCGGAAAAATCTGCTCTCACTCTATAACGCAGTAAACCAGAGCAATTATAATAATCCAGACGATCTGGAAATCGTCACATTAGAAAATGCTATTTATATGGGGATGAAAAACGATCTGGCATTTATTATGGATACCAATTTATATCTGTATGAGCATCAGTCAACCTACAACCCAAATATGCCTCTTCGTGATCTGTTTTATATTTGCAGTGAATATCAGAAACTTGTGGATAAGAAATCTCTGTTCTCCTCCACGTTACAGAAAATCCCTGCACCAAATTTTATCGAGTTTTACAATGGTTCGACGGCAATTGCTGACTGTACAGAGCTTCGACTTTCCTCGGCATTTGAACATTTGTCAGGTGAACCAAAACTTGAATTGATTGTCACGGTTTTAAACGTCAATGAGGGGCACAATGCAGAGTTAATGCAGCATTGCAATACATTAAACGAATATGCGCAGTATGTTGCCAGAGTGCGGCTCTATGCAGCGGATATGTCTTTAGATCAGGCCGTGGAACGTGCCGTAGACGAGTGTATCAGGGAAGGGATTTTAGCCGAATTTCTTACCTGCAACCGAAACGAGGTCATCAGTATGAGTATCTTTGAGTATGATAAAGAATTGGAAGAAAAGAAATTACGTAAAGCAGAATACGAGGCTGGTTTCTCTGAGGGGGAAAAGCATGGACATGAGGCTGGTTTCTCTGAAGGTGAAAAGTATGGTATAGAACGTGGTACTTTTCTAAATTCTATTGAAACCGCCAGACGCATGCTTAAATTTCAAGAATTTTCGCTTGAAAAAATTGCTGCTATTTCCGGGCTGTCTTTGGATGAAATAAAAAAATTACAAGCAAACGAAGCGAGGTCTGATTCATGAAAATTGCATTAGTTTCTGATACACATGGTGTATGCCGCAAAGAATTATTTGACCATATCAAAAAATGTGATTATCTCATTCACACCGGAGATTTTGACAATGAACGTACCTATAACAGATTCTTAAACTGCGGCATTCCGATGTATGCAGTACGTGGAAACTGTGACCACGGAGAGTGGGCGTCCTACCTGCATGAGTTTGTCTCCGTGCCGATTAATGGAAAATTATTTTATCTTGTCCATAACAAAGCTGACCTGCCTTTCGATTTCACGGATGCGGATTTTATAATTTTCGGACATACCCATGTATTCACACACTACGACCGCTACGGAAAAGTTTTTATCAATCCGGGCAGCGCCGGGGCTGATCGTGGAGATGGAAAAGGATTGGCCATTTTAGAATTAACGGATAATGGATATGACGTGGAACGGATTTTGCTGTAGACGAATGTATCCGGGAAGGGATTCTGGCTGAATTTCTTACCTGCAACCGAAACGAGGTCATCAGTATGAGTATCTTTGAGTATGATAAAGAATTGGAAGAAAAGAAATTACGGAGAGCAGAATATGAAGCTGGACGGGAAGCTGATTTCTCAGTAGGCGAAAAGCATGGTATAGAACGAAATTCTATCGAAACTGCCAGACGTATGCTTAAATTTCAGGAATTTTCGCTCGAAAAAATTGCTGCTATTTCCGGGCTGTCTTTAGATGAGATAAAAAAGCTACAATAAATTTAAAATGAATCATTCCCCTTAAAATAACAAAAAGAGCTCGCAGGAGCTCTTTTTGTTATTTATGCTGTAATTTTCAATTACTGTAACAGAGAAAGTACACCCTGAGTAGACTGATTAGCCTGTGCAAGCATAGACTGACCTGCCTGTGCAAGAATGTTGTTCTTGCTGTAGTTAACCATCTCTTCAGCCATATCTGTATCACGGATACGGGATTCAGCTGCTGTTGTGTTCTCAACAACGTTATCTAAGTTTGCAATTGTGTGCTCTAATCTGTTCTGGATTGCACCGAGAGCAGAACGCTGGGAAGATACTTTTGCTACTGCATCTGCGATTGTAATAGTTTTTCTTGTTGTCAAAGCCTTTACCGCATCACCCAGCACTATCTCGGAATCAGCCAGGATGAACGTGATGAGATTTATCTGAAACTTGATCTATGACCACTCCTGCTGCAGTTCCTGCTCCCGGAACAGTGTATCCACGATCACATAGTACTCTGCAAGGCGTTCCGCCTTTTTGATCTTCTTGAGATACTTCTCCGGATTCGTGAAACTCTTACTCATATAGCACCAGAGTTCTTTCATTTTAAATAACGTGTTGCGGTCGCCGGACATCACGCCTTTGTAACCATCACAGATATCATCATGGAACGCACGGAGTGTCTGCTTGTCCACTACATTGCGCTTTTTGTTTCCAACCAGTGTATCCAAATCTTTAGCCGCAAACTGAGCCTCCACCATCCGAAGTTCTCCGACCAGCCCCGGATCCTGCAAAATCCCTCTGCCAAGCATGACCTTTTCTGTTGCCGGAAATGTCTGCCGTAACCGCCCATATGCCCCAGCCGAATGAATATCCCCATTGAAGCAAAGGGAATGTCTGCTGTGTTCTGCCGCATACCGGTAAGTCTCCATGCGCGGCGTATATTTATAAAAATCCTTCTGGATCCTTGGATGGACGATCAACTCCGATAACAGATATTTCTCATAAATCGCAAGGAGATTCTCCCACTCGTCCGGCGAATCTTTTCCGACTCTGGTTTTGATGGAGATTTTGCAGTCACATGCATTGAAAATTTTATCAAGAAAACTGTCCAGCTGATCCGGTACTGCAAGAAATCCAGCCCCTCTGTTTTTTGCCACCACCGTTCCGGACGGACAGCCGAGGTTTAAATTCACCTCATCATAACCATATTGCTTCAACTGTTTTACAATCGAAATAAAATCGTCCGGCTGATTCGTCAGAATCTGCGGAACAACTTCCATCCCCTGATTATGCTCAGGATCAATATCCTTTTTCACTTTAAAATCCAGTTTTTTATTTGTGATAAATGGAGTGAAGTACCGGTCGATATCATGAAAATATTTCTGATATGCGTTACGATAAATATAGCCGGTCAATCCCTCCATCGGTGCCATGTAATACTTCATTTTCTTTCCTTCCTGTTATTCCCAGTTCTGTATGATCTGGTAGATTTCTTCCGTCTGCGCATCGTCAGATCCACTCATATAATAGTCTGTTCCATCTGCGGAAAAATGCAGAAATTCTGTGTTTTCCGGGTTTAAAAAGACCTCGCATTTCCCAATATTTCTTATGAAAAATGTTCCTTTTTCCAACGTATCCATCGCAGTTCCACTTGATTTACTCCAGGACGGAAGCTCTGTGATCTTCTCGACATGTTCAATATCTTCCACCTGAATCTCATAATCTACGTTCAGATGTTTTGCGTAAAGTATCTCATCTTCTACCTCAAGCCGGATCGGTGTGAATTCGTCAAGTATCAGCCAGATACACATTGCCGGAATCGCCACCATAAGTACCACTGCGTCCAAAATAGCACTTCCTTTTCCAACCGGTGTTGCCAGATTCATAGTCGTTCCCATTCCGACTTTCTTTGGCACCATGCTGTGTCTGTCTGCCGGATTGTAGTAGAAGATTCCCCAGATCCAGTGCCTGTCGTCATCAGCGTTATCGTTCAGCTCACGCTTTGCTTCGTAGACTGCTTCAATTTTCCTTAACTGTTTCATTAACGGAATACACAAAAGCAGTGTTGCCAGTGCATACACCATGCTGCCTGTCAAAATCATCCATCCCATATTATCTGCCAGAAAAGATGATGCCAGGATCACTGCCACAAATGCCGTATTCAGCCAGAGTACGATGAGCCAGAAATTTTTCCAGATATTTTTTCTCGCTCTTGTGTAATTTAAGTTTACGTCACTGTCATTATTTATCACCGCTGTCGGCTGTCTGTCCATCCAGACTGCTACAGCAGTCAGTGCCACTCCGCATAGCCACATAACAATTGTAAGCCACCCTACACTGCTTAATTCTACTGTTTTTTCCAAAGCCGGATTGAAACTCTTTGCCCATACCGGCACAAGTGCAAGCAGTAATGCCGCCAGATTCGGCAGGAAAAATGGCAGAAATTTTACTCTTCTGATTTTTCCGACTGCTTTCAGTTCAATACGATGTTCCATCTTCTCCGTTTCATACAGACAGTGTTCGGTTTTCCATCTTTTCAATCCGCTGTTTGCATGCACCAGTGGGAGACACAGCAATACGATTGCAAGCAATATCCACATCATCCAGATTGTAAGCTGGATGGACACGTATTTTGTCAGAAAACTGCTAAGTGGAACGATCAGCAGAAATATAAAATATTGTTTCATCTCTCTGCGGAACTTTTCCACAATTGCTGCCACCTCCGGTTCCTTGATCCACTCCGGTTTCATGTTTACTGCAAACAGGCAGCCATCTGCATACTGATACTGTCCTCGGAAACAAAAATAGAGGACTAATAAAACCGGATACATTGTGAAAAACATAATTATGTTTACGAGCATAGTTTTTCTCCCTTCAAAGCTGGATTGTAATAGGCATCTGCGAAACTCATCCTACTCTTCTTTCAATTTAGATTTTCATGAGTTTCGCAATTGTTCATCAACTCACTACGTATTTTATTCATATAGCTTCCCGCAGATTTCAAAAAATTCTTTTTTCGTCATGCCGCTGACTTTCGCTTCCGAGATAATCTGCTGCAATAATTCCTTTGATTTCTCCGAAAGCTCTTTCGTTACCGCAAATTCTTTCCGCACCATCGCACCGCTCCTGCGGTCAGCGAAGATATAGCCTTCCTGTTTGAGCAGGCTATAGGCTTTGTTGACTGTCATGGAATTGATCCCGATCTCTTCTGCAAGCCCGCGGACGGTTGGAAGCTGTTCTCCCGGCGATAGTCTTCCATCGGAAATCCCCTGCACGATCTGGTTTCGGATCTGCTGGTAAATTGGGATTTCTGACATCTCATTGATGGATATGATCATGTAGGATTCCTCCTGTATTTTTATCGTTATGTCAATATTTTCATCTTTCTTATCCATTTCTCACTGGATCTTGTCAAAAAAAATATGTATTGTTTGTATTAACTATTATAATACAAACAATACATACGTCAAGTAAAATATATTCAGATTACTTTATTCTTCTGCATGTAATCTATTATATTCTTCAATAAAACCATCCATCTTAGAAGTATCTTTTGTCAATTCTGTCAGTACATTATGGATCACTTTAAAACGTTCCGCATTATCTGCACACATTGCGTTTGTTTCTTCTGCTGAAGCACTGACCTCCTCACTGGTAGATGACAGTGTGTTCGTGCTGTCCACAAGTGACGTATTTGATTCTTTCAATACTTTTGCATACTCGCTCATATGAATGGAGTTCTCTTTTAATTGTGACATTCCCTCTCTGATATCTGAGAAATTATCCTCAATTTCATGGATCATATCAACCTGTCCTCCGATTTTTTCCATGACGTGATCCATAGAGGATATGGTATCTGCTGCATTTTTATCCAGTTTTGATATAATCTCTTCAATATTTTCAGTAGACTGTTTTGTCTGCTCAGACAGCACTCTGATCTCGTCTGCAACAACGGCAAATCCTTTGCCCGCATCGCCCGCCCTGGCAGCCTCAATGGATGCGTTCAATGCCAGCAAATTAGTCTGCGCAGAAATTTGCTGGATTATGCCGATAATTTTCTGCATATCCTGCGTATGGTTATGAAGCTGTGACATATTCTCCTTCACCATTGTATTTTCCTGTTCGATCTGACTTGTCTTCTCCACGATCTCACCCACTAATTTCTGTCCTGCTTTGACATTCTCGCGGGTTGAACGTGAGATCATCTCCAGTTCATCTGTTGCTTCCACCGTCTCATCAATGATATCCTGAATTTTTCCTGTAACCTCTGCCTGCTCCTGAATGCTGGATGAAGTATTCTCCATGCTGGCTGCCACATCAGACATTGCTGTATTCACAGAATTTGTGGATTCGGTCAATTCTTCCACCAAAGCGTGAATGGACTGCGTAGACTCATTTACGGAGTGTCCAACTGCCACGATCGATGCCATCATTGCATCCTGTTTTTCGCGGTCAGCCTTAAACGCCTCAAGATTTTCTTTATTATGGATATCTGCCACTTTTGCAGTGAGAGATACGCTGACTCCAAGAAGAAATGCGAGCACGCATACCATATACATCTGATTTGTCTGCTGCCTCTGTGTACATCCGAGTATAAAATACGCATACACACTATTTAAAATACAGCACAACAGTGTAATCGCTCCTACGCGGATCTCCATTTTCATGTCAAAATACATGACCATGCTGATCAGCACCGGATAAATAAAAATGTTATAAAAAAAGTTAGTGGATGAAAGACACGCTGCCTCATATGCGATCAGAAAGAATAGAAAAGCTGCTGAATGAAACTTTTCCGAAAACGGATTTTTCCGATATGCAGCAATACACAATATCATGACTAATGCGATCATTCCGACTACTGCAAGACTTTTTACTACAGAGTAGCCCTGTAAAATCTGTCCCAGATACATCAGTATCAACGGAATGGAAACATATGAAATTGATGATGTCAGTGCATAGTTTGCTCTTTTTAATGACTTTTGTTCCAATGTTAAATCTGTACCTTCCATACTTTCTGCCTCCACACTTCTCTCTTGTGAGTATTTTGCGGAAGTTCCGGAAAGCAATTCTGTCATCCTTCAGGAGCTTCCTAACAACAAAATAATGATAAAGTCTGGACTTAGTCTAAGGTCAAGATTTTTCACTCATTTTTTTATGATTGGCAGATATATCTCATAATAATCATCAATCTGGCGATCATTCAGAATACTGTATATATAAAATGCATAGGCGTAGGACTCACATGCAAGATGGTTTTCCGCAGCATAATCCAGCATTCTATCCAGATACCATTCGTCTTCTGCGTAAATGTCCGCCTTCTGTACCATATAAATACACTGACATTGTTTTTGTGCCGGCAGCACCTCCATGTCTGACCCCCATTCCGTCAGTTTCATCATGGGTTCACGGACAATAAATTCCAATGTTTTTTTCTTGTAATTGTTCTCCTCGTCTCTCTCCAGCCGATAGCAGAAGTTACCATATGAAAAAACCGGAGATGTGATCAGCTTCTGCACCTTCCGGTATAAAAGTTCCGTGGCATCCTGATGATACAATATGTAACGCTCTGGCAAATCCTTTATCTGACAATTTCCGATCCCCATTGCGAGGCTGTCTATATGCTGTTTCATATAACTGAGCTTTTCTACCTTTTTCTGCAGACGTTCTATTTCTTTTTGCGTATCATCAATGAATCCGGAAAATCTTTCACTGATTCCCTCGAAGTTCTGGTCAGACAGAATCTCCCGTATCTCAGCGATTCCAACATCCAGCTGACGGTACAGGGAAATCCCCATGATCTTGTGGATCTGGTCAAATCCATAATAGCGGTAGCCATTCTGTGGATTGCGTTCCGGCTCCACCAGTCCCTCTTTTTCATATAAACGTATCGCATCTGCAGATATTCCGAGCAGCGCTGCGACATCATGTATCGTGTACTGCGTTTTCATTTTTTCTCCCCAAAATCCCTTACTTTTACTCTTACTATATAATTTACCATATTAATTATTTATGTAAATGAAAAAAAAAAAGACAATCTATGGCTTTTTTATCTGCTGCCATAGATTGTCTCTTTTAAAAATTTTGGAATTGGCATTATCTGCCGGAATTTATGCCTGTTCTTTCAAAAAAGTCAAAAATGTCTGGACGCCTCCTCCGAGTACCCTGACCGCCTCCGGGCGGTTTCCTTCAATCGCAGACACATCAAAGAAATCACCTGCTTTCGATTTCTCTGTATACATAAAACTGTCGCTTCCATACAGCTCATGCTCAATCTCAACAAATTCATCACCCCAGAATGAGCAGTCCCCTGCTGTAATTCTTTCCGCTTTGAATCTCTCAAGGAAAACATCGACATTGTCACTCTTGCAGGAAATTCCAACCTCCAGATATTTGGCATCGCAGGTTGCCGATACTTTCTGTCCGAATTTCCCTCCGGTCGACTCTGCGATATCGATCAGTTCCTTTAATCCGGATTCTATGCCATGCTGTTTCAAAATCCGGCGCAGATGCTCCACTTCGTAGCCCTGCATAAAAAGCTGGTCTCCACGGTCACTTTCCACCATAAGATCGATCTTGCAGTAATTTGGGCGGCTGAATACAATGTCTGTTTTCAACCCATATTCCCGTAATAATTTCACATGGATTGCATAACAGATATCATGGATTTTCAACAATCCTTCCTGATCTGGGATCATTGATGCGAAAATTTCCGGTCTGCCGTCCGTGATCTGATAATTATATGCCCCTCTTCCAAGTCCGAAGAACAGATTCTTCTGTTCTTCCTCCGTGAAATAAGTATGGAACTTCCCACCTGCTATTTTATCGTAAGTTGTTCCGCTTACGATCACAAGCTTTGTTCCCTGCTGCAATAATGGTTTCATTGCAGCAGCTGCATCCTCGACTGGCGCAGTTCTTGATGTCACTGCCGTTCCGTCCCAGTCGAAGAAAATCGCTTTATACTTTTTTACCATAGCTTTCTCCTTTTTATTTAAAAATCTGCGAAACTCACTTTAGGCTGTGAGGATTGTGCAAGATAATCTACGTTACAGATGAGTTTCGCTGGTATCTACAATATATAAGTTTCTCCGCACTTAAGCTCAACTTCCTTACCTCGGACTGTGAAAGTAATCTCATCGCCTTCCACCAATGTAAACTTCGCCTCTGTTTTTGTAATGCATACCTCTAGAAGTGCACCCTTGAATTTCAATCGGAATGCGTATTCCTCCCACTCTTTTGGGATGGTCGGTTTGAATTTCAACACACCATTCTGACAGCGCACACCTGCGAATCCATTAACGATTGCCTGCCAGGTTCCTGCCATATTGGCGGCATGGATTCCCGCATAGAAGTTGTTGTGGTAATCATCGAGATCCATTCTTGCAGACTGCGAAAAATATTTATATGCTTCGTCCAGATAGCCGATATCACATGCCACAATTCCGAAAATACAGGTGGACAACGAAGAATGATGCAAAGTAACTTCCTGATAAAAATCATAGTTTCTCCGAATTTCTTCTTCGGTAAACAGATCATTATGCAGGTACATTCCGAGGATCGCGTCTGCCTGTTTTGACATACGGTGGCGCATGATAAACAGCGGATGGTAATTCTCATACAGCCATGCACGCTTCTCCGGTGGAATCTTATTTTCATCCCACGGTTTCCGCATCATAAAACCGTCATCCATCGGATACACCTGCCGCTTCTCGTCGTATGGGAAATACATCTTTTCGATGATCTCACGCCAAAGTCCCAGCTCCTCCACAGAGAAGTCCAGTTTCTCTTCCAGTCTCTTAAGATCCTCCGGTGCATGCTCTTTTAAGTATTCCACTGCTCCAACCGCATCCCGCAGGTTCTCTCTCGCCATCAGGTTGGTGTAGAAGTTATTGTCAACTAACACGTTGTATTCGTCCGGCCCGGTCACATCACAGATACAGTATTTTCCACCTTTGCACTCCGCAAAAGAACCGACATCTGCCCATACTCTGGCAGTCTCGATCAGAATCTCCGCACCTTTTTCTTTCAGGTAATCCACATCCCCTGTCACCTGAAGATAGAGTGACAATGCATAAGAAATATCCGCATTGATATGATACTGCGCTGTGCCGAGCGGATAATAAGTGGAAGCCTCCTCACCATTGATCGTTCTCCACGGATAGAGTGCTCCTTTCATATGTCCAAGAATTCTCGCGCGGTCTCTCGCCTGTGGCAGTGTCGCATAGCGGTAATCTAACAGCTTTCTTGCAGTCTCCGGCTCTGTAAAGATGAGAACCGGAAGTACATACATCTCGGTATCCCAGAAATAATGTCCCTCGTAGCCTTCCCCGGAAAGGCCTTTTGCTCCCATTCCGGTTCTGCCGTCACGTCCGGCTGACTGGATAATATGGAACAGATTAAAGTGTAAGCCCTGCTGTAATTCTTCATTTCCCCTGATCTCTACATCTGCTGTCTTCCAGAAATCCTGCATATAATTCTTCTGCTGTTCTTTGAGCTTCTCATAGCCTTCACTCTTTGCAGCCGCAAGCTCGTCCTGCACAAAAGCTTCCAGCTTCTCTTTCTCCATGTCAAGACTAGTCGAATAACAGATAAATTTATCGAGTGTCACGCACTCTCCCTCTTTTGCTGACAAGGAAACTCTGGATATTGTATCCATTTCTCCTTCTTCTGCCATCCAGTTCACGTCCGTCACTGTCTGTCCATCACACCATAATTCATGAACACTTCCGCATGCCACAGTCAGGTGACTTCCCTTTGTTGTTCCCTCATAATAGGAAATGTCGTTCTCCGCTTTCACCTTATCAGGATCAAGTCTCCGTCCAAATGGTCCATAGTCCACGATTGGATTTGTTTTTCTTGTATGATTTTCCACATCTGCCTGCATTTTTGACACAAACTCCACCGTTCCAGCATAATTGACTGGTCTGACCTGATAACGGATCGCCATGATATTTTTTCTGGCAAAGGAAACAAGACGGAAAATATGAATTTCTGTCATTTTTCCACTTGAAGCCGTCCATGTCAGTTTCCGCTCCAGAATACCATCCTTCATGTGAAGCGTTCTTGCATACTCTTTTACTTCGCCCTGCTCCATCGTGAACTCTTCACCGTCCAAAATAACATGGATTTCCTTCAGATTCGGCAGATTTAAAAGTGACTGGCTCAAAAGCGGTGAACCAAAATTCGCCTCTCCATAGCGGATCTCATTGCTCTCATAAAAGCCGTTGACAAAGTTTCCTTCCAGACCGGTATCCACATCGAATGGATATGCCTCCTCGAAAGTTCCTCTTGTGCCAATGTAGCCGTTAGACAGCGCAAATGTCGTCTCGTTTCTGTAATTATTTTCTTTTTTGAATTCCGTCTCCGTGATATTCCATTGTTCGATCGGATATATTGGTTTCTTAAATTCCATTATTCACTAACTCCTTCTATTTTCCTAATATACAATCTCCCAGAACAACTCTTCTCTTTTGACAAACGCATATAAAAATTCTACCGCATCCTCTTTGATCGCATTTTTATGACAAGCCAGCGCACGTGCCTTTCTGTTCACAGAAAAATCAAGTGCCTGCATATCTTCCGGAACTGCAAAGCTGATGCGTTCTTCCCATTTTAACAATCCTTTATCAAAATCTTTTGGACACGCAAATGGTTCACAGACATCCATACTCTTCGCATAATCCCAGATGTTATCTCTCTTAGCAGAGCGGTTCGGCCAATTTTCATCCCCGGCATTTGAGTGGACTACTCCTGAAAATAATGTCGGATGATATTCTTTCTCCTCCGTCAGAATCTCTTTAATAAAAAGTACCAGTCCACTGTGATCCCCATGTCTGTCATATTCTGCGGTTGTAAAAATGATTTCCGGACGTTTTTCCATAATGATTTCTTTTAAATCCTGTTTAAATTGATTTCTTGTATACAAAGCAGGTTTTCCATACTTTTCCGCATGATAATCTTTCTTGTCAGGAAGCGCATACGTATGATCCGAACAGTGCGACACATGTACACGGTCTCCCTCGCTGTCATCATATAACTGATGAAGAAAACTCTCTGTCTCATCCATCCCTGTATCTGCATAACCGAGAAATGTCACCTGTCTCTCGCCCAGTCCAAGCACCTGAAGCCCTGCCAGTGTCTCCGGCAGGCGGACACTTCCGGTTGCCTCATCATGTCCTTCATAATCACCATTTCCCACCATCACTACATGAACACCAATTCCTTTTGCAAGTGCTTTCTCCATAATACCTGCTGCAAGAAGGATCTCATCATCTTCATGCGGTACGATCACCATAATATTTTTGATTCCTGCATCCAGTTCCATTCGTCTCATATTCTTCTCCATTCTGCAATATCGTCTTACCCCTTCACTGCACCGGCAGAAACTCCTGCGATAATGTATTTCTGCATGAAAATATAGAAGATCATAAGTGGTGCAACACCAAGCATCAACATTGGGAACAACGCTGTCCAGTCCGTTGAGAACTGTCCAATATTTCTGGACACTTCCTGAAGAATGACATCCTGCTCACGGCTCTGTAAAAACAGAAGCGGTGTCATAAATTCATTCCAGACATTTAAAGTCACAAGAATGACAACCGTTGCAATAACCGGTTTTAATAATGGAAGCACGATTACAAAAAATTTGCGGATCACGGAACAGCCGTCGATTTCTGCCGCTTCCTCTAACTCCTTTGGAATGGTCGATTCCACAAACTCTTTAAACAGGAAAATTCCCTGTGGAACATTGATCGCCACATCCACAAGAATGACTGCCCATGCCGTGTTCATCAGTCCGATACTTTTCACAATTTTAAACAGGCTGACAATATTCATCTGGAACGGAACAACCAGACCTGCAAGGAACAGCAGGAAAATGCGGTTTCCCCATCTGGACTTCGTTCTTGCCAGCGCATAACCTGCCATGGATGTAACCAAAACAATAATTGCAACTGCAAGTACTGTAATTTTTACAGTATTAAACAATGCTCTCGGATACTGCATATTTACAAAAGCATCTACATAATTCTGGAATACCCAGACTTTTGGAAGCCCCAACGGAGACTGTGTTGCCTCCTGCGGATTTTTAAATGTTGTCACGATCAGGTAATAAATTGGAATAAACCATACCGCTGCCAGAAGTATCATAAAAATCTCTGTAATAACAAGCCCGCGTTTTTCTTTTTTACTGACTCCCATTTCACTACTTTTCTGTTTTATCATGAGATAGCCTCCCCCCATTTTCCCATTATTTTGGTTGTCACACCGCTAATGATCAATACGATGATAAAGAAGCATACACCGAAAGCGGAACCTACCGAATAGAAGCCATCCGAGATACCTTTCTTCATCATAACTGTCATAACCGTTTCCGTTGCATTTCCAGGTCCGCCGGAAGTCATGGAGTAGATTGCGTCAAACGCTTTCATGCCTCCGATCAGTCCGGTTACTACAATAATTTTTACGGAAGGACACATGAGTGGGAGCGTAATCCTAAAAAAGCTCTGTCTGCCGTTTGCTCCATCGATCTGTGCCGCCTCATATAACTCTGGTGAGATACTCTGCAGGTTGGCAAGAAAAATAACCATCGCCCAGCCGGTCCACTGCCAGATCTGCGTAAATATAACAGAGAATAGTGCCCGGTTTGTCGTGAAGAAGTTAATCGTATCTAACCCGAAGCGGTGAAGCAGATTGTTGATCAATCCATAGTCCGAGGACGATAAAATAAAGTTCCATAAATATCCAATAATCAAAGAACTGAATACTGCCGGGAAAAAGTAAACCGCACGGAGCAGATTTCTTGTCTTTAACTTTTTATTCAAAACAGCAGCAATCGGAAGACCAAGAATTACCTGAAATCCAGTCAGTAATATGGCATAAATCAATGAATTCTTGATTGCAATCCGCATTAAAGGCGTCTGGAATACTTTTATATAATTCTGAAATGCAACAAAGTGCAGATTTGTCGGATTCATATCAGTATAATCAGTAAAACTGTAAAAAATGGTGTACATAAACGGCAAAATACTAAAGATCAGATAAATTGCCAGTGCCGGAATAATAAACACCGCAAAGTAACGTCCGAGTGAACCACATTCCCTTTTTTTCTGTTTTTTATTCATAAAATCTTGCTTCCTTTCCGAAAAAAGGCAGAAAAAGAGCCTCAAACCCAGCCTCACTGCCGAGTTTGAGGCATCTTCACTGCACTCTTATCTATTTTGATAATAACTCAGAAACCACTTCATCAACCGTCTGTAATGTTGTGGATAAATCCTGCGCACCTAAAAGATAACTCTGCATCTCTGTTCCATAAGTCTCATGTGCACCTGCTGCAGAACCCCATTCATTCCATGGGCAGTAAACATTTCCTGCTGCTAACGCACCTGCGACACTTGTATATGCTTCCGGAAGGTCAAATTCTACTCCATTTAAATAAGAAGAACCCCCCTGATTGTTCTGCCATAAAGCGGTCTGTCCATCTGCCGTTGAAATTGCTGCAAGCACTTTTTTCACTGCATCAAGGTTCTTGGAAGAAGCATTTGCTGCAAATCCACAGCCAGGACCACCAATGAGCCAGCCTGCGCTCTCTTTTGTTCCATAGAAAGGCATCATATCAAGCTGCAACTCCGGATTTTTTTCCATGATTGCATCATAATCCCAAGGACCGGAACAGAACATTGCAGAACCGCCTGTTGCAAACTGCTCTAATGCCTGATCATGATCAATACCTGTCATGTCTGCTGTGTATACACCATTATCGATCAGTTGTGACCATGTCTCGATATACGGATTCCAGGTTCCGTCCATTGTCACTTCGCCGTTACGATATTTTTCTCCAAAACCTTTTCCCTCATCAGTGGACAGATACTCTGCTGTCACAAATGCCATAGAACTCTTTAACAGCGGTTCCCATGATTTTAAGCCTGCTGCAAGTGGTGTAACTCCTGCATTCTGGAATGTTGTACAAACATCTAAAAACTCATCAAATGTCTTTGGAAGTTCCACATTATTTTCTTCAAAAATTTCTTTGTTATAATAGATTCCTTCAAACCAGCTGATTCCCGGAAGTGCATAGGTACTTCCGTTATATCCGTAAACACTTGTACCTGCTGTGGAATAATCAGCTGCCAGATCATCCAACGCTTCCAGATAACCTAATTTTGCATGTTTTAATGCAGAACCCGGTGACTCGCAGATGATGTCCGGTCCTTCGCCTGCGGAAAGCTGGGTATCAATAATTGTATCGTAGTTAGAGTTATCAATAAACTGATATTCAATCTCTACCTCCGGCACTGCCTCTGCAAGATAATCTAGCATTGCCTGTACCGTGTCTTCACTATTCCAGTAAGACATACGGATTGTCACTTTGTCCGAAGAAGAGTCTGTTTTCTCTCCCTTTGTCTCTGTCTTAGATGCTGAATCTGTGCTTCCTGTATCCGAGGAGCTTCCACATCCTGCTACTACCCCAAGTGTCATTGCTGCGCACAATAATACGCTCAAAACTTTTCTCTTCATACCTTTTTCTCCTTTTCCCGAAAGAAAATACCGCTGTCTGCTGCTGTTTTTCTCTTTCATTTGATATATTTATCATACAGTCGGACCTAGCAGAATAAAATAATACTTTCTTTGGAAAAGTAATACTTTTTCATGTATTTTATTTTGGATTTTCCTTCGGCAGCGTATCCGGCATCTTTACCGTAAAGCAGGTATATTTTGCATCAGTGACTTTCACTTCAAGACTTCCGAGTGCTCCGTAATAAAGCTCCAGACGTTCCTTGATATTGTGGATTCCATAGCCTTTTCCCTGTTCATTCAACAATTTCTCTACCATTTCAAGTTCGATCAAAGGTCCGTTATTGTAAATAGAAAATACCAGCTGCTCCGGTTTTCTGCAAAACTCTACAATAATTTTTCCGGTGTCCGGTTCTTCCATATAATCAATGCCGTGCTTCATCGCATTTTCCACCAGCGGCTGAAGCAGAAAGTTCGGCATACAGCATTCGAGACCGCTCTCATCTATACGGTATTCCACCTCAAATGGTTCCTCATGCATTTTTTTCTGGATCTCAATATACGCCCGGATATTCTCCAACTCACTGCTCACCGTTGTGATCTGTTGTCCGTTGTTTAATGCTGTGCGGTAGAATTTTGCCAGAAGTCCTGTGATATCGCTGATATCGTCATCCACTTTTCTGAGTGCCTTCCACTTGATACCTGAGAGGCAGTTGTAGAGGAAATGAGGGTTCATCTGCGCCTGCAGCGCTCTCAATTCAGATTCTTTTTTCTCAATCTCCATCTTGTATACTTCATTAATCATGGAATCTAACTGCACAGTCATTCTTCCAAGACTGTTCGTCACCATGCCGACCTCATCCGTGTCGGTTGTGTGACAGGGATTTTGCAGATCGCCGTTTGCAATACGCTCCGCCTGATCCCTCAACTGCAAAATTCTCTGACCGATCACACGCGACAGCACTCCAATCACCACCAGTGTCAGTCCGACACAAATAAGTACTACTATGATTGTAGAAAATATAATGGAATAAATCTGTTCCGAGATTGTATTCCGGTCAATAAAATAGTAAATTTTCCAGTCGACTTTTTCCATCGACGCTTCTTTTAAAATATATTCTTTATTTAAGACGGATGCATCCTCCGGGTTTTCTCCGATATACGCTTCAATTTTCTGTTCCAGCTGCTCATCAGCAATTTTTTTTGTGTAAATCACCTGACCATTTCCGTCTTTTATCACGATCCCGTTGTCCAGATAATCCATCGTATCAAACGGTTCCAAAATCCGGTTTAAGTAAAATTCCGCACGCAGTACACCGATTCTTCTGCTGGTCGTTGCCGTATCTAAAATTGTCCGCGTTGCATACAGCTTTCCGTCCTCCTCGACCGTCCACTCTGTATTAAAATCTTTTTCGTGCTTTTTGTACCACACCGTATCCTCATATGGCTCCGCCGACTCCAGGAAAGAGCCTATGTCTGATGCCGTATTTGGTGTGACGATTTTGATCATTTTTAAGTTTTCATCACTCGTTATAAAGTACCAGAATACCGGTTCCACCGTCTTATTCAGGCTCTGTGCGATTGCACTACCATTATAGGCATTCCCCTCCAACGTCTGTCGAAATTCCAGATTGTACGCCAGATATTTTGTAAAATCTGTCTCTCTCTGAAAAATAGCGTCTGCCTCCTGACACATACGGTGTAAATTATTGTCCATCGTCACTTCTGTCTGGTCCAGCAGATTTTGATTTGCCGCAGAAAACGAATGAATACCGAGAATACATAACGGAATCGACACCAGTATAATATAACTTATAATAAGCTTTTTCTGCATGGACGCATTATGTATAAACCAGTTACAGATTTTCTTCACTTGACCTTCTCCCCACTTCTTATGTATTTCTGGCAACATGACCGCACCACTGTATTTCACTTCCAATTTTTCTGTTTATTTCTGCTCACGGTACTGCTTCGGTGTCACACCATAGTAATTTTTAAACAGTTTGTTGAAATAGGGCTGGTTTGTGTAGCCACATGCCTTTCCGATATCCACGATCTTCCAGTTACTCTCCTCTAACAGTTCTTTCGCTTTCTTCATGCGATAGTCTGTCAAATATTTCACAAGATTGTATCCTGTCTCCTTCTTGAAAATAAAGCTCACATAAGACGCTGTGAGGCAGACTTTTTCTGCGATTTCTTCCAGACCGATATCATGCATATACTCATTTTTAATGACTTTTTTGATTTCGGATACCGTGAGGCTCGTATCCGGCAGACTCTGTTTCTGGGAAACAGTGATCTCCCGTATCACTTTTGACACAACTTCGCCCACTTTCCAAAGATCATGACTGTTCATAATTTCATCTGCTGTCTGCATGATCAGGCTCTCGTTATAGATGCCGTATTTCTGATAAATAGCCTTGACAATATCTAAAATCAGATACTTTGCATAAAATGCACTCGACGCTTTTTCATTTTCCAGACGTTTCAGATAGACCAATAACTGTTCTTCCACTGCAGGCATATTTTCATCCTCTATGCTTCGGAAAATACTATCTTTCATCTGCATGGTTTCCTCGAGTGTTCCTGTATCCCGCGCTGCTTTCTGTGCAATGTAGATTACTCCCGAAAAATAGCTGAACGTGTCATTTCGGACATCTTCCATTTCTTTTACCCTGCCTGAAAATTCTTTTATTCCAAAGAATGTTATTCCGACAATGATCGATGGCATCTCTGCTTTTTCCTCGGTCAGATCGGCGTATAATAAACGGATGGAATTTTCCACTTTCCGTTCCTCGATCGGCTCTCTGCTGTAAATCATCACATAAATCTGGTTGGGATAAAAGTCGATCTGTTCATATGGTAATTTCATATTGCGTTTCAGTATTTTTTCAAATTCTTCCTCGCACAGTTCAAAGTAATTGTTCCGTGTCTCAATACTCACGAAACAGATATATTTATTTTCCAGATTAATCTTGTATTCTTTTAATTTTTCCACAATCTCTGTCACAGATTCTTTCGTGTTAAAAAGTCTGTATAACAATAATTTTTTATCTGCGACTAACAGATTTTCTTTCTGTTCTTTCCACTGCTTTTTCTGTCTGCAAAGTGCAATGACATGCTCCATCACCTGTTTGAATTCCTCCACTTCGATCGGTTTTAACAGGTAATTGACCGCACTTACCTCGCATGCCTTTTTCGCATAATCAAACTCGCTGTAAGCACTGAATATAATAATGATCACATCCGGTCTGTTTTCCTTTGCATATTTTGCAAGCTGTAGTCCGTCCATATACGGCATTTTTACGTCGGTCAATAAAATATCCACATCCTGATATTTCTGTAGATACTCCATTGCCAGTTTTCCGTTAGCTGCTTCCGCTACTTCAAGCTCAAACTGAAATTTTTCAATCAAAAACCGGATTCCCTCACGCTCTGTTCTTTCATCATCTACTAATAGTATTTTCATTTTCCCCACAATCCTTTTTCTTCTGTATCATTTTTATACGCATACTATTTCCAATCTCCGCTTTCCGACATTCTTTCATCTCTTGTCGTTTTGTATACACTGCCTCAATTATATTGTATTAATCCGGTATCCTGTTTGAAATAACATATTTTTTTGATTTCTTGCAATTATTTGGTATCTTTCATTTTTACCGTAGATTATTCACCTTCCCAACTGAAATATATCCATCAACAAGTGCCCGGAAATCCGTTCCCTCCGGGGCATTTTCATTATAATTTCCATGCACAGTCAGTCGGATTCTTCCATTTTCAAGCTCCTCTTCCAGATACTCGTCAATGAAAAATCCACAGTCTGCAATTTTCCTGTTATATAAAATTCCCCGCAGCTTCTCAAGTTCACACTGCGGAAAATTTACGTTCCAGATCTGATTGTACGCCAGAGGCTGTTCCATCAATTCTTCCATCATCCGCTCAAGGTAAGCGTCTGTCACCTCATGACACTCCGATGCACCCTCGGAGAACGCAATCGCATGCACACCTGCGCACGCAGCTTCTAACGCAGAACCTACGGTCGCTGAATACTGAATATCTGTTCCGCTGTTATATCCATAATTGATACCGGAAAAAACATAGTCCGGCTTTTCCTTCACAATATTTAAAATTCCAAAACGCACACAATCCGCCGGTGTTCCTGTACTTGCATACGCGTGCACACCCTCCACCGGAAAATCAACCGGAAAAAACTCTATCGTTTCATGCAGTGTGATCCTGTGTGACATTGCACTGCGCTGTCCGTCCGGCGCCACTACCCAGACTTCACCATATTTTTTTGCTGCCCGTGCCAGACGAATGATACCGTCTGACTGTATTCCATCATCATTTGTAATCAATATTTTTTGCATTATGTTTTCCACTTTCCACAAATTTTCTGAGACTCTCTTCTCCATGCTTTTCTATTTAATTTATCATATCCTTTTTTCCACGAAAATGCAAAACTCCTCAAAATGAGGACTTTTTAGCCTTAAAAGTCCTCATTTTGAGGAGTTTACTTTTTCGTTCATATACACAAATATAAACTGTATTCCCTTATTCTCTGTTTTCATATTGAAACCATCGCCAGTTTTACTGCTTTACTTTTCTCCGAAATAAGCACTTTTTTCAAGAATGATACTGGGCGGATTCGAACCACCAACTTCGGTTTTGCAAACCTATGCCCTACCAGCGGCTACAGCATCGGATACGAAACAATAAAATGCACACTCCGCGAACATTCTATTGTCATAAAAATCCCCTCATGGAGTATGTTTATCAAATTTTCCATGAGGGGATCTGTTTCAAACTGATTTCATTCTGCTGCTTCTTTCACAATCAGAACCTGAAACGCTCTTAGTTGCTGAATAATGCAGTAGACAAATATCTGTCACCGGAGTCTGGAAGAAGAACTACGATATTCTTTCCTTTATTTTCCGGTCTCTTTGCTAAAATGGTGGCTGCTTTTAAAGCTGCTCCAGAAGAAATACCAACCAAAACGCCCTCGCTTACTGCAAATGCTCTTCCCTCGTCAAAAGCATCCTCGTTTTCGATAGGAATGATCTCATCATAAACGGAAGTATTCAAAGTATCTGGAACAAATCCTGCTCCGATTCCCTGGATCTTGTGTGCGCCTGCTTTTCCTGTAGAAAGAACTGCACTTGTTGCAGGCTCAACTGCTACAACTTTGACATTTGGATTCTGCTCTTTTAAGTATTCACCAACACCTGTTATAGTTCCACCTGTACCAACGCCGGCTACAAAAATATCTACTTTTCCGCCTGTCTGCTCCCAGATTTCCGGTCCGGTTGTTGCCTTGTGCGCTGCCGGGTTTGCAGGGTTTACAAACTGTCCTAAAATAACGGCTCCAGGGATCTCTTTTGCAAGTTCATCTGCTTTTGCGATCGCACCTTTCATTCCCTTAGCGCCCTCTGTCAAAACAAGCTCTGCGCCATATGCTTTCAAAAGATTTCTACGCTCAACACTCATGGTATCCGGCAGTGTTAAGATTGCTCTGTATCCTTTGACTGCTGCAACTGCCGCAAGACCGATACCAGTGTTACCGCTGGTTGGCTCAATAATGGTTGCACCCTCTTTTAAAATTCCCTTTTTCTCTGCATCTTCGATCATTGCCAATGCAATTCTGTCTTTTACAGAACCAGCCGGGTTAAATGCCTCAAGTTTTACTAAAATGGCTGCGTCTGTCACGCCTGCTTTTGCAGCATATCTGCTTGCGTTTACGATTGGTGTTTTTCCTACTAACTCTAATGTGCTTGATTTGATATCACTCATGTTAATCCTCCTTGTTTTTGCGAAGCAAAAATCCGAACTCTTGTGAGGAGAGGATTTAGCCTCCTTGTTTTTGCAAAATTAAAATAGTGTTCTTAGTGAGAAGAAGCTTTATCTTCCAAAATAGAATCTCGCCTGCGGGATTCTCCGCCTGCGGCGGGTCGCAATATGCGACATGTTTCTTATCCGCCGCAGTGCGATCCTCGCGGAGCGTTTTTTATGTAATGGAAACGAAGTTTCCTAATTACATAAAAAATGGCAGGTATCCTATGCACGACACCTGCCTGAGTTACAAATTTTCAGCGGGTACACAATGCATATGAAAAATAAACCGTACTCATACATACAGCCTGACAACAGCAACAACACATTATATGATTTTTCTGTGTGCTTAATCCTGTGTGTTTCATATTATTGTCTCCTCTCTCATTTCCTACTAAACATATAGGAATATGTGTTTATATTTGAATTATAACGATTAACATCTTTACTGTCAACTATTTTTTCATCATTTTTTGCAATTCTTTTCGTCCGGATACATTTTTCTGTCCGCTTACATTGCGTTGCGATCACGATGCATGACTGCTGCTCTATTTGATTCAGCTTGCAGCTTTTACGGTATCTGCCGGAAGCACTTCTGCAATGCGCTCCAACGCCTCTTTTAACGTACTTTGCGGACACGCCACGTTGATCCGCTGGAATCCTCTTCCGCATTTTCCAAAAATTCTTCCACTGTCAAGCCAGAGTTTTGCCTTGTGAACGATCAAATCTTCCAACTCCTGTGCGCACAATCCGAGTCCGTTAAAATCAAGCCAGATCAGATACGTTCCCTCATGTTCCACCATATTCACGCCCGGAAGATTTTTTTCCACAAATTCTTTTGTAAAAGCAATATTGCCAGCCACATATTTTTTCATGGCCTGATACCACTCTTCCCCATCCCTGTAAGCCGCCTCACATGCCACAAGTCCGGCTGCATTGAGCTGACTGTATCCGGCTGCAGCCAACTGTTTTTTGAATGCATTTTGCAGTTTCTGGTTCGGGATAAAAATATTAGAAGTCTGCAGACCTGCCAGATTAAACGTTTTGCTCGGTGAAGTACAGGTAATGGTCATCTCCTCATATTCCTTTTTCAGATTTGCAAAAACCTGATGTTTTCCCTGAAAAACAAAATCTGCATGAATCTCATCGCTCACAACGATCACGTGATGTCTGCAACAGATATCTCCAATTGCCTCCAACTCCTCTTTTGTCCACACTCTTCCGACCGGGTTATGAGGATTGCAAAGGAAAAAGAGTTTTACCTGTTCCTCCACGATTTTTTTCTCAAAGTCTGCAAAATCAATATGATAGCGGTTATCCTCTCCTAAGAAAAGGTCACTGCTTACGATTTTTCTTCCATTATCTGAAATCACTTCTGAGAAAGGATAATATACCGGTGACTGAATCAATACTGCATCTCCCGGATCTGTATATGCTTTTACGGACAACGCCAGCGCCATCACGATTCCTGGTGTTTTGACCAGCCATTTTTCCTGTACTTCCCAGTCATGATGTTTCTTCAGCCATCCTTTCACAGCCCCAAAATAAGATTCCTGTACATCACTGTATCCAAAAATTCCATGCTGCACCTGTTTGATTAACGCATCCTGTACATAAGAAGATGTCTGAAAATCCATATCTGCAACCCAGAGTGGCAGCACATCTTCCGGCATACCTCTTTTCACTGCAAAATCATATTTTAAGCAGTTTGTATTTCTTCTGTCTGTAATTTTGTCAAAGTCAAGATTTCTTTCTGCCATGTCGCACCTCTGGTTTCTTCTACTTGTAATATATTTCTGTCTTCTGTGATTGGTTATCATAATTTCCCACTGTTTCTGTAGGTCTTATTGGATATATACATCATAGCAGAATTTTGCTTTTTAACATAATTCATTTTATCTAGAATTAGCTATAGGTGTATCCTATAACTGGAGTTTAACTTACCGTGGAGTAGCAGATTTTGTGGTGCTTTCTTAGTGTACAAAAGGGCAGATATAAGCGTCCTCTCGCAAGTTGTGGTTTTATAGGTTTATGAAAAGAAAAACGGTACATACGAAATATGATGTTCCTGTTCGCCAGGCATTCCACTGGGCTTCTGAACAACAATCATGTTCAGCTGAAGCTTCCATGATTGTTAGAATCCCAGCTCCATGGCTCACGAAGGAAATCATATTTGTCTGCACCGTTTTTCTTTCATTTACGTTACGAATGTCTTGTGATTCGTCGATGATAAGGGCACACCTCCCGGAGTTTAAGCTTTGATTACTGCCGCTTGTAACCTGGATTGACGGATTTTCACAACTGGGATATTGCATGCTGCACAGCCTTGGATAAATAAAAAATTGAACTGATTTGTTTTCAGGATTTTGGGAGCGGCCGGTCCTTAGAAAGCAGACATTGCGATTTCAAAAGCCAATGTAATTGGATTTTGAAATCACGATGGATACTTTCTTAGTACCGTTGCCAGCGACAACAAGCGGAAGCGCTCCTGAAAACAAACAGTTCTATTTTTTATATTTCTATACACTTTGTTGGCATGCAATTAACATAACCTGCGAAAATCCGTAACACCACCTACATTCGACAGTTCATAAGTGAAACTCCGCACTACAAAACCTCCTCAAAGGCTTCCATCGGCATAGGCTTGTAATAGTAGTAGCCCTGTAATTCATTACAGCCCGCTTCGATCAGAAAATCTGCAACCTCCTTTGTCTCAACACCTTCACATACAATTGACTTGTGCGTGCGTTTCAGCAGATGGAAAATCTCTTCAATCACAATTTTTCCATTGACCGAAAACCCTTCATCCAGAAAACTTTTATCCATTTTGACCTCATCAAACAATATATCCTTGAGCGTGTTGAGTGAGGAGTATCCTGAGCCAAAATCATCCATGGAAATACGGATACCAGCCTCGTGGAATTTATGGATCATATGATTGACCGCTGCAATATTGTGGATATATACCGTCTCTGTAATTTCAAAAACAACGTCTCTCGGAGCTATATCGTAAGCATCGAACAATACTTCAATCCATTCCTCGAATTTCTCGATGTGATAAAAATGCACCGTGGAAACATTTAGCGAAAGCGGCACCACTTTTTTCCCCTGCTGATATCGTTTTTGCAACCATTCAAACGCCTTCTCATACACATAAAAATCAAGCAGTTCAATATCTCCATTTTCTTCCAGTACCGGCAAAAAAGTGTCCGGCATCCACAATTCTTCCGAGCTTTTCTGCCATCGAACCAGAACCTCCGCACTGTCGATCTGCTGACTTTTGCTTTCAATCTTCGGTTGGAAATAAATCTGGAACTCCTCCTGATCGATTGCTTTCTGAAATGAATTTAAAATATCTGCACGCCGCAGTTCCATCGCTTCGACCTGCTTGTCATACACCGCAACACCCGTATCATTCTCTTTCGCCTTCCGACGCACTGTGTTGGCATGTGAGATTATCTCCTCGGGATTTTTCTTTTCATCGCTGATAAAATAAATTCCGGTATTCAATACAAAATAATTTACCGAAAACTCCAAAATGACCTGTTCTTCCATTTCCGCTTTGCATATTTCCACATTTTTTATAAAATCCTGTGGTTCCATCCCTGCCACATCCACGAGGCAGGCAAACACATCCGAATGAAAATGACAGGCAAACCTTACATTCTCCAGATTTTTCATCAGACGCTGCACCTTATCCAAAATCTGATTTCCAATCTCATATCCCCAGTAATCATTGATAAGCCGGAAATCCTGCACATCGGTCATCAACAATGCATAGGAGCATCTTCCCTTGCTGTTGCTGATCGCCGTATGAATTTTTTCTGCAAGTTTCTGTGTGGAAATATTATGTAACGGCTCAGAATCACTTCCATACTCGCGCTGTCCGGGTAAAAGATTTCTCTTTTTGTACCGCTTATCCTCATACATTTTTTCATCCGCAATGCGCATTAAGTCCGGCACCAGATAATAGTGGTTGCGGTAGCTGACCTCATACCCCACTGCATAGCTGATCTCATGCTCTGCCCCACGGTTATAATCATCAATCAATTCCTGCAGCCTGTGGTTCATCTCCTCTAACTGCTTCAGGTTGGTGTGCTCCTGCACAATCACAAACTCATCGCCTCCATAACGCGCCAGATAACTTTCGCTCGTCAGGATACGTGCCAGATAGGAAGCAAATGTTTTGATAAAAAGATCTCCCTGCTCATGACCGTAATTGTCATTCACTTTTTTCAAATTATTCAGGTCAAACATCATGATGCCAAGATCAAATGTATCATCGCATTCCTGCAGTTCCTGTATTTTCTTTTCCAGCGCTTTTTTATTGTGTACGCCGACTACGTCTGCGGATGCCGATTTCACGATTCCTCGCAGATAATCAACCGTAACAAGCGTCACTGCACAGCCGATCAGTGCCAGAAAAATCATGCTAATCCACAACATAGTCATCAATTTGTTGCTGGAACTTACGCCAAACTGCCAGTGTAACAGTAAAACGCTGAGAAATAGTAGAAAGATTCCAACCTGAATCCCACAAAATACTAATATTTTTGTATTTTTTTCCATCTTTTGTCCATTACGCTGCAATAAGAATCACCTTCTGCGCCAACTGCCGTTCAATCCCGATCTTCGTATCTTTAATGCATACAACATAATACCCATGAAGTTCAGATAAAAGCGTCACTTCCTGCCCCTGCACAAAACCCAGGTTCTCCAGATGATGCTTTTCTTTGTCGCGACCTCCTACGCGCTGAATCACATAGCTTTTCCCAATTTCTGCCAAATTAAGTGGCACAGCCTGTGTCCTCTCTTTCTTTTTCATTAGTTAGCATTAGCTAACTACGAGATTATCACAACTTTTCCAAACTGTAAAGGATATTCTGAAATACCACCGTCATTTTATGCCATTTCTGCTTTACATCTGATTGATGATCTGCTCGAGATCATCACAGTATTTTTTAGCTTCCTCAAATTTTCCTGCCTGCAGTGCAAATGAAATCCGGTTCTCCACTTCTTTTTTCTTCTGCTCAAGTTCCAGATAATTTTTATCAAAATGGTCGGCATAAATCATTTTGCGGAATTTACGGATGCTCATTTTGCGTAGTTTCTTCTCCTCCACAAAAAGCACATAATCCATACAGTTTGCAACTGTATAGAAATCATGCGATACCATCAATACAGCACCCTCATATTTTTCAATCGCCTGTTCCAACGCAAGCTGAGAATAGGTATCAAGGTGGCTTGTCGGCTCATCCAAAAGAAGAAAGTCTGCATCCATCCGGGAGATTTTTGCAAGCTGAAGCAGATTTTTTTCTCCGCCGGATAAATTCTCTACTTTGTTATAAACTAACTCTTCTTCAAATCCGTAGGTTTTTAAATAACGGACAATCTCCGCTTCTGTCTCAAAACCTGCATCCTCAAAGTTTTTCAAAACCGTCTCTTTCTCGTTAAAAACCTCCCCATGCATCTGGGAAAGATAGGCAATTTTAAGGTCCGGGGCAAGCTTAATGGCTGGATTGTTGTTTTTATAAATATCACGCAAAATGGTTGTCTTTCCAGTTCCGTTTGGTCCGACGATTGCCACTTTCCCGCCAGCCTCCATGGAGAAAGTCACTTCCTCCATAATCTGCCGGTCGAATGTAACACTATAGTTTTCCACTTCCAGAATCACTTTTTCATGATTCTGTTCCGTTCTTTCTTCACTGATGGTCACATCCGTATCTGTCTGTCCTGAAACGTCTCCCTGCACATCATCCGATGATTCTGCACTGGTGTGCAGTTCAATCTGAGGCTGTTTGATATCCACAAACGGAGATTTTGTTTTCCGCGCTTCGAGACGCTCCAACAGAGAGACTCTCGCTTTTAGACTTCTTCCCTTCGTCGCACTGTCCACCTTTGTCGCTTCGTTCCGCAGACGTTCCACAATTTTGCGGTTACGCTCGATCTCTTCCATATCTGCCGCCGCAAGTTCCTGCTGCTCGATCTTCATCTCAAGCAATGCAAAATTATAATCCGTATATGTGCCGTCAAACTCCTGAAGTTCTGCATTCTCCAAATGAAGAATTTTGTTGAAACAGTGATTCAAAAGATAGCGGTTATGTGTGATGACTAGCAGAGTCCCCTTGTGGAAATTGATCAGGTTTTTCAGTGCATTCAAATGTTCAAAATCAAGGAACACATCCGGCTCGTCCATGATGATAAATTTCGGACTGATCATCATCTCACGGATCACCTGGATCAACTTAAATTCTCCTCCGCTGAGGTTTGTCAAAAGATGATTTTCATAGTCTTTCAGATTTGCAATTTTTAACTGTTTACGGATATTGCTCTCATAAAAATCCCCGTCGATCGCCTGAAACTGATCCATGACATTCTGATAACGCTCCATCAGCTCGTCCAGCTCATCGGCCGTCGCCATCTCATCGCAGATTGTGTTGATCTCATTTTGCAGGCGCACAAACTCCTCACTCAGATATTCAAAAACGGTGACTTCTTTTTCCTCGTCCAGCGAATAAAACTGACTGACATAACCGATTCTGCCCGGAACATCCACGATCAGTCTGCCATCGTATAAGTAATTGTCCGGGTGCAGGATCATGTCCACCAACGTACTTTTTCCGGTTCCGTTTGTTCCGATAAATGCGCAGTGCACATCATCTTCCAACGTAAATGATATTTTGTTATATAAGTCCTTCTGCGGGAAGGAATACGATAATTTTTCTGCTTTTATCATAAATTTCTCTTTCCTTTTTTTATTTTTCCCCGCTCATTGTAGCATAACTTTCGTAATGCCACAATGCGCAGATGTCCTGACAACACCTGCGCATTTTTCCTGATTCTTCCATATATTCTTATTATTTTCCAAAATGGAAAAATCCTTTTTTCTCATAAGGTTCACTCTTGTAGGAAACGAGTTCATAACCAATCTCTTTGATTTCTTTTTTTGCCCACGGAATATCGATCTCATTATCACTGATAATCACTGTTTCTCCGTCTTTCGCAGAGGACGTCACCTTTTTTACCTGAAAATTTTTGCGGATCAGATCATTCATATGGGACTCACACATACCGCACATCATACCATCGATTTTTAATGTTGTCTTTATCATAGCATTCACCTTTTCCTGATTTGCAATTACGAAATCCATTGTAGAAACATATTTTAATAAAAATGGATTTCTGAAAACATCTTCAATATATACCCCTATAGGGTATTTGTCAATTTTGTTTTGCTATAATGATATTTCTTCTCAATACACTTTTTCAAACCAATCAATTCTAATATTTGAGGCTTTCAAAGTGGGGATACGAACTACTCAATGCCCTAATGTTTTTGCCAACAACATTATTCCATCAATCTTAATATATCCTGTTCCCTCCAATATTCATTTGGATATATTGATAGTTCCTCCTTATGCTTACGAATAATTCTTTCTGGTGATTTAGTATTATCATAAACATGCATAATATCACATATATCAAGTAACTCTTTTATATTATTAATTGATTTATAATATCTTTCAATAACTTTACCACTATCAACATTATGTCCACCTGCTGCCACACGAGATTCTATTCTGGCAATATTAATTTGTGGTTCAACAGTCAACACGAATACACATTTTATGAAATATCCCTCTTCTTTTGCTTTTCTTAAAATGTTTAACTTATATTCAGATGACAATACTGTTTCAAATGTAAAATCTTCTTTCTTAGCAATTGATTCATATCTCATCTTATCAACCAAAACAGCTGCTTCCATGTTATTCATTCCCGTAGTCGCAACAATATCATCGGCATTAGTATATTTACCAACTTTATCAAAAAACGTTGTTATTGTACTTTTTCCCGATCCATTTGGTCCAGCTAATACAAGAATCATTGGTTTTCTATTCTGCATACTTTCTTTCCCCATTTGCATACTCTACATAAGCTCGCTTTTTTTCTTTATCATAACCCGCAATAGGTTTCTTACAAATCTTAGCCTTTTTTATCGCTGCCTTAACAGCTTCAACCGCTCTTTCGTCCATTTCAGTATCTGATTCTGTCAATGTACTTTTCTCTTCTTCTCTGGATACAACTTTTATAATTCTACCACTCTTTGTGCTTACCGTTGTCATATAATCATCTCTCCTTAATACAAAAATATCTTTTCAATTCCACTTAATACTTAACTATTTTTATATATTCTATCATAATTTATTAAAAAAAACACCTCGGAACCGAAATTCCGAGGTGTAACATACTTTTCTGAAACGCCATAAGACGCTTTGGATTGTAAATATTATCTCTTTGAGAACTGTGGAGCGCGACGAGCTGCTTTGAGACCGTATTTCTTACGCTCTTTCATACGTGGATCACGTGTTAAGAATCCAGCTTTCTTAAGAACTGGTCTGTAATCACCGTCTACTGTAAGTAATGCGCGGGAGATACCATGTCTGATTGCTCCTGCCTGTCCTGTGTATCCGCCACCTTTAACGTTTACTAAAACATCAAATTTATCAGATGTCTCTGTAGCTACTAATGGCTGACGAACGATAACTTTTAATGTATCTAATCCGAAATATTCGTCGATATCTCTTTTATTGATTGTGATTTTACCTGTACCTGGTACTAAATATACTCTGGCAACAGATGATTTTCTTCTTCCGGTTCCGTAATTCTTTGTATTAGCCAATGTCCTTTACCTCCTAATTAGAATGTTAAAACTTCTGGTTTCTGAGCAGCATGTTTGTGATCAGGTCCAGCGTATACAAATAATTTTGTGTACATCTGTCTTCCTAAAGGTCCTTTTGGAAGCATGCCTTTTACAGCGTACTCGATAACTCTTTCAGGATGTTTTGCTAACATTTCTTTTAATGTAGTCTCTTTCATTCCACCTACATAATCGGAGTGGTTGTAATATACTTTCTGAAGTAATTTCTTACCTGTAACTTTAACTTTCTCTGCATTTACAACGATCACATAATCACCTGTATCGATGTGTGGTGTAAAGATTGGTTTATTTTTTCCTCTTAATACTTTAGCAACTTCAGATGCTAAACGTCCTAATGTCATACCTTCAGCGTCAACTACGTACCATTTTCTATCAATGGTAGCTGGGCTAGCCATAAAAGTTTTCATTGATTTTCCTCCTAGAAATAATGTTATGAAATGCTTCCACCATGTGAATGTCCAGGACACATCGCTTCTTCATTAAATAAATTGTTTATAGTTTAAATGTCTCACCGGGGCTTTTGGTTCGACATTAATTCACTATCACAGACTTATGTATTATATTACACGAATCCTTGCGTGTCAAGAAAATATTTCTATTTTTCCGGGCGATTTTTTAAGTTATCCACAGGATCTGACCATTCTTTCCGTCCTGTCAACATTTTCTCTCCTGCACAGATTTTAGATCATATACAAACTTTACGTCTGTTCCTGTAAAGCGTATTTTTCACTCTCCATACTCAATCCCCATCATCGTCAGTCCATGCGCCGGAGCAGTCGGTCCGGCAGCTGTGCGGTCTTTCTTCCCAAGGATCCGTGGCATCTCATCCGGCGCCAGCTCGCCGCCTCCGACACGGATCAGCGTTCCCGCGATAATACGCACCATATTGTATAAAAATCCATTTCCGGTCACCCGAATGGTAATAATGTCATTCCCGTCTTTCTCCACCTCGCAGGAATAGATCGTGCGCGTCGTTGTTTTGACCTGTGCCCCGACTGCACAAAAACTCTTGAAATCATGCTCTCCCACAAGATACGAAGCCGCCCGCTTCATTTTGTCCACATCCAGTTTGTGATGATAAAAATAAGTATCCAGCCTGCGGTTTGGCATACGGAAAGTACGGTTTAAAATGCGGTACTCATATGTTTTCCGGCTGACCTGATATCTCGGATGCCAGTCGGGCGGAACCTCGCACGAATCCTGCACGACAATATCCGCAGGCAGCCTCTGATTTAGTGCAAATGAAATTTTATCTGCCGGCATTCTTGTCTCTGTATCAAAAATGGCTACATTTCCCATGGAATGTACACCGGAGTCCGTCCGGCTTGCACCGGTCACTGTGATTTCTTCCCCCAGCAGCTTTGACAGGTTTTCATTTAGTACCTGCTCAATGGTGATTCCGTTTGGCTGTACCTGCCAACCGCAGTAATTCGTTCCGTCATAGGCTACGATCAGTTTTACTCGCTTCATCCAATTTCCCTTTTCTTCATCTACACCTCATCAGACATTTTTCGTATATCCAGTCACTTTACATTGGCCAAGGCAAAAATGTACGGCACAATAAGATCACGATAAAATACGCAAAGATGATTGCATAAGCCTTATGATCCACCGCCACATATTTCAACGGTTTCATCTTGGTACGTCCCTCACCGCCATTGTAGCAGCGCGCTTCCATTGCCATCGCAAGATCGTCTGCACGGCGGAATGCAGAGACAAAAAGCGGTACAAGAAGCGGTACCATGTTCTTTACTTTATGGATCAGATTTCCGCTCTCAAAATCCGCCCCACGCGCCATCTGTGCTTTCATGATTTTGTCCGTCTCCTCGATCAGGATCGGGATAAAACGCAGTGCAATAGACATCATCATAGCGATAGCATGCACCGGAATACCGATTTTGCTCAGTGGCATGAGTGACTTTTCCAGACCATCTGTCAACTGATTTGGTGTTGTCGTTAAAGTCATGATCGAAGTTCCCAGAATCAGGTATGTCAGTCGGATTGCCATCAACACTGCATTCTGCGCACCTTCTGCTGTGATCTTAAAAATCCACAACTGTACGATTGGTTCGCCCGGTGTCAGGAACAGGTTGAATAATGCTGTGATAAGCATTAACACCATGATCGCCTTCAATCCTTTTACCATGAACTTGAACGGCACTTTCGACGTTTTGATCACTGCAAACAGAAATGCCGTAGCTGCAAGCAGCGCGGCAATTCCCTTAAAGCAGAACAGCGATATAATATAAATTAATGTTGCAAATAATTTTACTCTTGGGTCCAGTTTATGAATGACAGAATCTGCCGGATAATACTGGCCTAACGTAATATCTCTTAACATAAGTTCTCCTCTTCCAGATTGGAACCCCTGTGATTCGGTTCCCTTCCAAGTAAAACTTCCAGTAAACTCTCCCTTGCCTCCGCAACGGTTGTAGCCTCCGTATTTACATTCAGTCCTTTTTCTTTCAGTTCATGCATCAGATAGGTTACCTGCGGAGCTGCAAGCCCGATCTGTTCCAGTTCTTTGTAATGTTTGAACACTTCACACGGAGTATTGTCAAACATCACCTGCCCATGGTTCATCACTATGATACGTTCCACGTATTTTGCAACATCTTCCATACTGTGGGAAACAAGGATAACCGTAATTCCTTTTTCCTTATGCATTCTTGCGATGAGATCTAGGATTTCATCTCTTCCTGCCGGATCTAAACCGGCGGTCGGCTCATCTAAGATCAGCACTTCCGGTTTCATTGCAAGTACACCCGCGATCGCAACTCTTCTTTTCTGCCCGCCGGAAAGGTCAAACGGCGACTGATAGTAAAGTTCCTCCGGCAGTCCTACGCTCCTCAATGCCTCAAATGCACGCAATCCTGCTTCTTCCTTGGACAATCCCTGATTTTTCGGTCCAAAACACACATCATCAAAAATGGTCGTCTCAAATAACTGATGCTCCGGGTACTGAAATACAAGTCCAACACGGTTTCGAAGTTCTCTCAGGTCAAAATCCTCGTCATAAATATCCTGACCATTAAAATAAATCGTCCCGGAAGTTGCCTTCACCAGACCGTTCAAATGCTGGATCAAAGTTGATTTTCCGGAACCGGTATGTCCGATCACACCGATAAACTGTCCGTCCTTGATCTCTAAGTTTACATCCTTAAGCGCCTGAATCTGGTAAGCAGTTCCCTCGCTGTATACATAATTTATCTTATCTAAAATGAGTGACATGGCACCCTCCATTATTTCTTTTCCGCTCAGGAAATCTTTCCCTGCGGTATTCCACACTGTCTGCTTACGTCTATCCCGCGATTTTCATAATTGCATCCACAAGTTCTTCTCTGGTCAAAACTCCCAATGGAATGTCAAGTCCTGACTGACGCAGCAGATCTGCTAACAATGTGATCTGTGGAACATCCAGCCTGTGCTCTTTTAATGTTCCCACCTGTGAAAAGATTTCACGCGGTGTTCCCTGCATGACAACATGTCCTTTATCCATGACATAAACATAATCTGCATCCACTACTTCTTCCATATAATGTGTGATGAGCAGAATTGTCACGCCTTTTTTCCGGTTCAGCTCATGCGCTGCATGTAATACTTCTTTTCGTCCATTCGGATCGAGCATGGCGGTCGGTTCATCTAACACGATGCATTTGGGTTCCATTGCCATAACACCCGCGATCGCCACACGCTGTTTCTGTCCACCGGAGAGTTTGTTCGGGGAATGGTGTCTGTACTGTAACATTCCAACTGATTTTAAACTTTCTTCCACTCTCTGCCAGATTTCATCCGTCGGAACTCCAATATTTTCCGGGCCGAATCCGACATCTTCTTCTACCACGCTGGCTATGATCTGATTATCCGGGTTCTGGAATACCATTCCGGCTGTTTTCCGCACTGGCAGAATATTTTCTTCCTGCGTCACATCTTTTCCGTCTACCCAGAGACTTCCCTCCGTCGGAGCAAGTAACGCATTGATATGTTTTGCCAACGTAGACTTTCCAGAACCGTTATGACCTAAAATAGCAATAAACTGCCCCGGCTGCACATCAAGGTCGATATGATCTAATGCTGTCTGGATGGATTCCACATTGCCTTCTTCGTCCCGGCGGATATATTCATGAACGAGCTGTTTTGCTTTGATGATTCCCATCCGTCTAATCCTCCCACTTTAATCGGTGAAGCTGTCCCTCTAACTTCATATGATCAAAATGATTCTGTCTGAGAGCTTCATACAAAACAATTGCAACAGAATTGGAAAGATTCAGCGACCTTGTCTCCCCGATCATCGGAATCCGTACACAGGTATCCGGGTTCGCTTTTAAAATTTCTTCCGGGATTCCGGCACTCTCTTTTCCAAACATGATGAAGCAGTCCGGTTCATAGGACACGTCCGAATACACATGTCTTCCCTTTGTGGTTGCCATATAAATCTTCGCATTTGGATTTTTTTCACAGAAATCATCCCAGTTTACATAAGTTGTAACATCCAGATTTTTCCAGTAATCCATGCCTGCCCTTTTTAACGCTTTTTCATCCAGTCGGAAACCAAGCGGTTCGATCAGATGAAGTTTTGTTCCTGTCGCAACACAGGTTCTTCCGATATTTCCTGTATTTGCCGGTATTTCCGGTTCATATAATACAATATTTAACTCTGCCACTAATTTTTCTCCTCACGCAGTTCTTGAATGAAAATCTCCATGCGATCCAATGCCTTTTTTAAATCTTCCAGAGAATATGCATAAGAAATGCGGAGATAGCCCTCTCCGCAGTCACCAAATGCGGTTCCCGGTACAACTGCCACTTTCTGCGAATTCAACAGTTTTGTTGCAAATTCTTCCGATGTCATGCCAAATTCCTTAATACATGGAAAAACATAGAACGCCCCAAACGGTTCAAAACAGGATAATCCCATTTCCTTAAAGCGGTGCATCAGATAACGGCGTCTTCCATTATATTCTTCACGCATCTTCGCAACATCCTCATCTCCGTTCCGAAGTGCTTCAACTGCCGCATACTGGCTCGTCGTCGGTGCACACATGATTGCAAACTGATGGATCTTTAACATCTGCTTAATGATCACTTCCGGTCCACATGCATAACCTAATCTCCATCCGGTCATCGCATAGGATTTGGAAAATCCATTGATCAAAATGGTACGCTCCCTCATTCCCGGAAGCGATGCTATGGTAACATGATTATCACCTGTATAAGTCAGCTCTGAATAGATTTCATCGCTCAGCACAAACAGGTCATATTTTTTTACGACCTCGGCTATTTTTTCCAGATCTTCCTTCTCCATGATTGCTCCGGTTGGATTGTTTGGAAATGGAAGCACTAATAATTTTGTCTTTGGCGTGATAGCCGCCTCTAATTCTTCCGGTGTCAGGCGGAACTGATTTTCCGCTTTTAATTCAATGATCACCGGTGTTCCATTGGCAAGCACACAGCATGGAAGATAGGACACATAACTCGGCTGTGGGATCAGAACCTCATCTCCCGGATCAAGCATGGCACGCATTGCGATATCAATTGCCTCACTGCCTCCTACGGTCACCATGATCTCATTGTTGTAGTCATAGGATACACCAAAACGTCTTTTCAGATATTTATCAATTTCAATTTTTAATTCTTTCAGTCCTGCATTGGAAGTATAAAAAGTTCTTCCCTTTTCCAGCGAATAGATGCCCTCATCACGGATATGCCATGGTGTGTCAAAATCAGGCTCACCAACACCAAGCGAGATAGCATCTTTCATCTCATGGACAATGTCAAAAAACTTACGGATACCGGATGGCTGGATCGTTGTGATTGTTTTGCTTAACGGATTCCTCATATTACATCTCTATCCTTTCGTCTTTTGCCTGTTCTGCCATAACGGTTCCATGATCTTTATATTTCTTTAAAATAAAGTTTGTCTTAGTGCTTAAAACAGAATCCAATGGGGATAACTTATCAGAAACAAACTGTGAAACCTCACGAAGTGTTTTTCCTTCGATCGTTACCATGAAATCAAATCCTCCGGAGATCAGATATACAGAATTCACTTCCGGATAGTTGTAGATACGCTCAGCCACTTTGTCAAATCCCATACCGCGCTGAGGAGTAACACGAACCTCGATCAATGCTGTTACTTTTTCAATTCCGGCTTTGTCCCAGTCAATTAATGTATGATAACCGCAGATGATGTGTTCCTCTTCCATCTTTTGAAGCTCATTGACAACAGATGCCTCATCCACACCTAAAATAATTGCAAGTTCTTTTAAATCAATTCTACTGTTTTTCTCTATAAAAGTTAAAATTTTTTCACGCATAACCACAAATTCCTTTCTTTCCTTCCACATACATTACTTCATAGGATCGGATAATTTTTTACGCTTGTAATAATTATCTTCCGATCACTTTATATAACTCATCCGTCTTTGGTGGCTCTAAAAATCTTCGTTCATCCTCATTCAGCAGAACACGGTCATTTCCCGCGGTAGCTTTTCCGATGATTGTCGCTTTGATCCCTGCTTTTTCCAGTTCGCGCACCAGATGATTTCCATCCTGTGCCGCCATCAGCATACATCCGCTGGAGATCAAAAGATAAGGATTCACTCCGAAAAATTCACAAACCTCTACTGTTTCCTGACGAATTGGTATCTTCTTTAAGTCGATTTCAAGTCCGACGCCAGATGCTTCTGCCATTTCCCACAGAGCTCCGAAAATTCCGCCCTCTGTCACGTCATGCATTGCACTAACGCCAGACGTCACGGCGACTGCGGCCTCAGACTGTACAGAAATATATGCATCCAACGCTTTTGCATTCTCAATAAAAGGAACTGCAAAATGCGTTTTTAATTCTTCTTCTTTTTCTTTTGCAATAATGGAAGTACCTTCAATTCCAATCCATTTGCTGACTAAAATATCCATGCCCGGTCTTGCACCTGCAGTGGAGATCAGATGTCCTTTTTTCACTTTTCCGACTCCACAGACACTGATGACCGGCTGGTTTACCACTCTTGTAACCTCGGTATGTCCGCCCATGACCTGCACATTTGCTTTTGCGCAGGCTTCCTCCACCTGCTTCATCATCAGACACAGATCCTGTTCACAGACAGAAGTTGGCAAAAGCACCGTAAGAAGCACTCCGACAGGTTCTGCCCCTGCACTCGCAAGATCATTCACCGTGATCTGGATTGCAAGCGTTCCAATATCCTTCGCTGTTCCCGTGATCGGATCAGTCGACATCACAAGTGTCTCATCCTCCGAAAGCTGCACCGCTGCGCAGTCCTCGCCAACTCCGGCTCCCAAAACCACTTCCGGTCTCATCGTATGAATTTGTTTAAAAACAGAACGTTTCAGCACGTTCTCCGGTACTTTTCCAACTTTCATAATCTTTTATCTACTGTCCTTCTGTTGTTGTATTTCCTGTAATCTGGCTCTCATCCACGGTTCCAAGAATCGCTGCTGCTTCCGCAGAGCTGTCCGCCGGTGCCTCCGCCGGAGCTTCTGACGGTGTCTGTCCTGCTCCGCTATACTGGGCGACCGTTGCATAAATTGTCGCCTCATCCCCGGTTGCCAATGCTGCATTGACCGCTGCCACTGCATTCGGATCTGCAGATGCAGTTCCTACATTCACGATCTTAGGAGATGATTTGTAAGTGCTCTTATTGATTGCATCCCTGCTCTGCTCAACACCATCGACTGTCACGATTTTCCAGAGCCTTGCGACATATCCCATATGTTTGCCCTGAGTTGTAGAAATAGAACCGACCGCATCTCCGGTTGCCACAAACTGTGTGCCGGGATCTTCCTCCGAAACGACCTCGCTCTCATATGTCACCTTGCGGTTGGAAGGTCTGGTCTCCTGTCCGTATATGTTAAAATAAATGTCTTTTCCAACCGTATACCCCTCGATATAAATCGGTGCGTCCAGATTATTGACAAATTTTAAATCCTTGTAATCTCCTGCAATTGCCGCATCCATAGATGGTTTCACATAGGTTACGATCATGGAATGGTTTGAGCGCTGTGTCACCTCAAGTTCTGCCCTCAAGACCGCATTGTATAACGTCGTTGACACCTGACATACACCACCGCCATAAGACTGCACGGTCTGTCCATTCTCATAGGCACCTGCAAGTTCATAACCGCCTGCTGCTGTCAGTGGTCCGATCGTCTGTCCAACGGAGAACTCCTCTCCCGGATATAATACGGTTCCATTGATCTTGCCTGCTGCCACACTGATATTCGCACATCTTCCGGCAGATGAGGTACTGTAATTGGTCGTGTAACTGCCAAGCAGATCTTTTACCTTTGCCAGTTCTTCCTTCGTGCCTTCCGGCTCCACAACCTCTGCCACAAGGTCAAGCGAAGCATCCGTGCCATCCCAGTTGTTTTTTAAGTAATCTTCGATCGTCATCAGGGATTTTTCCACATTCACTTCAACGCCGGAACTTCCCTCAATAAACTGAAACTGCCCATTCTCACGGATCAGTCCGTTGTCAACTGCTTCATTGTTCAGTTTTTCTGCTTTTGCAGTCAATACTTCCCTTGCTGCTGTCTCATTTAATCCTAACGGAAGTTCAAATACTTTGCTTCCATATTCCAGATCTTTTTTATCTTTATATCGTTTGATCAGATTGCCATTTCGTCCAACCGCAAGTGCTTCCTGCACTGCATTGGTATTCTGAAACGTGATGCCAAGCTCCTGTGCACTCACTTCCACACTCTTTCCATTGGCATTCAGTGTCAAAACAGCATCGTCCACGCTCTGTGCATACGCACTGATGGCATCCACTGCCTCTTCCTCTGTCATGCCGCCAACATAGACATTTCCGATATAAACGCCATCTGCAATTTTATGATTCTCTGCTGTCTCTGCTTTTGTGGCTGCTCTGCCTCCTGCAAAACCGATACATAATGCAGCCAGCGTAAACAGTGGAATCCATTTCATCCATTTTTTTGAAATATTATTCATAGCTGATCTCTTTCTCTTTTCTTTACACCGCAGTGCAAGCCCGACAAATCACAGATTCTTCGGGCTGACGGGCATTCGCCCTATCATTCATGCTCACTTTTGCCTACGCGTACATTTTACCCCATTATTCGGCTGATTTTCAAGGTGCATAACCACGAATATGATTGACTGCCCCCTGGAATTTTAGTATATTTTACATGAAAGCGGCAAGCACGGTTGTAATAAGCATTGTAGCAACTACAATAATCACAATTGCAGCCATTAATTTTTGATTTTTTTTCTTACCAAAATTATACATAGAACTACCTCTTTCTATCTTGAATTTATACATAAAGAAAGGACATACAACATGGCATTTCCATTCTTAGGACTCTTTATTATCTTTCTTTCGGTTGCTGCCTATTATCGCAAGCGTGCAACTGCCCAGCAAAAGAAAGTGACAGAAAACTTCTGGAGCCGTGAAGATCAGGCGAATCAGGTACGCCGCAAGGATATCAGCAATCTCCCCTATATTACCATACCATTGGAAAAATTTCCAATAGGTATCTCTGACGATGAAGAATTAACGGATTACGAAAACGATCTGAAATTCCTTGCCTCCCGGAAAATTCTAAATCTGAGCCATCAGAGCAATACAGACTTAAAGCTTGCCTATGGTCCTGCGAATCTTCCTGCTTTGTCAGAATATGACCAGAATTATACCACCCTTTTACGGAATCTTGTCGCCTACGCAGACTGTCTGATCAAAAACGGATTTAAAGCAGAAGCCGTTCCGGTTCTGGAATTCGGCATCTCCATTGATTCCGACATCCGCGCCAATTATACGCTCCTCGCAGAACTTTACAGGGAACAGGGAAATGCGTCAAAAATCCAGGAGTTGATCGATAAGGCAGCTTCACTTGATTCTATGATGAGATCTGCCATCTTAGAGCAGCTGCACACTTTACAGAATGCCTGATTTTACAGGGATGGTTCTTTTTTCATTTTTCCATATTGTGCAATAAGCTGATCGGTAAGCCTTGAAATTTCACTTCGCGACGCATCCTCATAAATTTCCGGCATTGGTATTCCGTGGAATTCCACAAACTGCTTCAGATATTTCATCTGCTGCGGCGTTGCCGGGGACTGTTTTTTCACTTTATATTGCAACGGATATGACCGGAATGCTTCCGGTGCTCCTGCCTCATACATTTTTTGCAGTTGTTCAAAAATCTGCTGTGTTTCCAGTACATCATCCAGTGCACGGTGTGCATGAACACGCTCGATCCCAAAATAGCTGCACAGACTTGCAAGGTCTTTTTTCTGTTCCTGTGGCAGAAATTTTCTTGCCAGTTTTAATGTATCTACTGCATTCCGCTCAAAAGTACGCTTGTGATTCACCGCCCACTGTTTCAAAAAACTGTAGTCAAAAATCACATTCTGTCCCACCAGAATATCCTCTCCGATAAAATCTAAAAATGCCATAAGCGTCGCATCCATCTCTTTTCCCTGCACAGCCATCTCATTTGTAATGCCTGTAAGCGAAACTACCTTTTCCGGCAGCTTCCGCTTTGGATTGATGATCTCCGAAAAAGTAGCCGTCACGACATTTCCGCGCACCCTTGCAGCTCCAGCCTCCAGAATACGGTCTGTCTTTACATTCAGCCCTGTCATTTCCAGGTCGATCACCACATAATCAGTTAACATAACTTCGCCTTTCCGGCACTTTTTGTCTCCGCAGCCATGCTGACTGCCGCCACCTCTGTCACGCGTGCCTGATGATCCAACGGATCACGGTTTTCATAGTCAAACAGCATATAAACCGGTTGTTTCAGGCGCGTCGGAATTTCATTCAGTGCTTTTTTACTCTTTTCCGGGAAACGGTAATGGAATGGTTCCACATGGGATTTCACACCGTTTTTGCAGTAATATCTTGTCTGCTCCTTAAACTCTGCCGGTGATGGTGCCCAGAACGGTCTGCTCTTACAGTTTTCACGGTAATAAAGATCAAAGGTCAGGCTCTCTTCGAGCATTTGCAGTACCGCATCCTCGCTCTTTTGCTCCCGCATAAACTCCAGTAATATCTCTGCTCTGCGGATTCTTGAATGGCTCATCCCGAAATATCCTTTTTCCTCATAAAAAACACCAAGCTCCTGAAACATTGCAAAGGCACTGTCAAACAATGGTTCCATCACTTTCATCGTAATTTCAAACTGTCCGCTGTTGTAATAGACCTCCAGCATCTCTTCTACCTGTTTGATCTTCAACACATCGTCAAAACTAAGCCACTTCGTTTTCATCACTTCATACGGTGTTTTCGCATGGTAAACAATCCCGTATTCTGCCGCATGCCCGTACATGTAAGAGCCCTTCAACACTTTCAAAAATCCAAGCTGTAACTGGTTCGGCTTCAGTGCATAGATTTCATCAAACGATTTTGCAAAAGTTGCGTAGTCCTCATAAGGAAGCCCTGCGATCAGATCGAGATGTTCGTGGATATTTTCACCGCTCTGGATTTTTCGAACAATATCCTTTAAAAGTTCCAGTTTCATTGTCCGGTGGATTTCCCGGATGGTCGTCTCATTCGTGGACTGCACACCAATCTCCAACTGGATCAGTCCCGGGCGCATATCATGGATCAGCGCCAGTTCCTCCTCATTTAAAAGGTCGGCAGAAATCTCAAAATGGAAGTTGGTAATCCCATTGTCGTGTTCTTTTACGAATCGCCAGATTTCCATGGCATGATCGTGTCTGCAGTTAAAAGTACGATCTACAAACTTCACCTGTGGCACCTTTTTCTCAATAAAAAATGCCAGTTCTTTTTTCACAAGTTCAATATCCCGGAAACGCAGTTTTTTGTCTATGGATGACAGACAGTAACTGCAGTTGAACGGACAGCCACGGCTTGATTCATAGTAAATAATACGGTTTTCAAAGTTTTCAATGTGATCGTAGCAAAACGGAATATCTGACATATTCATCGGTTCCTGTGCCGGTGTGAAAACAGTCTTTCCACTGTCCTGATCCCGAAATGCAATTCCCCTGATTTCGTCCAGAGAGCCTGTCTGGTTTACATAATACCCGCACAGCTGCTCAAATGTGCGCTCACCCTCTCCGATCATCACACCTGTCACCTGTGGATGTTCCGCCAGAAAAGTTTCCACCTCATAGGAAACTTCCGGGCCGCCTACCCAGATTGGAACTTCGGGGCACAGCTTATGATACTCTGTGATCAGCTCCTCCACATAATCCATATTCCAGATATAGCAGGAAAAGCACAGCACATCCGGTTTTGCTTTATAAATCTGTTCTAAAATATAATCCACCCTGTTATTGATTGTATACTCACCAATCGCAATCTGTTCCTGATAGTCTTTTGCATAGGCTCTCAAACTGTAAACCGCCAGATTGGAATGGATATATTTTGCGTTGATCGCTGTTAAAAAAATTTTCATGTTCTGTCTCTTTCTGTAAAATGATCATGCTCATTATAAGACAAAACGGAGTAGTTCTCAACCTCTTCTGAGACTACTCCGCATTTGTATTTTACCTATTATCTTATTTTTTATAACTCTGCTACTTCATTAAATAGCGGAACACCACATCAAAACCTGCGATCCACAACAGGATGGTTCCTCCAATATAAGCTTTTGTCTTATGTTCAAACCCGAAATGATATCCGGTATAAGTACCCATAATGACAACTGCAATGGTCAGGCAGACGATCATGATCAGTATCACCGTCAGATTAGTACCCAGAAAACCAAATGCAATTCCTGTAAGGAGTGTGTAAATGCTTGTCACTGCTGCCATACGCCAGAAACGTTTAAAACCGAGATTCTCCTCTCTATGCTCATTCACACGCTCATTCTTGATTGCTTTTACAATCAGTCTGACACCCAGGCAGAAGAAAATAACCGCTGCAATGACAGTTCCAATAAAACGCTCATTTCTGGCAAGATCATTGATATAAAGTAATCCCGCCAGAACATTACCAATATAAAGTGCTGCCAACTGCCAGATTGCAATGAGTCCGCATACTAACGTCAGATGTTTTTTATCTATTTTCGCTACAAGCGATCCCTGACACTCCATACCGGCAAAAATATCCAGTGATATGCCTACAAGGATCAACAGATTTTCTATCCAGTTCATGAATCCTCCCGCTTCTGCCTGCTGCTGCGATCGACAGACTTGTCCTAATAACCTTTCTAATCACTATTATACCCTGTTTCGGCTTTTTTTCCATAGACAATGCCTGATGATTGTATGTTGTTTCCACTGAAAAACAAAGATATGTTTCTTTTTATGAAAAAAAAATACTGCTCAACTTAAAAAGTGCCGCACATCATGTGCAGCACCTATACTTTCCTCATCTCCTACATCTCTGCGATAATATCATCCATAGAACGTTTGATGATATAATCATAAATCTCTGCAAGCTCCTTTGGAGAAATCGTCATTCCCGATTGGATCCATGTAATTACAACATAGCACATGGACTGTGCATAATACTCTGCGATCCGCTTTGGCGTCAGCCACGAATACTTCTGTTTCTTACCTGTATGGACACCGTCTATCACCTTCAAAAGAATCTTCTCCACACAGCTCTGTGCAATCTCTCCGAATGAGTTCTGTCCCTCCAGCTTTATTGCGCGCGAATAAAATTCACCGTCTTTTTCAATGTTTGTAAAAAGAAGAACCAATCCCTCACTGATCATCCCATTCTGGATCAGCGGTTCGATCGGATCGAGCAGGTCTGTCGTAATGATCCACTCTAACAATTCATACTTATCCTGAAAATGATTATAAAATGTCGGCCGGATAACCCCCGCCAGATCAGTGATCTCTTTAATTGTAATCTTCTCAATTGGATGCTTCTTGGCAAGTTCCTTAAAGCTTTCCGCCAAGAGTGTATCAATTGCACTCTTTCCCTGTCCTGTCATAATTACCTCATGCCTAATGTATTACCATTTTTGTAATAATAATGCTTCTTGCATCCGGATCATCGCGAAGATTCAGCATCTCGCCTGTTTCTACTACCTTGACAACCGGTCTTAAGAAAAACCGTTCAAAATTCTTCGCAACCACGCCATGCATCCCATTGGACAATTCAACTTCACATCCTACCGGGTACACTGCGATTTTCTCTACAAACAATTCTACAAGCTTCGGATCAAATAAAGTGCCTGATCCTGCCATCAGGTATTCCATTGCATCTGAAGGTGACAGATTTTCCCTTCCGCGATGAAGTGATACCATATCATCATATTGTTCCACAAGCCGGATGATCCTTGCATACAACGGAATATGCTCTCCACTCTTTCCCAGCAGGTAGCCGGTTCCATCGTAATTTTCATGATGCTGCATGACACCCGCATATACGAGCGCAGAAAAATGATAGTTACCTTTTAAATAATCTGCTCCCAACTCCGGATGTTTCTGCAAAAGCTGTGTCTCCTCTTCTGTCAATGCATGATCTGCATTGATGATCCCTATGTCAAGGAACCTCTTTCCTATATCATGGAGAATCGCCGCCGTCGTAAGCTGATACAACGATTCTTCATTCATTCCGTAATTCGCTCCGAGCAGCACTGACATCATGGCGACATTAATGGAATGGTAATAAATGTAATCATCATAATTCTTGATATCTAACACATTGCACATAATGTCTCCATTGCTCAAAATGTTCTCCACAATGCGCTCGATCGTCTTTTGTATTTTAATTTCACTGACCGGCATATCTTCTTCTGCATCTGAGTCCACATCAAATGCAAACATGTCATGCACTACTTTCAGTGCCTGACTCCTCACCTGCGGATTTAAAACCTGCTGGATCTCTATGCCCTGCGTAAATTCATCATCAATGTATATCCCTGGAAACCCTAAAAATTCAAGATTGGAAATATATTCTTCCGAGAGAAGCAGGTGTTTTGCAAGTAACAGTCTTCCCGCTCCATCGTAAATATCCTGACCAAGAGCCATTCCAGGCGTCAGTTTACTCGTTGGTAAATAACGCATATATGTTTCCTTTCAATTTTAAAAAAAGAATATTTCTATATTAACTCATTTATTCATCAAATTCAACTGTTACAAAATATCCCTTTTCCGTTTCTTTTACATCTACAACTTTTCCCTCTCCGGATCTGATCCTGTTTCCAACAGGATAATTTGCAGACATCGCATATGCTTTTCCCAATGTGTAATAATAAGAGTTTGGCAGTTTTCCCTCTGTGATTGGGATCACCTGTCCTATTTCTACCAGACCTGTGCGTTCCATTTTAAATTCTTCCTGCCTCATGCCCTGCCTCCAACAGACACAAAATTTTTACGTGCCATTCATATAATATTATAGTATAATAAAAGAACATTCACAAGTTAAAAGGATTAATTTACATAAAATATTTACGCACACAAGGAGCCTTATGAAAGAAAAAGAAGAAGTTTTCGACCATTTTATCACTGCAGTCATTAACACCTTAAACGCAGATGAGATTTACGATGCCGCAATCGAAGCATTGCAGGATATCCTGCAGCCGGACGGGCTTTTACTGATGATGAACCAGAACACACGCCACGTTTTTTCCGTCATCCGTAAATGTGGCAGTATTGCCTGCACAAAATCATACAGTGTTCCCACTGATTCCATGCTTCAGGAGCTAAAGGATTCCCCGAATCTGATCATGCTCAACGATACCGGAAAACACATCCTTGCCCTTATGACTCCAAGACAGCGTGAATGGCTGAACATAGAAAATATTACTGCTATTTACACCCTCAAATACAACCAGGTCATTATCGGATTCCTCTATATTGCAACCCATGATGGGCAGGACCTTACTCCAGAAGAAATCAAATATCTGGAAAAAATATGTTATTATTCCTCCTACGCACTGCGCAATGCCAACCTCTATCAGAATGCATACCGCGCGTCTATTACAGATGACCTGACTTCTTTGTACAACCGCAAACATGCCTTTGAATGTATTGACAACGTATGCCAGCATCAGAAACCATCCACACTGATCGTGCTTGATATTGATGATTTCAAGCTGTACAACGAATTGTATGGCGCACAGGAAGGTGATAACCTGATTCACCGCTTTGCGCAGGTCATTCTTCAGGAAATTACATCGAAAGACATCGGTTTCCGTTTCGGTTCGGATGAATTTATTGTTTTAAAAGAGGGAACGGATTTAGAGGAAGCACGCGATTACTGCAAACGCATCGTGGATGGCATCACCGATGCCACTCCTGCCAACACCGTCTGGGATATCACGATCACCTGCGGAATATCTGTATTCCCTGATATTTCCACTGATGCAGCTTCCTTTCTGCACAACGCAGAACAGGCCATCTATTATGGAAAGCAGGCTGGAAAAGGAAATATTGAAGTTTACCGCCCTGGAATAGATGAACGCTCCCACGATCCGGATATCCGTGCCGCATATGAGCGTGTTGCCCCAACCATTTATGCACTCACGGCTGCCATTGATGCCAAGGACAGTTACACCTTCATCCACTCCATGAATGTTTCCAAATATGCCGTTATACTTGCAGAAGCACTCGGAATGAATTCCAACGACATTGAGATCATCCGCGATGCCGGTCTTTTACACGACATCGGAAAGATCAGTATCCCAGAACGCATCCTGCAGAAAACCTCAAAGCTTACTGACGAGGAATATGCCATTATGAAAACACATGTGGAAAATTCCACAAAGATGATCCGCTATCTGCCTGACATGGATTACGTGATTCCTGCCGTTGTCGGCCACCATGAGCGTTATGACGGCACCGGTTATCCACGTGGTCTCGCCGGTCAGAATATTCCTTATATGGCAAGGATTCTCACGATTGCAGACTGTTTTGATGCAATGACTGCCAAACGTCCTTATAAGCAGGCGCTTTCTGTGGAATACGCTGTCAATGAGCTTGAAAAAAACAGCGGTACGCAATTTGACCCTGTGCTTGTCAAAAAATTTGTGGAACTCATCCATGAAGGAAAAATTTCGATTGCATAACCGGAGTTTCACTTACCATAGTGTCGCAGATTCTGCGGTGCTTTCTTAGGGCTTGAAGGGCAGATATAAGCGTCCTCTCG
>ERZ1026856.77-NODE-77-length-66240-cov-17.017904_pt1 | contig 66240 bp, 72 predicted proteins | sample MGYA00380158_ERZ1026856 | MGnify/ENA primary metagenome ERZ1026856 (study PRJEB33269, sample SAMEA4719794) | human gut metagenome | biome: human-associated habitat; feature: organic feature; material: feces | place: Cameroon | collected 2013-10 ... | reverse complement strand
TCAACCTCTTTTCTAAAATTTTTTAGTTTACATCCACGTTAACTTAATGACATTGGATGAAAATCTGTTCCTCTTTTTTCGTAATCATAATATCTGGTATAGAAAAGCCAGATATTGGAAATGCTTTAAAAGCGTAAGAAAAATCTATGTAAAAGTGCTTGACATCTGGGATGGACACCTATATAATAATTTAGCGTGCACAAAAAGGCATGCAGTTTGAACTTTTTTGTTCACATAATATTAACAGGAGGTGAAAATAATGCCAACATTTAACCAGTTAGTAAGAAAAGGACGTCAGACATCTGTTAAGAAGTCTACAGCACCTGCACTTCAGAAGGGTTACAACTCTTTACAGAAGAGACCTACAGATGCTCCTTCTCCACAGAAGAGAGGTGTTTGTACAGCTGTTAAGACAGCTACTCCTAAAAAACCTAACTCAGCTCTTAGAAAGATCGCCAGAGTACGTCTCTCTAACGGAATCGAAGTAACAAGCTACATTCCAGGTGAAGGACACAACTTACAGGAGCATAGCGTTGTTATGATCCGTGGTGGACGTGTTAAGGACTTACCAGGTACAAGATATCACATCATCCGTGGTACACTTGATACAGCAGGTGTTGCTAACAGAAAACAGGCTCGTTCTAAATACGGCGCTAAGAGACCAAAAGCTTCTAAGTAATTTTTGATTACAGAATGAAGTAAAACCAATAGTATCACAAACAGAACTAAAAGGTTTAGTGTTGGAATTGTTTCACTAGAGATATATTTCCGCACGAACACTAAGGGGGAACAAGATTTTGTTCCGAGATGGGCTTGCCCATTTTACACATGTGAGTACCGTTGAATTAATCGAAATGAAGTTCACTGACAACATGTTGCATTGAACTTTCATTGCAAATGTTGCAGAGCCGGGAAACCGGACACAGTAAATGCAGGGAAGACCTGTATAGTAAATTATGATTAAGGAGGGAAGAACCGTGCCACGTAAAGGACATACTCAGAAAAGAGACGTATTAGCAGATCCAATTTACAATAACAAAGTCGTTACAAAGCTTGTCAACAACATTATGTTAGATGGTAAGAAAGGTGTAGCACAGAAAATTGTATATGGAGCTTTCGCAAGAGTAGAAGAGAAAACAGAAAGACCTGCTCTTGAGGTATTTGAAGAAGCCATGAATAACGTTATGCCTGTTCTTGAAGTAAAGGCTAGACGTATTGGTGGTGCAACATACCAGGTACCAATCGAAGTTAGACCAGACCGTCGTCAGGCTTTAGGACTTCGTTGGTTAACAACTTTCTCACGTAACAGAGGTGAGAAGACCATGGAAGAAAGACTTGCAAATGAAATCATGGATGCAGCTAACAACACAGGTGCATCTGTTAAGAGAAAAGAAGATATGCACAAAATGGCAGAAGCAAACAAAGCATTCGCTCATTACCGCTTCTAATATCATTTGCCATATGAATAGATACCGGGAGCAAAGCAACTTTGCTCTCAAGTATTATAAAAATGTTCTGCGCATATCGGCGTAGTAAATTAAGGAGGAAAAACCTTGGCTGGAAGAGAATATCCATTAGAGAGAACCAGAAACATTGGTATTATGGCTCATATTGATGCTGGTAAAACAACATTAACAGAGCGTATTCTTTACTATACCGGTGTTAACTATAAGATTGGTGATACTCATGAAGGTACTGCTACCATGGACTGGATGGAACAGGAGCAGGAAAGAGGTATCACAATTACATCAGCCGCTACTACATGCCACTGGACTTTGGAAGAGTTCACAAAACCAAAGAAAGGTGCTTTAGAGCATCGTATCAACATCATTGATACTCCTGGACACGTAGACTTTACTGTAGAGGTAGAGCGTTCCCTTCGTGTACTTGATGGTGCTGTCGGCGTATTCTGTGCAAAGGGTGGTGTTGAACCACAGTCAGAAAACGTATGGCGTCAGGCTGATACCTACAACGTACCTAGAATGGCTTTCATTAACAAGATGGACATCTTAGGTGCTAACTTCTACGGAGCTGTTGATCAGATTCGTACAAGATTAGGAAAAAATGCTATCTGTCTTCAGTTGCCAATCGGTAAAGAGGACGATTTCAAAGGAATTATCGACTTATTCGAGATGAAGGCTTATATCTACAATGATGATAAAGGTGACGATATCACTGTAACAGATGATTTAGGTGATATGGCTGATGAAGCTGAACTTTATCATGCAGAATTAGTAGAGAAAGTCTGCGAGTTAGATGATGACTTAATGATGATGTACCTTGAGGGTGAGGAACCATCTGTTGAGGAGATGAAGAAAGTATTAAGAAAAGCTACATGTGAATGTACTGCTGTACCTGTTTGCTGTGGTTCTGCTTACAGAAACAAAGGTGTACAGAAGTTAATCGATGCAGTTATCGAGTACATGCCAGCTCCAACAGATATCCCAGCTATCAAAGGTGTTGACTTAGATGGTAATGAAGTAGAGAGACATTCTTCTGATGAAGAACCTTTCGCAGCATTAGCATTCAAGATCATGGCTGACCCATTCGTTGGTAAGCTTGCATTCTTCAGAGTTTACTCTGGTACAATGAACTCCGGTTCTTATGTATTAAATGCAACAAAAGATAAAAAAGAACGTGTTGGACGTATCTTACAGATGCATGCCAACAAACGTGCGGAATTAGATAAAGTTTACTCCGGAGATATCGCAGCTGCTGTAGGTTTCAAATTTACAACAACTGGTGATACAATCTGTGATGAACAGCATCCAGTAATCTTAGAGTCCATGGAATTCCCAGAACCAGTTATCGAGCTCGCTATTGAGCCTAAGACAAAAGCTGGACAGGGTAAAATGGGTGAGGCTCTTGCAAAACTTGCAGAAGAAGATCCTACATTCCGTGCTCACACAGATCAGGAAACTGGTCAGACAATCATTGCTGGTATGGGTGAGTTACATCTGGAAATCATCGTTGACCGTCTGCTTCGTGAATTCAAGGTAGAAGCTAACGTAGGTGCTCCACAGGTAGCTTACAAAGAGACATTTACAAAACCTGTAGATGTTGAGTACAAATATGCAAAACAGTCCGGTGGACGTGGTCAGTACGGACACTGTAAAGTTAAATTTGAGCCGATGGATCCAAACGGCGAAGAGACATTCAAATTCGAATCTACCGTTGTCGGTGGTGCTATTCCTAAGGAATACATCCCAGCAGTTGGTGAAGGTATCGAAGAAGCTGCTCAGGCAGGTATTCTTGGCGGATTCCCAGTTCTTGGTGTTCACGCTAACGTATACGATGGATCTTACCATGAGGTCGACTCTTCTGAAATGGCATTCCACATCGCTGGATCTATGGCATTCAAAGAGGCTATGGCAAAAGCTTCACCAGTATTACTTGAGCCTATCATGAAGGTAGAAGTTACAATGCCTGAAGAATACATGGGTGATGTAATCGGTGATATCAACTCCCGTCGTGGACGTATCGAGGGTATGGACGATATCGGTGGTGGTAAAATGGTTAAGGCATATGTACCACTTGCTGAGATGTTCGGTTACTCTACAGACTTACGTTCTAAGACACAGGGACGTGGTAACTACTCTATGTTCTTCGAGAAATATGAGCCAGTACCAAAATCTGTTCAGGAAAAAGTTCTTGCAGATAAATCCAAATAAATTCTGAAAAAAAGCATGGCTTATAACTGATTTCAGTTATTTCTGTGTAACAGAATCTAAAAACAATATTAAATCACAGAAATCCCTTAAAATAAGGGATTCTGTGATAAAAATAACTTGAAAAAGCTAAGATTATTTTATATAATCATAAATAGCCGAGTTATTAAATATAACAACTATAGCCAATATGGCATCAATTTAAGGAGGATATTCAAAATGGCAAAAGCTAAGTTTGAAAGAACAAAACCACATTGTAATATCGGTACCATCGGTCACGTAGATCATGGTAAAACAACTTTAACAGCAGCTATCACAAAAGTATTATCTGAAAGAGTAGCTGGTAACGCAGCTGTAGATTTCGCTAATATCGATAAAGCTCCAGAAGAAAGAGAACGTGGTATCACAATTTCTACTGCTCACGTTGAGTATGAGACAGAGAAGAGACATTACGCACACGTTGACTGTCCTGGACATGCTGACTACGTTAAGAACATGATCACTGGTGCTGCTCAGATGGATGGAGCTATCCTTGTAGTAGCTGCTACTGACGGTGTTATGGCTCAGACAAAAGAGCACATCTTATTATCCCGTCAGGTAGGTGTACCTTACATCGTAGTATTCATGAACAAATGTGATATGGTTGATGATCCAGAATTATTAGAGTTAGTTGAGATGGAAATCACAGAACAGCTCGAAGAGTACGGATTCAACGACTGCCCAATCGTCAAAGGATCTGCTTTAAAAGCTCTTGAAGATCCAATGGGAGAATGGGGCGACAAGATCATGGAATTAATGGATACAGTTGATTCTTACATTCCAGATCCACAGCGTGATACAGATAAACCTTTCTTAATGCCAGTAGAGGACGTATTCACAATCACAGGTCGTGGTACAGTTGCTACAGGTAGAGTAGAGAGAGGAACACTTCACTTAAATGATCCACTTGAGATCTTAGGTGTTAAAGAAGATGTTCAGTCTACAGTTGTAACTGGTATCGAGATGTTCCGTAAACAGTTAGACGAGGCTATGGCTGGTGATAACATCGGTGCATTACTTCGTGGTGTTAACCGTGACCAGATCGTTCGTGGACAGGTTCTTGCTAAACCAGGTACTGTAACATGCCACAGAAAATTCACAGCTCAGGTTTACGTTTTAACAAAAGACGAAGGTGGACGTCATACTCCATTCTTCAACAACTATCGTCCACAGTTCTACTTCAGAACAACAGACGTTACAGGTGTTTGTGATTTACCAGATGGTGTTGAAATGTGTATGCCAGGTGATAACATCGAAATGACTATCGAATTAATTCACCCAGTAGCTATGGAGCAGGGTCTTACATTCGCTATCCGTGAGGGTGGACGTACAGTAGGTTCTGGTCGTGTTGCTACAATCATCGAGTAATTTATAATTCATGACAATAGAAGGCTCACGAAGTGTGCATTCTATTGTTTAACAGATTTTGGATTATATTCCGCAATCCTTGAGAAATCAGGGGTTGCGGTTTCTTTTTGTCCTAAAATAAGAAAATGAAAGGCGCTGTTATTGACAAAGGCGGATATCCGGCGGTAAACTAAGCGGGACAGGGAGGAGTTATGCACAATGAAAAGATACGATAAACTTCCTTTAAAGAAAGCTTATTATTATATTTTTACAGGAATGATCGTGATACCGCTGGTGTTGGTATTAGTCATCTCATTGCTGACATTAGGAAAGCAATACAGAGAGCAGGCAATCGAGAATATTGAAGGAATACAGCAGGGGGTTGCTGCGGAGATTCAGTCAGATGTGGATTTTATGTCTATGCGTCTGTCACAGTTGACGAATGTGAATGACAATATGGTAATCCAGTATGCCGCTGAGGTTAATGAGGCAGATGCCGATACACGCTATGATGCACAGCTGAGGCTCGATCAGGTAGGCAATATGGTGATCGAACCGGTGAAGGACGTGGTATCCATAGGTTTTTATATGAAGAACGGGAAAGCCTATTACCTGAGAAGCGATATCAAGCGGACAGTGGATGAAACACGCGAAAAGCAGTGGTATCAGGATGCGCTGGAGAAAACAAATTCAGTAAAAATAGGCTCTTATCAGACAATAAAAGCAAGCGACTTATATCTGGGAGGCAGCAAGGATCAACTGGTGCTGATATATGCGATAGCGCCAGATTCCATGATCGACCGGTCACAGACTATAGAAATGGTGGTTCTGTATCAGACCAGTGATACCGGAAAGGTGATCCGGAATTATAACCGGAATTACAACAAGGGAAATAATAAGCTGGGAATCATGCAGATCGTAGATGCAGATGGCAATTATATCTACAAGACAGATGATAGCGTTATCGAAAAAAAGCACGGTTATACGTGTGTGAGAACCCCGTTAGAATTAAAAAATACGACCTGGTATATTGAAAGCTACATAAAAACAACGGAGCTGATGCAGGATTTTGTAAATGTTGCAATCATAATCCTGTTAGTGGCAGCATTGATCTTCGCACTTTCAGGATATTTTTCAGAATACTTTATCCGTCAGATCGTCAATCCGATCGGAGAACTGAGTAAGGGATTAAAACAGATTGAGGATGGACAGATGGATATCCATATCACCCCGCAGGGTCAGGGAGAAATCCGTGGTGTGATCCATCATTTTAATGCTATGGCACGAAGCCTGAAATCATTAGTTGCGGATTATGAGGAAAAAGTTCGGAGAATGGAAAAATCGAACGGAGAATATTTTACGGAACTCGTTCAGGGAAAATTGTCACCGCAGGAATTGATGGAAAAACAATTGGATTTCTTCTCGGATCCATATGTATTAGTAGAAATATATTTTGAATGGCCAGCTGGAAGTAAGGCAGACCAGGAGAAGATTGGGCAACTCTTATCCGGATTTGAACGTAATCTGCGATATTCGATGCATTGCGTTGCCTGCCTGGAGGGACTTACAAAAGCATTTGTATATTACAGGCTCACAGAAAACGATGACAGACAGCATATTTTCAGCATGCTGAGAGACTTACAGAGTTATGTGAAAACGGAATATAATATGGGAATGGTGTGCTGTATTGGCAGAGAATGCCGGTCACTGGAAGTATTTGAAGTAGAGGCTGCTTTTGTCCGCAACTGTGCACAGATACGTTATCTGTACGAAGAATCAGCAATTGTGGATTTAGAAGCAGATCAGGAGGAAGCAGAGGCACTCAGTATTGCAGCAAGGGAATACGAGCGGCTGGCAGACAGCTTATACAGTGCGGATGCAAAGAATTTTACAACAGCGAAGGAAAAACTGTTTGAGAAGCTAAATACGGGAAACAGGCAGGAGGCAGAGGAGAATGTCTTTGCCGTGATCCTGGCAATCGCATCGCGGTTTGCAAATGATGGGATTGCGTTATCTGATATTTTCGGTCAGAGATACAATTATAAAGAAAAGGTAGAGCGTCTGGAAGACAGCCGTGGAATGAAGATGTGGATCACAAACTACATCAACTGGGTAATGGATTATTCCATGAGCAAAATTGATACGATAGAGACGGATGTAGTTATAAAAGCAAAGCATTATCTGGCAGATCATTATGATGATGAGAATCTGACACTCGCGGAAGTTGCACAGTATGTGGGCTTAAGTGAAAAATATTTTACGAACCGCTTCAGCAAAGAGAATGGAGAGACGTTTTCGAACTATCTTACCCAGCTGCGTATCCAGAAAGCGAAGGAATTATTGCGTACGACGACGTTCAAGAGCTACGAAATAGGAGAGATGGTCGGTTACCGTAATGCCGAGCACTTCACGAGAATGTTCAAAAAAGAAACCGGATGCACTCCGGCACAATACCGTAAGCAGGAAAAATCAACAGAAAATTAATTGCAAAAAGGACAAAATATGACAAAACGCAGGTGAAAAACCTGCGTTTTGTTACATTACATCAAGAATTCGAACTATAGATCAAAAACAGGCATATCGTAATTCAAACTAAATATCAAGAAAACGGACGAAATGAAATGGTGCAAAACAGGGGCAGTCGCTATACTTAGGCTCGTAAACAAAACCAAATCTTTTTCACAAGGAGGACATAAGGCTATGAAAAAAAGGGTTATAGCAGCAATGCTCACATGCGTTATGGGCGTGGGGTTATTAGCAGGATGTGGAAACACAACAGAAAGTAATGGAAATGTATCAGGTACAGAGAGCGGGACAGCAACAGCTTCTTCTGATGAAAACTTAAGTGGAACCATTACATTTACAATCTGGGACAACAACCTGAATGATTTTATCGAATCAAATGATATGGTAGGAAAGTTCCAGGAGAAATATCCAGATATTGATATTGAAGTAGAAAAGATCAAAGATGACTCTGAATACTGGAATGCAATGAAGATGAGAGCATCTGCAAATCAGCTTCCAGATGTTATGTTTAATAAGACTTTTACATTAGCAAGATTTAAAGACTACTTATTAGATCTCACAGATACAGAGGCTGCAAAGAATAATGAACTTGCAGCAGGTTATGCAGTAGATGGCAAGATCCTTGGTATTCCTATGACAAGCGGTTATGAATATGTTTACTATTGGAAAGACATGTTCAAGGAAGCTGGCGTAGAAGTTCCAACAACCTGGAGCGAGTTCGAGGAAGCAGCTAAGACATTACAGGATTATTATGGAAAAGATAACGCAGACTTCATGGCAATCGCATGTGGTTTCAAGGATGAATGGCCAGATTATCCTTATATGGAGTTCATGCCGGCACTCGAATCCGGTAACGGACAGAACTGGAACACAATGGTAACACAGGATGAGCCTTTTGCAGAAGGAACAGATATCTACAAAGCTTACAGCAAAGCATATGATTTATTTACATCAGGTGTTATGGGAAAAGATCCACTTGGAATTGGTAACGATCAGGCAACAGCACTGTTCTCTTCCAAACAGGCAGCAATCATCGCATTAGGTGACTGGGGATTACAGAACATCCAGAATCAGGCAGAAGATACATCCGAACTTGGTGCATTCTATCTTCCAACAAGAGACAGCGAATCTGATCCATATAACGTAGTAGTACAGGGTGACTCTTTCATGGGTGTTACGACACATTCCAAGAATCCGGAAGCAGCAAAAGCATTTGTTGAGTGGTTCTACTCCGAAGACTGGTATCCAGAATACCTGGCATACATCTCTTCTTCCTCTTCCATGACAAACTTCCCGAAAGAGAAAGATCCAATCCTTGCAGAAGCAGATGACCTTTGCCCGGACAAACAGATCGTTATGTATGACGGTGGTGGAGATGACTTCACAGCAATCCAGAACGAGACAACTTTTGACTACAAGAAACTCGGAGCAGAGATGCTTACAAGCGGATTTGATCTTGACAGCAAGATGGCTGAGCTGAACCAGAAATGGACAGACGCAAGAGCAAAACTGGGTATCCAGTAAATCAAAGCTTTGATAAAAATGATATAAGAAATCTGATCACTCGGGAGCTGCAAAGCGGCTCCCGAAAATCATAAAGAGAGGGATATCAATGAATAAATTAAACAAGAGACGCAGACAGTTTATTTTCATATCCTTGCTGATACCGGTCACATTATTGATCGCGTTTGTCGTGTTTCCGGCAATTGACCTGTTCCGTATGAGCTTTACCAACTGGGATGGATTTTCAGCAGATTATAGTTTTATAAAATTAGACAATTATATTTCCATGTTACAGAATAAGGATTTATGGCTTTCCCTCAGGAACAACGCCGTATATTTTGTAATCCATTTATGTATGATTCCGATAGAGCTTGCTTTTGCTGTATTGCTCACCAGCAAATTGCGTGCAGCGAAATTTTATAAAACGATGGTATTTATGCCTTATATTATCAACGGCGTTGCCATCTCCTACGCTTTTTCCTATTTCTTTTCACCAATTAATGGTGCATTCAATGGAATCCTGACAGCTTTTAATTTAGAGAGTCTGATCCGTAACTGGCTGTCGGATGAAAGTATTGTAAACTTCGTATTGGCATCAGTATCTGTCTGGAGATTTAGCGGATATCATGTCATTTTGTTCATGGCAGCATTACAGTCGATTCCTACGGACATTTTAGAGGCTGCTGAGATTGATGGCGCGAGTGTCGGACAGATTTTTAAATATATCCAGGTTCCAGCAATTATGCTGATGGTTGACTTTGTATTATTTGACAATATCCGTGGTGCATTACAGGTATTCGATATTCCGTTCGTAATGACGGCAGGAGGTCCGGGTTATGCATCGTCCACATTTACACTGTATACGATCAAGACGGCGTTCACCTTCTCGAACTTCGGATTGGCAGCCACGATGGCGGTTGCGATCATGCTGATGATCATAGTGATCTATGTAGTCCAGAACAAGATCATCCACGGCCTTGTTTTGAAGGATTATAAATAGAAAGGATGCGTAAAATATGGTAAAGAGAACAATTCAACAGATTTTAAAACAGATCATCTGTATTGGAATGGTAGTTATCGTGCTTGCCCCGATACTTCTGACACTGTTTGCATCCCTCAGGACAAAAGGTGCCATGACACTGTCTTCACCGTTAGTTCCGCCGACGGGAAGTGATTTTACCCTTGAAAATTACAGCAAAGTTTTTTCCAATAAATATTTACTGATCGGATTTAAAAACACAATTATTATTTTAGTGATATCACTGATCTGTAACGTAATGATCGGAACCGTTACCGCTTTCATTATTGAGCGTTTTGATTTCCGCGGAAAAAAGATTGTAGTTGGCTTATTCTTCGTGGGAATGCTGATTCCATCCTTTGTAACAGAGATTTCAAGATTCCGTATTATCAACAGCATGCATCTGTATAATACACTGGGAGCACCGATCGTTATTTATATCGCATCGGATCTGATGCAGTTATATATTTACAGACAGTTTATATCCGGCTTGTCCGTATCACTGGATGAAGCGGCGCTTCTGGACGGATGTTCCTACTTCCAGCTGTTTTATAAGATCATTTTCCCACTGCTGGCACCAGCCACAGCGACCGTATGTATTATAAAAGCAATTAATATCATTAATGATATGTATATTCCATACTTATATATGCCGAAAAATAAATTACGTACGATCACCACATTCTTAATGGACTATGCAAATGCACAGCAGGGATCGTGGCAGACACTGGCAGCAGGTATTATCGTGGTCATGATACCTACGGTACTGACTTACATATTCTTCCAGAAATACATTCTGGCAGGAGTTGCAGCAGGAGCAGTCAAGGAATAAATACAAGGAGAGCACAAAATGGAAGCAGATATCAGATGGCTGGATGATCCGGAGATATTCCGGGTTGGCCAGCTGCCAGCTCACAGCGATCATACAATCTATGCCGATCAGAAGGAAATGGCAGAGGAAAAAAGTTCACTGATCCAGTCTTTGGATGGGGAATGGGAATTTGCCTATTCCATCAATGCCAAGAGCCGTCCGGTGGATTTCTACCGGGAGGAGTCTGAAGATGTAAAGTTTGATACAATCCTCGTGCCGGGGCATATAGAACTGGCTGGTTATGATAAGATTCATTATATTAATACGATGTACCCGTGGGAAGGAAAAATTTTCCGCCGCCCGGCAGGAACCTTGGGACAGGATGCAAGCGGCAGCTTCAGCGAGGCAGAGTACAATCCGGTAGGTTCTTACCGCAGAAAATTCAATTTGGCAGAAGGACTGCATGGAAAACGTGTTGCCATCTGCTTTGAAGGAGTCGAGCAGGCGATGTACGTCTGGCTGAATGGCCACTTCGTGGGATATGCGGAAGACAGCTTTACCCCATCCGAATTTGACCTGACACCGTATATCAGGGAGAAAAACAATCTGCTTGCAGTGGAGGTACATAAGCGGAGCACAGCAGCTTTTTTAGAAGATCAGGATTTCTTCCGTTTCTTTGGAATTTTCCGGAGTGTGAAGCTGTATGCGAAGCCGCAGTGGCATGTGGAAGATCTCTGGGCAAAGCCGTATTATTCGGTGCAGGAGGAAAAAGGAACACTTGATCTTACGGTAAGCATATCAGCAGATATCATGTCATATCCAGAGAAAATACATGCGTGTCTGGTGGAACCATCGGGAAAAATGCATGTATGCCTGTTGGATCCGGAAGGAAAACAGCTGCTTGAAAAAACAGAGGTTTTACTGACGCAGAACGAGCAGACGGTGCACTTTGTGGAAGAACTGGCAGAAAAGGTCACTCCATGGAACCATGAAAATCCTTATCTGTATCAGCTTCAGATCACGCTGACAGACAGCGAGGGAAAAATTGTGGAGACAGTGCCGTATAAAATCGGTTTCCGCGATTTTTGCATAGATCAGAAAGTGATGAAGATCAATGGCAAAAGACTGATTCTGTGCGGTGTCAACCGGCATGAATGGAATGCGGCTTCCGGCAGATGCATCAGCATGGAAGATATGAAATGGGATATTGACTGCTTTAAGCGTAACAATATCAATGCAGTCAGAACCTGCCACTACCCGGACCGCAGGGAGTGGTACAGTCTGTGTGATGAAAATGGAATTTACATGATGGCAGAAACGAATCTGGAAAGCCATGGTTCCTGGCAGAAGCTGGGAGCAGTGGAGCCTTCCTGGAATGTACCGGGATGCGTGCCACAGTGGACAGATGCCGTGGTAGACCGGGCAAGAACGAATTTCGAGTGTTATAAGAATCACCCGTCAATCCTGTTCTGGTCTCTGGGCAATGAATCTTATGCCGGAGATGCGATAGCTGCCATGCAGCAGTTTTTCAAGGAAAAGGATGACCTGCGGCTGGTACATTACGAGGGTGTTTTCCACAATCGTGCATACGAAGATCAGATCTCTGATGTGGAGAGCCGGATGTACGCATATCCGCAGGAGATTATAGATTATCTGGAAAATCAGCCGAAAAAACCATATCTTTTATGTGAATATATGCACGACATGGGAAATTCGCTGGGCGGAATGAATTCCTATATGAAGCTGCTGGAAAAATATGAGATGTATCAGGGCGGATTCATCTGGGATTATATCGACCAGGCACTCTGGGTAACGGATGAGGTTACAGGACGCCAGGTGTTAAGATATGGCGGAGACTTCGACGACAGACCAAGCGACTATGAATTTTCAGGAAATGGAATATTATTCGCAGACCGCACGGAAAAACCGGCAATGCAGGAGGTAAGATACTATTATGGCACTCAGAATCATAATCGGTGATGTGACGATTGGAATACAGGGAGCGGATTTTTCTTATATTTTTTCTCTGGCGACCGGAGGCATGGAGTCCTTATATAAAGATGGAAAGGAATGGCTGTACCGGTCTCCAAGGCATGCTTTCTGGCGCGCAGCCACAGACAATGACAGGGGAAATGGATTCGCATTCAAAAGCGCTGTCTGGTCTGCAGCAGATCGTTTTGTGAAATGTACCAAGGCGGAGGCGTCCATGGATGGACAGGAGATTACAGTTCCGTTTGCACCAGCCAACAATAAATATACAGGAAAAGAAATCTGTGACAGATTTGAAATCACTTATACCTATGAGACACCAACTGTACCAGCGACAGAAGTGACGATACAATATGTTGTTGAAGCGGATGGAAAAATCCATATTCAGGTGAAGTATTATGGAAAAGCAGGACTGTCGGAGCTTCCGGTATTCGGACTGCGCATGATAATGCCGACAGCGGCAGAGGGTTACCGCTATGAGGGACTCTCAGGCGAGACTTATCCAGACCGGATGGCTGGCGGAGTTCAGGGAATATACGAGGTTGCTGGACTTCCGGTGACGAATTATATGGTGCCGCAGGATTGCGGAATGCATATGCAGACGAGGTGGCTGGAAATCAACCGGAAGACTTCCCTTGACAATTCGGATCATACAAACCGGAGCAGCAGGCTTAGAATTGTTGCGGAAGAAGGAAAAGACTTCGCATTTTCCTGCCTGCCGTACACGGCACAGGAGCTTGAGAATGCAACGCACCAGGAGGAGCTTCCACCTGCCCGCAGAACGGTGCTGACTATTTTAGGAGCAGTCCGTGGTGTCGGAGGAATCGACAGCTGGGGAGCAGATGTGGAGGAGCGTTATCATATCAGCGGAGAGCAGGATATCTCTTACGGATTCTACATTGAGTAAAAAAGGATTGCTATTTTTCTGGCTTGGAGTATAATGGGTTAGTAGGAACTAACCTATGAAAAAGAGGCAGAAAAATGTTAATAAAAACAGTAGGGGAAAAATCAAATCCGGCAATTCTTTTCTTTCATGCAATGGGCGTAACAGGTGAGAGCAGTATGCCGGTAGCAAAGCATCTTGAGGAGAAGTATTATTGTATTATGCCAACCTCAACGGTATATTGCGGAGGACAGAAATATATCAGCAAAGCAGACGAAGTACGGCAGGTTACGGAATTCCTGAAAAAACAGGGAATCGAAGAGTTAGAGCTTGTTGTTGCGTCTTCCATTGGCGCTGACCTTGCAATGGAATTTCTGACAACCGGCGGTATTCCGGTAAAACATGTCTTTTTTGATGGTGGGCAATTTGCACAGATCGGAAAAGGAACACGGAAAATCATGGTTCCGTTCTTGTATCTTGCAATCAAGAGTCTTTACTGGTCCAAGGGAAAGACCTTAAAAAAGATCATGTGGTGTGATGATGATAAGATAAAACCATATTTTATTGCGGCTGGAAAAGGAATGTCGTATGGGAATCTGCGAAGACAGCTTTCAGACAGTCTGGAGGATAAGCCATTTCCGGAACTTCCGGAGGAATTGCAGAGACATACGTTCTGGGAGTTCGGAAGCATCGAGGATCATTTCAAATACAGGGATGCAGTGATGCAGGCATATCCATATGGGAACTTCCCGATTTTCGAGGGCTGCAATCATATGCAGTACCAGATACTTGATCCGGAAGGATTTGCGAAGATGTTGGAAGAGATTATTGCTTCAGATCAATTGCCGGAGCTGGCGTTTGTAAGGAATGGAGCGCCGGAGGCTGGTGCTGGAAAATAAGACAGCTTGTAGTTTGCAGAAAATTTGAAAATATGTGAATATATGGCATTATAAAGCAGCGAAAGAGCTGATAATGGAAATAATACCCCGGAGATTTTGTATCTCCGGGGTTTCGCATTCTTATGATTTATAATATAATCAATGTAAGCAGGAAGAAAGGAATAATAAATCAAATGAAATCAACCCTGATCAAAGATACAACCAAAGAAGAGCGCATAGCCTTAATCAAAGCCTGGATCCCGGATGATGACGGCTTACAGGATTGCGACATGGATCTCTGGGATATCTACGCAGACTATATCAATGGAAAGCGTGAAATTGCAGAGATCAATGCGGAGATGTCCGGCACGTTTTATACAGAGGATGATCTGAGAAATTAAGTGAGGAACGAAAATGGAAGAAAACAAGAACAACGAATTTGAAGAATACGTCACCTTCAAAGTGACAACAAGCACCGGTGAAGAAGTAGAAATGGCAGTGATGGATGAATTCGAATTTGAAAACAAAAACTACGTTGCTGCTGCAAAAGTGACAGGTGACACGATCGATGAAGGCGGACTCTATCTTTACGAAGTAAAAATGTCAGAAGATGATTTTACTGTAGAGAAGATCAAAAACAAAGTGACCTACGAAAAAGTAGCAAAAGCTTACATGGAGATGGGCGAATAATGCAGTATACACCGAGAGATATTTTAGACTACGTATATGACCAAAAACTGGACACGCAGTTTCTTCTGACACTGTCCGGGCATAAGCAGAATTTCCTGATCGGGGAGATCACAGATAAAGAGATCGTAAAGCGTGGAGAAGATTTTTATCTCGTCTCGAAATCCTATAAACTGGATATCAAAATAACCGACGACGAGGTACTCACCGCGGCGATGAACGGGTTATATATCAGCGCATTTATTTCCAGAAAAGAGGACAGCTATCAGGTACATTTTCTGGTGCACCAGTACCCGGAGAGTATGAAAGCGAGATTCGAGGAGGAGATCACAAAAGATGTGATCGATTATATCATTTATGGTACGATCCTTGGGCTGCGGCTGGATACTCCGGAGAAAATCAGGGAATATCTGGATATAGAGTGATGCAGTTGTGGATAGAAAAAGGAGCACTATGGACGAATTATACAGAGCAATAGAGAAAAAAATAAAAGAATCCGGATACCCGCGGGCAATTTCCGGCGAAGCGGTATATAATGATATCTGCGACCAGATTGATGGAAAAGAGAATGGAACGTATCTCTTATTTTCCAAATTTGAAGATGACGTTGTCTTCGAATACCACATTACGATCATGGATGATGATTTCAATCTGGGACTTCTCACAATGAGAACGCCGGAGGGAGTATTCGAGACCAATTTTGACGAGAACTAATACAGGAAAGGAATAACAAATTATGAACATGAAAGAACAAATCCACACATTGTCAGAGGAAATGATAGCAAATTTAGGAAGATTAGTTGCAATTGATTCCCAGCTCGGCACACCGGAAGAGGGAAAACCTTTTGGTGCAGGTCCGGCGAAAGCATTGGAGGAAGGATTAAAAATTGCAGAAGAATTAGGTTTTAAGACCGTGAATCTGGATCATTATTGCGGTTATGCAGAGATGGGCGAAGGAGAAGAACTCGTTGGTATTGCAGGACATTTAGATATCGTGCCGGTAGGCGGTGACTGGACTTATGATCCATTTAAGCTGACCAGAGAAGGCGACCATGTATATGGTCGTGGAACAACGGACGATAAGGGACCTGTTTTAGAGGCACTCTATGCGATGAAACTTCTCCGGGATTCGGGTGTAAAACTGAATAAAAGAGTCCGTCTCATCATGGGATGCAACGAGGAGACCGGCTCAAAATGTATGGAGCATTACAACGAGGTCGCAGAAGAGTTATCCTGTGGATTTACACCGGATGCCAATTTTCCATGTATACACGGTGAAAAAGGGCATATGTCTATGACGGCTTACTCGAAGAATACAAAAATAGTTTCCATGAATGGTGGATTTGTGTCAAACGCTGTGTGCGATACTTGTACAACTGTGATTCCGACAGAGGCGGGACTGAAAGAAAAATTAGAGGCTGCTCTTGCAGAGACAAAGCTTCAGCAGTATCAGGTGACAGAGGAAAATGGACAGATTACTATTTTTGCAAAAGGTGTGCCTGCGCATGCAAGTATGCCGGAGCTTGGTGTCAACGCAGCCGGTGTGACCTTTGAGTGTCTGGAAAAAGCCGGATTTGAAGATGATTTTGTAAAATTTTATAATGAACATATCGGAACGTCCTGTGATGGCGCTGGTGTAGGACTGAAATTTGAGGATGAGTATGGTGCCCTGACTTTATGCAATGGAATTGTCAAAACAGAGGATGGTATCATTTCATGCACGATCGATATCCGTGTGCCGGTGACATTGAAAGCAGCGGATGTCCGTGCAATGTGTGAGGAAAAGTTGGAAGATGAAAACGGATATATTGAGATTGGCGAGATTGGTGATCCATTATTTTTCCCAAGAGAATCTCCACTTGTAAATGCGCTGTACAAAGCATATGTAGATGTGACAGGTGATACAGAACATGAACCAATGGTGATCGGTGGCGGTACTTATGCAAAATCATTGAAGAATATCATTGCATTTGGACCGGAAAAACTGGGAATGGATTATCATATTCACAGCGCCGATGAATTTATCCTTGTTTCTGAGATGGAAGAGGCGGTTCTTATATATATGGAAGCGATTAAGAATCTGCTTGCTATTTAAGATTTGGAAGAAGCAAAGGAAGAAAACAATATGATCAACAGATTACATTATGAAATGATTCGTTTATACAGTGGTGATCCAAAGCGGATCCAGCATTTCTGCAAGGTACACAGCTATGCGAAACTGATCGCGGAGATGGAGCACGTAGATGCAGATACTTTATTTATTCTGGAAGCGGCTGCGTTGACGCATGATATTGGCATCCATCTGTGTGAGGAAAAATACGGTAGTTCAAACGGAAAGCTTCAGGAAAAGGAAGGCCCTGCGATTGCAGAAAAATTGTTAAAAGAGTTGCAGTTTGAGGAAAACGTGATTGAGCGTGTGAAATACCTGATCGCACATCATCATACTTATGATGCAATCGATGGTATCGATTATCAGATTCTTGTGGAGGCTGATTTTCTGGTAAATATTCTGGAGGATGGACTGGCGAAAGAAGCAGCTTTGCAGGCATATCAAAATATTTTTAAGACAGAGAGTGGAAAGAACATCTGTCAGGAAATGTTTGCGCTGGATTTTTGAGAAGAAGGCAGAGTGTTTAAAAGGAAAGTCATAAATGACAAGAAAGAAAAGGTAACTGATTATGAAGCAAATGGCGGTAATGATTGTACTGGGCTGTATGCTGATTTCCGGATGTGGAAAAACACCTGTTGTGGCGACAGAGGAAAATCAGGATACGGACAAAACAATCGAGGGTGATGTTTTAATTTCTACAGAAGATGAAACTGTGGATGCAGCAACAGAAAGTCAGCTTACAGAAGAAAATAATACAGAAGCAGCAGAAAAAAGCGCAGGAGAATTATTGGATGAATTTATAGATGGAACGGTTGCGGCACATAGCATGACAGGATCAGAGTTTTATATCACAGATCTGGATATGGATAGTGAAGAATGGGATGCTTACTCAGTCGGAGACAGAGAAGACCTCGACAATGATGGAGAGGAAGAACTTATCTTATCAGGACCATATGGTGGAAAATATTTAGATGCCAGAGATGGTGAAGTTTATGAATTCGCAGCCGGTGATGGGACAGCAGTGAACCTCTCATACACATATTATCAGGGGTTCGTATGGATTATGTATAGCAATGAGATGAACAGTGATTATAAAACATATCATATGGAGAGATATGACGGAGCAGATCATAAGGTGAATGAGCTTGATTTTTCAGAGGAAGCAAAGGACGAAAATGATCCGGAGACCGGTATGATTTACACGATAAATAATGAAGAGGTTTCCGGTGAGGCATATGATGAGATGTGCAGTAAGATTTTTGCGGCACAGATGAATACGAATTAGAAGAGGAAGATAATACAGACTTAACCGGAAGTTATCTCCGACAAACAGATTACGCTTGCACAAAAGAGAAAAACGCTTGAATTTCAGGGAAAAACTACTTGCAAAAAAGTCTTTTCTAACCCTATATTTTCATTGACTAACAGGGCATACTGTTCTTACAATGAAAGAAAAGGGGGCATTTTTATGCAGAAATTATCAAAGGCTGCAATCGGAAGAAGCTACACGATCCAGTGGATGTTTGGTGTGCCGGAAGTCATGGATTTCCTGCGTGAACATCATGTGGAAGAGGGAGATAATATACAGATTATCCGAAAGCTGAAGGATGCATTGATTGTTGGGGTAAAAGGATCGAGATTTGCAATGGGAAATGAAATTGCAGACCGGATTCAGGTGTAGAAAATAATAAAAAGGCAGAGAATAAGAAGTGGGCGTGTTACAACATGGCAGATTTATTTTGCGATGGTGTGGCACGCCTTTCTTGACCAAAAGATGGATTCATAATAGACTGTAAATAACAGGGCAACAGAGAGGAGACAGGTACATTGGTAAAAATAGATTTGATCACAGGCTTCTTAGGAGCTGGAAAAACAACTTTTTTGAAAAAATATGCAGAATATCTCATTGCGAAAGGACAGAATATTGGAATCCTTGAGAATGATTTCGGAGCCGTAAACGTGGATATGATGCTGTTACAGGATCTGATGGGAGACAACTGCGAGTTGGAAATGGTTTCCGGTGGCTGTGATGCGGACTGTCACAGAAGACGTTTTAAGACAAAACTGATTGCAATGGGAATGTGTGGCTATGACCGTGTCATAGTAGAGCCATCTGGTATTTTTGATGTGGACGAATTTTTTGATGCGCTGAGGGAAGAACCGTTAGACCGCTGGTATGAGGTGGGAAATGTGATTGCGATTGTGGATGCAAATCTGGAAGAGCATTTATCTGAGGAGGCAGAATATATTCTGGCTTCGGAGGTGGCGAATGCAGGAGAGATTATCTTAAGTCATGCGGATGAAGTGTCAGCGGAGCAGGCAGACACCACGGTCGCACACCTAAACCGTGCATTGGAACAGATAAAGTGTCCGCGCAGGGTGGACAAAGAGGTGCTGCGCAAAAGCACACTGGATCTGAATGAAGAAGATTTCAACCGGCTGATTAGCTGCGGCTATCAGATGGAGAGCTACCGCAAACTGGATATGGAAGAGAAGAAAGGGTTTGAATCTGTCTATTTTATGAATGTGAAAATGACGGAGGAACAGTTAAAGATTACTGTGGGAAAACTGATGAATGACAGGGAATGCGGCGAGGTATTCCGTGTAAAAGGTTTTTTGCAGAAGGAGGATGGAAGCTGGTTACAGCTGAATGCAACGCATAATGGGATTAGCATGAATCCAATCGAGAAGGGGCAGGAAGTGATCATTGTGATCGGGGAAGAGTTAAAGGAGCAGGCTATTAAAAAATACTTTTTGAAGCAAGATAGTCTATGACTGGAACGAGCTATGGATGCACGGTAATGATATTTTAGCGCCGGCAGGAAGCATGAGGCTGGCAGGTTGCCAGAAGCAGGTGCATCCGTTATAATAAAAAGAGTGGCTTGTCAGCTATTGATAATTAAGAAAGAGAAGGGAAAAGAAAGTATGAAAATTGCAGTAACTTATGATAACGGAGAGGTTTTTCAGCATTTTGGAAGAACAGAGAATTTTAAAGTGTATGAAATAGAGGATAATAAAGTGATCTCCAGTGAGGTGATCAGTTCTAACGGAGTAGGACATGGCGCACTTGCCGGAGTACTTGCCGACAGGAACGTGAAGGCATTGATCTGCGGAGGAATCGGTGGAGGTGCGATCAATGCCCTTACAGAGGCGGGGATTGAAGTTTGCTCAGGTGCATCCGGAGATACTGACAAAGCAGTCGAAGATTACTTAAGTGGAAAACTTATGGATGCAGGACAGACCTGTGACCACCATGGGGAGGGACATACCTGTGGAGATCATGAAGAGGGACATGGATGCGGACATCATGATACAGAGGAAAATCACAGTTGCGGATGCGGTTCCCATGAAGGAACAGAGAGCGGAGAAGGCTGTGGATGCGGCTGTGGAGAACGCAGCAAGATCGAGGGAGCAAATGTAGGAAAGACATTAAAAGTCCACTATACAGGAACCTTTAACGATGGAACAAAATTTGACTCATCATATGACCGCGGTGAGCCATTAGAGTTCGTGTGCGGAGCCGGTATGATGATAAAAGGATTCGACCGTGCAGTGGCAGATATGGAGATTGGACAGATCAAAGACATCCACCTGATGCCGGAAGAAGCATATGGTCTGCCTGATCCAAATGCAATCTTTCATGTGGAGATCAGCCAGCTGCCGGGTGCAGAAGAACTGGAAGAAGGACAGCAGGTTTACCTTCAGAATGAGATGGGACAGCCATTCCCGGTTACGGTTGTGGCAAAGGAAGCCGGAATTATTACGTTTGATGCAAACCATGAGATGGCAGGAAAAGAATTGAATTTCAAGATTGAACTTGTGGAAATCTGTTAATATGACATATGAAATAGCAATTTGTGACGACGAGGAAAAACAGAGAGCGTATATCAAAAGTCTGGTGGAGGGATGGCTTCGCCAGACTTTTCATCATACAAAAATTCAGGAATATGCAAGCAGCGAACAGTTTTTATTTGAACAGGCATATGACAGGACGCAGATTTTGTTTCTTGATATCGAGATGGAGAAAATGGACGGTATCGCACTTGCAAGGGAAATCCGCAAACACAACCGCCAGATGCAGATCATCTTTGTGACTGGGTACATGGAGTACATTCAGGAAGGTTACGATGTGGAGGCACTTCACTATCTGTTAAAACCCGTGTCGCAGGAGAAAATAGACAGTGTTTTAGATCGGGCGGTAGAGCGTTTGAAGACAGCAGATGCCGTGCTTCTGGTCGAATGTGGCGGAGAAGTCCTTAGGCTTCCACTCAAAGAGATCCGCTTTATCGAATCAAACCGGAATTACAATATCATTCATGCAGATAACGATTACGAGATGCGTGGCACCTTATCAGAACTGGAAGAAAAACTGGATGAAGCTTTTGTCCGCGTGGGGCGGTCATATCTGGTGAATCTCCATTATGTGAGGCGCATTGGCAAGACGGAACTCATTTTGAATACAGGGGAGAATCTTCCGGTTCCGAGAGGAAGTTATAAGAAGCTGAATGAGGCGTTTATAAAATATTTTTAAGATACGTGAAAAATTGAAATAAAAGAACAACTGCCCGAGGAGATAAAAAACAATGTCCCTGCTATCCAAATACATTAACAGACAATTAGCCGCCTACCAGAGCGAGTTAGTTCAGACTCACTATCAGGAGGTGGAGAACATGTACCGTCAGATCCGTGGTTGGCGTCATGATTATAGAAACCATATCCAGGTACTCAAAAGCTATGCGAAAGACGGTGACTTGGCACAGATCAGCAAATACCTTGATGAGTTAGACGAGGATTTGTCCACCGTGGATACCATGATCAAGACTGGAAACAAAATGACCGATGCCATTTTAAACAGTAAGATCTCTCTGGCAAAAGCAAAGCATATCCCGGTTGTGGCGGATGCCCATGTACCGGTCGCATTAAAAACATCGGAGATGGATCTCTGCATTATTATTGGAAACCTCTTCGACAACGCCATTGAGGCGAGTCTGCAATTGCCCGAAGAGAAGCGGATGATCCGCATCTACATGGATATGAAAAATACCCAGCTCTACATGTCGTTCACCAATTTTACTGCAACGAAAAAACAGAAAAAAATCAGTGGCAGATTCCACACCACAAAAGGACAGGGACATGGATTCGGACTTGTCCGTATCGATGATATTGTGGAACGCTATGGCGGCTTTCTAAGCCGCAACAGCGAAGACGGAGCTTTCACAACGGAGATTTTGCTGCCACAGGAATAATACAATTCATCCCAGAAAAGATGCAGTTCGTCCCTGAAACATGCATCTTTTTTTCTTTGTACTATAGTAAAGACTGTTAGAAATTTCACATTCACGGAGGAACCACAATGAATAACCACAAATCAGAATACGGCGTCATCCAAACGATCCGGTTCATGATCCGGCAGGCGGCAAAAGAAGCTCCGGCTGTTCTGGTATGGCTGGTTGTAGATGCAATTTTGGCGCTTATATTACAGCTGCTCGAATTATACGTGACACCGGTATTATTGCGCGATATTGAGGAGCAGATCGCATTAAAAGAGTTAGTGACAACTATCCTGCTTTTTTCAGGTGGAATACTGTTACTTACCGGACTGAAAGAATACATAAACAATGCAATCTATCAGGGAAAGATAGAAATCCGCATGTCACTTTGCAAAGCAATCACGGCAAAAATTGGCGCAACATCTTACTGTAACCTTGGAAAAAAAGATTTTCAGGAGAAGAGAGAACGCACGAACCAGGCAACCAACAGCAACCACAGTGCAACGGAGATTATATGGATACAGTTAAATCAGCTTGTGTTCTGTATTTTGGGATTCCTTGCGTACCTGTTTGTCATGAAAAGGATGAATGTGCTGATTCTGGCAGTCACAATCCTTGCAGCAGCAGTCAGTTATCTGGCAGTACAGAGGTCTGTGGTATGGCTGCAGAACAACAGGGCAGAAAATGATCATGCGCGTCAATGTTTTTGGTATCTGAGAGATGAGGCGTGGAGCCCGGTCGCTGCCAAAGATATCCGGATTCTTCATATGAAAAAGTGGATGCTGGATACGATGAAGCACAATTATGATAGATTCATGCATTTTGAGAAATCAATGGGCAAGCGAGATTTTATGGCAGACAGTGTGAATGTTTTGGCTGCCCTGATCCGGAACGGAGTTGCGTATGCCTATCTGATCGGTCAGGTGCTTGTGGGAAATATGGATGCGCCACAGTTCATCTTATATTTTTCCGCGGTGAGCGGATTTACAAACTGGGTGCAGGGGATTATGGAAAATGTGGGGCAGATCAGACAGTCAGGCGTTGGAATTTCCGATGTGATGGAGCTGCTTTCCTACGAGGAGCCGTACCGGTTTGAAGATGGGGAGCCGCTTCCGCAGAATACAGAAGGACAGTATGAACTTCGATTAGAAAATGTGAGTTTCCGGTATCCGGGTGCATCGGAGGATACGTTACACAACTTGAATCTCACTATACGAAACGGAGAAAAGCTTGCGGTTGTAGGAAGAAACGGAGCCGGAAAATCGACGCTGGTGAAGCTTTTGAGCGGATTTTTTGACCCGACAGAGGGGCGCGTGCTTTTAAACGGTGAGGATATCCGCAAATACAACAGAAAAGAATATTATAGACTTTTTTCTGCAGTCTTTCAGGATTTCTCCATTCTGGCAGGAACCGTTGCAGAAAATGTGGCACAGAGTGTGGAGGAGATTGATTATTCCCGTGTGAAGGAGGCAGTAAAGGATGCAGGTCTGCAAGAGAACATCGAAAGGCTGCCGGAGCAATATGAGACAAAGCTGGGAAGGTCCGTCCACCTGGATGCTTATGAGCTTTCCGGAGGTGAGACACAGAGGCTCATGCTTGCGAGGGCACTCTACCGGAATGCACCGGTGATCGTACTCGATGAGCCGACGGCGGCACTGGATCCAATCGCAGAGAGCGATCTCTATGAGCGGTACCATGAACTGACAAAGGGTTCTACTTCCATTTACGTGTCGCACCGTCTGGCATCCACGAAGTTCTGTGACCGTATTATCTTAATCGGGGCAGGCGGGATCGCGGAGATGGGAACGCATGAGGAACTGATGGAAACAGGAAAAGAATATGCACACCTGTATGAGGTGCAGAGCCGGTATTACACGGAAGGAGGAATGGAAGATGCTGCATTCGATGTGTGAGACAATTGGGCTGAATAAAAGGGCAATCGGAATCTGGTGGAGGGAATCACCGGGCATGCTGGTATCACTGTTTTTTTATGTGGTTACCGGTGCGCTGCTTCCTTATGCCGGAATCTATTTTTCTGCACGGATCATTACGGAGCTGTCGGGCGCGAAAGACCCGGTTATTCTGCGGAATCTGGTATTGATGTTACTTGGAATTGAAAGTGTGGCAGGGCTCCTTTATCATTATTTTAAAAACCGTTACACGGTAGAGCGAAACGATATGACAGCAAATTTAACACAGATTCTGAGTGAAAAAATGTTGTCACTTGATTTTGCAAAAGTGGATGATTCCGTCATTCAGGATAAGGTATTACAGATTGAACAAATTAACAGGTGGAACAGGATGGGGCTTTGTATGGTTGTCTTTACATTAGAAAGGATGCTGCAGGCAATTGCCGGTATTGCCGGAGCATTGATACTCACCGTAAGTTTTTTTCGGGCAAAAGCGGTGAAGGAAGCATTCCTATGGATGAACAGTCCTCTTTTTACGATTGTATTTCTTGCTGGAATACTGGGATTTACGGCGCTGGCATCCTGGGTTGAGGAACGGGTACAGAACATGGCTGCAGAACTTTCCGAGCGTGCAACGTTTGGAAACCGCCTCTGGAGCTTTATGGCACGTATGGCAGGAGAACGGGAACGGGAGCAGGATATCCGTGTTTATGAGCAGATTCCGGCTGTCATGGGATTTTATGAGAAAAATAAAGTCTGGGGGATAGGAACCGGGATGGACCGCCTGGAGAAAGGAAAAGGAGGCATCCTGTCAGCAGTTGCTAAGATGACAGAACGGCTCTGCAGTGGTCTGGTCTATCTGCTTGTCTGCTTAAAGGCATACGGAGGAGCGTTTGGAATTGGCGCTGTGACGCAGTATATCAGTGCGGTGACGGCGCTTAGCCACAATCTGGAGGAGCTTTTGGGCGCACTTGGCGAAGTGCATACAAACCGGGAATTTTTAAAGAAAACACTTGATTTTCTGGATACGCCGAATGATATGTATCAGGGAAGCCTCACCGTGGAAAAAAGGAATGACTGCCAGTACGAGGTGGAATTTCGGGATGTCAGCTTCTGCTATCCTGGCACAGACAGAAAAGTGTTAGACCATGTAAATCTGAAATTCCGCATTGGAGAAAAATTAGCGATCGTCGGGGAGAACGGTTCTGGAAAATCAACGTTTATCAAGCTTTTGTGCCGTCTTTACGATCCGACAGAAGGTGAGATCCTGTTAAATGGAATCAACATTAAGAAATACAATTATAAGGAATACATGTCCGTATTCTCAGTTGTCTTTCAGGATTTTAAACTATTTGCCCTTCCGCTTGGGCAGAATGTGGCAGCATCTACAGAGTATGACTCAGAGAAAGTACAGGAATGTTTAAGCAAGGCTGGCTTTGATGCGCGCTCTGCCCGGATGGAAAAGGGGTTAGATACCTGGCTTTACAAGGATTGTGATGCCGATGGTGTGAGCATCTCTGGCGGAGAGGAACAGAAGATCGCACTTGCAAGGGCGCTGTATCAGAACGCGGCATTTCTGATCTTGGATGAACCGACTGCCGCCTTAGATCCGATCGCGGAAGCGGAGGTGTACAGCAGTTTCAATGAGATCGTAGGAGACCGGACAGCGGTTTACATAAGCCACAGGCTTTCTTCCTGCCGGTTCTGCGATGAGATTGTAGTCTTTGACCGGGGCAGGATCGTGCAGCAGGGCACACACGAGGAGCTCGTGGAACAGACGAACTGCAAATACTATGAACTCTGGAGCGCACAGGCAAAATACTATGCGTAAGCCGGAGCAGTGCTCACAGCGTATAGGTTGCAATATCCCCTAGTTTAGTGATAAGCTAAAATTAAATGAAAAGAGACAGGGGTATTTTCACAGATGAACAAATTAACAACCTTATGTTATATCGAAAAAGATAACAAATATCTGATGCTTCACCGGATCAAAAAGGAAAATGACATTAATCATGATAAATGGATCGGTGTCGGCGGAAAATTTGAGTGGGGAGAAAGCCCGGAAGAATGCATGTTAAGGGAAGTCTGGGAGGAAACCGGTTATACCCTGACTTCCTGGCAATATCGTGGAATCATCACATTTGTCCTTGAGGAAGACACGGTGGAATACATGTCACTTTTTACGGCAGATGGATTCGAGGGAATACCGATCGACTGCAACGAAGGCGTGCTGGAATGGGTAGAAAAAGACCAGATCCCGGAATTGAATCTCTGGGAAGGCGACCGGATTTTCTTCCGGTTGTTAGAGGAGCAGAAGGAGTTCTTTTCCTTAAAACTTGTATACAATAAGCAGGATATTCTGGAGCAGGCAGTTCTGGATGGAAAAGAGTTGGAGCTTTTCGATATTTTAAATGAGGATGGAAGCAAAACTGGCATAGTAAAAGAGCGTGGTGTGGCACATTGTGAAGGCGCACTGCACGGAACCGTTCATATCTGGATCGTGCGCGAAAATGATAAGAGTGGATATGATGTACTGCTTCAGAAGCGGAGTGACAACAAGGATTCGTACCCAGGCTGCTATGATATCTCTTCTGCCGGACATATCAGTGCCGGAGATGAGGTCATGGAGAGCGCACTGCGGGAGTTTGAGGAAGAACTGGGATTGTCTGCGCAGCCGGAGCAGTTGGAATCATTCGGAACAACACTCGTAAAGTTTGAGACAACTTTTTCTGGAAAAATATTCCGGGATAATGAGTTCAGTCATGATTTTGTATACAGACAGCCGGTGGATATTGATAAACTGAAACTGCAAGAGTCGGAAGTCGCAGAAGTCTGCTGGATGGATTATGAGGAGTGCAGGGAAAAGATCGCAGATGGGGCAATGCCGAATTGCATTAATCCGGAAGAGTTTGAGAAACTGGGAAGATATCTGGGAATCTGCTAGAAAGAAGAAGGAAAATAGCATGCCAATACAGGGAGTAGAACAACCAAAGTACATACAGGTGAATAATGTCCTGCGGTTGAGAAAATATGATGGGCGATATGATTTTGCATATGACTGGTATCAGGACGGTGAAACATGTCTCATGGTGAATGGAACAGTGGCTCCGATGAAGCAGGAGAGCATCACCATCATGTATGAGTATCTCAATGCACATGGAGAATTATATTTTATCGAATATTTAGAAGATGAAAATTATATTCCGATTGGAGATGTCACTTTCTGGAAAGAGGATATGCCAATTGTTATCGGAAATCCAGCATACCGCAAACGGGGGATGGGTTATCTGGTGGTGAAAAAATTAATGGAACGGGCCAGAGAACTGGGATATGAAAAAGTTTATGTAGATGAGATTTACGATTATAATAAAGGTTCCATCCGGTGTTTTGAAAAAGCTGGATTTATGCCTTATCAGAAAACAGAAAAAGGAAAGCGCTATTGTGCAGATTTCTGTGAATCCATAGAACAATTGGACATTGAGCGCATCAACAGCTATGAAGACAATCGTTTTTCCGAAAAAGCATTAAATCAGCACGGCGCATTCGTGGTAAATGGCGTCTTTTTCTATGAGGTGCTGATTACCGGAACATCGGAGGCTGTGATCACCGGGGAAAACAGGAAATACTATGAGGCGGTGATCGAGTATTTCCGTTTCTTTGCAGAGCATATCACGACATTCCGGGATGCACAGGGAAACATGGTAAAAGAATATCCGAAAGTGGAATTGTTTGAAATTCCGTTGAAAAACATACAGCCATCGCAGTTTTACGTGGATAAGTCCAAGAAAAAAGAAGTGAGCACTTTCATCCATGCGAAGGAAGATGTCATCATTCCACTGAAAAAGTTTGAAAATGAAGCCATCTCAATGGATGGACACACGAGGATGGCAGTTGCAGTAGAGAAAGAGTTGGATAACGTGCTGGCATTCTGGTCAGCCGAGGAGGCAGATTATCTGGAATATTTTGTGACAGAAGCACAAAAAAGAAATATTTACACACCATATGATCTGACGGAATTAGAGCATGATGAGTATGAAGAAAAATGGAATGGGTTCTGCGATGCATATTTTGCACAGGGCGATGAGTGATATTTTGTGAGGAGGAAAATCAAGACTTTGGGTTGAAGATGCATTAAAAAGAATGAGGAGGAAAACAGAATGAAAATATTAGTTACCGGAGCGCGCGGATTTGTGGGCACACGCCTGATGAAAGAGTTAGAAGGAGCAATTGCCGCACCGTCCATTCAGGGAATGAACGAAAAACAGATCAGGCAGATCGTGGAGGAGAGTGAGGCAGATGTGATCATCCACACAGCCGCAATCTCGGATGTGGGAACCTGTGAGAAAAATCAGGAAAAGTCCTATCATGCAAATGTACTTCTTCCGGTTTATCTGGCAAACGCATCAGACGGAAGAAAGCTGATCTGTTTCAGTTCTGATCAGGTGTACCGTGGCTGCGAGAGCGACGGACCATATCGGGAGGATGAGGCAAAACCTGCGAATATCTATGGAGCGCATAAACTGGAAATGGAACAGCGGGTGTTGGACAGACAGCCGGATTCTGTGCTGCTGCGGGCAGAATGGATGTATGACTACATTTCACCGAAGAGCAATTATTTGTTGAATGTCCTCAATGCAAAAGAGACGCTTACTTTTGGACGTCAGTATCGTGGGATCACTTATCTGCGTGAAGTGTGCGAGAATATGGAACGTGTGATAAAGCTTCCGGGTGGAATTTACAATTTTGGAAGCGAGACAACACAGTCCATGTATGAGATTACGAAGGATTTTTTGCGCATCACTGGAAGCAGGCAACAGGTACAAGAAGGTTCTGCGGTGCATAATCTCTGGATGGACTGCGGCAAGGCGGCAGAGTATGGTGTCGTGTTCAGTGATGTGATGGATGGACTGAAACGGTGTCTGGGAGACTATGGGTTGATATAATACGTTTAACAAACTACATATGACGTAATTAACTTTGAAGTAAATTACTTTCAAGTTAATTTTTTGTTAAATCTGAAAATGATTCTCTTTTTGCTATAAAATACCGCAAACAAGCGCATCGCAACCATCGGTTGACAAATTGACGAGGCGGCTTTCTGGTGTGTAATGGTAAAAAATGATAGTTTTTTCTTATGGACAGACGCTCAATCTTGGCACAACACAGAGAAATTTTTCGAGGACACGAAAAAGAGAACTGAAAGCGAAAAGCAATTGTCCGGAAAAAGAAAAGACGAAAAAATGGAGGAAGTTATGATTCTAGCAGACAAAATTATCAACCTGAGAAAAAAGAACGGATGGTCACAGGAGGAGCTTGCAGAAAAACTCGGAGTGACGCGTCAGTCGGTTTCAAAATACGAAGGTGCGCAGTCTATCCCTGATCTGGATAAGATTTTAAAGCTCAGTGAAATTTTTGGAGTGACAACAGATTACCTGATTAAAGATGAACTCGAAGAGGAAGAATACGTACCGTCACAGATGCAGGAAAATGAAAGCGAGAGCGACAGGATCGTACACAAAGTTACAATGGAAATGGCAAATGAATATTTGCAGATGATTGATTGGTCGGCAGGAAAAACAGCCTTTGCTATGATGCTATGCATTTTATCTCCAATTGTCTTATTAATGCTTGGAGCAATGAGTGAAATGCCAGATTATCATATCAGTGAAAATGCAGCGGCTGGCATAGGCATCTGTGTTTTGATCGTTTTAATTGCTATTGCGGTAATGATTTTTATTCTTTGTGGAATGAAAACAAAGAAATATGAATTTATGGAAAAGGAAGACATAGAGACTGCCTATGGAGTAAGCGGCATGGTGAAGGAAAAAAGAGATGCTTATCACAGTCCGTATGTGACTCAGCTTGTCATCGGAATTACATGCTGCATATGCTCTGTGATTCCTTTATTTGGAACACTTGCTGTATCTGAAAGTGATTTTTACATGGTTTTAGCAGTATGCATGCTTTTAACGCTTGTTGCAATCGGAACCTATTTTATTGTGCGAAGTGCTGCCAAAATGAACGCGATGAATCAGCTTTTGGAGGAAGAAGACTACACAAGGCAAAAAAAACATGAAAACAAAAAGATGTCCGGCCCGGTAACTGTTTACTGGCTGATCGCAACAGCAATTTATCTTGCATGGAGTTTTACAACCAATGACTGGGACAGAACATGGATCATCTGGCCGGTTGTCGGTGTATTATTCCCGGCATTTTATGCGATTGTGAGTGGGATCAGGAAGAAATCGTAAAGAATATTGTGAAAAATCATTGACATTATAGTCACTACACCCTTTATAATGAACCAAAAATCAGAGAGAAAAGGCGAGGTGACAATTATGAAAAACATCAAAGAGGCAGAAACAGAGAGCGGAATTAACAAACAGAACATCCGCTATTATGAAAAAATGGGTTTGCTTCATCCAGACAGAAATACGATAAACGGATATCGGAAGTATTCAGAGGAAGATATCAGACGGCTGAAATTCATTTATCTGTTCCGAAAACTGGATATGCCTTTAGAAGAAATACGAAGTCTGCTGGATGGAGCAGTTGATCTGCAGACAGCAATTGCACAGCAGAAAGACAGATTAAAAGCGGAGCAGGAGAGGATACAGGGAGCAGTTTTATTTTGTGAGAAGATTCAAGAGAGAAAACTGGAAGAGTTAGACGTAGATAACTGCCTGCAGAAAATGGAGGCAGAAGAGAAGTGTGGCAGTCTTTTTGCAAACATTCTTTATGACTATAAAAGGGTGATAAAAGGCGAATCTATTCGTGAAATCAGCTTTATACCGGATGATTTCTGCACTACACCGGAACAGATGACAGAACAGCTTTTAAAATACGCGGATGAAAATAAGCTGGATATCGTCATAACGAAAGAATCTATGTATCCGGAATTTACGATAGATGGCATTGCATACAAAGCTTACCGGTCTGTCGGGAGATTCGGAATGAGGATTATTGCAGAGGCTATCCATGAGGAAGATTACATTCCAGAGCATATGTCAGAGAAAAAATATCATGTGTTGCGAGTCTTATCATGTGGCATTGTGTGGGGAGTTATTGTCGCAGGAATCTTGCTTCTGGATAATCGGTTTGATCTGGATGCAATTGGCTGGGAAGTCGCCGTGGTGGCGATTCTGTTCTGGGTTGTTGGAGTTATCTATATGCTTATTTATGCGAAAAAGAAATTTTAAAAGCTCTTTTGTATTTCTTACAAAAGCGTTACAATAAACATAATGAGCAACGAAAATATGGCAGGCAGTGACGGGGAATATATAGTGAACGTCAGCCGATAATAGAAAAGCAGGAGGACTTCATGGGAAATTATCTGAATCCGGGAAATGATATGTTCTATAAGATGGTTCATTCCGAAATCTATGTGGATAAAACAGGTTTGATCGGGTATTGTAACCATGTGATCAACACAATGCAGAGATACATCTGTGTCAGCAGACCGAGACGTTTTGGAAAATCAATGGCAGCTAACATGTTGTCCGCATATTATAGCAGAGAATGTGATTCGGAAAAACTGTTTGAAGGATTGGAAATTTCAAAAGAGAGCGGATTTAAAAAGCATTTAAATCAGTACGATACTATTTTTTTGAATATGCAGGAATTCTTAAGCAGAACCGGTGATGTTGACAAGCTGATCGACCGGATCAAAAAGCTGGTGATCCGGGAACTGAAAGCAGAGCATCCGGATGTGGATTATTTCGACGATACAGACCTTGTGGAATCTATGCAGGATATTTACAGAGAGAAGAAGATTCCGTTCGTAGTGATTATTGATGAATGGGACTGTATTTTCAGGGAATACAAGCAGGACAAGGAAGCGCAGGAGAAATACCTTGATTTTCTGAGAGATCTGCTAAAAGATAAAGGATACATTCACCTTGCGTATATGACAGGAATTCTGCCAATCAAAAAGTATGGGACGCATTCTGCGTTAAATATGTTTGATGAATTTTCCATGATCAGTCCCGGACCACTTGCATCTTATGTGGGATTCACGGAAACAGAAGTAGAAGCATTGTGCAGACAATATAAAGCAGACATGTCAGAGGTGAAAAGCTGGTATGATGGTTATTCCTTTGAAAAAGAGAAATCCATTTACAGTCCGAGATCGGTTGTCAACTGTATGCGTTTTGAAAAAATAGAAAATTATTGGAATCAGACAGAAACATTTGAAGCGTTACAGTTTTACATTGATATGAACTTTGACGGACTGAAAGATGATGTGTTAAGCATGATCGCCGGGGAAAAAGTACCGGTGAATACGGGCAGTTTTACAAACGATATGATGACTTTCCGCACCGAGGATGATGTCCTGACACTGTTAATCCATCTAGGCTATCTGGGGTATGACTCGAATGAAAAATGTGTGTTTATCCCAAATAATGAAATAAGAAGTGAGTATGTGAATGCGGTGTCTGTGTCTGACTGGGGAGAAGTATCACAGGCACTGAAAAATTCCGCAGACATATTGAATGCCATCTGGCAGAGAAGACCCGAACAGGTTGCAGAAGGAATCAGACAGGCTCATTTTGAAACATCACATATTCAGTATAATGACGAAAATGCATTAAGCTATACAATCTCGCTGGCATTATACGCTGCAAGAAATTTTTATACTGTGCATCGTGAACTGGCAGGGGGAAAAGGATTCGCAGATATGGTATATATTCCAAGAAAAAAATACCCGGAGAAACCGGCACTTGTGGTCGAATTAAAATGGGATAAGAGCGCAGCCGGTGCGATCAGCCAGATCAAAGAGAAAGAATATTGCCAGAGTCTGGAAGATTATCAGGGAAATCTGTTGCTTGTCGGGATTAATTATGATGTGAAAACAAAGGAACATTCCTGTGTGATTGAGAAATTCGTAAAATAGGCTGACTTATTGCAAGAAAAAAGGAGAGAAAGTGTCCATTTAAAGGGATACTTTCTCTCCTTTTTGGAAAGGTGCCGTTAAAACATGATTTTTCCTTTGTGTTTTAATAATCTTGCACCGTTTACGATCAAAAGGATTCCGGAAACAATTCCGCCAACAAGAATACAGATCCCGATTGCGAGATTTGCAGCACCTATGGAGCCCATTGTTTTATAAATCTTTTCTTCCATGTATGATACCCTCCTCAAGTTATTGACAAGTACAGTCCGTTTTCATCTGCATTTGTGATCACTGGCAATACACCAGTGAAATATTGATTTTATATTACCATTTTTCCGAAAAGAAAACAATGATAATCTGCAAGCTGTACAGAAGCGCTTCCTTTTCGATTATATTACATATAATGTAGTATACAAAGTTTGTAAAATTAAGTATTTCGAGTATAATAAGAATATAGTCAGAAACGATACATGCCGTGAAGCGGGCAGAGTGTCAGGACGCATTAACATAGAGCAGAAGAAAATGAGGTGAAAACAGATGGATTTTGATCACAGACCACTCAGGGGTGAAAAACTTCAGCCGCTGGACGAAATTTCAGGATATAAGGTACGGCCCGGATTTTATGACAGGAATGGTGCGGCGCAGGCGGCGAATGGAGTCAGTTTTACCATCCATTCCATGGGGGCGACCGGATGTACACTGTTATTGTTCCACCCGAAAGAACAGGAGCCATTTGCAAAACTGCGCTATCCGGATTCTTACCATATCGGAGGCACATATTCCATGCTGGTATTTGGGTTAAATATCGAAGAGTTTGAATATGCATTCCAGCTGGATGGACCATATGATGAAAAAAAAGGATTGAGGTTTCATAAAGATAACATCCTGCTTGATCCATACGCCCGGGCAGTGACAGGGCAGAGACACTGGGGAGAGCGCCCGGAAGGTGGAAAAGACTTTGTATACCATGCCCGGGTAGTGGAAAATAATTTTGACTGGGAAAAGAGCCGTTTCCTTAATCATCCGTTTGAAGATCTGGTCATTTATGAAATGCATGTGCGTGGTTTCACAAGAGATGCATCCTCAGGCGTGAAAGCACCAGGTACTTTTGAGGGCTTGAGGGAAAAGATCCCTTATCTGAAAGATCTCGGGATCAATGCAGTGGAACTGATGCCGGTTTTTGAGTTTGATGAGATGGAAGACACCCGTGTGGTGGACGGAGAACGTCTGTATAATTACTGGGGATACAACACGGTCTGTTTTTTTGCGCCCAACACAAGTTATACTTCAGTGGTGGAACACAACCATGAGGGTGATGAGTTAAAGAATCTGATCTATGAACTGAAGGAAAATGGAATAGAGGTTATTTTGGACGTTGTATTTAACCATACAGCGGAGGGAAATGAGAAGGGACCATGTTTTTCCTTTAAAGGGATTGACAATAATATCTACTATATGCTGACACCGGATGGATATTACTACAACTTTAGTGGATGTGGAAATGTCATGAACTGTAACCATCCGATCGTGTATAAATTTATCATTGACTGTCTGAGATACTGGGTCATCAATTACAGGGTGGATGGATTCCGGTTTGACCTTGCATCTATTTTAAGCAGAGACCAGAACGGGGCACCAATGGAAAATCCACCTATTTTACAGGGACTTGCATGCGATCCGATTCTCGCAAAAGCAAAGCTGATCGCCGAGGCATGGGATGCCGGCGGTTTATATCAGGTGGGCAGTTTTCCATCCTGGAGCCGTTGGGCAGAGTGGAATGGAAGATACCGTGATGACATGCGCCGCTTTTTAAAGGGTGATGGTGGGATGGCTGGAACCGCGATCACGCGAATTACCGGATCACGAGACTTGTACGATCCGGCACATCGAGGAATCAGTGCATCCGTGAATTTCCTGACGTGCCACGATGGATTTACCTTATATGATCTGTATTCCTATAATATGAAGCACAACGAGAAAAACGGTTGGGGAAATACAGACGGTGATAACAATGGAAACAGCTGGAACTGTGGAGCAGAAGGCGCAACAGACGATCCGGAAATCGAGGGCTTGCGCCGCCGCATGGTAAAAAATGCGTTTGCAACATTGATGTGCAGCCGCGGACCGGCGATGTTTTTTGCAGGAGATGAATTCTGCAATACGCAGTTTGGAAATAACAACTCTTACTGTCAGGATAATATCACATCATGGCTGGATTGGAACCGTCTGGAAGAATACAAAGAAATCCACGATTTCTTCCGCTATATGATCCGCCTGCGGAAAGATAATGCGATCCTGCGTAAGACTACAAAACCGGCGGCATGTAAGCTGCCTGAGATCAGTATCCACAATGGTTTCCCATGGAATGGCGGTACAGATAATAACAGCCGGCTGATCGGTATTATGTATGCAGGAAGAGATGAGAATGATATCCGTGATGATATTGTGTTCTACTGCATGAATGCATATTGGGAAACACTGATCATGCAGCTTCCGGAGCTTCCAATGGGCATGCAGTGGAAAGTCTGTGTCAACACATTCCTTCCATATGAAGATGGAAAAAATGTGGAAGAACAGACAGAGTTTTATTATAAAAAATCATTAAAAGTTCCGCCGAGAACAGTCATTATTCTGACAGCAGAGGAAAGTCAGTAAACAGAATCAGGATCTGGTGGAATTGTCGGGATTATTTTTAAGCAGCTGGCTGATAAGGTCGGCTGCGATTTTTTTGTCAGAAGGACGCAGTTGACGATAATTATCAATAACCACCGCCTCCTCTTTGTCGTGGATCCCATTCCCAATCTGAAGCAGTGCTGACCGGTCTGTTATATAGTTGACGGAAACCCGCAGATAGTCAGCAATTTCGCATATCACATCATCCGGAACATGAAGATATTTTCCATGCAGATAGCCATTTAGTGTGGTTGGGGAAATGGCGAGATCCTGTGCCATTTTTCGCTGTGTGATTCCGTTTTCCTCCATTAATAAGAGTACACGTTCTTCTTGAATTTTCATTAGTGAGAGCTCCTTTTCGTTAAATTAAAAGGATTTTAGCTCACTTGACTGGTAAATATTGGAAAGTACCGAATTTCTGAATTTATTCTTAAAATCTAAGAAAAAAGACGATGGCTAAATCCAGCCACCGTCTAATGTTATGATTTGACCTGTCAGATATTCATTTCCTTCGGCAAGCGTCAGAACAAGGGAGGCAACCTCCTCCGGCATTCCGAATCTTCCGGCTGGAATTTCATCTGCTAATGCAGCACGTTCTTCTTCGGAAAAGCATGCATTCATCTGCGTGTCGATGCAGCCGCATGCAATGGCGTTTACCTGGATATTGCTTGGTGCAAGTTCCTTGGCAAGACCTCTGGTAAAAGAATTCATTCCCCCCTTGCAGGCGGAATAGGCCACTTCACAGGAAGCCCCGACATTTCCCCAGACAGAGGAAATATTAATGATTTTTCCGGATTTTCTGGAAAGCATATGAGGAATCGCCAGTTTACAGGTGGAAAATACGGAAGTGAGATTCACACCCAGAATATGATTCCATTCATCAATCGTCATGTCAGTTAGCAGACCGACATATGAGATCCCGGCATTGTTGACTAACACATCGACACCGTGAAAACGTTGCTCAATATGTGAAAAAAGCTGTGTCACATATTCGAAATCAGAGATGTCACCAATACTTGCAAGGACATCTACGGAATAGTCTCTTTCCAGATCGTTTTTTAAATGTAAAAGTTCTGTTTCACTTTTGGAGCAGGTGATGACAAGGTTATAACCTGCTTTTGCAAAAGCAACAGCGATTGCACGTCCGATACCACGTGATGCACCGGTAATTAGAACTGTTTTTTTCATGCCATTATATCTTTCTTCATAGCTTCCCTATCGTTATCATAGAACTGGGTCAACAGGGCGAGAAGCTTCATTTTGCGGTATTCCTCTTTGCTCACAAGTGGTTGATAGTAAGAGTAACGTCCTTTCTGATAAGAAGCCAGAAAGCCTTTTTTCTTAGCTCTTGCAAGAAAAGTAGATACTGTCTGTGGTTTCCAGGCAGTATGATAGCGCTCGTTTGTCTGAGCCATGACTGCTGCTAAGTCTAATTCAGCCTCATTGTTCCAGATAATTGTCATTATCATTTCTTCACAGGCTGACAATTCTATATTCTTCATAGTGTCATCTCCTTTTTTCTTGTGTCCGATTATTATAGCATATAGACAGCACCAAAACAGCCACAAATTGCTGTTATAATGTGAATTTTTTGTTAAATTTTATATTTGTAGTATGTTTGGGTGAAATTTTGTGTGAAAGTAATAAAAAAAGGATATCGATGTGATATCAATATCCTCTCAGTCAGTCGGAATGACGTGATTCGAACACGCGACCTCTTCGTCCCGAACGAAGCGCTCTACCAAGCTGAGCCACATTCCGTTATATTCGGTTGTACGTCCAAAACCATACTTCGTTATATTAGCATAATTAAATGCAATTGTCTAGAAAAAAATGAATGTTTTTGCAGGTATTTATGTTTACAATTAAAAGTGGATGTAGTATTCTTTGATGAGGTGATACATAACGGTCACTGTAAAAAGAATAAATACAGAGAATAGAAAAAGGAGAACTTATGGGAAGAGATGTCATTATTGCCTGTGATTTTAACAGCAAAGAAGAAGTAGTGAACTTTTTAAGTAAATTTCAGGATGAAAAGCCATTTGTAAAAATTGGAATGGAACTTTTTTACGCAGAAGGACCTGAAATCGTCAGAACAATTAAGAAGATGGGACATAAGATTTTCCTTGATCTGAAATTACATGATATTCCAAATACAGTCAAAAAATCCATGGCAGTGTTATCAAACCTTGATGTCGACATGTGTAATGTTCATGCGGCAGGAACCAAAGCGATGATGTCCGCAGCGATTGAGGGACTGACAAGAGCAGACGGAACAAGACCTCTGCTGATCGCTGTGACACAGCTTACCTCCACAAGCGAGGAAGTGATGCAGGAAGAATTGTGGATTGACAAACCGATTGACAAAACAGTTATGCATTATGCAAAAAATACAATGGAAGCAGGGTTAGATGGTGTGGTATGCTCTCCATTAGAGGCAGGAAAAGTACACGAAGTATGTGGAGAAAAATTCCTTACCATCACACCGGGCGTGCGTTTTGCAGACGGAGATGTAGGAGACCAGAAGCGTGTGACAACACCTGCAAAAGCAAAAGAGCTTGGCTCTGATTATATCGTAGTCGGCAGACCTATCACACAGGCAGCTGATCCGGTAGCAGCATACAGAAGATGTGTTGCCGAGTTTGTTGGCTAGAAAAAGGAAGATTATGGAGAAGAAAAAAGGAATCAGCGGAAGTACCTTAAAAATGATCGCCATCGTCACCATGCTGATCGACCATATCGGCGCTGCTGTGCTGGCAAGACTTCTGATGGTAAACGGACTGGGAGAACTCGACCAGACCAATACAGATGCGATCATGCAATGGCTCTCTGCAAATGGAGCATTGTATTGGACGTACACGGCCATGCGAATGATCGGACGTGTGGCGTTCCCAATCTTTTGCTTTTTGCTGGTGGAGGGATTTTTACATACACATGATGTAAAAAAATATGCGATGCGGCTTGGGCTGTTTGCAATGATTTCAGAGATACCGTTCGATCTGGCATTCAGCAGTAAAATACTGGAATTCAATTATCAGAATGTCTTTTTTACTTTATTTATTGGCTTGTTGACGATGATCGCTTACCGTGCAGTGGAAGAAAAAGAAGAGTGGAATCAGGCGTTGAAGGTGATCTTGTATATCCTGATCGTGGCAGCAGGAATGGCACTGGCGTATTTTTTAAAGACCGATTATGCCGAAAAAGGTGTATTCTGTATCATGGTCTTATACATTTTCCGCAAGAAAAAAATGTGGCAGATCATCGCAGGATGTGCATCATTCATCTGGGAGACACCGGCGCTGTTCGGTTTTATCCCGATCGCATTTTATAACGGAACCCGCGGCTGGAAGATGAAATATTTCTTCTATATTTTCTACCCGGCACATTTATTGATTTTATATCTGCTTTGCTATTTCATGGGAATCAGCGGATATTCAGCGGTTTAGCTTTTGATAGAAAATGAAATACAAGCTTGACATAATACAAAAGGGGCAGGAATCGTGAATATATATGACACAAATGAATCAGTGGAATTGTACGACAACCGCGGAATTGAAATGGCAAGAAAATGTATACGGAGAGCAAAGAGAGAGTGTGCGCTCAGATATCTGATTTTACTGTTATTATTTGCTCTTGGTATGGTGGATAAAATACTGTTTCCACAGATAGAAATAAAGCTTTCAAGCTACATCATTCTTTACAGTCTATGCATGTTTTCGATGATGGGGTTTCGCATTTTCCATAATGGAATTGTTGCAAAGCGGATGAAGAATTTTACACTGCGGGAAAAGCACGATTATAATCTGGTCATTTATCGCGAAAATCATAATAAAAAATTTTTCTTAAAGAGTATAACTCTGCTGAGAATGGCACAGCAGGACATCCTGATGGAAAAACCATCGGCTGCACAGCAGGCACTTTCTCAGATTGCAGTAGAAAGTCTGCAAAAAAATGTATTGAAGACCTATTATTTTTTGCTTGCAGCATCATCATTTCTTACGAGGGAGGATAGCTGGCAGATCGAACTGGAGCATTGCGCTGCGGTGCCTTCTAAGACCGTTAAGCTGTCGGATGATGAATTACGGGAGATTTTCAGAAGTGGGGATCAGACCAGGCTGATGGACACTGTAAAAACATGGGAGATCATGGCAGAACAGGACACAAAAACAGAGCCATATCTGAATCTTTGGTTTGGAATATTGATGGCTGCAACTGCCGTCGGTTATGGAATCTGGACATTTGTTGTGGGAAGTTCAGATAGTTATTATAATTTTATGCTTATTGGGGCAACGCTGCTTTTAGTGGGCTTGTGGATTTTAGTTAGTGTAAGGATTGTTTATCTTCTGAGACGTTCCCAAAATAAGGGGAAGGGACTAGGAAAAAAGAAGGGAATAAGAATTTTAACTATTTTTATCCTCGTGCTGATGTGGTGCTTTATTGCAGGATTGAGTCTTGTGATTTTTGTGGGTGCAGGAAGTGATATACATACACAATGGGAAGCAATGAAGACGGGGAAGCAGCAGGAAAGCCAGGATGAAATATATCATAATGGCACAGAGATTTCCACAGAAGCTGACATAAAAAATCAGGAAACTGAAAACACAGAGACGGCATCAGAAATAATAGAAGATACGGAACTTAAACCGGATCAGAGCAATATAGTGAAATCTGGACCGATCACAGACAGTGAGTATGCGTCTTTCCGGATCACAGCAGATGCATCTTCTGTGGAAGGCTTTGATGTGTTTGATGATTATGCTGAGACAATGGAAAAGAATTTCATTGGTACATGGTATTGTCCGAGCTGGGGTATGGCGTTCCGTATTCAGGAAGACGGTGCTTATATTTATACATTAGAATCTGGAAATATAGGATTTTGTAATCAGGAACCATATGTATGGGAACTGACAGACCGCTCCCAACAGGGGCTATGCCCAAGACTCAGTTTTTATTATGATGATAGCAAGGCTGGAGATATGTTTACATGCTATGTAGCAGGCTGTACAGATGATTATTTCTGGTGTAATCTGCAGGAGATGGTCTGGTACAGACAATAGGTGTAATTTTATATTTTAACCCTGTGGATACGGGAGAAAACGGAACCCACGGCTGGAAAATGAAATATTTCTTCTATATTTTCTATCCGGCGCATTTACTGCTCTTATATCTGCTTTGCTATTTCATGAGAATCAGCGGTTATTCAGCGGTTTAAAAGGTGCAGTCCTTAAAAGTTTCATAAGAAATTATACGACAGATATTAAGAATGATTAAGAAAAGCTTGATTGAATCACTGGCTCTCTTTTTGTAACATAATTTTAAAGTACTGAATGATTACAAAAAGAAAGCCGGGGATGAAAAATGAGTCAGAGAGAAAACGTAAATCCGATAAGGGAACAGAATCACAGAAAAAACAGCAGAAGATATCAGAAAAGAGCGGCAGCAAGAAGGCGGCGCAACACAATTTTTATCGTGGAGATCGTGTTATTGCTTATTCTTGCGGTAGTTCTTTTTTTTATGTCAAAATTAAGCAAAATTGAGAAAACAAAGCTGGATATGGACAAGATTGAGGTCAATGAGGATATTTCGCAGGAATCCCGGAAAATTATGAAGGGTTACCAGACCATTGCGATGTTTGGTCTGGACAATCGCTCCAATGGAAATTTGTCGCAGGGGCGGAGCGATGTCATTATGCTTGCCAATATTAATAATGATACAAAAGAGGTAAAATTGGTTTCTGTCTACCGCGACACTTATTTGGATACCGGAGATGGAATTTTCCAGAAATGCAATGCCGCCTACGCTAAGGGTGGACCGGAGCAGGCGATATCCATGCTAAATGTAAACCTTGATTTAAACATTACAGATTATGTGACAGTCGACTTCAACTCGATCATCGAATGCGTCGATTTACTTGGTGGTGTGGACATGGAGATCACAGATGATGAGGCGTCTCTCATGACCGGATATATCCGGGAGTTAAACGAATTGACTGGGAATAAGGCCGAGAATCTTACGCAGGGAGGCACATATACTTTAAACGGTGTGCAGGCATGTGCATATGCGAGAATCCGATATGGAGGCGGTGATGATTACCGCAGAACAGAGCGTCAGCGTACGGTTTTGACCGCGATGGTGAAAAAAGCACAGCAGTCCGATCTTACAACTGTAAATAAGCTCATCAATGAGGTATGTGGTGATATCCAGACCAGTTTTTCAAATGCAGAACTGTTAGCGCTTGCGTCACAGGTTTTCCAATATTCCATTGGAGACACCACAGGATTTCCATTTACCAAGACAACTAAGGTTTTGAGCAAAAAAACAGGTGATGTCGTGATACCGTGTGATCTGAGCGACAATGTAAAAGAACTGCATATCTTTTTGTATGAGGACAGTGCTTACACCGCTTCCGATACCGTGAAACAGAATAGTGAAAAAATTGTGTCAGATACCGGATTTAAATCCGGCGACGGACATTAAAAAAGGAGGACAGCATTTTTCAATCTCTGAAATGCTGTCCATATATATTTTAACCCTGTAGACATTGGAAAAAATAATGTCCACAGGAATTGTATTTAGACGGAACTGTTCCAACCCCAAACTGCTTTGAAACCGGCAGCTCCTTTTGATGATTTTATATTAAAGGAAATTTGTGACAGAAATTTGACTGGAAAGTGAAGAATCTCTTAAGCAGTTCTAAGATATTTATAAACTGGGCATCAGTTTTTTCATAACAAATCTGTGGAAATGCTTGCACAAATTTCCCGAAAATGGTAACTTAGTTTTGAAGATTAAGCAGGGTGGCTTTATAAGCCGCCCTATTCTGTTATAGAAAACAGGGAGACAAAATCCTCTGCTCCTGTAAGGACAGTCGCATTTGCTCCGCAAACAAGGAGGATTATGAATAAATTTATCTTACGTCAATCATTATTATTACTGTTAACTGCGACCATCTGGGGTGTGGCATTTGTTGCACAGAGTGTCGGCATGGATTATGTTGGCCCGTTTACGTTTAATGTGATGCGAAGCATCATTGGAGGTGTGGTACTGCTTCCATGCATTGCCATTTTGGGAAAGATAAATGGAAAAGACAACACGGAAGCTGCAAAAAAAATGGATGGCAAAGAGAGGAAGACACTTTTCATTGGCGGTATTGCCTGCGGTGTTCTTCTCTGTATTGCAAGTAATCTGCAGCAGTTTGGAATCATGTATACATCTGTCGGAAAAGCAGGATTTATCACAGCAATGTACATTGTGGTTGTTCCGGTACTTGGAATTTTTTTGAGAAAAAAAGTGAGCGGTAAAGTCTGGTGTGGTGTTGGGATTGCAGTAGCCGGATTATATCTTTTATGCATGACAGAGAGTGGATTTTCTGTTCAGAAAGGCGATTTTCTGTTGATGCTTTGCGCACTGGCATTTTCCTTACACATTTTAGTCATTGATTATTTTTCCCCAAAAGCGGATGGAGTGAAATTGTCCTGTATCCAATTTTTTACCTGTGGAATCCTGTCTGGTGTAGGGATGGTTCTCACGGAAAAACCACAACTGACGAGTATTCTTGCTGCATGGATGCCGATCCTATACGCAGGTGTCATGTCCTGCGGCGTTGCATATACCCTGCAGATCATCGGGCAGAAAGGAATGAATCCGACGGTTGCATCGTTAATTTTGAGCCTGGAATCAGTGGTTTCAGTAATTGCAGGATTCCTTATCCTGCATCAGACGCTTTCTCTCAGGGAACTGATCGGCTGTGTATTAATGTTTGCTGCAATCATTCTGGTACAGCTTCCTGATCGCAAAAAATGAAAAGGCATTTTACAAAAATATCGTAGTAACATCAAAAAAACTGTGTTATGATATTTATTAGAGAAAATGCGATGAAATACAAGAACAGGTGACAATTATGATGACTTATTATAGGACGGACGATCAGGTCATCCATGAAGAAGAAAAATTGAGCGATGGAGTATGGGTACAGATGATTAACCCGACACACGATGAGTGTGAGGAGATCGCTGAGAAATTAATGGTAGATATTGATGATGTGAAGGCAGCACTCGATGTGGAGGAAAGTTCCCGTATCGAACTGCAGGATGGATATACGCTCATACTTGTGGATATTCCAACGATTGAGATACGTCATGACCAGAGAACTTATACCACTATTCCTCTGGGTATCATTCTGACACAGGATATCATTGTTACGGTCTGCACGGAGGATACGCCGGTATTGCAGAACTTTGTGCGAAACCGTGTGAAGGAATTCAGCACAAAGAAAAAACTTCGTTTTGTATACCAGATCTTATATCGCACAGCGGCAAACTATCAGGCGAATCTTCGCATCATTGATAAAAGACGTACTGAGATTGAGGAACGTGTTGGAAGCGATACAGACGATTCCGATCTGATCAATTTACATGAGCTGGAATCCACACTGGTCTACTTTGCGACATCCCTCCGGGCAAATGGGGTTGTGCTTGACCGGCTGACCCGTTATAAACGGCTGGAGCAGTACCCGGAAGATAAAGAGCTTCTGGATGATGTGATTGTGGAAAACCGTCAGGCAATCGAAATGACAAGTATCTATCGAGATATTATCAACGGAACAAGAGAGCTGATGTCCTCTTTATTGGATAACCGCCTGAATAACGTTATGAAATATTTGACATCTATTACAATTGTAATGGCAATCCCAACGGTCATTTCCGGTATCTACGGTATGAATGTCAATGAAAACTGGATGCCGTTTGCAAATACACCGCACGGATTTCTGATCATTTGTATTATTACATTGCTGATCTGTGTCATTACGATGCTTTTCCTGCGAAAGAAAAAAATGTTATAAATCATAAGTAAAACTGTTGTCATATGCAGAGGGCATATGACAGCAGTTTTATACTTTGCGGAGAAAGTACATAATCGCTGTTAAAATGTATTACAGGTTTCAGAAAACGTCATATGAAAAACGTTAAAATTCGAGTATAATTGTAGTAGAAAATCCAAAGATAAATCTGTATATCAAACGGAAGAAATTGTGCGAGAGGTAATCGCAAGAAGGATAGAAACAATTATGGGGAAAAGACTCGGGCATATGATCCGTGAATTTCGGGAAAAACAGGGACGGACGATTGAAGAGGCAGCGAGGGGGCTGTTGAGTGCGGCAGAACTTTCGAGAGTTGAGAATGGTACGAAAGAGATTGAATATCTTATAATGGAAGCACTTTTTGAGACTTATGGCAAATCTTTAGATAAATTAGAAATTGTTGTAAGCAGTGACGAATATAGGATTCTGGAACTGCGGGACAGAATATACAAGGCTCTTTTGCAGAAAAGGTCAGCCGATGCAGAAGAACTGATCCGGCAGTACAAAGACATAACCGATGAAGAGAAGCTGATACATCGGCAGTATATACAGATGGCAGAGGCAATAAGCAATTATAACAAAGCAGGAAAACTGACAGCTGTATTGCAGCAGCTTAAGACGTCTCTTCATCTTACAACAGCAGAGATAAAAGGACAGAATATCCATCTTTTTCATCAGGAAATTTATCTGATCTATATGATATTCTGGATGCAATATCAATGCGGTGATACAGAACGGCTGCTGGATAATGCCCGGAAGATGGAACAGTATATCTGTGAACAATACACGGATGAAGAAGAAAAAGTGAAGATTTATCCACAGTGTATCTGGCTGCTCGGAAGAATCCTTCTGGATATACAATATGATAAAACCGCCAAATACACGATAAATAAAGGGATCGACTGCCTGACAGAAAATGGGGCATTGCATTGGCTGACACAATTGCTAGAACTAAAGAAAGAGTGTGAGGAGCGTCTCGGAGAGAAAGCGGAGACAGAAGAATGTGACCGTTATCTGGATGCGATACGGACACTTTATGAGGTTGCCGGTGAACGTCAGACCAAGGAAATCTCATTGGCTTTATTTATGCAGAGCAGTACGCAGAGAGAGTGCATTATCAGCAATTATTTTCTGAAAAATCTGCGGGAAGAAAAAGGAGTTACACAGTATGAGATGAGCGAAGACATCTGTGCATGGGAGACTGTATCCAGAATTGAATCCGGGAGAACACCAAATCAGAAGAAGCTGTATCGGTTGTGGAAAAAACTTGGGATTGAGCGTGAGAGATACTACGGATTCATAGAGTCAGAGCATTATGAAGTGTATGGATGGGTGAGAGATTATAATCGCCTGATTGGGAATGAAAAACGTCAGGAAGCAGAGATGCTATTTGAAAGAATCGAGTCAGAACTTGATAAAAAAATACCGGTTAATAAGCAATATTTGGAAAGAGCCAGAATTACGGAAAAGTTGCGGAACGGGCGAATTTCCAACGAAGAAGCAATTGAAGAATGGCGAAAAATACTTGCAATAACGATGCCGCCTCTTCCATCTGGAAAAAGAATATACAGAATACCGTTTCGAACAGAATTTGCAATAATGAACCAGATTGCCAGAACATTTGCGGCAATGGGAAAATATGACAGTGCATGTGAAATATATGCAGAAGTATTAAAACAATATCATAAAAATGAAAGTACATTGCGCGGACATGTAGTACAGGGGATATTATTATATGTCTGTTACGCGGCAATTCTCGAAGATAATAATGAATTAGAGCTGTCAGAACAGATTGCAAAGGAAGGTATGAAGTTTACAATCGAATGTATGAGAGGAGATACCGCATGTAAAATTCTAGCCAATTTAACCTGCGTTTATGAAAAACGAAAAGAAATTGAATTGGAAATGCGGTATCTAAAAGATGCATATTATTTAAGCAGATTATACAGACAAGGAATGTTAACAGATTTATTAAAAAATCGATATGCTGAAAAACAAATTAGCTGTCAACTTCAGGAATAGTAAGTGAAGTAACGTTAATCCCAGATTCATAAGTTGCTATAGGAATAAATAACAATGAAAAGATAAGTGCAGAACCTAAAGTAAATTTAATAATTTTTGAAAGTAATTTTGTCATAAAAATGGTCTCCTTTGAAAACATGATGCTATTATTATACGACATCGAAAGAAAAAATAAATGGCGTTTGTAGAAAAATATATTATACAAAAATGTCATGTACTATAATTGTAAATGAATTTATGATAATGATGTCGACAAACATTCATCAATGTTTTATAACTGGTTGATGTGATAGTGCTATTAGTAAACATACTTAATTGAGAAGGAGAATATGTATGAAAAACAAAATTAAAATGGGTTTAGCGTTATTAATGTTCGCAACTGTAATTCCAAATACTGCGTTTGCACAGGATTCAAGTAATCAAGTTCCAAGCGAACAGGTTGAATTTGCAGATATTTATATCGGAGACGAATTTGATTACAGTTCCGGTTGCGATCGAGTCTGAAATTGCTGGCAAAACAGCACGAAGTGGTGTACAATATGAAGATACAATAGAGAGTGCAACTTATTATATCCCGGTAACTGAAGAAGGGAAAGCATATAATGAAGAATATGTAAGCGGTGCGAGAGCAAGAGGAACAGCGACAGATACTTACTTAGATCCGAGAAAATATCTGACAGCAACGAGTATTATCCGATATACAATGTCTTCAAATGATGAGTATGTTTTGATTAACAATGTTGCAATTACGAAAAACAGAAATCCAGAATCATCTTCTACTGGTGGATATTTATATGGGATTGGAACACCGACGGCTAGAATTGTGTGTGTTGGTCTTGCAAAAAATAACAGGGGATATGAGCAGGTAGTAGATTCCCAGAGTGTTCCATGGGGAACAACAGGAGTGAGCACTCCATCATGGTGGACTCCTGTAATGTGTGGCAGTTATTCGGATCAGTAGAAGGGGCTTGTACAATATAGCTTTAATTTGATTTACAGTGATGGCACAGTCAGCTGTGCGTTTACGCATGGTCTGGCAAAATAAAGTAAAAAAGGAGGAGGCATCATGGCAATAAACAAATCATTAAGCAGAAGAACGATTTTCCTGTTAGCGGCGGCAATTTTGTATCTGATGATTCCACAGAATGCTACAATGCCTATGCCGGAGGAAACGGTATTCCCATTTTCATTGTTGTCGTTGTCGCAAATAGCAAGAGTGTTTGCTTTCAGACAATGGATTGCCATGGATTTGATTCTTTTTACAGCAGTGCTGGTCATCATGCAGCTGATCCGTGGAAAGCATGAAGGAGGAATGTTTCTTAGAAATAAAACTGCAAGAATCATTTGCATGGCAGCATTCTTAGTAGTATTTCTTCCACTTGCATACATAACGATACCAACCGTATTCATTCTGGGCAAACCAGCCTTTATGAGCATGGATGCCTGGGTATTCATGTTCGGTAAACAGGGCGGCGCGAACCAGTACATTCTTCATCTCTGGTGGGCAGCATCAGCGGTACTGCTGGACATGGGAATTGCGAAATAAATTTATAAAAATAACCCGCATGGAATCAGAACATATTCTGTTTGAAATTCCATGTGGGTTGTGTTATTTTACGCAATTTGAACATAAGTTGGGAACGTTGTTGTTGGGAGAATGGGATGGGTTTACCGTTCAAATCGTCCACTTGCCCCACAAGGAAGCACAAGTCCATTGGATGACACCTGGATATCGAGCATAGTAGGACTGAGTGGTTCTGTGAAATTATTTTCGGTAAAATTATTTTTGTTGGCACCATTATGGTGGGGAATTTTATGCTACATATTATTAAGGCTTGCAAATCCTTATTTAAAGGAACATGGCGTAAAACTGCAAATAAATAATAGGATATATAAAGCATTGATAAAAATATTTACAATTGTATTTTTAAGTGCATTAATATATTGGTCATACGGATTTACCTTGTATGTAGTGTTTCAGCCTATGCCGTTTTTGGCTGGTTACTATATTATGAACCACCGTATTATTTTAGGAATTAGCTGGTGTATTGAAGCAATTCTTATTTATGTTTCGTTTGAAACTTGACAGTTATCTGTACAAAAGTGTTTATGAAAAATTATAATGGTAAATATTTGTGCGTGTGTATAAAGTGTGCCAGATATATTGAGAAATAAACAAAATGTGACTATTTTAGTAGTAAGGAAAGAGGTTAGATGAGAAAGATTACTGCTAGAATAGTCCGTTTTTTTATTGAAAGTAAAGTTATTGATGAAACAGATCAAGAGATCTATGAATATGGTTTGGAAATATTGATTGAAAATGTAATGCTAACAGTTTTTCTTTTATTGTCTGGAGTTATGATTGGGAAAGGCATAGAAACTTGCATTTTTTTGTTTTCGTTTTGTTGGTTAAGGAGATTTTGTGGTGGATACCATGCAAAAACAAAGAGGGGGTGTCATATAGCCACGTCTATTACTTATATAGTATTCCTTCTTGGAATAGTTGCATTTTATAAGGTGGTAAATAAATATATGTTTGCAATATACTTTTTGTGTTTGCTGATTGTGACTGTTTATGCGCCTGTTCAACATAAAAATAAAGTTTTAACGGAGTCAATATGCAAAAAAAATAGGATAAAAGCAATAGGATATACATTACTATTTGGAGCAATTATTTACATATTCAAATTTAAGCTGCCAATGGTATCATTTGCTGTTTTGGTAACTTTAATAGAAGTAGCGCTACTAATGATAATTGGAAGGAGGGAAAATGGTGATTAAATTGAAAGTTGTAAAAGTAATGGCTGATATTGTATATCGAGTGGCAGAAAAAAGTGTTGATGATACTTCTGCATGGTATGAATATCAACCGGAAATTCCAGAAAAATTGAAACACAGAGATAGTTGCAAAATGGTTTCGCAAATGTCTGCAAAATAGTATTGTGGAGGAGGAAAAGCAAATGGATGAAATGGTGTTGGAGGTACAGGTATGGCTTAATAAAACTTACAATGTAGGTGTCGTGGAGGATGGAAATACCGGTCAGGCTACGTTTAAAGGATTAATTAAAGCATTACAGACAGAATTAGGAATAGCAGCAGACGGAACATTTGGAAACGGAACGCTTAATGCATGTCCTAATAGTATCCGTGAAGGGGAAAGTAATCATAACCTTGTTTATATTCTTCAGGGTGGATTTTGGTGTAAAGGATACAATCCAGGCGGGTTTGATGGTGGTTTTGGACCTAAGACAACTAGGGCGGTAAAAGAATTTCAAAATGATGCCGGAATTGCAGAAAATGGAATTGTTACTCCATATATACTTCAGGGAATTATGAATACAGATGGATACAAATACAAGGGGGAGGAAGGAACGAATGAGTATTATAAGTATCAGGTACAAAAAAATATGAATGCAATATATGGTGCTCAAATTGGCTTGACAGCACCAAATGGATTATGGGAACGGAAATCTCATAAAAACTTTATTAAATGCTGTCAAATAGAATGGAGTGCAACACCAGTAGATGGTGTTTGGGGAAATGGAACGATGAATAAAGCTCCCACATTGTCTAAAAATACATCAGGATACACAAATTCTAAAAGACTTCTTCAGTGGGGCTTGGCTATTAATGGATTTTATCCGGGAGATTTTTCTGGTGCATTTGGAAATGATACATATCAGGCAGTATATAATTTTCAAAATTTTATGTGTTTAGGAGCGGATGGAATTGCTGGAAAGAATACATGGGCAGCATTATTGAGTGCCAGAGGCAATACAAGTAGAAAGGCAACCGCATTTGATACGAGTACAAGATTAACATTAGCTACTGCAGCAGCTATGAAAGAGGCTGGATATGTCGATGTAGGAAGATATCTGACGAATACCCCAGGAGGAACATTGGATAAAAAACTGACACAAGAAGAATTAGAGATTATTAAGAGTGTTGGTCTCAATATTTTCCCGATTTATCAGACCTATGGAGGACAGGCATCTTATTTTACACGAAGTCAAGGACGTAAAGATGCAAGAGAAGCGATAAAAGCTGCGCGGGCATTTGGATTTCCGCCTCAGGCAACAATATATTTTGCAGTTGATTACGATGCATTAATGGTAGATATTAACGCAAATATTCTTCCGTATTTTCGAGGAATTAAAGAAGAAATGGGATGGTATTTTAAAATTGGTGTATATGGACCACGTGCCGTATGTAATCGATTACTTGCTAATGGTTTGGCTAGGTATAGTTTTGTTGCAGATATGTCTAATGGTTTTACAGGAAATATTGGTCAGGTAATGCCTAAAAATTGGGCTTATGAACAGTTTGTAGAGACAACGCAGGCAGGAATTGGTATTGATAAATGTATGGTTTCAATAAGAGGAACTGCAACAGGTCCTACGTTTTTTACTACATATGAAATTCCGATAGAACCAGACATTTCACAAGAATTTACTGTTTTCAAAAATATATATAATTTAGCATGGAAATATTTGGAAGGACTTTCGTCTCCAACATCAGGAGTATACGCGAATATATTTGATGCAAATTGTCTGACATTGGCATATTTTAGATCAGAGTCATATGATGCGGATCATTTTGATATGAGTAGCAAAGAGGAAATAATAGAGTCATTAAAAGGTTTATCATGGCGAACGATAGCTGGTCCAAGAGAAGAAGGATTGCTGGCACTGGTGAAGTCAACTTATCCTGATCTGGATCCACATCAGGTATCTGTTATAGATCCAATAACAAAGCGGCAATTAGAAATCACACATTATGCAGCAACCTTAGGGGCATGTATAGTGAGTACAACCGGGTTGAAGATTGATTTTCTGGAAAGAGATATTGATGCATTTGCAGGCTGGGTTGGAGACCTGTTACAAATGGGTGGGGTTTTGCAAAACACATTGGATTTTGGAGGGTATAATTATTTTACAGCAGAAGATTTGCAAATTATCATAGGCGCACCTGCTAATGGGTTACAAAATTACCATTTGTATGGTAAAAATGGCAAAGAAATGTCAATAAAAGATGGCGGATTTAGTCAGGTTGATTTGTTACAGGATGTTGATGCCTATAACATTTCAAGGCTATATAATTTGGCAGATACAAAGCTTTATGCTGCCTTCGAAGATTATTATAATGTGTCAAAACATTATAAACGAAGATATCATATTTTTAAACAGCAATTGTTAAAAGAATTTGATGAGGATTCTATTTATGTGGTAGCACTTCGGTTTGCTAAACAAAAAATAAAGCTATTATCGTGGGGATTTGGCAAGGCATTTGGTAAATTCAATGAAGAGTTTATAGAGATTGTAGCACATGCTTTTGAAGATAAGATTGAAACACAAATTTCAATAGAGGAGTATACAGCTTAATGTTTTGAAATATGATTAAATGATATAAGAAGAGAAGGACGGAATCAAATTTTATTTAATCCCGTCCTCTTCTTTTTGCTTTTTCTTCAAAATAAAATATTCATGCAGCTCGCCAAGAAAAAAAGAGCAGAACGTCCCGATGGAATGGAAACTTTTGTAATAATCGGAAAGTCCATTAATAAAATTATTTATATTTACAGGAGGATAGCGACCTGCACCCATGTTCCAGAAGACATTAGACATCGCTCCGACTATTAACATAATTGCATAAGCGAAAATGGCAAACAGTAAAGAATAAAGTATTTTGGTGGAAGCAAATCTTTTTTGTGTGATTTTTCCGAAAATAAAACCAAAAACCAATATGCCTATCAGTTCTTGTAAACATAAAAGAAATAAAAAAAAGTAAGCAGCCAATTCCATTTGAAGTTTTTCAAATACGACAAATGTCAGAAAGAATAAAAGTAAAACAAAAAAAGAATAAATACAAAATGGAGTAATAGCATAAATAAATTTTTTCACAATAGTTCCCTTCTTTCTACTTTTTTATATTTTTCATAGTAACACATCTATTTAAGATTGAAACACAAATTTCAATAGAGGAGTATACAGCTTAATGTTTTGAAATATGATTAAGTGATATAAGAAGAGAAGGACGGAATTAAATTTTATTTAATCTCGTCCTCTTCTTTTTGCTTTTTCTTCAAAATGAAATATTCATGTAATTCGCCGAGGAAAAAAGAGCAGAATGTACAAATAGCCAAGTAATGTGTATCATGGTGGGAAATACCAAAAATAAAATCATCTATAGTCGTTTGGTGAGAGCGAAATTGCATTTGCGAGAATATACCGTTCAATCCTCCGATTATAAACATAACAACAAAGGTGAATACAGCCAGCCATAAAGAATGAATGAGTTTTTTTGAGGCAAATCTTTTTTGTGTGATTTTTCCGAAAATAAACCCTAAAACAGGTACAACTATCGGAAAATTAAAAATATAAAACAATGCAAACAAGTAACCAGCTAATTCCATATTATGTGTTGGAATCAGATAATCCCAAACATAATAAAAAAGTAAAACAAAAAAAGAATAGATACAAAATGGAGTAATGGCATAAATAAATTTTTTCACAGTGGTTCTCTTCTTTCTATTTTTTATAATTTTTATAGTAACACATCTATTTTTATATGTGCATATAAAGTATGCCAAAATCAGGCAAAGTGTGCCAGAAAATATTGACAAGATGAAAAAGAGAAATTAATTTAGTAGTAAAGGAGAGCTGTCAGATATGAAAAAGATAAGTATGTATTTTTTATTCGTTTGTTTACTGTTGACAGGATGTGCTTCGGATAAAACAAAACAATCCGCAGAGAACAGAAAAAATTTGACTATAGATATAAATAAAATACAGCTTCCCATAGAACAGGATTGCTCACTGGGCAGTTATTTTGTGGATGGGGATGTTGTTTATTATTCTGTGTATATGCCAGTGGGAGATTATGAGGAAAATCCGGATGCAGAATTTGATGTTTCCATGGAAACAGAAATCCGGTCTTATGATACACAGTCTGCAACAGAAAAACTGTTGTACAAATATCATGCAGGCTATCAGGTAGACGCAAACGATATGGGAATCTGCAATGATAAACTATATTGGCTTGATTCAGCAGGAGCAGAGGATGAATGGTATCGTGTAGTTGCTATTTCCACAGACGAAAGTGACGATGTTGAAATACTTTTTGCATCAAAGGACATTTCAGAATCCTGCACAATGATAACCCCGGAAACAGATGGAGAAAACATTTACTTTTATGCAGAAGATGATGGCAAGATTTCTATCTGTGAATATGCACAGGGAAAATTAAAAACATTTCAGGAAAATGTGTATGTAAACTCTCCGTATGAGCATTTGAGTAAATGGAAAGATACCTATGCAACTGCATTCAAAACAGACGATGGGTATGAGATTGTGACCATCGATGAAGATGGAAATTATTTTGATCATGAAACAGTTTCTGATGTGTCAGAACTTCAGATGAATGATGATTACATGACCTATCTGTCTGATCCTTACAATTATCGGAATGAAGTAAATGTGATTCGCAAAGAAGACCATAGTGTGGAACAAATAAAAACAGACCGGTTCTTTAATTATGGATTGCTGGGAAACTATCTGATTTTTAATAAGTCAGATCGCATTACGGCGTATGATCTTTTAAGCGGTGAAGAAACCGAACTTCTGAAAGCGGAGCAGGATTCTTTTGAGTGGATGTTCCGCAGGGGAGAAACATTGTGCACGAAAAATGGAAATGAGATATATGTGATCTCCCTAGAGTAAAAGTTCGCTTGTAACCTGAATTGACGGATTTTCATAACATAAATATTGCATGCTACATGGTCTTGGATAAATAAAAAATAGAACTGATTTGTTTTCAGGATTTTGGGAGCGGCCGGTTCTTAGAAAGTAGACATTGCGATTTCAAAAGACAATGTAATTGGATTTTGAAATCACGATGGATACTTTCTTAGTACCGCTGCCAGCGACAACAAGCGGAAGCGCTCCTGAAAACAAATCAGTTCTATTTTTTATATTTTTGTACACTTTGTTGGCATGCAATTAACATAACCTACGAAAATCCGTAACATCCCCTACAAGCGGCAGCACACAGATTAAACTTCAAACCTTCCACTTGCCCCACAAGGAAGCACAAGTCCATTGGATGACACCGGAAGCCCAATCTCATCGGCTGCTACCGTTCCGTGATATTTTTTCAACACCGTGTTCATCATATAGCTCAATACCGCCGGCTGCAATCCGGTTGTGTAAGAATTAATCAGGAAAAACAAAGGTTCATCGGACAACAACTGTCCACACAACTGTACCAGAGGATAAATTGCGTCCTCAATTTTCCAAATTTCCCCTTTAGGACCTCTGCCGTAAGATGGGGGATCCATAATAATTGCGTCATAGTGATTTCCACGGCGGATCTCACGTTCTACAAACTTCACACAATCGTCTACGATCCAGCGGATTGGAGCGTCCTTAAGACCGGAGGAAACAGCGTTTTCTTTTGCCCAGGTCACCATACCTTTTGAGGCATCCACATGTGTGACAGAAGCTCCGGCTGCGGCAGCCGCGAGGGTGGCACCGCCGGTGTAGGCAAAAAGATTTAATACTTTGATCGGTCTGCCGGCTTTTTTGATTTTTTCTGAAAACCAGTCCCAGTTAGCGGCCTGCTCCGGGAAAAGTCCTGTATGTTTAAAACTAAAAGGCTTCAAGTTAAAAGTCAGGCTTCCGTAATGGATCTGCCACTGCTCCGGCAGATCGAAAAATTCCCATTCTCCGCCGCCTTTGGCACTTCTGTGATAATGTCCGTTCATTTTGCGCCAGCCCTTTTCTGTTTTTGGCGTGTCCCAGATCACCTGGGGATCCGGGCGGACCAGAAGATATTTTCCCCAGCGTTCTAACTTTTCACCTTTGGAACAGTCAATGACTTCATAGTCTTTCCAATTTTTTGCAATCCACATATTTTAAATTACCTTTCTATGTTATTTCCTGCGCCACAGCGATGGCATAAATAAGATCAGCAGCGGGTACAATTCCAGACGGCCGGCTAACATGTCGAACATCAGCACAAACTTGGAAAAATCGGAATACAGACCGAAATTTCTTGTCGGACCTACGCCGTCAAGACCGGGACCTATATTATTTAAAGCGGAAGCAACTGCTGTAAAATTCGTTGTGAGATTAAAATTATCCACACTGACCAAAAGGGTTGAAATCAGCAGGATGAAAAAGTAAATTGCCAGATACACATTCGTAGAGCGCAGTGTATTGTGGTCGATCGGTTTTCCGTCCATACGGATCACCTTGACCTCCCTTGGATGTATCACAAGAGAAAGCTGCTTCGGGATCGCTTTGCATAAAATCAGCAATCGCGAGATTTTAAAACCGCCACCGGTACTTCCTGCACAGGCTCCGATAAACATGAGCAGCATGAGGATCATCTTGGATGTCTCCGGCCACAGGTCGAAGTCGGCAGTTGCATACCCACAGGTTGTGATAATGGAACCAACCTGGAAAAATGCATGACGGAAAGCCTCTCCGAGTGTGCCGTACAAGCCACGGATATTAAGTGCGATAAAAGTACCTGCACCCAGGATAATTCCAAAATACACGCGGATTTCTTCTACCTTGAAAATCTCTTTCAACTGTTTTGTCATAATGTAAAAATAAGCGACATAATTGACACCGCTTAAAATCATAAAGACAGTGATGATATTTTGCAACACAGGGCTATATCCTGCAATGCTGTCATTGCGGATACCAAATCCACCGGTTCCAACCGTACCGAATGTCAGCGTCAGGGAGTCGAACATCGGCATACCGAAAATACATAATAAAACAATTTCAATGATCGTAATGACCAAATAAATACGATACAGAATTTTTGCAGTGTCCTTCACATGTGGTACTAATCTGCTGACGGAAGGTCCCGGGCTTTCAGCTTTCATCAGGTTGATCGTCGAACCGCCCATCAGAGGGAGAAAGGACATGATGAATACTAAAACCCCCATGCCGCCAACCCAGTGGGTAAAGCTTCGCCACATCAGACTTGTGTGTGAGAGTGCCTCCACGTTCGAGAGAATACTTGCGCCGGTCGTGGTAAAACCGGAGATCGTCTCAAACAGGGCGTCCACATAAGATGGGATCTCACCAGTGATCACAAACGGAATGGCACCGAAAATACTTAAAACGATCCAGCTTAAAGCAACGGCAACAAACCCCTCACGGTTAAATATCTGCGGATGCTTTACTTTTTTTAACGTGATCAGGCATCCGAGGACAAAACAGATGATCCCTATAATAAGGTAAGAATACGCTTCATTTTCGTGATAGATCATTCCGGTCAGAAACGGAAGCAGCATAAAAATACCTTCGAATTTCAAAACCTGTCCAAGAATATAGCCTATTGTTGAATACTTCATAGCAGCTTAATCCTCCAGAATCTCTTTGATATCGGATATATTGTAACCGGAGGTGGCAATCATAACAGAGTCGCCTGCCATCATACAGTCCTGTCCACTTGGCACGATGACCTGATGATTACGGTAAATACAGCAGATCAAAGTATTTTTGCGGATCTTTAAATCCTGAAGAGGAATATTGCAGACGGCAGAATTCTCTTTGAGCAGGAATTCCAGAACTTCTGCTTTTCCATCTTCCAGTTTGTATAGCGCCTCCACATTGCTGTTTAAAGAATTATTCATGGAACGCACATATTTGATAATGTACTCTGCGGTGATCACTCTCGGGTAAATAATACTTCCGAGATCAAGCTTATTGATGACGGAGGTAAAGTTAATGCGGTTTACCTTTGTCACGGTCTTTGCAGAGGAAATTCCATTTGCATACAGGGATAAAAGAATATTTTCTTCATCCAGATCGGTCAGCGCCGCAAAACCGGCTGCCTTTTCAATGCATTCTTCAGATAAAAGCTCCTTGTCAGTGGCATCGCCGCAGAGAATTGTAGCTTTCGGAAGCTGCTCGCTTAAAAACTCACAGCGCTGCTGGTTGATCTCGATAATGGTTGTCTTGATTCCTGACATCAGAAGGCTCTTGGCAAGGTAATAGGATATCTTACCGCCCCCTGCGATGAGCGTGTTGGATACACGGTTTTTCTCTAAGCCGATCTTGCGGAAAAAGTCGATGGCATCCCTGCGTTTTGCAACGATGGAGACGATGTCGTTTGCCGCAAATTCAAAATCACCGTTTGGAATGATGACTTCCTCGCTGTTTCTTGCAATCGTGCAGACCAAAATATCATTGCAGTGCAGGGTTGCGTGGAATTTGGAAAGTTTCAGACCGCATAGAGGGGAGTTACTTCCTATTTTAAAGTGAAGTAATTCCACACGTCCCTTTGCAAAAGTATCCACGCGGATAGCAGAAGGAAACTGGAAAACCTTTGCAATCTCATTTGCAGCCGTAAGTTCAGGATTAATGATCATACTCAATCCGAATTCCTTCTGGAGAAAATCTTTTTCTTCATTATATATAGGGTTGCGGATGCGGGCGATGGTCTGGCAGTGGCCGCTCTTCTTGGCAATGACGCAGCAGAGGAGATTTTCCTCGTCAGATCCCGTGACAGCAATCAGAAGGTCTGCGGTTTCGATGCCGGCCTGCTTTAATGTTGTGTGGCTTACACCATTTCCGACAATACCCATAACGTCCACCGTGTCCGTAAGTGCACTTACTTTTTCAGGACGGGAGTCGATCACTACGATATTGTGATTTTCGCTGCTTAAGGCCTCCACAAGTGTGCAGCCTACCTTACCGCAGCCAACAATAATAATATTCATGATAATAAGATACCTTTCATTTCTAAATAGTTCATAGCTGATTATAGCACACAGTATTCGTATCGGATAGGGGAAATATTAATGTGAGAGCAGATTATGTGAAAAAAAATTAAAAAAATTGAAAAAAACACTTGCAATATAAAGGAACATCATGTAAAATAGCAACTGTTGTGACATTGATAGCGTAGAAACGCGAGGTTGCTGCATGAAAATGCAGGTTTTCCGTGGAGCGAATGTCAAGTTAAGAAACTGGCGACAAGTCACTGTATCACGAATAACGTCTACAAAAGGTAGAAACAACGTGCCAAATCATCAACGGGAAGATGTTTTGAAATCGAAAGTGGATGACACGCACGGGAATGTGTACAGTCACCGCTTGTCGTACTGATTTATAAGTGCGAAAAGGAGGCGACTTTTTTTATGGCAAGTCAAGTAATGAGAATCACATTGAAAGCTTATGATCATGAATTAGTTGATGCTTCAGCTAAGAAGATCATCGAGACTGTAAAGAAAAACGGATCACAGGTGAGCGGACCGGTACCTCTTCCTACTAAGAGAGAAGTTGTTACTATTTTAAGAGCTACTCACAAATATAAAGATTCCCGTGAACAGTTCGAGCAGAGAACTCATAAGAGACTCATTGATATCATGACACCAACCCAGAAAACAGTTGATGCTTTATCTCGTTTAGAGATGCCAGCTGGTGTTTACATTGATATCAAAATGAAAAACAAATAAATTGTTTTTTGAAATGAATTAGTTAATATCCTGAAGGGTTTTATATAGAAGCAATACAAAGGTTTACCCCTTTGGTTCCACTTATATGGACTTTCTAGGATGAACGGTTCCGCTACCCCACATCAGATGGGCATGAAGCGTTCCGCTGTAGAGAAAACAGGAGGTAAAAAGAATGAAGAAAGCGATTTTAGCAACAAAAGTCGGAATGACTCAGATCTTCAATGCAGACGGTGTTTTAGTACCGGTTACTGTATTAGAAGCAGGTCCATGTTCAGTAACACAGATCAAAACTGTTGAGAACGATGGATACAGTGCAGTACAGGTTGCATTTGCTGACAAGAAAGAAAGAGTTGTCAACAAAGATGCAAACGGAAAGAAAGAAATCAGAAACAGACATGGCGTTAACAAAGCCCAGATGGGACACTTTGCAAAAGCTGGTGTATCCGGAAAGAGATTTGTAAAAGAATTCAAATTCGAAAACGCTGACGAGTACAACTTAGGCGATGTAATCAAAGCTGATATCTTTGCAGAAGGCGACAAGATCGACGCTACTGCAATTTCCAAAGGTAAAGGTTTCCAGGGCGCTATTAAGAGATTAGGACAGCACAGAGGTCCTATGGCTCACGGTTCTAAATTCCATCGTCATCAGGGTTCCAATGGTGCATGTTCTTCACCAAGCCGTGTATTCAAAGGAAAAGGAATGCCTGGACATATGGGTAGCGTAAAAGTTACAACTCAGAATCTTGAAGTTGTAAGAGTTGACGCTGAGAACAACCTGCTCTTAGTTAAAGGTGCTGTACCAGGAGCTAAGAAATGTTTAGTAACAATCAAAGAAACTGTTAAAGCAGGTAAATAGTGCTTAGATAGGAAAGGAGGAACTTAACGATGGCTAACGTAGCTGTTTATAATATGGAAGGCAAAGAAGTAGGAAGCCTGGAATTAAACGACGCTATCTTCGGAGTAGAAGTTAACGAACATTTAGTACACATGGCAGTACTTCAGCAGCTGGCAAACAACCGCCAGGGAACACAGAAAGCAAAAACTCGTTCCGAAGTAAGCGGTGGTGGTAGAAAACCATGGAGACAGAAAGGAACAGGTCATGCAAGACAGGGTTCTACAAGAGCTCCACAGTGGACACATGGTGGCGTAGTATTCGCTCCAGTACCAAGAGATTACTCTTTCAAACTTAACAAGAAAGAGAAGAGAGCAGCTCTTAAATCTGCATTAACATCAAGAGTAAACGAGAGCAAATTTGTTGTTGTTGACGAGTTAAAACTTGATGAGATCAAAACAAAGAAATTTGTTGAAGTTATGAATAACTTAAAAGTTGAGAAAGCATTAGTTGTATTAAACGACAACGATGTAAACGTGATCAAATCTGCAAGCAACCTTGCAACAGTTAAGACTGCTCAGACAAACGAGATCAACGTATATGATATCTTAAAATATGATACAGTAGTTGTAACAAAAGACGCTGTTAAGACAATCGAGGAGGTGTATGCATAATGGCAAATATTAAATATTATGATGTAATCCTCAAACCAGTAGTTACAGAGAAGAGCATGGCAGCTATGGCTGAGAAGAAATATACTTTCTTAGTTCATCCAGAAGCTAACAAATCCATGATCAAAGAAGCAGTTGAAAAAATGTTCGAAGGAACAAAAGTTGCCAGCGTAAACACAATGAACTTAGACGGAAAGAATAAGAGACGTGGTATGGTAGTTGGTAAAACTGCTAAAACAAAGAAAGCTATCGTAACATTAACAGCAGACAGCAAAGACATCGAGATCTTCGCTGGTTTATAAGATAAAGATAGCAGCCTAGGCACAGTAAAGTGCGATAATAAACATCGAAAGGAGAAAAACAATGGGAATTAAGACATATAACCCATATACACCTTCCAGAAGAAATATGACTGGTTCTGATTTTTCTGAGATTACAAAAACAACTCCTGAAAAATCTTTAGTAACTTCTTTAAAGAAGAACGCTGGTCGTAACAATCAGGGTAAAATCACTGTAAGACACCACGGTGGTGGAAACAGAAGAAAATACAGAGTAATCGATTTCAAGAGAAACAAAAAAGATGGTATTCCAGCAAAAGTTATCGGAATCGAGTACGATCCAAACAGAACAGCAAACATCGCTTTAATCTGCTACGCAGATGGAGAGAAAGCATACATCTTAGCTCCTCAGGGATTAACAGATGGTATGACAGTTATGAGTGGTGCAGAAGCTGAGGTTCGTGTTGGTAACTGCTTACCATTAGAGAACATCCCAGTTGGTACTATGGTACACAACATTGAGTTATACGCAGGCAAGGGTGGACAGTTAGTTCGTTCCGCTGGTATGGCTGCTCAGTTAATGGCAAAAGAAGGAAAATACGCTACATTAAGACTTCCATCCGGAGAGATGCGTATGGTTCCATTAAACTGCCGCGCAACAGTTGGTGTTATCGGAAACGGTGACCACAACCTTGTTAAGATCGGTAAAGCAGGACGTAAACGTCACATGGGTATCCGCCCAACAGTTCGTGGTTCTGTAATGAACCCTAATGACCATCCACACGGTGGTGGTGAAGGACGTGCTCCAATCGGACGTTCTGGCCCAATGACACCTTGGGGTAAACCAGCTCTTGGACTTAAGACAAGAAAGAAAAATAAATCTTCTAATAAGATGATCGTAAGAAGAAGAGACGGTAAAGCAATCAAATAAGTTGCTAAATATGAAACAATTGATGGCACGGTTAAGACAACGCTGCCGCGTGTAGCGGTCTTTCGTGCTTGACTATAGGAGGTAAATTATGGCTCGTTCATTAAAAAAAGGACCATTTGCAGATGAAAGCTTACTGAAAAAAGTAGACGCTATGAACGCATCTGGTGACAAATCTGTTATTAAGACTTGGTCACGTCGTTCTACAATCTTCCCTCAGTTCGTTGGTCATACAATCGCTGTTCATGACGGAAGAAAACATGTGCCTGTATTCGTAACAGAAGATATGGTTGGACATAAACTTGGTGAGTTCGTTGCTACAAGAACTTACAAAGGACATGGAAAAGACGAAAAGAAATCAGGCGTTAGATAAGAACTATTTTTTGAAAGGAGGTTTCATCCATGGCTAAGGGACATAGAAGTCAGATTAAAAGAGAAAGAAATGAAGTTAAAGATACCAGACCTTCAGCAAAGTTATCTTATGCTAGAGTGTCTGTTCAGAAAGCTTGCTTTGTATTAGATGCTATCCGTGGAAAGGATGTTCAGACAGCACTTGCTATCGTAACATATAATCCAAGATATGCTTCAAGCTTAGTAAAGAAATTATTAGAGTCAGCAATCGCAAACGCTGAGAACAACAATGGAATGAAAGCAGAAAACCTTTATGTTGCAGAGTGTTATGCAAACAAAGGACCAACAATGAAGAGAATCAGACCAAGAGCACAGGGTAGAGCTTATAGAATCGAGAAGAGAATGAGCCACATTACAATCGTGCTTGATGAAAGATAAGGAGGGCAAACATGGGACAGAAAGTTAATCCTCATGGCTTAAGAGTCGGTGTTATCAAAGACTGGGACTCTAAATGGTATGCGGAAGCAGATTTTGCAGATCTTTTAGTAGAAGACTACAACATCAGAACATATCTTAAAAAGAAATTATATGCAGCAGGCGTTTCTAAGATTGAGATCGAAAGAGCATCTGACCGCGTTAAAGTTATTATTTACACAGCAAAACCTGGTGTAGTAATCGGTAAAGGTGGAGCTGAAATCGAGAAGATCAAAGCTGAAGTACAGAAATTCACATCTAAGAAATTAGTTGTTGATATCAAAGAAGTTAAGAGACCAGACCGTGACGCTCAGTTAGTAGCAGAGAATATCGCTTTACAGTTAGAGAACCGTGTTTCCTTCCGTAGAGCAATGAAATCCTGCATGAGCAGAACAATGAAATCTGGTGCAAAGGGAATTAAGACATCTTGTTCCGGACGTTTAGGTGGAGCAGATATGGCTCGTACAGAGTTCTACTCTGAGGGAACTATTCCACTTCAGACATTAAGAGCAGATATTGATTATGGATTCGCTGAAGCAGACACAACTTACGGTAAAGTAGGTGTTAAGGTTTGGATCTACAAAGGCGAAGTACTTCCTACAAAGGCTAATAAGGAAGGAGGAGCTCAGTAATTATGTTAATGCCAAAGAGAGTAAAACATAGAAAACAGTTCCGTGGTTCTATGGCTGGTAAAGCTACAAGAGGTAACAAACTTACTTATGGTGAGTATGGTATCGTAGCAATGGAACCTTGCTGGATTAAAGCAAACCAGATCGAAGCAGCCCGTGTTGCTATGACAAGATATATCAAACGTGGTGGTAAAGTTTGGATCAAGATTTTCCCAGAGAAACCTGTAACTCATAAACCTATGGGTGTTCGTATGGGTAAAGGAAAGGGTGCCCTTGAGTACTGGGTAGCCGTTGTTAAACCAGGTCGTGTATTATTTGAAATCTCCGGTGTACCGGAAGACGTAGCTAGAGAAGCATTACGTCTTGCTACACACAAATTACCTTGCAAATGTAAAGTAGTTTCTCGTGCGGATTTAGAAGGCGGTGTATCAAATGAAAACTAGTAAATATTTAGAAGAATTAAAAACACAGTCTGTTGCAGATTTAAATGCACAGTTAGTAGACGCTAAAAAAGAACTTTTCAATTTGAGATTCCAGAACGCAACTAATCAGTTAGATAACACAAGCAGAATCAAAGAAGTTAGAAAGAATATCGCAAGAATTCAGACTATCATCACTGAGAAAGCAAAAGTTGCTGAATAGAACTCTAGAAAGGAGAACTTATCGTGGAAGAAAGAAATCTTAGAAAAACACGTGTTGGTATTGTTGTAAGCGATAAAATGGATAAGACAATCACTGTTGCAATCCAGGATAATGTAAGACATCCACTTTACAACAAAATCGTTAAGAAAACATATAAATTAAAAGCTCATGACGAGAACAACGAATGCAAGATCGGTGATAAAGTCAGAGTTATGGAAACAAGACCATTATCTAAAGATAAGAGATGGAGACTTGTAGAAATCATGGAAAGAGCAAAATAATTAAAGGAGGCTACAAGCATGGTACAACAGGAAAGTAGACTGAAAGTAGCTGATAACACAGGAGCTAAAGAGTTACTCGTTATCCGTGTTATGGGTGGATCTACTAGAAGATATGCAAACATTGGTGACGTTATTGTTGCTACTGTTAAAGATGCAACACCAGGCGGTGTTGTTAAAAAAGGTGACGTCGTTAAAGCTGTAGTTGTTCGTTCAGTTAAAGGTGCTCGTCGTAAAGACGGTTCTTATATTAAATTTGATGAGAACGCTGCTGTTATTATTAAAGATGACAAAACTCCAAAAGGAACCCGTATTTTTGGACCAGTAGCTAGAGAGCTTCGTGAGAAACAGTTTATGAAAATTGTTTCCTTGGCTCCAGAAGTATTATAGGAGGACGAAGATATGGCAACAATGAAAATTAAAAAAGGCGATATGGTTAAAGTTATCGCTGGAAAAGATAAAGACAAAGAGGGAAAAGTAATTTCCATTAACAAAAAAGACAATAAAGTTCTTGTTGAAGGAATCAACATGGTAACAAAACATGCAAAACCAAGCATGCAGAACCAGCAGGGTGGAATCCTTCACCAGGAAGCTCCAATTGATCTTTCTAACGTAATGCTTCTTCACAACGGAAAAGCAACACGTGTTGGATTCAAGATGGATGGAGACAAAAAAGTTCGTGTAGCAAAAGCTACAGGCGAAGTTATTGACTAATTAAAGAGAGGAGGCCAATCAGTTGAGCAGACTTAAAGAACAGTACCAGAATGAGATCGTTGACGCAATGATCAAAAAGTTCGGATATAAAAATATTATGGAAGTACCAAAGCTCGATAAAATCGTAGTAAACATGGGCGTTGGTGAAGCCAAAGAGAACGCAAAAGTATTAGAGGCTGCAATTAAAGACATGGAGACAATCACAGGTCAGAAAGCAGTTGCTACAAAAGCAAAGAACGCTATTGCAAACTTCAAGATCAGAGAGAACATGCCAATCGGATGTAAAACAACATTACGTGGCGAGAAAATGTATGAGTTCTTAGATCGTTTAATTAACTTATCATTACCACGTGTACGTGACTTCAGAGGTGTTAACCCTAACGCATTCGATGGCCGTGGAAACTATGCTCTTGGTATCAAAGAGCAGATCATCTTCCCAGAGATCGAGTACGACAAAGTTGACAAAGTAAGAGGTATGGATATCATTATCGTAACTACTGCTAAGACAGACGAAGAAGCACGTGAATTATTGACATTGTTCAATATGCCATTTGCCAAATAATAGGAGGGAATTTTAATGGCTAAGACAAGTATGAAAGTTAAACAGCAGCGTCCAGCAAAATTCTCTACCAGAGAATACACACGTTGCAAAATTTGTGGTCGTCCACATTCTGTTTTAAGAAAATACGGAATCTGCAGAGTATGTTTCCGTGAATTAGCATACAAAGGTCAAATCCCAGGCGTTAAGAAAGCAAGCTGGTAGGCCGAGTAATTTTTAGAAGGAGGAAATATACATCATGATGATGACGAGTGATCCAATTGCAGATATGCTTACAAGAATCCGTAATGCAAATACTGCTAAACATGATACAGTAGAT
>ERZ1026856.76-NODE-76-length-66364-cov-75.771253_pt1 | contig 66364 bp, 86 predicted proteins | sample MGYA00380158_ERZ1026856 | MGnify/ENA primary metagenome ERZ1026856 (study PRJEB33269, sample SAMEA4719794) | human gut metagenome | biome: human-associated habitat; feature: organic feature; material: feces | place: Cameroon | collected 2013-10 ... | reverse complement strand
TATCTTTATTATTCCAATGTGATTTATTTCGCTAGTTAAACATTTGATTTATAGGTAGTTATAAGTTTCTCTATTTTTGGTGAGTAACAAAATAGCAACAATGAATTGTTAATCTTTGCAAAGTAACCAACTTGATATCAGCAAAAATACGAATTAAATCTTATTCACAATTAGTTTTCAAAAAGACTTTAACTTAGATTAACATTGATACCTATTGTGTACCCATTGTATATCTAATGATACCTAAATTCGATTTCTCTTACATTCAACACTTTTTAGCATTTGGCGGTTTCAAAAAATGTTTCTATATTTGCATCGTCAATGTTACGGTTGACAGACTAAAGTAGTCCTCCTTTCAGGCTTTAAGCCTACAAGATATGAACCTCTGAGTCGTTGTCCGTAACCAACACTCGGGGGTTCTTTTTTTGTTCCCCTGAGTTAAGACAAGTCGAACCGAGAAGAAGCGCATGCCAACGCACCGCATCGGCAGACTATAAATCCGCAAGGTGGAAACCACATGGCGAACAGTAGGGCTAGTCAAGCACAGAAGGCTGGTGGAGCAGCGACAACGCTGATAACTGTGCTGCATCATCATGGTTGTTCAGAGGTGATGTATGAGGGGATTCCTGAAAAAGTGTCAGTCACCCATAAGCCTTTACTCATGCGTAAGCGTGGGTAAGGGGCTTTCATTCGGTTCAAGCCATCCCCTATGTAGTCTTTAATTTGTTGATTATAAATTTTAATTATTTATTGTTATGGATAAATATTATTATATACCTACGCACGAGGAGTTTATTTCCTTCGTTAAGAAATCTGGTTGGTCAGATTGGATGGAAGAGTTATGGACAGAAATGATAAGAACTCATTGGTTAAAAAATGACGGAACACCTCCAAAAGATTGGAAGACAATGGTAGGAGCAAGAAATGGTGCTATTATGTTGAGACTTGGTAAAACAAAACATGACATAAAAAAAGGGGGAAAAGAAAAAGTCCACATCAATTCTATTACAGAGGAGTTTCCTGATAATGGTCTTCATTATGTAGTCTATACAGATGGTTCGTGTGATAACCTATCTAAGACCAAGGCTGGTGGTGCAGCATATATCATTCTCAAAGATGGAGAGGTTTTGAAGATGAAGAATCATGGTCAACTGAATACTTCAAACAATAGAATGGAGTTATTGGCGATTATTAGTGCTGTCAATGCTTGCCCTGATGGTGCATACGTAGATGTTTATACGGATAGTCAGTATTGCATCTTGGTGCTCTCCAAGTCGTATAAGCCAAAGAAGAATCCTGATTTATACGAGTTGTACAAGAAATGCTCTGCTCATGTTGCTGGTGTACGCTTTCACTGGGTGAAAGGTCACAATGGTGACAAGTACAATGAAATGGTTGATGATTTGGCTTATGGTGCATATTGCGACATCTGTGACCAATACAACATCGAGAAATCGAAAAGACATTAAAACTTTAGCTTATGGAAAAGGAAGAAAAAGTAAAAGTGATTCTTGATTATGACAAGTATCAGGAGTTGCTTGAAAGAGTAAAATGGACTGATTTAAAATATAATTCTATAGCACTCGATGCTTATGATAAAGCTAAGTGATTAAGATATTGAATGAGTTGGCTGCGTACCAACTTATTGATTTGGCGAAATATGAAATTTAAAATTTTGGCTTATGGAACTTGATATGTTGATTAGAGACGCCCTAAGTGATGCTAAGTGGTTAATTGCTAAGGGTGGCACGGATAGGGCAGAAGTCTTGAATCGTGTGATGTGTAAGATTGATGATGCCTTGAAGGAACTGGATGGGGTTGACCTCATTGACCTCAACAAGGTATGGCATCAGGCGAAAGATGTTATGCCACCAAGCATTTATGGCGGCAATCATGCTGACTTGCTGTGTGTGCATCAGTTCAAGCCAACCTCTCATCCTATCCTTACTCACGAAGAGAACTGCCCTATATTAGAGCAGTATCTTAAAGCGAGTCCGAATGACTGGTGGTGTAGAACTGGTGATTTGCTCAAAAAGGAACATCGTGAACTTTATTGGAGATAGATATATTAATTTAAATTGTTTGATATGAATAAAAAAGTAATTGAGATTGTACGTAAGTACGTTGAGGAGCACTTGGATAAGAGTGACGCAAGACCAGAGTATGATGTGTATGTAGTATGGCAGTGTTATATTCTTGGTAATGCGAAGTGGTTGCTCTCAACTACACTTCCTGATGGTATGTACTACGAGGTGACATACAATAAGGCTAAGGATGTGTTCTATCTTGACGCTTACAAGAAATTTGCGAATATGAGTATTGCCAATGACTAGTTCATCTGCTGAATACTACAGAACGCACCCAGCAGCTAGGGCACGGAAAGCCGCCTACGATACAAAGTTTGAGTCTTCTCCTGCTCAGAAGGCTAAGCGTAGGGAACTCGCCAGACACAACGCTGCCCACGATAAGAAGTATGGGGCAGCTTCACGCAAGGGTATGGATGCTAGTCATACGAAATCAGGAATCAGGTACAAGCCTTCATCGGTGAATCGTGGTTCCAAGACGGATATGGCTGGAGATAGAAGGGCTAGAGGCGGTCGCTGATAGTGAATACAATAAAAGGGAGCCATCATTGACTCCCTTTTAATCTATCTGAATAAATCTCTAATGTCACAATCTATAGCGTCTGCTACTCTTGTAAGGTAGCTGACGGTTGGGTTTCCGTTGAGGGCAGCAGAAAGAGTACCTTTGGTGATTCCCATCTTGCTGGCTATTTCCTCAATGGTCATGCCCTTCTCCTTGATAACTTCTTTAGCTTTAAGAGTTGACATTATGGAAGATAATTATAGTTGTCGTTAAGATACTCCTTCAACTCATCAATCTGTTCCTCAGTTGGCTCTCCTGATTCATCAAGTTCTGAATCGTCAAAATATTCGTTATAGCCAACACCATTGTCGGCATCGCTGATAATGTAATCAGCTACAGACTCATATCCACCTTCGAGGATAAACTGCTTGTTGTCACTTGCGATTGACTTAACATAAGTATCAATAGACTTTCTCATATCTTATGACTTAACCGTGGTGTCGAGGGCTTAACGATTGTTTTTATTTTTCTGCTGCAAAGGTACGTAAAAGTTTGGATATAACCAAACATTTTCTTGATTTTAACATGGATTTAACACTTATGGGGCAAAATATGGCAAAACAAGAAGGGGAGTGCTCACGCATTCCCCTCACTCTTATCCTAAATAAACAATCTTATAAACCTTAAACCTAAAACCTATGAAAAACAATCGTTTTGCTATGTTACCTTTTAATTTAATTTTATGATAGAAATAATTTCATCCTTCCTCTTCTGACATCTGTCTCAACTTCTCGGTGAGTGCATTGTGAATCTCACGCTTATCGTCAAGAGTGACTGTCTGTAGCTTAGGGCAATTAAACTCCAGTATCTTGATAAAGGTTGATACCTTATCTTTCGGCTCGCACTTATACCATGCAGCCATAAAATCATCCCAAGCCTCTCTAGAAAAATCGGCACAGAGTTCACGAAACTCCTTCTTGATAGGAGATTCATATCCTTTCTGCTTACCTCCAGTCTTTGCTCGTCCTTTCTCGAACTGACCTTTTGAATTTCTTTCTGTTGCCATTTTCTTAATCTTTAATGCTGCAAAGGTACAAATTATTATTTATATGAGAGTTTTATCCGTTAATGTTTGATTGAGGAACACGAGTATTAACGGATAAAATACGATTTTCAGGGAGTATTATTAACTTTGTCACATTATTAATAATTAAAATACATATATATGTTAGGAGAATTGATAGGTGCTGGGCTTGGACTTGCAAGCAGTATCGCTGGCGGTATAGCTAACCGCAAGGCGAGAAAAAAGCAGGAGCAGATGATTGCCCAGCAGCAGAGAGAAAATCTGGCATGGTATGACCGAACATACAATGCCGACCCGACCAAGCGTGCTGACACGGTGCGCTTGCTCACACAGATGCAGGAGCAGATTAAGAACCGCAACAAGGCTGCCAAGGGCAGACAAGCGGTGATGGGTGGTACGGAAGACTCCACTACTGCGGTGAAGGAGGCAAACAACAAGACTCTTTCGGACACTACGTCACAGATTGTGGCTGCCAACGATGCCCGAAAGGATAACATCGAGCAGCAGTATAGAGAACGCAAGAATCAGTTGAATAATCAGCAGATGGGTATTGAAGCTGAGAAGGCTGCTGATACCACCAATGCCGTGGCTGGCGTGGCTGGTACTGCTGCCAACATCGCTGCTTCGCTTGATAGTGGTGCTAGTGGTGTGAAGAAGGCTCCGAACATGAATGTGACTCAGGAGCAGTTGAATGGTATTGCCAAGAATCCAAATGATGTTCTTGGTTTGAAGGCGAAGACTACTGGGTTGCCATCGCAAGGCGAACTGAATAGTCTTGGCGTAAAATTGCAAGAACAGAAAGTACAAGTATAGCCTATGAAAGCATCAGATATGTTACGAAACAACAATGGCTTGAAGACTACACAGAGTGTACTCAACAAGCAGCAGAGTGGTGCGGATGCGGCACAGAAGGCAACTGCTGAGCAGATTAATATGAATACTGCCCAAGCTATGCTGCATGGAAAGGAGGAGCAACTTACTCCTCCAAAGGATGCACATGAACAGGCGGTAAGGATGAACCAGCAGACTGCTGAGGGTATGCTTAACGGCTCTATTCCAATGGATAAACCTTCTGTTCCTATAGTGAAGAAGGAAGAGCCAGCAGAACAGCCTAAGCAGTTGTCTTATGCAGACATGTATAAGATACTGAATCATGAGCATCAGGAGACTGCTGAGCAGAGGGCGAACAGAGAAAAGAAGGAGCGTACCAAGGCTCGTATTGCTGCTTTGGGTGATGGTCTCCGTGCGCTCAGCAATATTTACTTCGCTACAAAGGGTGCTAAGGTGGTACACAATCCTGAGTCGGATATGACTAAGGCGGTGAATAAACGCAAGGCTTATATGGATGAGCAGAGGGAGAAGAATCGTGCGGCATGGCTGGCTGGGTATCAGAGGGCACTGGCTCTTGATGAGGAAGCTCGCAAGAATAACCTGACTCTCGCTGAGCAGATGAGGTATCACGATATGCAGAACGACATCAACAAGATGAAGGCTGACCAAGGGCAGCAGAGAATTGACCAAGGAAGCAGAAGACTTGACTTGTCGAAGATGAAGTATCAGACTGATGCTGATTACAAGAAGGCAGTCTTGACTATCAAGAAGGCTCTGGCTGATGGGCAGATTTCCCACTGGCAAGCACAGGAGGCTATCCAGCGTATCAATGCTGCAACTGGTCGAATCCGTGCCAACAAGTCGGGTAGTGGCAGTTCTCGAAAAGGCTCCTACTCTGGAGAGGTTGATGAATATATGGATTTGATGGAAAAAGACCCTGAGGGCATGGCTGAGGCGGCAAAGGAAGTGAAGAAGATGGGCTACTCCCCTAAGACGGCAGCAGGAAAGAAGGCTCAGAAGATAGCCTATCAGCGTAAGCATGGTAAGGGTAAACAGAACCATACATCATCCAACAATGGTGGCAAGAAGAAGACTGGCGTAAACTGGTAAGAGAATTGGTAACAAAAAATACATATATCATGGCAGAAAGACCATTATACACTTTATACAAGAATCTGAAAGCACAGAACTATGATGTGCCTGATGATTACAATAAGTTTGAGAGTGCTCTGACAAGAGACGGAAAGGGCGGTGCTGACAACAGACACGCTATCTATGAGAACTTGAAGGCTCAGAACTTTGATGTTCCATCTACTTATGAGCGTTTCTATTCTGCACTCTTTGAACCTCGTAGTAAGACTTCATCAAGGGCGAAGGGCGGTAGTGTTCCTATGACTGCTGCTGACCGTGCTCGTTTCTCGGCTGGGGCAGCAGCTATCTCGGCTAGTGCTCAGCAGACAATGAACAATGCTGGCAGATACAATAGACTGAAACAACGCAAGCAGAAACAACAGAAGGATTTCGGTCGTGTGAACTTGGGTACACATCAGACTCCTTATGGTGGTGATGCAAACAATGTGGTGAAGGATGATTTCGCTTACAATCCTGAGACTGGCAAGGCTGGCGCATACGTTACCTCGGACAATGAGAATGTTTATTCTCTCCCTGAAGCTGAGCAGAGTCAAGCACATGATGTTGCTTATCAGAATGCGGTAGATACAGGTGAGATACCATCTGTTTTAGATGTGCGTGACCAAAATGGTAACTATGACTTGCAGGAGAACATCAATAAGAATGGAACCTATCTCACTGAGGAGGGTGCTCAAAAGCAGTTTGACAAGAAACTGGAGGATGCCTATGCCCGAAAGAAGGAGATTGAAACTCTTATCGCTGAGGATAATCGTCAACACGGAAATCCTCTGCTCTCTTATGGTGCTAGCATAGGTGCAAGTAACGGAAGAACTGCTGAGCAGAGTGACTATAGAAATAAGCTGGCAACCTCTCTTTCTCTGGTTACTGAGCAGATTGGTGCGCTTGAAGCGGTAAAGCAATACCCAACAAGTAGCTGGGGTGAGGATGCTTTGAAGGCTCTTGACAATACTGCTTTCACGGCTAAGACATGGGATTTCGGTTTGACTGACTTCGCTACGATGGGGCAGATGGAACGTATCAAGACAAAGATGGATAACAACATTCCTCTGTCGGGATCAGACAAGATGCTCCTGAAAAGTAAACTGGGTGCTGATGCTGCTGCGGCTTTGGAAGACGAGAAGATGGGTAGCATTTATCGCTGGACTAAGATTGCTGGTCAGTCTCTTCCATTTATGCTTGACTTCTTCCTGACTGGCGGCTATGGTGGCATTACAAAGGGTATCAGTCGTGGAGCCTTGAAGTTTGCTGCTAAGCGTGGCATGGGCAAGGTGAGTGCTGCAATTTTGAAGAACACTGGTATTGTGGCTGGCGATGTTATCGGCTCTTATGCCATGGCAGGAACAGAACAGGCTTTGAAGACAGGAGCAGACATCATGCAGCGACATCTGGGTAATCTGTATCAGGATGAGCAGGGCGATTATAAGTTTGGTACATTTGATGAGAACGGAAACCTTCTGCATGAGGGTGGCGAGTCCATGGGTACTGCTCTCTATAAGGGTCTGACCTCTGCCATGGTGGAGAACTACACCGAGAAGTTGTTTGGTCACAACTATGGTATCAAGAAGGGTGCTATCGCTGCTATGGAAAAGCATGGAATGAATGGTACTGCCCAGTTCTTCAAGAATATCGGCAAGAGTGGCTGGTACACCAATTCCAAGAAGTGGATGGAGAAGTTCGGTATCAATGGTTTCGGTGAGGAAGTGATGGAGGAGGAGATTGGTATTCCTCTTCATGCCCTGCTGGATGGCGATAATAAGTTCTCTGACCTTGGTGATGCTAAGCAGCAACTCGACATCATCGGTGGTATGGCTATCTCTGTTGGCTCCATGTATGCGATGCACATATCAGCTAAACCAGTGTACAATCATGCTCAGTACTACCGATTCAGATACGAGGTGAACGTGGCTGATAGTGATGCACAGAACCTTCTTGGCGATAACTGGGCAGACATCAAGGATAAGATTGACAACGCAACCAACGAACAGATGGGTAGTGTGCTGGTTGGCATCATCAGACAGAGAGATACCATGACCAAGGAGCAGATTAACGCTGCTATCAATTATGGTATCAACCTCATGAAGATGCGTGGCTACAATGTTGCCAAGACTGCTGAAATGAATGCAAGAGAGATTACAAACGAGCCAACAACTCCTGAGGAGCAGCATCAAACAGATATTGACAATGCTTATTCTGAGGGGCATGATGCTGATGATGCTGACAAGCATGATATTCAGTTGGAGCAGAACGACAAGGCGAATGAACTTGCAGCCATGTTGCATATTACTCCTGAGCAGCTACATGATATGGCAGACGAAGACTTGGAAGCTATGACTGGTCAGGATGATAAACTTGACCAAGCTATCTACGATTATAAAGTATCTACTGCTAAATATCAGGGTGTGATGGATGGTGCACAGGATGAAGTTGATATGGCAGCACATCAGGCGGCTATGGAAACGGATAACATGACTGACCTGAGTCGTGGAACCGTCCGTAAGGCTACCATTAAAGCTACTGGCGGCTTGGAAGACTACGAGGTGTACATTATTAGTGGTAATATTGCTACTCATGATGATGGTTCTATAGATGTTGGTAATAGTGATGATATGATTATCTACTATGACCCGACAACTGGCAGAAAGGAACACGCTGATGCCATGATGTTCGCTGACCTCATCGAAGAACTCCCTGCTGCTGACGTGAAGGCTCAGGCTATTATTGATGCAAAAGAAAATGCTATCAAGAAGATTGCTGGCATCATTGACGGAACCGTTGAAGTTGGCTCCCAGTTCTCTGTTACTGATGCAGACGGAACAGAGCATACTTATGAGGTGCTGGCTGATAATGGTGATGGTACTGCCATGATAACTATTGATGGTAACGTGCCTACAGAACTTGTAAAGGGTGAGAATGTACAGATACCATATTCGTTTGCAGACTTGCAGCAGATGAAGGATGCTGAGGATTTGAAGAGACTGGAAGCTGCTAAGGCTGAACGTGAACAGATGGAGAAAGAACGTGCTGCTCAGCAGACTCAGGAGACTCAGCAGACAGAAGAGACTCAACCTTCATTTGACTTCACTCAGATTCTTAATGATAATGGCAACGTGGTACTCGCTGATGTACTCGGCAAGGATGGTAATACAAAATATCCAAACTCCCAGTTGTTCCTAATTCGTGATTCAGGTGCCAAAGCTAAGGTGATGGAATTGACAAGTGATGGTTCTCTTATTCCTCATGCTGTCAATAAGAAAGACGTGAGAACTGCTACTACTATGACACTCGATGAGTATAAGCAAGCTTTTGCTGACTCCTCAATGATAGAGGAGAATAGTGGAGTGAATAGAGGTGAGATAGAGGTTGATGACGAACTCCCACCAGTTCCTGATAATGTGACAATCAATGGTGATGGAACGTTCTCTGTTGATGGTGCTGTGCAAGGTGGTGAGAATACTACTGCTGAGGAGAATACTCCTGCTCCAGAACAGACTCCTGCCATGACTCTCGAAGATGGAACCATCGTGCCTATGCTGGAGGATGGCAACCCTGACTTCTCGAAGCTGACTGCCGAACAGACTGCTGAGTTGTATGATACTCAGTTCGGTGAGGATGCTGATGGAGTTATCGGCAACTGGGTATCTGAGGCAAAGAAGGCACTCGACAAGGCGAACAATATGGCTGTGAAGGGTAAGACTTTCGTAGAACAGAAGGCTGCTAAGGATGCCAAGGAGAAAGCGATTGCTGAAGCTCAGGCGGCTTATGACTCTGCTATTGCTATCCGTGATGCCTACAACGAGCGACAACTTGCCAAGGTGGAAGATACTGCTGAGGGAAGAAAGAATCTCATTGACAAGGCAAGAAGAAAGTTTGCTCGCTTGAAGAGTGCGGTGAAGGATGATGCTGAGGCGGTGGCTCAACTCTATAAAGATACGGTTGGCTCCCTGCTCCATCGTTTGTATGATGGTACTGGCATTGATGTTACTGATACCATTCCGCTTACTGCTGAGGAGTATGTGGCTAGCAACCTCGGTGCTCACTCTCTCAACTATGAGGGTACTGAGACAAGCAAGGGTGTTAAGCAGGAGACTGGATTGAGTAGAGAAGACTTTGCCAAGACCCAGTTGCTCGCTGCTAATGGCAAGGGAACCACCATTGACAACCTTGTGCATAGTCTGTGGGAGAATCGCCCATCTAACCTTGAATCGCTCGGCACACAAGAGATTCGCAACGCCTTGCTTGATATTATCACTAGCGGTTTCAAGGCATCGGAAGCAAGAAATTACATTGAGAATCTTCGTATCGCTCAGGCAGAGAGTGCTCTGGAGGAGCAGAAGAAGGCGGCTGACAACGCTGCATTCGCTGAGGAACAGAAGGCAGAAGCAGAACAACAGACTGAAACGGCTCCTGAATCTGAGGAGAAGACTGGGGAAGATAACTCTGATGAGATTAATGATGAGGAGAATGAGAAGATAAATGAGCAGACAAATGAGAATATAAATGCTCCTGAGGTTCCTGAGGATGCAACTGCTGAGAATCCTCTAGGTGCTCAGCGTGAACAGACTGACATTCCTTTCTCTGCTAGAGACAATGGCACACAGCAGACTACTGCCGAGCGTGCTGCTGACGTAGAGAAGAATAAGGTGGATGATATGAAGGTCGTTGACAACATCGTAGGCAAGAAGACTCGCAAGGCTTTCGAGAGACTGGCTAAGATGATGGGCGCAAACATTCAATGGCAGTACTCCGACAAGATGGGCAATGGCTGGATTCAGGAGACCAAGGATGCTGATGGCAACGTTCATCGTACCATCTTCATCACTCTTGACTCATCTATCACGGAAGGTGCTCAGTTTATCTTCGGTCACGAAATGACTCACCAAATCAAGAACCTGAACCCTGCTGCATACAATGAGTTGACTCAGCTTGTGCTCGATACCTATGGTACTGATGCTTTCGACAAGGCGGTAGATGAGACCATGAAGAGATATTCCGATGCAGGATTCTCTGGACGTGCTAGAGATTATTACGCTGAGGAGGTTGTGGCTGATGCGGTGGGCGAAATGATTCGTGACCTCAACTTGGCTCACACACTAGCCATGAAGATGTCTCATCCTCTGCTCGCTGCTATCCATGAGATATTACAGAAGATTAAGTTGGCATTCTATGGTACTGAGTATAGCGATGTGACCAAGAACATCATCCGCTCTATCGAACAAGCCTACGTGAAGACTGCCAAGGGCGAGGTAATGAACTCTGAGACTGGCGAAGATGTGTCCTTCTCTCTCCGTCAAAAGCCTGAGCCTAAGAAGAAGGGTATCGGTTACAAGGTGTTCGTGCTGAAGGATGGAAAACTCTATCCGCCAATGGTAGCAAACCCAAATGGTGCAGAAACCCCAGTGGGTGTGTGGCTCGATGCTGATGCTGCTCCTATTGCAGGAGAAAGCAAGACTGGCAGACCTCAGGTTAAGCAGGGCGGCAAGGGTACACAAGGCGGTAGCGGTAAGCTAGCCTATAGACCAGGCTGGCATCTTGGTGTCGTGCCTTACGCTATCCAGTTCAACCGCAAGGATGCTGAGGGCAACAAGACTCTCTTCCCTAAGAACTTCGTGTTCGCTGAGGTGGAGTATGCTGCTGATGTTGACTACCAAGAGGAAGCTCGCCAAGAGGGTATCAATCCATCGGGCAAGTATCAGCATTCTCTCGCTGGCTTGAAACATCTGCCTACTGATGGCTATTATATGTATCGTACCAACCCGAACCCTGAGACTGACCCTTGGGTGATAACTGGTGCGATGAAGGTGAATCGTATCTTGACCAGAGCAGAGCAAGCGGAACTTGTGAAGAAGGCAGGTCGTGAACCTCAGCAGATTCAGGAGGGCGATATTGTTACTGATGATGTTGTGAACAGCATTAATCAGGAAATAGCTGCTGCTCCTAAGTTCTCGTTGAAAGACACATTCAAGATGTCTGATAAAATAAACGAGGGCAATACCCTTCAAACCGCAGCGTCTAAGCCTCACGGAGGTATTGCCCTCTACAAAGAAATTCTTGCGAATGTTCTTTCTGCTGCAAAGATAGACAAATCTTCTGAAACTGCCAAGGAAAATGGCGAAAAGTTTTCATTGAAGGACGAAAAAACTCTTGCAGGAGTGCATAACATTACTGAGGAGAAACTGAGAAAGGCTTTGAAACTGGGTGGCTTTGCCAATCCTAGTCTTGCTGTGATTGATACAAGTAAGAGCGGTCACGACAATTTTGGAGAGATTTCCTTCATCGCTCCTTCTGCCCTTTTGGATAAGCGTACTGGCAAGACTGCTGGTACTTGGATAACTGATGCCTACACTCAGCGTTATCCTTCCGTAGAGCGAGAAATGAGCGAAAAGGGGTATCGAAAGTTTGAAGACTGGGTTGATAGCCTTGATTACCCAAGTGGAGCTAAGGCTGAGATTGAGAGACAGGCAAAGGATGCCCTAAGTGATAATAATGCTCCTGCTTGGGAGTTGATGTACTTGAAGGAAAATGGTATTGATATTAAGGAGTATGATTCTAGAATTGATTATCGCTGGAAAGAGATTATCAGTGACCATCCTACTGCTGAGGATATTCTGAATAGTATGAAGACTGAACCTGAACTGAATGAAAAGGTTACAAGTCTGGCTAAGCATGCCATCATCCATCCTACTTGGGAAAAGGTTTCTTTGGAGGTAAGAAGAAAGATGTATAAGGAGACTGGCGTTAAGGCTAGCCCTATCAATCCACAAGTAAGAAAACAGACTAAGGAAATCTTTGAGCGTGACTATGCGCCAACCTTGCTTAACAAGGACGGCAGTCCAAGAAAAAAAGATGTGAAGAAGGTTGTTGAGGATATTGTGAAGGAGCACAACGACACCAAGAAGTATGACTTCTATCTGTCTAAGGTGAAGGCTAGTAATTACGTCAACAAGAATGGTCTTTATGATGATTACATCAGATGGCAGGAGAACAAACTGGATGAGTTCGGAACGAAGAACCGTATCTTCCGTGGCTATACTAGGGATGGTTCCCGAAAGTATGTGCCTGAGACTCTTGAAAATGTTTCAAAGGCTATGAGGGAAGAAGCAGATGGGCAGACCAATGGAAGCGAATATACCTCGTTTGGTAGCTTTATCGCAAAGTTGGCTAGCCGTGTTGACTCTACTGACGAAATGCGTGCCAACAAGGATAAGTTGTCTTCTAATAAGGATAAGGAAGAGTTCTACGAGAAATGGAGTGAGGTTTATTACGAACTTGCCAAGTTCTTGTATAATGATGTGTTCTATGGTGAGCAGAGACTTCATGATATTGTATTGCAGTCTGATCCTAAGAAGTATGCCAAGAAAGAATATGGCATTACTCTTACTCCTACCTTCATGAAGAAACTGGATGCCTTGAAGAATGCAGTACAGACTGAGTTGAAGAGTGCATACTTTGAGACGAAGTACAACAGACCTCTCCGTCTAAACGAGTTTGCTGCTGTCGTTGTTCCTGATAACTTGGGCGAAGATGTACGCAAAGGCATTGAGGATGCAGGCTTACCAATGTATGACTACGACCCGAATAAGGAAGGTGACCGCAGTCGTGCCTTCAATGAAGCTATCAATAGTAGCGACAATATCCGTTTCTCTCTGAAAGCAGAGAAGGAGAAGATTGTGGCTGATGCTAAGGCAAACGGAACCTACATGACTGCTCCTAATGGTGAGAAGACCAAACTGGATGCTGAGCAGTGGGCAACCGTCCGCACTACCAACTTCAAGAACTGGTTCGGTGATTGGGAGAATGACCCTGAGAATGCTTCCAAGGTGGTGGATGAGAATGGTGAACCTATGGTGGTTTGGCATGGTAGAAGTGCCGAGTTCAACACCTTTGAGAAGAAGGAAGGTGTCCGCTTTATCATGGGGCTTGAAGACAAGGTGAAGGCTGAGGGATTCTTCTTCTCGCATGATAAGGGATTGGCTGAGGAGTTTGCATCCAATTCGTCTAGACATCGTGGCGGCAAGGCTAACGTGGTTCCTTGCTTCCTGAATATCCGAAAGCCGATGGATTTGACAGGAGAAGACTATGATAGAATCTACGAAGATGTGACTGGCTGGGAGTACATGGTGGGCATGGACACTCAGGATAATCTTTGGGGTATCATGGATGAAGAGGGCATGGCTGACAAGATTAAGGAGAAAGGCTATGATGGAGCCATCTTTGTTGAAGAGGTGGATGATAGCTATGAGCCTACCAAGATTTCCTATTGCGCTCTGGATGCCAACCAAATCAAGTCTGCCGAGAATAACAATGGCGATTTCTCTGCCGACAACAATGATATTCGATACAGCATCCGTACCTATCATGGTACTGGTGCTAGCTTTGACAAGTTCGATTTGTCTCATGCTTTGGAAGGCGAGGGAAGTGAGACCTTCGGGCACGGTGTTTATGTTACCAACTCTAGCAAGATTGGACGTGAGTATGCCCAGAGAGCCAAGCAGAGAAAGATGGCTGACCTCTATAAGAATATGCGCTACCCTGATGGGGTGAAGGGCGATATTTTCAAGAGAAGAGTCTTTGGTGAAATGGTGAACGATGTGGCTACTGGCGGTAGTGTTGCAAGTGCCAAGGAGTTTGCCAAGAAACGTATCGGTGCTGATGCCAATGATATTCAGCGTACCCTTGAAAACTTGAAGGATAGAGAGAAGGGTACAGAGTACGAGCAGAACTTGAAGGATAGACTTGCAGAGTATAAGGAAGGTTTGAAGTGGATTGATTCCCTTGATGAAGACTATCTGACTCAGGGAAATGCCAACCGTTATGATGTGGATATTCCTGATGATAATGGCAGCAACTATCTGGATTGGGAAAATCCGATGAGTGAGGAACAGATAAATGCTATACGTGATGCTTTGGCTAAAAAGGGTGTTGATGTTCCTTCTTGGGAAAAGAGAGGTTTCAATCTGGATTTACCTTTCAAAGATGTATATTCAGCAGTTCTTCCGATGATGATGCGTTATAAACCAGAGGATGTAAGTCAGTTCCTTTCTTCTCTTGGCTTTACTGGCATTAAATACCCTGCTGGCATGGTTTATGGTGGTGCAGAGGAAGGCGATTACAACTATGTGATATTCGATGAGAACAATGCCAATATCGTGGGAAATACCCGATTCTCCTTGCGCTATGACCAGTTTGAACACGATTTGAACCAGTGGAAGAAGGATAACAATCTGCCAAAGGATGCCCAGCGACCAACCATCCCACAACGCAACGCTGGCGAGAGTGCCGTTGACTTCCTGAGGAGAGTGGACGAATACCGAAAGCAGATGGCTCTGTGGAAGACTGCTCCAACCTACGAGCAGCATCTTCTAAGTGATGATACTGCCCTTGGAGAGTTCAACCGAGAGTTGCAGCGTGGTTCTGTGCTCAAACGTATTGCCTTCCAAGATAGTATGCTGGCTATCCGCAAGGCTCAGGAAGCTATCATGAAGGAAGTGGGTGTTGACCGTCTGAACATGGCTGAGGATGCCTATACTGCCGAGAACAGAAGTCACGGCAAGGGAAAGAACGAGTTTGAGGAATACAACAATGAGTTCTTGCAGCCATTGAGAAAGGCTTATCACCAGATGAAGAAGATACTGGGTGACAGCTATGATAATGTCCGTATCTACATGATGGCTAAGCATGGTTTGGAGCGTGATGCCCAGATGGCTTTCAAGAAGTCACTGGATGCTGACTTTGAGGACGTGGCTCAGAGAAGTGCGGCATACAGGGCTTACAAGGGCGATATGAACCGTATTACCAATGATAGCGATTTGGAGTTTGGAAGAGTGGATTTCAATACTTGGAGACAGAGAGATAACGCTCTTAGAACGAAATACTCTCCTTCCTATATGGACTATCGTTATGATGAGAATGGTATCGCCTACGATTACTCAGGCTTGTCGGCTCTCTTCGGTGGCTCTGACTTTGAGGAAGCTGCCCACAAACTGGTAAGGGATATTGAGAGTAGTCATGTAGCTGAGGTGCAAGACCTCTGGAATGCTACGAATGCAGCTACAAAGAAGATTCTACGTGATGGCTATAAGGCTGGCATGATGAGCAAAGATACTTATCAGTATGTGCGAGATATGTATAGCCATTATATTCCTCTCCGTGGCTGGGATGGCACTACTGCCGACCAAGTATGGGACTATGTTGGTGGTGGCAAGGGTGCGTTCAATCAGACTTTGAAGACGGCACACGGACGAACCTCTATCGCTGACGACCCTATCGCCTACATCGAGAATATGGCAGAGAGTGGAATCCTGCTGAACAACAAGAACTGGGTGAAGCAACACCTGATGCTCTTGGCTCAGAATCATCCAACCTCCCTGCTGACCCTGAGCAAGGCTTGGTATGTGAAGAGTACGGATGCCAACGGCAACGAAGAGTGGATTCCTGCTACACCTCAGATTACTTCTCAGATGAATAGTAATCAGGTGAAGGCTGCTATTGATGCTTTCGAGAAGAAGATGGAGCAGATGGCTCAGACTGGTGATGCTACTCAGAAGAGAGACGGATTGAATATAGCCTATCCTCAGACTCATAGCGAGGAGAGAGAACATGAGGTGCGAGTGATGAAGGATGGCGAGGAGTACGTTATCTATGTGAATGGAGACCCGCAGTTGGCTCAGGCGATGAACAATACCAGAGCACACCGAGTAAGAGAGATTCAGAGCGGCAAACTAGATAGGGCTGCTGCTTGGTTGGGCAGAAAGATGGCTGCTGCCTACACCAGTCTTTCACCTCTCTTCATACCTTCCAACTACTTCCGAGACCTGACCATGACGCTGGCATCTACCGCTATTCGTGAGGATGCAAAGTACAACTATCTGCTCAGAAAGAATCTGGCTACCTCTTGGAATCTCGGTTTCATGCTGAGAGACTATCAGAACGGCAAGTTGAGAGATAAGGTAAATAACGGAAACGCTACTCCAAAGGAACAGATGTTCTATGACTTCATGATGAATGGTGGCGAGACTGGCTTTGTTTCTTCACTTGATGTAGAAGACTTGAAGAAGAAATTCAAGAATGACTTGAAGGATTTGGATAGATGGAAGGCGAATCCAGTGAAGGTTGGGCACACCATCATGGATGGCATTGAGTTCCTGAACAGAGCGATTGAGGATAGTAACCGATTTGCTATCTACATGACCTCTATTCAGTATGGACGTTCCATTGATGAGGCTGTGAATGATGCCAAGGACGTTACCCTGAACTTCAACCGCAAGGGAACTGGTGAATACGGCTGGCAGATGGTTAGAAATCTCTATCTCTTCATCAACCCAGCAGTACAGAGTTTGCAGACCTTGGGTGCGCTTGCTAAGCATCATCCTTTCAAGTTTACGGCTGTTACTGCATCTTGGTTGGTGAGTGGTGTGCTGGTTCCTATCGTTAACGCTGCCCTGATGAATCTGTTGGGCGGTGATGATGATAAGGATAAGTACTGGCAGTTCACCAAGTGGGATAGACGAAACAACCTTATTATGTGGGTTCCGTTCACTCATGAGTTTGTGAAGATTCCGCTTGCTCAGGAGTTCCGTGCCTTCTATGGAATAGGAGATATGATTGCATCCAAGACGATGGGTGGCGAGTTGGCTGAGGAGAGTTGGAATCAGTACGCAGAAGACTTGCTCGGTCAGGTTGTGGATATGCTTCCGCTCGACCCAACTGGATATGATGGGAATATAGCGGTCAGTCTGATGCCGAATGCTATTCGCCCAGTCTTTGAGTTGGCTTTCAATGTGGATTTCACTGGCAAGCCATTATTCAAGGACACAGAGTACAACAAGTATGACCCGAACTTCACCAAGGCATACGTGGGCACTCCTGATTGGTTGGTACGTGCATCTAGGATGATTAACTCAATCGGAAACGACTATCCTGATGTGCAGCAGAACAGCATTGATGCTTTCGGTGACCCAAGATATAATCTGAACAACCCTGCTGTAGTTGACCATGTTTTGTCTTCTTATCTTGGTGGTGCTTACACCATGGGCAGTCAGGTGCTCGGTGTGCTTACCAAGTCACTCAACGACCCAAAGGAAATCAAGATGGCTGATATTCCATTGCTCAGCAAGTTCGTAAGCAATCCTGATGATAGACCAGTCACAAAGAAACAAGGTGATGAGTTCTGGGATATGAAGGAGAATCACGACCGAGCAGCCAATACTCTGAGCAAGTTGAAGAAACAAGCCAAGGTGGATGGCGATTACTCTATGCTGGAACGGTTCTATGATTCTGAGGAGTACAAGCAGTACAAGCAGGATGATGTGAAGGTGAAGAAGTATGAGGAAGACAAGAAGAAGGAACGTGCTGAGGAGAGTGGGGAGGAGTACAGACCTCACAAGTTGAATGCCGAGGATATATATAAGTCTCATGCTACTCCGAAGGATGATTTCGAGGACTTGAAGCTGAAACAACTCTTCACCAAACTGAACGGATTCAAGACTTCCTACGACCTCTTGGTAGATACGGCTCCTAGTCAGAGCGATGGCTACTACAATACCAACAGGGCTGCCATTGATGCCATTGATGAGATTTCTCTTGACAAGCAGGAGATTTCCGAGTTGAAGAAAGGTTTCTTGGATGATGGCAAGGATGCCTACAACGCTGAGGACATGAAGAGAATCAGAGAGTTGAGAAAGAACATTCTTGACGTGCTGGAGAAGGCTAACAAGGTAGTTGTGGCTAACCAGAAGGCGAAGGCTGAGAAGTAATAGATATATGACTATCCCCTGAAAGTGCTAGGCTTTCGGGGGATAATTGTATTTGAAGAACTGTAAACCATACAGATAAAAAAGAAGGGTGAGTCGTTTAAGCTCACCCTTTACTTAATCTATTAATCTTCGAAATTCAAGAAAAGTTCAACATTTGTTCTTGGATGTACTTTATCTAAATTTACTCTAAATTTATTCCAATCATAATCTGACATAACAACAATGGTATGTATAGATGCAAAGTATTCTTTTAACTTTGGTAATCCTTCTTCCCTGCTGAGAAATTGATGGAATCTCTTAGACCTATAGCCTTTTTCGTTCTTTGGATTCAGCTTTTCCAATTCAGGCAAGATTGGAGCTATTCGCTCATAAACAATATCACGAATCCAATTACCCATAACTCCCGGCATCTTTCTAGAAGATTGCCAGTCCCAATGTCTCATCTTATAAATATCAATGAAGAACTCATCAGGGAATGTTTTTACCCATTTTGCAGCCTCTTTCATTAAAAATTGATTTAAGAAAGTCTGCAATTTATCCTTTACATCCTCTTTTACTTTATCAAACCCAGTAGCTTCATCTACTAAGGCTATGATACCAACTCTAGCGAATGCTCTCATCAATAGCTCACACTGCTCAGCAATAATCATCTGGCGTGGTGATAATTCAATATGCTTTCTTGCTTCAAGAAAAGCATCACATATATCAGCTAGAGCATCAGCCTTATAACCATTTATGACAGAACCTCCATCTGTACATCTAATTGGGTCTAAGTGGCCACCATCTAAATACTTAGAAATAAATGGGTTAAGTGTCTTTTGAGTTAAGTATCTGGCCAGACGTGTTCCTGATGGTCTTTGCTCATCTTCATCTATCATTTTTAAAGACTTCTGCATTGCGAAACCCGAAATAACTCTAGAGCCATCATCTAGTACATAACATGGTATTTTAAAACCACTAAGGTCTAATTCTCCACGATACTTTACAACAGTACCTTTTATATAGAGTTCATCAATCTCTACAGACAATATTCCTGCAATTCGTTTCATGGTCTCCTTAGTTGTTGTACCATTGACAATCTTACTAACTCCAACCTCGGTCATACCAAGTTTCTCGGCGAGTTCTTTTTGACTCATACCTTTTTCTTTTAATAATTCTTTAATTCTATTCATATATCTAATTGTTTAATTACGGATGCAAATATACAATAAAATAAACAAATAAACAAAGAAATATTAAACGTTTAACTTTATTTAGTACAACTCAATCGTGAACCTTGAAGAACTTCTCGCACAAACTCCCCATCATATAGCATGGTTCTTCGCTCAGCATATCTATTCCATCCTGCTCACAGATATGCGCTACCACATGAAGAAGCTCATGACCGATGGTGTTGATGGTGCTAGCGGTTTGGCTGCTGCCGATGGCAAGTACACTCCTTCGCTCGGCTAGGTTGGAGTAGGTAAGACCTCTGTCTGTGCTCGGTTTGGATAAGTGCTCGTAGGCCTCTGATATCGGATTTCCAGTACAGCCTATATCAGAAAGAGCATGGCATATTTCATCGGCATCAGGTGGCTGATAACCTATGAAACATACTATGCTCCAATCGTACTTCGGGAGTTGTATTAACCTTTCAATCATAACACATCTTCCCAAGGGATAGGCACACCATTGTGGCAGCAGTCGGCATAGAATCGGTTAAAGATGAAACCATCCTTCTGGTCGGTATCATCCACCATATCCTTGATAAACTGGGCTAGCTGCTCTTCATCCTTGATGGAAGACTTATAGAAGTCCGCCCTAGCCATATTCGCCACATATACATGGTCGTAGCCTATCTTATTTTTTACATCGATTCCCTGACCAAGCAGAAGGGCATCCACCTTCTCCTTATCCCAAAACGAGATACTTACATCACGCTTGGAGGAAGGGTCATACTTATACATCTGCTTAACTGCCCACTCACACATCTTCTTGCTGAAATGATAGCCATTGTATCTGAGATAGGCAACCATTGCCTCAGGTTTGAGGTCATACATATCCAATGGCATTCTGCATTTTCCCATATTGCTGAATATTAAAGGGAGTCTGGTCCCGACATAAATGTCGCTACCAAAACTCCCAAGTTAAACACTAGCGACCGCCACCATTGTAGCCGCCACCACCTCTTTCACCATATCGGCTAGGGTAGTTCCAATCATCGTTCACGTTGTTGAATCTACGTCTGTTCTCATGCTCTTCACGTTCCTCACGTTCTCTTCGCCAATCGTCACGATAATCAGGCATACGCTCACCCATACGCTCCTGCTTCATCTTTTTCAGACAAGACATAGCCTTGCTACCAAAACCAAGCATGGACTCGATGTTGTCATACAAATCATCGAACTTATCTTCTGTAATCTCAATCATTACCATAATCATAAGATATTAAAGTGAATAGATAGGAGATTACTTGCTCATGGTCTGTTGAAGCCATCCCATCATCTTGTCAATCTTGCCCTCAATGCCTGAAACCTTACCTTCCAGTTTATTGATTTTCTCGGTCTGTTCCTTCTCCTTGGCTATCTGGGGGTTGAGTTGCTGTAGCATTCCCTCACAAGATTCTACTACCCTCTTGTTGTAATCTACGCTCTCCAGTATCGCCTTGGATTGTCTCAGCATGGCATCCACCTCTGCACTCATGGCATCCTTGTTGTCGCTAACCACAAGATTCTTGTCGTTGGCAATCTGTCCATTGGCTGGCAGTTGCTTGAAATCCACTTCCTCATCACCCAGCTTCACCCTTACGTCCACTACGGTCTCCATAGGCTGAGGAGTAAAGCCATTGTTGAAGGCAGGATATTTCGTCTGAGGATTGCTTACTGAAACCACCTGACCGATTCGCAAGTTCGGGTTCTCGCCCTTGTCCAGGACATAGAATAAAGAATTAGTTCTTAAACCTTGAAACATAATGTAATCTCCTATTATCTATTCTTGTTAAACAATACCCGACATCATCTGTAGGGTGTTAGTATCTTTCTCAAACCAGAACTGATAAACACCAGTTCCCTGCACGTCTGCAACCGTCAATGGCGCGCCATTATACTTGGTCACAGCCTGTGTCGCTCCGTTGGTCTCGAAAAGGATAGGCAGCGTACCAGTCGTTCCAGTTGGAATAGCCTGCATCAGGTTAACGAAAATCGTACCCCTATAGTTGGCATTCACAAAGGCGTGGTTCTTGAACGAGAAGACAACATTGTTGGTGTTCACCACCACGCCCGTTGAAGCGATAGCTGCCGAACCATTACGATTCACCCATGTAAATGGTCTTAACCAAAACATAGCAGCCTCCTTTCCTTATTAACCCCAGAATCCTGCATTAGCAGCATTCATTCCGTACAGACCTGCCTGATAAGCCACGCAGTTAGGAACTGCCTGAAATGGTTGGTATGGCACGGTCACCGTGTTCGGCTGAGCACATTTGATTGCGTTGACTTCACTCTGTAAACCTGCCAAAGCTGCGTTTACTGGTGCGAGTGACTGACCAACAATCTGGCTCATCATGGCAGAAGACTTGTAGGTACTGTTCTCCTCACGCAGAGAATCAATCTTGTTCTGCATTTCACGCATTTCTGCTTGCTTCTGACCGTCAACGATGGTAAGAGTGCTTTCTTTGATTGCGTTGCGCAAATCACAAGTCTGCTGCTGGGTAGTATAAGCAAGGGAAGATGCTGCTCGCTCCTGACCTACTGCCACGTTGTTGATGGCATTCTGCAAGGTTCCAGTCTGCTGGCAGATAGCCAAGCGGTTCTCGCAGCAGCAGTTTGCAATCTGCTGAGCTATCTGCATATTACCCTGCTGCAAAGCATTGATGGTCTGCATACCGCTCATACCAACCTGATTACCTACACTCTGCACCTGAGAGGTCAAGGCAGAAATGGCACTCTGAATCTGACCTTCGGTGCAGTTCAACTGAGTAGCCAAATTGCTTAGCGCATTGCGGTTGCCACCGATGGCATCCATCAAAAGGGCACGACCATTGTCATTGTTAATCTCGTTGGCGAGACCACCACGACCATTATTGCCGAAACCGAATCCATTACCTCCCCAGCCCATGAGGAAGAAAAGGAAGATTACCCACATGAACCATCCACCTTCGCCACCGAAACCATTGTTTCCCTTCATGGCAAGGAGGACATTTGGGTCAACACCCTGCTTTTGGAGCAGAGGCGCAAGAAGACCTAGCATCCCATTATTAGATGTTGAGCCTTCATTTCCGAATACATACGTTTTACTTTCCATATTATCCTGAATCTTTTTTGTTAAACACTAAATTATGATTCTCACTTTGTAACGTTACGGGCGCAAAGATACAAATAATATGGATAGGTATAGATAACCTCGTAAAAGATTATATAAGTGTGTGATAAACAAAGATTTATGATTACGGAAAAGGTCATAAATATAAAGGAGGGACGATTGGGTCTCTCCTATATATAATAATGTGTGTAGCTGCTGCTAGATGTTTATTCCATACTTTCGTGACAACTTACGAAAGAAAGCCTTCTTGTTGGCAAAGAATCGGATAAGCGATTTGTTCCACTTCTTTTCGTGTCCGAACTGGTCGTGGATGCCTTCTGGTATCTTGCCATCATGCACATATTTCTCGAAAGACGAAATAGACTTTCCCATTTCGTGAGCACACCAGCCCTTATTGGCTTGGGTATCATTCATCATGGCGGTAAGGAGTGCCACCAGTTCCATATCGTTCTCTGATAGACCGCAAGGGATTGGTTTCCCTTCCGCTTGGGCTACTGCTGATTCATGCGCCTTATCAGCGAGAGCACGAAGTCCAGCTTCGATGATGCTGTAGTTTACTAATTGCGACATAAGCATATAGAATTAAAATGATTGTAATCAGGAACATATCACAATAATACATGTTGTTTGTGATAACGATGGAACCAAACATAATGTGTATTACGTTGACTCCTGCGATATAGAGTATCGGGATTCGCCACTCCACACACAATCTGTGCAAAACCTGACCTTTCCAAAGGGAAATCGGGTAGAGGATATAAGTGATGAAATAAAAGAACCAGACAGGTTCCTCATTCTCTTCATACCACAGCGTAATCTCCATCTTGTTGTCATAGAACTGAGATACACCATACCAGCGCATAAGCATAACCAAAATAGGTACATACTTGAAATAAAGCAAGTCTGTCTTAATCTTGCTGCGTTCGGGGAGAAGTTTTGTAATCTCTCCAATTAACTTTTTGACTCGTTGGTCACTGTATTCATCTTGTTTCATAAGCCTTCATTTTTAAAAGTTTATATTATTGTTTATCCTTTTTGTTGATGTGATAATCTAGGATATAAATTCTTAGATGTTGCAAATATAAAAAGAAATGGTGAAAGTTGTTTTATTTTTAAGATGGTTTAATGGTTAAAGTTTGTAAATACTTTCAGATTGATAGATTTGAGTGAAATATATGTGGCAAAAGTTTTAGATTGAAAGCGAAAAGGTATCTTCGGGATTTGGGATGCAGCGGCATTCCTCTCGAAGATGCCTGTAATCTCGTGCTCGAAGGTGAAGCGAATAAAGGGATAACCTATTCTAATGTTGATGTGAGAAAAACCGTGGTGGTGATTGGGTGGGCTAGTTCGATGGCGGAGTATATGAATAGCCTCAGCCACGAAATGCTGCATGTGGTTCAGCATATTTCGGAGGTGTTTATGGTTAATATGTATGGGGAGGAGGCTTGCTATTTGTTGGGTGGGTTGGTGCAGGCTTGCTGCATAAGGAAAGGGTGAATCATTTGACTCACCCTTCTTCTTTTATCTATATGGTTTAATCCCCATACTTTGGCTCCTCATACACCAAGTTATGCTCATCTACGTAAGCCTTGGCTTCTGAGTATGTATCAAACTCTACTGCGGTGGCATCTACTGCTGGGAATACCTCAGCATTGTCACCTTCCTCTGTGAGAGGGAACACCATCTTTGTTCCCTCATGTACTACCTTATACTTCTTAGTTAACTTATTCATATCTTGTTTCCTTTCTATACTTTAACGTTAAACTTAATACTTATGCAGGAGTGATTGAGACAGTATAGCCCTTGCTCTGCAATGTCTGTACTGCTGCATCTGATGCAGAGGTGCGAGTACCAAATAAGCTCATTACTTTATTTGACGTAGGCTGTAATTCAGACATATCATTAAGGAATTTATCTATATTAGATAACTTTACATTATTAACAGAAAGAATATTAGTTCTGTTTGTTTCAGTATAAGTATATTCTCTTAACTTATTATTTGTAATATATGTTATAATGTTATTAACTGTACCTATATTACCACTTATATTATCCGTAAATATTTGTATATCTTTCTGACGTAATGATGTAAACTTAGAAAGATCTTCTAAGTTTAAACTTAATCCCTTACCTATAAATCCAAAATATAACATACCCGCATTTTCTTTCAAGTTTGTAAAGTCTCCTGTTTGAAGAGTACTATCAGCAAATGACACAGATTTTATATTTGTAGTTCCTGCTAAAGTTTTTAAATCAAAAGAAACTTTAGGTGCTCTAATATTAAAATTTATTAAATTTGTAACATCTATATTGTTAATATCTCCCTCAATATTGGTATCATTAATATATACATTTACCATTTTCTTATTCTGAAAGACATCAGTATTTCCAAAGCTATCAGATAATGTAAGTTTTAAATCTTTAAGGTCATTTGAATACTTCAAATCATCTGTATTTATATATATATAGTTAACTTTATTTAAACCATCATCAGTTAACATAAATTTAACTATATTATATTTATTGGAAATTAAAGCATAATAGTCCCCATTACTAAAATAGACTGTAGTAGAAACATTTGCTGGAATAGATGCTGTCTTTCCTTTATTTTCTGCCATTGTGCTATCTGTAAAATAACCATCTCCAACAATCTTTATTTCTGAGGCTTTTGAAGTAAGAACCGTCAGTTTATACTGTGACGCTACCGATTCAGTACTTTTTTTTACATAAATAGGCATTTCACCTATTTTCAACAAGTTAGGGTTATCAACACTACCTTGTAATTTTGTTACTAAACATTTTCCCATAATTATAATTTTTTATTTATTAATTATTTTCATATTCCAGAAGCTTATCCATGTAGGAAATTCTGTTTTCTACCCATTTTTGAACTCTATATATGCTATCAAAATGTCCCAACTCATAAGGATATTTCCCATAAAGTTTTGTTAATGGTGGTTGATTTGCACAATCTTTTTTACATGTAAACTTATAATATGTATTTTTACCGTAGCATACCATATCCCCAATATTGTATGCAGCATCTGCGGAATAGGTCACATCTTTCCAATTTGTACCATCATCATTGACAGGATTGATACCTACATTACTATTTGTAAGACTTAAATATGCTTTACCGTCAGAAGCTTTTACAATAGAAATGCTATTATAGGTTGACGTAGAACTCCATGTTGTAATATATAGAGGATTATATTCCCAATATTCTTCATTAATGTTACTACTTCTGTTGCAAGGTGATTCTGACCACTTTTTATATTCAGACTTCCAGTTGTCATAACCTATTCTGCTACACCAATCAGTAAGTAAGTCTATGATATTTATGGTTGTAAAAATTCCTTTTTTTCTTAACTCTGCCCATCTGTTTTTTAACTCCAATTTGTAATATGAATAAATCCAGCCAACAGGAGTTGTCTTTGAATTTCCATAAAAATATTTCTGTGCAGGAGATATGTAATTACCTAAATGATAAGCACCAAAAGCACCATCATGGTCATAAGGATTTACAAACCATTTTACACCATCGTATGTTGTCCATTGCCAATTCTTTGAATATCCATCACCATCAGCAATAAGATTGATTTCCAATATGTAATCAACAAGATTTGAAACATCAAAGTATTTTTCAAACAATTCTTTGATTTCATCGTCAGACTTACCTTCTGCTACAGCACTATTAAGTTCTCCTATCCTAGTACTAAGGTCAATTATATATTGTTTAACCAAAGTTGTATTCTTTTGGTCTTTATTTCCAGAATCATATAGAGAACTATCAGTACCCATTAACTCATAAGGAAAATCACCATTATATTTAGTAGTATCTTTTCCTTGAATATTATGGTTTTCCTGCATATACAAATTCTTAGGATTACGAACTTCAAATGCAGTCCAATTTATAGTACCTCCAAATATTGTCCCACCGTCAATAGTTCCATCCAAATGAATATGCTTGACATTTTTCTTATCCATGTGCATATTGTCACGGTGCTTCTTTAACTGCCAGGAATACACACCATAGAACTCTCCGTTCTGATACACAATCACAGGAAAACCTTGTGGGAAACACTTTGCTCCAGTATCAAGATTTCTATCAAGTGATGTTTCTGAATCAGATGTACCATAATCATAATCTTTGTACTTTGATGTATAGAGAGTTTTATATGGTCGGTCTTTATCAATACTTAAAGTCTTAACCATCTGTTCATATAAGGCATAACTTACAGCTCCTACACCACGGAAGAAATCAGTATAATATGCTTTTAGATGGAAACCATCCTGTGACACCCAATCTCCAAATTTTATAACAAATACATCACTTTTATCTTGCGACAGCAAGTCTATAGCAAGATTCTTCTTTACAAACATCATGGAACTGTTGCCCTGCGCACTCAGAAGGATAGGAATCTTGAAATAGTTTCCCTGCATATCCCAGAATTCCATAAAACAAGGTATATCACAGTTTTTGCCAGATATTCCCATCCCACTTTTTGCCGTTGGCATAATATCTGTGTGAAGATTAATTTTTGCACAACGTGGAATTGGTATTTGCACATAGTCAGCATAACTCCAATCAACAGGTGTCTTTACATCAAAACCATTTGCTTTCAATGCGTCTTGGATATTGTTTACGCTATTCCCTTTGAGATTGAGACTTGAAACATCAAGATTAGTAACTTCCATATCGTGTTCATGCTTCTTTCCTTTTTGGTCACGATAGGACATTACCTTCCCATCTGCATCAGTAACAATCTCCATTCTTTTCTCTGGGTCTTCCAATGTACTATTAGCATCAGCAACATCTGTATTAATGAGAGACTTACCTTCTTCCTTATCAACCTTAGCATCAATAGTCTCAGACTTCATGTTATAAGCATAGTGACTACCATCAGGATTTGTTACAGAAAGAACCCTTCCATCTGCATCTTTCTCTACTGCAAGATATTCTGGATTCTCCTGCAATGAAAAGACATCAAGGAGTTCTTTGAGGTTGGTATCTATTGTACCAACCTTCTTTTGCAATGATGCAAGGTCTGATTGAAGCTGAGAGATAACTTTCTTCAAGGCATTGACTGCATGAATTTCACCAATGATTTCTCCGTCTCTTCTGATACCAAGTACTACTTTATCGTCAGTAGTAACCCAAGCAGCAAAGAACTCTTCGTTCTGAATGACGTGATACATTTCATTGAGGGGATAATATGGCTTACCAGTTGCTCTGTAGATACCAAGAAGAACTCTATCTTCTGAATCTACTACAGCCCATAGGAACTCTTCATTCTCGATTACACTAAAGCATTCTTTTACTTCATCTTCAATGAGAGACTTACCTTCCTCTTTATCAACCTTTGTGTCTTGAAGATTCTTGATGTCTTCTCCTAACTTGGTGCTGACTCTATTGAGATTTGCAAGGATGCTTGTCAAAGTCTGAGTATTATCTATGCTAGTAAAGAAGTTCTTCAACTCCTTTAATGTATCAATAGCACTTGTAGTATCATCATCACCCAAAATAGCGGTAATCTTATCTGCCAAGAGATTTACCTGTGCTTGCAATCTGTCCTCTACTGTGCTTGTCTTACCAAATACTGGAGTACCATCCCACTCAATACCAAAGAGAAGTTTATCCTCTGCATCTACCTCGGCGAAGATAAATTCCTCACTCTGAATGTAACGGTATGGAAGGGCAAACTGGGAAACTACCTTATCCTTTGACTCACCAAAATCTTGGGCAATATCTTCCTTGTTGAACTTCTTTTCTAGTTCTGTATTAACATCAGCAGAGTTCGCCTTCTTGGCAATCTCGGCATCTTGCGAAGTATTCTTAGCTTTCAATTCAGATACAGATGCCTGCATATCAGCCTTTTCTGCCTTAGTTGCAAGGGCTGCATCCTGCGATTTATTTTTAGCAGCAAGTTCATCGATTGCACCTTGGGCAGTGACTGCAGTCATGCCACTAGTCTCATTGCTATAAGAGACGGCATTGGCAGTAGAGGCACCACCAGTTGCGGTGATGTCCTTGACGGCATTCTCTAGCTGAAGGGTCTTTTCTCCTATCTGCTGCACAGTCTCCTTGTCTCCTTCAAGGAAAATCTGCTTGGCGGCTGCTAGTTTGCCTTTCTTGGTCTTAACTTCAAGTTCGTCTGTTAAACCTATACTCATATTTTATATAATCTTTATACGTTTATGATATTACTAAATTCCATGTAGCTGCGGTGAGAGGATTGGCGGTTCTGTATGCCTTGAAGCTGCCTAAGCTATTGGTGATAGTCTGAGGAGCAGCAAGGGTTACATCGAATCCTGCACTGGTTACACGGGTGATTGAGAGATAACTAGGTACTACTAGCCAGATGTAATCATTGTCCTTAGTGGTTACCTTTGGATTGAATGATACTCCTGTGGCTGATACCTTGTTGAGCGTGTTGAGGATTTCTGCGGTCATGGTGGCTGCTGGGTTTCCTCCAAAGTAGCAGAGATAGCGAGTCTGGGATGTGCTCTTTCCAGTTCTACCTTTCTTCTCTACGGCAAACTTGAAGATTTCTCTTGCTCCTTCGATTTGAGTGGATAGGGTTCCACCTGATGATGGAGTCTCTGAGAGATTCTTAGGGGTATTATCGTTAATCTGCTTGCTGATGATTGATGTATCAGGTACAAGGGGCTTATTGTCGCTTGATACAGAATAACGGATTTCTGTTTGCATCGTACCTACGTTCGGGGTGATGGTAAAGCCCAAGACGATTGGGTAAACCGTATCATTCAGTTTGGCTAGACTCTCGTCAACGTCCTGAATCATTCCAACTAGATTATCGGGAAGACCAGTGGCAGACTCGATGGCTTTGCGAAGCTCTGGGTCGAACTTGTCTATCTTCAATGTGCCGCTGGCTAGTTTTTCGTTGGTAACGGAACCATTCTCGATTTTATCTGTAGATACGGCATTCTTGGATAGCTTGGAATTGACTATGCTACCATCCTTCACCAAGGTTTCATCTACCGCTCCTTCTGCAATCTTATCCTTGGTGATAGACTTTCTTGCTACCTTCTCCGTGGTTACAGACTCGTTGGCAAAGTGCTTTGATTCCAAGGATGCTTCACGAACCACTCTGCCATCCACTGACTGGTCTCCCAACTTCGGGTTGGTGATGGCTTTCTCCTCCACCTTCTCTGTAGTCACGGCTCTATCATTGAGCTTCTCAGAGATAATGGATTTGTTCTTGATTTTGTCGTAGGTTACTGCATCAGGAGCGATTTTGGAATTATTTACCGATTCGTCATTCAACTTCTCCGTAGTTACCGCCTTGTTGTTGATTTTGTCTGTCTCTATGGAAGAGTCGGCAAGTTTGGAGGTGGTGATGTTGGCATCCGCTACCTTGTCGGTGGTGACGGATGCAGCATTCAGTTTTTCTGTCGTTACCGATTCATTCTCCAATTTCTCTGTAGTGACGGCTTGGTCTGCAATCTGGGTTGTATCGAGTTGGTCAGTCTTGTTGACCTTCTCGTCCAGAAGCTCCTTGGTGGATTTGCCTGAACTCTCATCCTTCACGTATCGGGTGTAGGTCAGGGTCTCATCGGCTCTGTCGCTTACGAGCGTATTACTATAGTTTACTTTCTCTGCTGCCATGTTACTTTAATTTAGCGTTATATGTATGTTCTCCTGCTTTCAGTTCGTCACTCCAATAATAGAAGATGTCACCAATCTTGGTGGTATTGAACGCTGAGGTGAGTCCTGACTGGGAGAAGATAACTGGAACACGGCTGGCGAACCAGACGTATGGTTTTTCTTGGGTTGTAGTAACCGTGATAGACTTATCTACTATGTCACCCACTACCTTGGTAAGGTCTTCCATGTTGAACTGGCTCATATCCTTGGCTGCGGTGGCTCCGTAATAATAGAGGTTATCATCGCCATTTGCCATGATGCTTACGTAGCCTGATACGGCTGGAATCTCAATCTTGCCATCCTTGTAAACGTCTCTTGTGATGTCGGCACCATCCATGACTACCTTCACCAAACCGAGGTTGAATCCTTCGACTGGAGTAAGCGTTGCCTCGTACTTCTCGCCCAACTTCAATGTGGCAGGAGTAGAGGAGAGGGTTACATCATCAAGAGAATAGACAAAGGTGCAATCTGACTGGTTCTTAGTGACCATGTAGTAACGGAGGTCGAACATACCAACCGTCTCGCCTTGGAAGATACCAACAGGAATCTTCACCCTATTGTTGGTCTCCACAATCTGCATGATGTTTCGCTCCACACTCTTCATGGCATAGCCATCGTAGTTCCATGATACGGCTACATTGTAGTTGCCGATGTCTAGGGTGGATGGGATATTGCACACCAGCACATTATGCTCGATGCCACCGATGGACGTGGGCACGATGATGGAATCATCAAAACAGCATTGCAGTTCCACCTTGATGTCGGATGCCTTGGTCAGGTCGAAGTCAATCAGTCGGTTGAACTCCTTCGACAAGTCCATCTTCCGCACCAAGATATGGAGTTTGAAAGCGTTGCCTTGTACAATCTTATAAATCATATTTGATACACATTATTAATAATACGCAAAGATAGGCAGAATTTTCTCTACCTATCCTTTATCCGTTAACACTTGAACAGAAAAACTTTAGATTAAGCCTTTCCAGCGTAGGAATTTGCGCTTTCGGCTGAGTTCTCCCTTCTTGCTCTTGCAGTTGGTATGATAGACGCAATCACGGAAGAGGTCTCTCACCTTCATGTCTTTATCTACCAACTTAGTCTTCTTGAACGCTTCAAAATAGGAGCGGTTCATAATCATCAAGTTGCCCTTCTGCGTAGGGAGGACATAGAAGATGTCACCGTGGTTCTTCTTTGCTGCGAGGTCTGCCTTAGCCGTAGCTTGGCGGTACATGATTTCGCACTTGATGCGCTTGATAATGTTTTTTACTTTCATAATGGTAATTATTAACTGTTTGAAGCTATATGATGGTTGCTGCCGAAACAGAAACCTTTCTTCTCATTACTCTTGTCTGATAATAAATCATCTTTGGCATTTCCATTTCATTGAAACAGATGTGGAGTCCGATGGCTCTGGTCATGAGCAAATCATCGTGCTTGCCGTCGATGGCTCCGTATGCTCCGTTCTTCTTACGCTCGTAGGTAAGGAACTCATTCAGACAACGCTGGTCACGCTCTACGTATAGATGCTCTCTGACTACCTGAACCAAAACCGAGATAACCATTGGCTTGGTTGCCACATTGGTATGGAATCCGTACTTGCGTGGAAGACCTTCCTTGATGTCTGCTTCGCTCTGCTTTCGGGCATAGAGATTGTCATAAACGTCCTTGATTTGATTCAGAATGAACTCAGACTGGTCTCCACCTTCCAATATATGCTCCTTGTCTTTCGTCTCCAAGGTGTTGGATTCTATCACCAATAGGGCATTGTCGTAGAACTTGGCTATCTGTGCTGCCTTCCATGCCAATAAGTCCATATCTATGTGTCCGTACCATTGGGCTACCACGTATGGCTTTCCACCTTCCATCATCCAATATCGGTCGAAGACACAGATAACAGACCAGTCTGCCTTGCTACCTCTACCGCCAATATCCACGACAACCAGATAGCGGTTTGTTACCTTGCAATCGTCAAAGTACTCTGGCTTGCTCCATATCCACAACTGCCCAGTCTTGTCTTCCGAGAATCGAACATTCTGTAGGCACTTCTTTCCCTTATAACCATCGCCATAAACATCACCGATGAACTTAGGTGCTCGGCAACCTTTCTTGAACTGGTCAACTTTCTCTTCTGCAAATACCTTGGCTCCTGAGTGCTTGAAGGCCTCTACTGGGTCAGAAGGGAATCCGCTAGCCATATCACCATGGTCAGTGAACTTTTTTCGCTCCATGATATACCAGTTGAGAGCTTCCAAAGGTGCTCCCATCTGCCACAACTTCCAAAGATACGTACCTGGCTCCTCACGATTAGACATCGTGTTGGTGTTGTTGCGGTTGTCGTACAACCATTTGGCGAACTCCTCTTTCTGTTTCTTGCTCTCGAAGTCAAGATGGTATAGGTCGTAAATCTCGAACCAAGGTACGAAGAACGGCTCGAATACCGATTCTCCAGCTTCTGCTGCCAGCCACTCCTGATGGAAGAAGTTGCCAGTACCATTGGCGGTTGATTCATATACAATCATGGTGTATGGTCTGTAGAGCACACCATTGGTTGCATTCTGTACAACTTCCTCAGGAGACTTGCCTTCCGTCTTCTCCCACAATCCCACCTCGGAACAATGTATAAGGTTGTAGTCTTCACCATTGGCAGAAGTAGGTTTCTGCATGGAACCCACCTTGATTTTGCAGAATCGCTGAGGAACCTTCTTGACGTTACCTGATGTTCCGAAACCTACAAACTTAGGCTCGTTCTCGGTATATGCTTCTCCCATTTCGTGCAGGAACTTGACTGGGAACATCTTCAATGCTTCATCAAACATTCCTCGGATGGTTTCTGCGGTGTCCTTCACCTGAGCAACAATCAGCGAGTTGAGACCCTTCTGCCACATGAGTTGCAGCCATAGAAAATACATCTGAATAACCGTAGAACCTCCCCATTGTCGGGCTTTCAGCAGGATGAGACGGATAGGGCGATTCTTCTTTCTTCGTTCCTCCAGCCACCTGAGCAGTCTGCGCTGCGGTCTTCTGAGCACAAAGCGGAAGGGGAGGCCTCCACCTTTCGGCTTGATATAGATAAACACGGCAAAGAAGAAGAATGGGTCATGTTTCATTCTGATGCGAGTAAACTGCTCCACCAGTTGCTCCATTTCCTCCTCCTCGTTGTATGGCTCGTCAATATCCTTATGCAGTTCCTCGATTACCGCCTTGCAGCTACCGAACTCCATGAGCATCTTGACGAGCGGAATCTTCTTCATTGAAACTGGAAGGTTCTGCTTTTGAATCGGGTAATCGGGCAGGAAGAGCAGGAATCGCTTATCTCCACAACCTTCACCCTTGACGGGATTGAAAGGTGTGTTGATTTCCTTGATGCGCTTCTCGTTCTCCTGAAGAATGGATTTGTAGTGCTTGGCTAGTGCATCGGTTACTGGCGGCTTGGTGGCGGTTACTTGTCTTGGCATAGCGGTGCGTTTAGATAACCCCACAACAAACCTAGTACATAGCAGTAGATGTGGACTCCAACTGCCATGCACGGAATGAAGATTCCGATACTGATATAGAGAAAGATGATGGTATTGTATCTTACCTTCTTATTGACGTAAGGGGCGATGAACCCCATATAAGCATAGATAAAACCGCTGAGACCGATGATAGGTAAGGAGGATAGAGAAGGATAGCTGATTGCGATGAGATAGAATGCGACCATGTGACCGATGCCGCAAGGTATGGCTCGGTAGCATTGGTGGAAAACATAAAGGTTGATGGCAGCGTGGAAGACGTTCTGATGAAAGAACGGATAACTGATGCGCTGCCAAAGGGTGCAGCCATCATACAAACCCATGCCATCATAGCCCATAAGGGTAATACACATTATTATAATGTACCATGCATAAAGCGCAATCTTCTCTTTCGCTCCTCGTAGCATCTTTTCTTCTCCTCCTTTCTCACCCTATAAAGTATAACGTGCATGGTTGACGGAGTAAGATAGAAGCTGGGTGCTGGCTCGTAGCATACACGTTTGATAATATCCATCTTTGACAAGTGTGGATATTGCTTTCTATAATTCTTGAATCTTCTGAAAATCTCCTGATACATAGCCCTTCGGGTTGGTATCATATAATCAATGGATTTTCCCAACAATAAGTCTAATATGACTATATAAGCACGGTCTTCCGAGACCCAAAATCTACTGCTCGGAGACTGGGATAGTTTTTCCTCAATCTCTGAGAGTGTTATATTGTCTCCTGTCGTAAGTATCTCACGATAAGCCCTCAATATATCAGCATCACGTTCCTCTTTAAAATCACACCGTGAATCCTTATATTTCATATTTAACACTGCAAATATACAAAAAATAATCGAATTAGTCGTATTAGAATAACGATAATTAACGGATAAAGTAGAAATTAGCCGAAAAAGCATTAATTTTGGGCATTGATTTATCAAATAATACATATATATATGCCAGATAATACAAATATTGAACAGAATGCTGGTGCTGCCAAGCAGCAGGAAACGAAGACCAAGAGAGACTTGGCTTTGGAGCGTTTGAAGACCCGCCACCCCGATGCGGAGTATGCGGATGATGAAGCCATGTATGGCGCAATCAACGATGATTATGATGCCGACCAGAAGGCTTTGCAGGGTTACAAGGATAACGAAAAGGCGATGGGTGACTGGTTGGGTAGTGACCCTGAGGCGGCAACCTTTCTCCAAGCGATGAAGGCTGGCAAGAGTCCTTATGCCGAGTTGATTCGTACCCATGGCGAGGATGCCATTGACTACTACTCTGACCCTGATAATGCTGATGAGATTGCATCGGCTCAGTCGGAGTTCTTGAAGAATGCTGCCGACGGAAAGAAACTGCAAGCTGAGTATGACAAGAATATGCCAGCCAGCTATGAAGTGTTCGACAAGTTGGAGGAGAAGTATGGCGAGGAAGCGGTGAATGAGGCAATCGACCAGTGCTTTCTTACGATGAACAATGTGGTGAGAGGTATCTTCACTGAGGATATGATTACTGCTTTCATCAAGGCTAAGAACCATGATACCGATGTGGCTGATGCGGCACATGAAGGCGAGGTGCGTGGCAAGAACAGTAAGCACATCAAGAACCTTGAACTGAGAAAGAAGGGCGATGGTACTGCTGATCTTGACTCTGCCAATGCTGAGGCTAAGCAGGGTGACAACCAGCCTAATCTTGGTGCGCTTGGCAGGGCATCACGTAGGGGTAATATCTGGGAACGTGGCAACGAGAAGAGAACACACATTAGATAATTCGACAAGGTGAAAAGATAATATATAATGTTTAATTAATATTCAGAATAACAATGAAGAAAAGTACATTTAATCGGCTGCTTTCCATCTTCATGATGGTTATGGCAGTTATTTTTGGAGTGAATGGTCAGGTTCTCATGGCTGAGGCGGCTCTGCCTGATGGCGGTAGTACCGAGAGTGGTCACGCTGCGGAAGCTGGTGGTGCTACTGCTGCCAACGAATCAGGCAATGGCGGTGCGGCTCGTCAGGATGATGGTATTGCTACCGAAACCAAAGGTCGTGAGCACTATAACGAAAATGGTATAGAGTTCTATGAGAACGACATCAACGACAAGATTACCAAGATTCGTCCGATGGCTACTCCTGTTGACCAGATTTCACGCTATGCAACAACCAAGTCTGCAAGTTCGTTTGTGGTAGAATATTGGAGTATCGGCACACGTCCAATCAAGACTACCGTGAAGGAAGCATCAGTGGAGAGTACTGGTACATCTATGGTATTGAAGGTAGAAGACCCTGAAATGTTTACGCTGGATGATACCATCCGAGTGGTGGGTGTGAAGGCGATTACCAATTATAAAGGTAAGGCTTATGCAGACATTACCGATGAGCCTACTCCTGATTTGGAACTTTGTGTTTGCGGTAAAGACACAGAGGGCTTTCCTATCGTGTTTGCTGTAAATGGTAACTTGGTTAAGAAACAGCCTATTGGTATTCCTGCCTTGAAGAAGGGTCAGAAACTTATCCGTATGGCGAAGAGTTGTGGCGAGTTGGACGTACAGACTGGTCGCTTCAACAACCTTCCTGATTCTGATACTCAGTTCTGCCAGAACTTCATGATTCAGGTTGAGGAGAGTACCTTTAACAAGATTGCTGCCAAGCGAGTGGATTGGGATTTCTCTGATATTGAGGAGGATAGTATCTACGATATGCGTCTTGCCATGGAGGGTACTTATCTCTTCGGGGATATGGCTTGCATCAAGCACACTACCAAGAATAACTCTGCTCAGTGGTTTACTAAGGGTATCTGGTGGATGGCTGGTAAGGACATTGAGGTAGGTCATGTGGCTGATGCGGAAGATATTAAGAATCATTACAACAAGAATGAGCGAGTGATTACCGACAAGGAGTTGGTTGACATTTCTAAGGATTTGTTTGTCGGTACTGGTATCGGCAACAAGCGCAAGGTGATTATCGCTGGTTCTGCATTCGTGAGTGCATTCAGTAAGATTGATTCAGACAAGTTCCGCTTGAAGGACACCGTTGAGGTTTGGAACTTGAAGTTCAAGAGTTGGGAGACAGACTTCGGTGAGGTTCTGATGATTCACTCTGAGTTGTTTGACCTCTTCGATATGAGTGACTGCGGCTTTGCCCTTGACCCTGAGTTCTTGGTTAAGCGAGTACACTTGTCTTGGACACGTAACGTACTTGACTTGAAGAAGGCTGGCATTCGTAACACCGATGCAGTAGTTATTCAGGAGGTAGCTTGTCTGTACTTGAAGTACCCTAAGGCTCATGCCCGTATGCGCCTTGCCAAGGTTCCTGAGGAGGTTTCTCAGACTGATGATGCAGAGGTGAAGATTGCTGCCTAAAAGAGAGTATAAAAGCAAATTATTCATTAAATAGAGAGGGGTGTGGGCACTAGCCCCATCCCTTTTTTAGTAACACATATATAATAAGGTATAATCATGTTTAATACATATCAAGCAGGAACAGATTTGGCATTCAGCGTTATGGTAGGTAACGAGCGAGTGCGAATTGTTTTCGAGGGTAAGACTATGGGCAGTAGTGTCTATATGACAAGAGACCCGAAATTACAGAAGGCTATTGAGTCGCATTATTGGTTTAACGACAAGTTTTTCTTGGCTGAATCGGTTGACGAGAAGAAGGAAGCTGCTGAAGCAAAGAAGAAGGCTGCTGCCAAGACCGAGAAGAAGGTTGACGAGAAGAAGACCCACATCGTGACAGACTTTGAGGATGCTAGAGACTATCTGGCTGAGTCCTATGGTGTGAGTCGTTCCAAGTTGAAGACCAAGGACGATATTTTGTCTATTGCCAAGGAAAATGGTGTTGAACTAGAAGGACTGGAATAATGAGTACGTATGCTGTATCTGAACTGGTGAAAGAAGTGAAGGTGCTCTTGGACAGGAACCAAGAGTCTGCTGGCTTGCTGACCCCAACGGATTCTGATACCCTGACACAGGGCGAGTTGATTCAGAGTAAGATTGTGGATGCAGCAAGAATCATTCTGACGGATGCTCCTGCCCACTTGCTTGACGGACAGAGATTCGAGGGGCTTGATGTGGTGTGGGAGGAATCGTATGGGGCTTATGTGGGAACCATGTATCTTCCATCGGACATGATTAGAATACTGAGTGTAAAGGCTAGTGACTGGAAACGTTCGGCTCAGATTATCACGGAGGATGATGATGCCTACAAGATGCAGGGTAGCAGATTCGGGGTAAGAGGTAACTATGAGCGACCTATTGCTGCGCTTATCCATCATGATGGCGAGCGGTTCTTGGAACTATATACCAGCAGGAGCGACAAGGCTAAGGTGGCTCTATCGTGTGTGTGTATGCCTTATGAGACGGATGGCAAGATTACCCTGCCTGACACCTTGAAGGATTCCATCACCTATATGGCTGGCTACCTGACGTGCATCAGTCTGGGCGATACCGATACGGCTGGAACTCTGCTGGGCGTGGCTCGGAAACTGGCACATATTGTTGAACCTACAGAAACACAATAACTATGGCAAAGAAGAAGGAAAAAGCTAAATTGCTATCGTTGAGCAAGGTGATTGATAAGGACGAACTGGATAGCGTGAAGGAGTCGCTGAAACGCTTTGACCGACCTTATGAGCGTGCCTTCTCTATCTTACTGGAGGCTCAGCGATATTACAACAACATGGACAACTTCCGCAAACGAAGGGAGAGAAACAAGCGGTACTGCTACGGAGACCAGTGGGGAGATACCATTGAGTTCAAAAGCAAGTGCGGCTTTACCAAGCGTATCAAGGAGGAAGACTATATCCGTGAGCAGGGTAGCGAACCATTGAAGAACAACCTTATCCGTAGATTGGTGAAGAATGTGCTGGGCGTTTATCGTTCCCAGAGCAAGGAACCTACCTGCAACGCTAGAGATAAGGATGAGAAACGGTATGGCGAGACCATGAGCGTGGTGCTCCAATGCAACCGACAACTGAACCGAGAGACGGAGGTGGATGCACGTACCATGGAGGAGTTTCTGATTAGCGGTGCTGCCATCTACAAGAAGAAGTATGGCTGGCGAAGGGGAAGACTGGATTGCTGGACAGACTATGTGAACCCGAACAATTTCTTCATCGACAACAACGTGAGGGATTTCCGTGGTTGGGATGTAAGTTGCTTGGGCGAGGTGCATGACATCACCATCGGTAATGTGCTGAGAGAGTTCGCAAAGTCTCCTGCCGAAGCAAGGCGATTGAAGGAGATTTACCGCTTGGCGGCTGACCGAGATTTCGTGATTGCAGACTGCACTCAGCGATTCGGTGAGTTTGATCCGAAGACCATTGATTTTATGAACCCTAGCAATCCTTCACTCTGCCGAGTGATTGAGGTATGGCGCAATGAGAGTAAACCGAGATACCGATGCCACGATTACAACAATGGCGATGATTTCAAAATCGACATTGAGGATAAGGCAGATATTGTTGATGCGGAGAATGCAGATAGAAGACAGAGAGGATTGGCTGTTGGCATGATGGAAGAGGATATTCCTCTGATTTCTGCCGAGTGGTTTATGGATGATTACTGGCACTTCTATTATCTTTCTCCTTTCGGTGATATTCTGAGAGAGGGCGAGACACCTTATGCCCATGGCGAGCATCCATACTGCTTTAAGTTCTATCCGTTCATTGATGGCGAGATTCATAGTTTCGTTGAAGATGTGATAGACCAGCAGAGATACGTGAACCGCCTTATCACCATGTATGACTTCATCATGCGTGCGAGTGCCAAGGGCGTATTGCTATGCCCAGAGGATTGTTTGCCTGATGATATGAGTTGGGATGATTTCTGTGACGAGTGGAGCAGATTCAATGGCGTGGTTAGGTACAAGCCAAACAAGAGCGGTCAGGTTCCTCAGCAAGTGGCGAATAACTCTACGAATATCGGCATCGGTGACTTGCTCAGCTACCAGTTGAAGTTCTTTGAGGATATATCGGGCGTGAACGGAGCCTTGCAGGGCAAACCTGGTGTGTCGGGAACGAGCGGTTCGCTCTATGCCCAGCAGACACAGAATGCCACCATGTCGCTGCTTGATATTTTGGAGAGCTTCAGCCAGTTTATTATTGATGGTGCTTACAAGACCGTGAAGAATATTCAGCAGTATTATGACGTGGCTCGAAACTTCAATATCGTGGGCAGGGCAGGACAGATTGTACGCTACGACCCTAAGAAGATTAGAGACGTGGAGTTTGACATCAACATCACGGAGAGCACGGCTACACCTGTATATAGACAGATGGCGAATGAGTTCCTTATGACCTTGTGGCAGAATCAGGCTATTACGCTGGAGCAGTTGTTGCAGGTGGGTGATTTCCCATTTGGCGAGGAGTTGCTGCAATCTGTGGTATCCAATCAGGAAGCTATCAAGAATGGTGAAACACCGCAAGGATTCTCGCCTCAGCTACAAGCACAAGTGGCTCAGGCATCACAGAGCAATCCGAAGGCTCAGGCGATGTTGCAGCAGATGATGAGTGGGCAGGGGGTGAGTCCTGACGGACAGACTCCACCATTGGCGGCATAATTAATAATGTATAATTAATAATTTATAATTATGATAGCAGACAAACCAAGTGATAAGAAATGGTATGGCAACGGGAAACCTGATGCCAACCAAGGTGGCACTGCCAACAAGGGTATTGCTACAGAGACCCAAGGAAGGGAAACAAATCCCGACCTTTACGAAAATGACGTGCTCGGCAAGGTGGCGAAAAAGAAGAAAAACGACATCTGGACGAGGGGCGGAGAGAAGAGAACTAAATTTAAGGACGAATAAAGAAAGGAGGTGTTTTTATCGTAACTGTATTTGTCTGATAAACAGATAGCTACAGAAATATCTGCGAGTTTATGGTGCTGCATGAAAGATATTCGTATCTTTGCGGCATCATAAACTTTTAATTTTTATATTATGGATTTTGTAGATTTCGTAGAAAAGTATCAGCAGGAGTTGACTCCTGAGCAGATGTTGGCAGTAGCTAAGGCAGTCGGCAAGTATCTCTCATGCAAGTTGAGCGATGTGGAGGTGCATCATCTTTGTGCGATGGTGTACGGTGTTTTGAGCGAAGAGCATTTTGACAAGCACTTTGCCGATGATGCAATTTGCAAGATGTGGTATGAGGATGCTGACGGAATCAAGCACATGGCTCCTTTCTTCTCGGACGAGGAGATAAGAGAAGTGTTCGACAAGCATCAGGATGATATATCTGATTACACCATCCATGACTTGGCTGTTACCATGAATCTGCTGAGGAGCGACCATCATGTACTACTGGAGCGATATAGCAAGGATGCAGACGAATTGAAGGAAATGGTGGTGCTGATGGCTATAGAGTATCTTCAAGACCCTGATTGCTTGCATCCAACAAGCAAAATATGGCATACTATTAACGGATAAAGTGACTATATGAGAATCATTTCTTATCTTTGCATATTATTAATATTAATAGTATATAAAGATAAGTTATGACTCCAAATGTACGTGAAGGATTGCAATATGGTGCAGCAATAGGAATGCTAGTGAGTGGTGTTGTTCTCACCTTCCTATCATTCTTTCTCAACAATTATGTGGTGTCTGATGGTGTACTTTGGTACGTCAGTCAGACATTGGTTTACTCTGGAGCAATATTCGGGGTAAACGTTTATTTTAAGACAAAACTAGGCAACTTTGAGAGTATCGTGAAGAATGAACTCGCAAATATGCAGAAACAACAAATGAAGGAGGTCAAGTAATATGAAGGTAACAAGAGAACAGATTTTGGCGATTATGCCGAACGCTAAGGATAAGGTAGATGCTTTTCTGCCTTACATCAATGGCTATGCAGATACGTATAAGATTACGACCCCAAAGCGCATGGCGCACTTCTTGGCTCAGATAGCGCATGAGAGCAGTGAATTGAGATACACCAAGGAGTTGGGCAACAGAAACTATTTCCACAAGTATGACGTGGGCAAGTTGAAGAATATGCTCGGCAACCTGAAAGATGGTGACGGCTACAAATATCGTGGCAGGGGCTTGATTCAGATTACTGGCAGGGCGAATTATCAGGCTTTGCAGAATAGCAAGGAGGTGACTGAGGATATTATGGAGCATCCTGAGTTGCTGGAGCAGCCTAGATATGCTACCAAGAGTGCCATGTGGTGGTGGTGGAAACACGGCTTGAACGAGAAGGCTGATAGTGATAGCTTTACCGTTATCACCAAGACGATTAATGGCGGAACTTACGGCTTGGAGTCAAGAAGAAATTACTTGAAGCGTGCCAAGGCTGCGCTAAAGATAAAATAAAAGAAAGGGCTATGCAGTATGCGGTTAAACTGGTATAGCGAACAGATATGGAGCAGACTGGCACTAGCCATCATCGTGGGATTGGTGGCGGTGTCTTTGTTTGCTGGATGCAGGAGTTCGTTCCACCCGATGAAACAGGAAGTTTCATACCATGAAACAGACAGTTCCACCAGTGGAACAAAACAGAAGGTCTTGGCGTGGGATTCCATCGTTAAGCGTGATAGTACCTACGTGAAGGATAGCGTGTCAACGAGGATGGTGGGAGATACCATTTTCGTTGACCGATGGCACTGGGAGTATATCTATGATTTTTTCCATCTGGAGAAGATGAAATTGGAGAACAATCAGCAGCAGGATTTTCGGTTTATCGCTAGGGTTGATACTATCAAGGTTCCATACCCAGTGGAGCGGAAGCTGACGAAGTGGGAGGAGTTTGAATTGAAGTATGCCGCATGGGCGATGGGCGCAACCTGCGTGCTGCTCGTTTTATTTGGGTTTGTAATATATAGGAGAATCAAGAATGCGAGATATACGAATATCAATCAACAAAGATGAGGTGTATGAGGAAGTGGCGAAGACCACGGCTTACATTGGTGGCAAAACATTGGATGCAAACGGCAAGAGTCTGTATGACCAAGTGTTTGTGACGGATGCGGATAGGGATATGCTGGATGGATATTGGAACGCTGCCATCAATGACGTTTCCGTAGCCTTGGATAGTATTCTTGCGTTTGAGAATAGCGATTCGGGCGAAGAGGAAACCTTTGGGCTGAGGGTAAGCAGTCTTTTCAAGGAGTCATTAACTAAGACCTTGAAATCTTCCATTTTCAGCTATGTCGTTAACAAGATAGTAGCAGGATGGTGTTCTGTGGTAGCACCTGATAAGGTGGAGTATTACGAACAGGTTTCAAAGACTCATCTGGCTAAGATTGGAGAAATCATCTATGCCAGAAAAAGACCAACAAGATAGGAGGTGATATATGAAGAATATGAAGACTTGCTGCAAGGGCTATAAGGTGATGGTAGAGTTGGTAAAGAAGGAACTGATATACGACATCAAGAATACTGCTTTCATCTTTGCTGATTCTTATTCCAACCCGAACGTGGATGCCAAGCAGCTAAAGAATGTGTTTGACGTGTCGGAAGAGGGCAACATGGATAAACTGGCTAGGATATTGGATTCAGCCGTGGAGGATTGCCGAGAAATGCTTTTCCGCTTTACGAAACTGGAAATGCTGGGTGGAGGCTTTGACTCGGACGAGTGGGCTGAGTGCATCGGTTCTCCTGCCAATGAGGAGGAAGCCTATTATTTGGCGATGAGAATGCCGCAAGGATTCTCGAAAACAAGTGTGCATACCATGACGGTATATATTCACGATTACATTGTGAACCAGTGTATGTATGAGTGGCTGATGGTTGTTTTTCCTGATGGTGCTGATAGGTTCTGGGCTTTGGCTGAGGATAAGAAACAGAAGATTCAGGTGGCTAGCAATCGCTCGGCAAACCGTCCAAGAATCGCATTGCATCCATTTTAATGTATTAGTCGTTTTAGATTAACAATAAAAGCAAGGGTAGTTATCCATCACGGACGGCTACCCTTTATTGTATTAAATGACAAAAACATTATCTGAGTTTATTCTGCAATCGGGCAATAAAGTCAGTAGATAAACTGCTGATAGACTCGCTTGCAACCATATTTCCCATGAGGATGATTCTGAAATACTTGTATGGCGAACCAACAAGGTTCCTCAGGAATATATCGGTAGAAGAACCGATAAAGTACCAATATACCATATCGTTGCTACCGAATAGAACCATACCGCATTTGCCGCTATCGAATGTCCAGAAACCAGCCCTTGTGATGCAGTTGAACATCGTCTTGTATATGTTCTGATACCCAAGAGACAAAGGGCGGCTACAGAGGAAATACGGAACACTATCCGTCGGGTTCTTCACATGAGCATTGACTATATAGCCATCCTTGTCTATGGCATACGCCTCAGGGTAGATGTTGATTCTATTACGGAATGGGCTGTGCATAGTTCCCCACATCTGACTCTTCAAGGAATACACATAAGCGTAAGTGTAGTTCGGGTTGAAGACAATGATTCGGCTATCGTAATAGTCGTAAATCATTTCTGATTCTGTGAGATAGTTACGGAACGTATCGTAGTCAACATCAGATTCAGGGATATTGCCCATTTCGAGAAGTGCGCTGGTAAACTTCTTGGCTCCTGTTTGTTCTGATTCTCTCTTCACTTCCCCTTTGTACATAGACAGGAATTTGAACGGATAGAAATCTATTGCATCCGTGATGCAGATGGAATTTCTTCCCTGCTGCATCATGATTCCCTTATCTGTAGGAAACAGAACTGCATCATCTATCTGTAGGATTCCTTTCGGGTTGGAGCAGATGTCTCGGCTCGCTGGCTGGCGAGTCTGATAGGTTCCTTCCTCTCCAAGCATCAACACCCATACACCTTCATCGGTGAAGGCATAGAGAGGAGCTTCACCAAACTGACCTTCACTGATAGGTCGGGTGTTGGCGGCTAGTGCTCGGATGATGGCAGAACCCACCTGAACGCTATTCTTGGCAGGGAAGACGAGAGGGTTCTCAGCTTCGCTTACTCTGATAAGTGAAGGAGAGTAGTTTCCTTTGGAAGAAGAACTGAGAAAATCAGCTACCTTCTCTTTCAGGTTGTTCCAATCATCTTGCGTCACTACTTCACTGGTTACTCCTGATTCAACAAAAATGATGTCTCCTGCTGATACTTTAACAAAGAAAGACAGACCGAACGAAGGTGGGCTATACAGATTGTATTTGTATCGGGCATAGCTTGTTTCCGAGAACTTGATTGTGACGTATATCATCTTTACATCACTTATCGGAACAGAGATAATCTTGGAACTTGTATCAAAGTAACCTGAAAGATAATAGGTTCCATTATTCGTGATTATCTCATAGATGGCTCCCTTGTTATTACCATCTGAATAGGTGGGCTGAATGACAAGAGAATTATCTATGTTCTTTCTGACACTAGCAATATGCAAGCGGTTGTTGTATGTGATAGCTGTATCGCCACCGAAATCAATTCTGTTGAGGTCGGCAAGAGATATGCTCTCTTCCGTGCGGTAAGGTCGTTTGAGGGTTTGTCTGTGCTCGAAACTGCCTACTGGGATGAATAAAGAGTGATAGAAAGACAGATTTCCGATGGCTTCATGCCAGTCTCTTTCAGACATATCATTTAGGTATATCCAATCTTTTGTGTTATTTGACAGAACCTCGTATGCTTTGTCCAACTGAAAGAAACTTTCACCATCTGAAAGGAATATATCTACTCCCTGAACCAAGTCTTCAATACCGCTAAGATTACCAATCATCCTCACCTCAACATCAAATTTATTGAAATTGACTCCTGATATGATGGTCTTGCCATTAGGAGCATCTGGTTTTACTGCATTTCTATATATATTTATTATTTTGGAACTATGGTTTCCGTCATTGTGTGGAAGAACGAAAGGATTTGAAATATTGATGTATGTACAATCATAGAGTCTCATGGCAGCTACGCCAATTACGTTTCTCTTGAAGTACTCTGTTCCTAACTCTTCCAACTTCTTGTTGGCTATAGCATCAAGGTCGTTAAACATCTTCCTTGTACCTGATGCAGTAGTCGTAGTTATTATACGCAAACCTTCTTCTGTTCCAGCTATATAAGAGAAGTATTTCCAAAAATCATCGGCAGCTTCCACCTTTAATGATACGTTGCCACTATTGTATGTGTTGGTGACTTCAATGCCATATTGAAGGTTGCTTCTGTCAAGAACACTATATGAATTTTTACTCCAAAAAGCATACTTTACGGATTTGTCTCCAATAAAGCAGATAACATTTCCGATGGCGGTAACAGAGTTGGCTTGGAATCCTTGAAGAGCGGCTAAAGAACCTCTTCTTTCGTCCTCCTGATAACTCTCGAACCAAGTCCATTCTCTTGTTTCTGAATTATAGCAGATATAATGAAGATGGATGCTATCATCATGTGTTACCTTATGCACGAATTCAATCTTTTCGTTGGCTCCGATGGTAACGTTATCGTTAACATATACTGGCTGGTGAATAGGGTGGAGTGCCCCATCCTCATTGATGAGGTTGAGACAGGTTGCCAACTCTCCATCTTGGCAATCATAGTCGGATGGAGAGTTGGTAAGACCTAGAAATTTAACATCTTGCTTTTCGCTCATATCTTACTTAAATGAATTGGGGTTCATAATTTCGTAATATGGTTCACCTTTGTGCGATATTCTTGGGATGCAGGTAAGACGTACCATCTTGTTGAGCGGAAGATTGTACTCGTCAAGGATGGCGGTGATGGAAGGTAAATCACTCCTGAAACCAATTTTCTTATGCTCATGATTGAATTGAAGCTGAGTGAAGTCGGTGTTTGTTTTGCTAAGTTCTTCCCAGTCCTCACGCATACAGAATCCGTAAGTACCGTTTTCAGACAATCTGAATACGAAGATAGAGAAGTCAGTACGCTCCTTCTGCATGATATGGTCGTAGATGCCCTTAGAGAGCGTGACCGAGTTGGCTCTTCCATCCAGCACCACAAAGTTGTTGCGGTGAATGAAGGCTTGAACCTTATCCTTTAGATATTTGAATTTGAATTTCATTCTGCAAATATAATATGAATTTATGTATTGTCGGTTTTATCCGTTAACATTTCACGTCTTTTCTTTTTTGCTGCTATCATTTTACGGGCGTTCTCCTTGGATTTCTCTCTGCGAAGACAGCCGCATGATTGAGTGAATCCTGATAGCAGGGCTGAACTGAGAACTTTCGTTCCTCTGCCACAATCGCACTTGCATATCCAATACACTCCGTTTCTTGCTCCACGCTTGGGAGGTTCACGGCGGCAGACGAGTAGTCTGCCAAACCTTTGTCCTGTGATGTCATTAATCTTAGCCATGTTACTTCTCTGCCAGTTTCTTTGCCTCTTCTACTGATACTGGCTTTCCGCTGAGAGGTATGCGGAAGTCGAACTTTGAACGAAAACCGTAGTAGCCTACGAAATCGAAGCTCTGTTTCATGCGCTCGTCTGTGGTGATATACTTCTTGTAAGCCTTCACCTCCTTCTCTGAGCGGTAGATGGTGGAGTTAACGAAGTAGGAACTGGTTCCCTTGTTAGCGATTACTGCAATAAAGAACTGCTTACCAAGGAACTTTTCCTTGATGCGCTGAATAATTGAGATTTTCTTTGTATTCATATATTAAATTTGATTAATTATTAAGAAGAATGCAGATAGGCTGCACTCTTAAAACTATTCGATTCCACAAGATACGATACCATCTTCTTTGTTGATTCCTCGGAAGAACTGGCATCGCTGGCAAGCAAGGCTACCCACGTATAAGATTTCGTTGGTGTACTTGCCATATATGCCGAAGGGGCAGGGAGTGGTGTACTCGAAATGCCCACCAATAAATTCATTGACGTTGTATTTTGGATATTTCATTGTTTAATTTAATCTTTATACACTATAATAGCATTAACTTATTAAATATCTTGGTAAAGCGGTGCATATAATCAAAGTTTGGATTCTCATCATGCTTGCGCACCATTCTGTCGTATAGCCAACGTAGATGCTCTGCATCCTCGTGAAACTCTTTAATATCTTGTTCGTCTAAGATTATTTGTTTCTTCATACGCTACTTCTCTTTATTGAATTTATTGCCAATAACAACCATATTTTCAGAAGGGAAATGACATAAGAAACCGCATCCAAAACAGAAAGCGGCTGCTTTACTATCCCAATTAATATTACCTCTTCTCTCGGTATTGTTATCTTTGTATATAACTATATCCCACTCATAGATAGGTGTTCCGTTCTTGTCTTTCAGCCCTGTGAACTGGCAGACCGTAGAAGGGTCAACCTCGTAAGTGACATTTCTGTTCAGCATACTTTCTTTCTGACGGTTCTCGATGATGTATGTATTGCCATTTTCTTCATAAAAATAGCCTTCACACCATTCTCCGTTATCAAGGCGTTTTGCCTTGAATTTGATGTTTTCTGCCTTCATAAGCTATTCATATAAAATTGTTATTATTTTACTTTTATCTACCTTCAATATAGCTTCTTCTGCTTTATCAATCGAAGAAAACAAATACTCTGGGCAAAGGTTATATGCACCATAATCCCAATAATGGATAAGTCCAAATAACAATGAATGTCTCTTATCTACACGATAAGCAAGTATTGGATTATCCTGAGAATCGTAATGTATGCCTTTAATAGCCTTGCTTTTACGATACATATCTACTATTCTATATGTTGCCATAACTATTCCCCCGTTTTTACTCCAAAAGGAGTGCCGTCGGCAAAGGTACTGTATTTAAACGTTGCATTAAAATCATCGCCTTCATTTACATGCCAAATTGGTTCGTACCCAGAGTCTGTTTTAACCCACCCGAAAGGCTGGTGCTTCAACATTTCCTGCCAGCACTCTTCTGCATTAGCAAAATGGCGGTACTTTTGCTTTTTCTTTATGCGATATTCTTTCGGACTATCCACAAATCTCATACTATCTGTACTTATCCATCCTGACTTGACTTTTGTTTCTATCTCTTCTCCTTCGCTGAATGCCTTAATAATAGGCAATAGCTCTGCTGCTTCTTTTCTGTTCATAATCAATCCTCCAACTCTTTAAGTGCATCCTCAACATTACCCATAGCTTTCCAAAGAAGGTTATGCTGAGTAGCACCACCTTTGTTATACACATTAAGCTGATTGTATGCTTGACTTAATAATTCCTTAATTTTATTCATTTCTTATCCTCCAACTTTTTGATTAATAATTTACTATTCTTTCTATATGGTTTGTAACCATTTTTCAGATACCATTCTAATACAAAACTCTCGGATTCATCTTTATTAAATTCCAACCCGATTGTTTTTACTCCATTTAACTTTGCCTGTTGTTCAGCAAGTTGTAATAGTCGTTTTGCAACACCATATCTTCTATGAGTATCATCAACAAAAAGTGCATATATTAGAGCATCTGCTTTGCCGAAAATATCACTAACATATAATGGAATGGATATTTGAACAGAACCATGATTCTCTTCATCAGTTATTAAAATTCTGATTTCATCTCTCCAAGTTTGCTTTTGTATCATAATACAATATTCAAATCTTTAGTTCTGTCTTTATAGTATGCAGGAACTCTATTAACTTCCCACCAAGAACTTCCTTCGTCTCCCCAAGACACTATCCATACTGGTTCTTTAGTATCTTTATCTTGACAATATACAGTACCTTGAACCTCTTCCTGCATAAAGATAGAATCTACTTCAAAGTCTAAGTCTTCTAGAGTAGTATAAATTTTGCAAGACTCGCTTTTTTCTCCACCATAAAGTCTGACAAAAGATTCTTCATCGTTTATTAAGTCTATTTTGAGTATTTCTAGATTATTCTTTTTAACAATCTCCAAAATAGACTCTTTAATATTAATCTCACTCATATATTATAACTTCAATAAATCTTCAACATCAATATAATCAATACCAAAATTCTCGGCACATTTCTTGTCTGAGTCAGAGAAGTCCCCTTGCTTGCCACTTGCGTCACCTATCATTATTGCATTTTCCTTAGATAATTCTTTAGACCAAAAATGCTCTAACATACCAGTGTTTGGCTTACGCATTGGATTGTCTTTATCCACAGAATCACAATATATACTATCGACCTTAACTTTAAGAGCAGTTAAGTAGAATCGTACAAATACTGTTACACCTTCAAGTTTTGCCTCAAAATCTTCCTTAGAAATATATTTTGGTATTCCACCTTGATTTGTAACGATGTAAACATGCTCCAACTTCGGAAACATTTTCTCTATTTTGTCAAGAACTTCGTTTCTAAAGGTGTAATCATTAATATTTATAGGAAACGTATTCCCTGATATTGTTTTGATTAAAGTGCCATCCAAATCTATAAATAGTACATTTTTTTTGTTATAATCCATATTCTCTACTTTTTACCCTCTCCCTGTTGCCAAGAATAAGTTATATTTCATATTTCTCTTTAACAATTTCAAAATCTACAATGTCAGCATACATAGCTTCCATAATAAGTATACCAAAGTATTTACCAAAATGTCTAGATATATCTTCTGTAGCACAACCTAAGAATCCATTATTAATACTAATAAAAGAATATCGACGATCAGGGTTATAATTACACAAACCTTTATAATCAATATCAGAATAAACACCTACATAAAAAATTTCATAGATAGTTCTTTCACTTATAAATTCACCAAGTTTTTCGTATTTATCTACCTCTTTTGCACCACGATAACAAGTTGAATCTTTTATAACAAGTGCAAAGAATGGATAGTAACTATATTTTTGACCATCTACATTCCTGCTAATATGCATATCATATCCAGCATTAAGTGCTTTTCTAATAATATTCAACTTGAACATAGCAGCAGAAGCTCTACTAACCTTAGCTATGCTATTTACTTTAGATGCAATATCATCATAGTTATAACTAAGTGCATCACAAGCTTTCTTGAAGGTTGTAATATCCCTAAAATTGTATATCAATTCTTCTTTAGTAAAGGCTTGAAGTGCCAAATCTTTAAGGAATTCATCATCACTATTATACCACTCTATAGCTTTTTCAAGAGTGATTGTTACATTTCTTTTTACCATATATCTTTCTTTTTATCCTCCGAAGGTGATTAAACAATCAATTTATTAAATCTTCAACTACATTTGACAACTTCCTTGCTTTGTCTTGTAAGAACTTAGGAAGATTATCGAAATCAGAAGGCTTTAATCTTACGATACACAATATAATTTTTGCTGTCAGTATTGATAGAATAAACAATAATATAACTATTGCGTATATAGGAAACTTTATAATTGCTATTATCCTTTTCATACCTACACCTCCATTTCTGAGTTAAGTCCTATACCAAAGAGAAGGTGCTGTAACTGATGAACGAAGCTAATGTCAGTGATTTCATTCATGCCTAGACCAGCACACGCAGAGAACGCACCATCTGTACCTACACCTTCACTTAGATACAAAATAGTACCTTCTATTGCCATATAATGCCTCCAATCATGATACATTTCTTTCTTCCACCCATTCTTTTCTAGAATCTCTGGAGTAAGCTCCACAGCCTTTATCTCATCAACACCAATAAAACAGTACACCAATCCTTCTTTAGGGCAAGACAAGTCAAAGTGACTTCCGTCTCTTGGCTCTTTGATAACCATTACTTTGTTGTCATATATAACAACATCACCAACTATAAATTCCTTTTTCATACGCTTTACTTTTTACGATGATTATACTTCTTTATAGCATCCTTCTTAGAGGCAGCCATAATCTTCATACCTTTGATAGTAAACTCATGATGCGTCTTTGGCTGACACTTCTGTATGTCAGAAGGAGCACTGCCATAGTCATCTTTCAGTCTATAATGTTCCATACCAAAAGGATTGCCATAACAGCTAACAGCAGATAGATATGCCATCTGCATTCTAGCCAAATTCATTAGTTTTCTACTCATACGCTTTACTCCTTAACTTCTTTAAAGATTACATTCTTTCCGTCTGAACGAATATCTTTTCCACACTTAAAACCTAACCTTTCTGCATAACAATAGATACCAACATCAAAGAAACAACCTGTACAACCATTATGTTCTACAGCTTTAAGAGTAATGGCTACTCTTTCTCCAACTTTAAGCTCTTTCATTTTCTACCTCGCTTTCTATTTAAAAGTTTCTGACCATATTCCTTTGGAGATGTAGTATCGAGTACAAAAGCATCAGAAAACTTTGGTATCATTTGATAAAGGTAACAATCATCAATGCCATGATATATCATTATTCACCTCCTTCCTTTTTAAATAAATCATCAATATAAAGCCACTTTTCTATAGGTGCTCTTTCAACGAAACCTTTCCAAGATTTGAAGTCTTTTACTTGGGCTAATGAATAATAATTGCCTACTTTATAGTGTAGCAATATCCATTCATCATATCCTTCTGGCTCTTCTGTGTTTGGATGCCACAAGTCTTTTAATAACTCTTCTTGCATCCACTTAGCACCAGTTATAAAAGCGCATTGTCTTGACGTTGTGTCTGCATAGCGTTCTGCACTGGTTGGATTTCTTGTGAGTCTTTTTGATAACTCATTTTCTACTTTCTCGTTGTACTCTTTGAAAGCTTCTTCTATTTTCTTATCATCTGTCATAATCACTTTACTCTTTTGAATTGAACATTCTTTCCGTCTTTTCTAGTACTTGCGTTACAATTAAAATCACCGCAAACATTTTCATAAATGTTACTACATATCTCATTGAAAAAACAGCCATTACATTCATTTTTCTCGGTCTCAACCACCTTCAAGACGATTTCTGACCCTATAGGTAAATCTTCCATACGCTTTAATTTCTCATGATGTGACACTTGACTACCTTGTTAACCATAAAAGGTTGCTCTTTATTGAAATTCTCTATGAACTGACGTTCCATCTGCTCAGGGAAGATGGGCTTGGTGGGTTTTGGGATGGTAATGGTAGCTTGGATTCTGCTGCCATCACTCAACGTCATTAAGCATCTTCTTGAAATTTCTTCTATTCCAAACATATTGCTGTCCTCCTAAAATAAGCATCCGTTAAGATACGGACGTGATTCGTTATACTTCATTTTTAACTCGATGTGCTCAACTAGGTCTATGCCTTCTACTTGGGCTAGGGCGAAGACCTGAACCAGAATATCCTGCAAGCGCAAGGTGTTCATCCATGCTGGTGAGCAGGAGAACGGGAAGTAGGTCATTCGTGTGATGATGAGGTACATGGCATCAGGAAGAGACCAGTTTCCATGCTCAAACTCGACCTTGTGGAAATTTATCGTCTTCTTGATTTCAATGTCGTCCATCAGACAGATTGGTTTCTGAGAGTCATACCATCCTAAAAGCGACATGATACGGAGGGCGATGTCTGCAAACTCGGACTCTACTGTTCCTTCCAAGGATTCCTCGTAGGATTTCTCCTCAGGTACACCCAGCCACATAATGTTGTATATACCTAGCAACTTTTTGTAGTCTTCAATACTACCATGGCGGTCGTGACGGCTGGCTTGAATGGTCTCGCCCATTTCTGTGATGATGAGCATTAACGCTTGGTTGATGTCTAAATCAGGCTTATAAAAGCCTTTGGCTTTGGCATTTTCGTATGCCTTGGTCATAAACTGCTTTAGCAGTTGTTGTGTTAATGGGGTTGTTTTCATATTGTTCTTGATTTATTATTTTCTGATTGTGTTTCAATCCACATAGCTAAGCTATGACTTGATTGTGAATGCCATATCGTTGAGGGTTCTGCACCAGTTTATCTTGCCTTCTGCGCATAACTCGTTGATGGCTTGATAAGGCTGATGGCATCCTCTGTTGATAATTTCGGCTGTGAGGACGTGGGGCGGCACGATGTTGGCAGCTTCACGCTCTGCCTGAATCTCAGCGATGATGGCTAGGATTTGTTCTTTCTCTTCTTGAAGTGAAATAATTGGTTTCATCTATGATTGAAACTTGTGTAACTTTATCTTGAAACATTAATTTAGATAATTCTCCTGATACATCGTAGTACCAAAAATCACCTAAAAGATACATTCCTGTAAGATATAACTCATTATACTTAATAAGTAAATCTTTTCCCTGTAAGAGTCTTCTATTATGAATTTTTCTTTTTGTTTCGATTTTAATCCATTCCATAAGCTAAAAGAGTGATAGCTGACCAGTCTTGTCGTGGTAGTGATTCCCTGAAGGGAAAATCAGTTCCTCGAACATGGCGGTCAGGCAGTTGGTTACTATTGAGTTTCCTGCTAGGGCATATAATTTGCTCTTGCTGATTATGAGTTGACCAGTCTTCTCCTTACTCAGGAGTTTGTCTATGTCAGCTTCATGTACTCCCATCAGGCGGAAACAATCTCTTGGAGTGTACTTCCTGATTTGGATGGAGTATTTCTTTCCGTTTGGAGCGGTATGAATGATTTCTTTGTTCATAAGCGATTGATTGTTAACACTAAGTTGTCTGTGAAGAAACTGGTGATGGTGTTGCTGAGACCATCGGTACGTGGTGTTCTGTGTTTCATATTGGAGTGGAAGTTGCACTGGTGGTTATCGTATGCTTTGCGTAGCTTTCTTCCCTCGGCTGTGCGTTCCTTGTAGAGGATGGCTTTTCTCATATCTCCTTTACGATTAAGAATAGTGGAATGCAATTACCTCCGTGTCCCATTGCAGAATTGAGAGTAGGGGAGATTCCTTTGGTGGAATAGACTCTGGTTTGCTGCTCGATTCTGCCTTTGATTTGGAGGTTTGCCAGCTTTATAATTTTGTCGCACATTATAATTTCTTGATTATTAGTACTCCATCTTTTGGGAAGTGAGCGGTATCTATGAGATTCATTATGCTGGTCATAGAGAAACTGGCGGTGACTGCTATAGAGCATCCATCAGCCGTTTTCGGTATCGCTATCTTCTGGGTAGAGTTTTTTGTCTGCTTTTGCGAGATACTTTTCTAGGAGCGGTTGAGACATGAAATATTCGGGAGATACATCATCTTCCAATATATCCTCAACCGTAGTTTCCAGTTTGATTGGCGAAGGGAAGTGATACTCTGGGTTCGGTTCGTCTTCCGTTCTTAGGATGGAGATAACGAAAATGCGCTCACGATTCTGAGGAATTCCGTAATCTTTGGCATTTAGAACCTTATAGAAGGAGGTGTAACCGAAGGAGTCTAGGTCTCTGATGTACTGAAAGAAGTACTTTCTCATGGTTTGAGAAAGAAGACCTTTCACGTTCTCTAGCATCACATACTTCGGCTTCTTGACGGCTAGCATTCTCTTCTCCTGAAAGATAAGGGATGAACGTGTTCCGCTACCTTCTTCTGCTCCTTGGCGGAGTCCTGCATTGGAAAAGTCTTGGCAGGGAGAAGACCAACTGATGAAGTCGAAGTCGGGAACCTCATTCCAGTCTATCCTCGTCACGTCTCCAAAGTTTGGAATATCTCTTCCGTGTAGGAGTCCGTAGGCTTGGATGGCGGAAGGTTCAATCTCGGAGTAGCCTACTACCTTGAAATCAAACTCAGGATGCTTATCTTTGAGGTATTTGAAGGCTAGGCTCTGACTGCCATATCCTGCAAAGGCCTCAAAGACTCGGAGTGGATTCTGCTTGTTGTACTTACTGATTTGTATCATAGCGGTAAACGGTTTCGTAGATGTTACGGAATCCACTGAATGCCCAAGCGTTCCAATGTTCCGTTCTCCTGATATATTTCCAACTGCTTTCTACAGAAGCTCTGAGGGTTCTTTTGAAGAACTTCAATCATTCCATAGATTCGCTGACGTAGTGCATGTTTTTTGTCTTCCTCTGTTATCTGCTGCTCAACCTTTGTCTTGGCGATGAGTTGGCTAATCTCGGAAGGATTCTCGTTAACGGCTGCTGGCGGTGGTGTAGCACCGATGATTTCGTCTTCCCATGCTTTCTGGTTGAGGAAGGTTTGGAAGTTCTTGCGGAACTGCTTATCTGCCGTTGCGATTACGTAAGTAGGGATATATGCAAGGGCTGCCATGCGGTCTTTCTTGCTCATGGAGTTCCACTTCTTTTCTAGCTTGGCTTTGCAGCCTACCTTCTTGTCGTACAAGTTCCATGCTCGCTCAAAGGTATATTCGTCTTTGACTTGCTTGGGAGGAGCAATAACCTTGTAGCCTTTGGATTCCAAGATAGAGATTATTTTTTCTGTTATCTCTTCCTCTTGTTGTTCTTGAAACTTTTTAAGAAACTTATCTATTAAACTCTCACCTTGAACAAGTGGTGGCATTAATTGCATTTGAAACTGTTTCATAGTTCACCATTTAAATAATTGTCGATTGCTTTCATAAATTCATCTATAGAGCGGACGATGATGTACTTGCCACCATGTCGTTCTACTTCATGTTGGAAAACCTTCTGTTCGGGTTCCTGTCTGCCTTTGGGAGTCTTGTTTTCTATGCAGAGGAAACCGTACTGAGAGGTGCGCTTCAGGAGCAGCATATCAGATACTCCTGCCTTCATGCCTTCTTCTTTCAGCCATGCGGCTTGTAGGGAGGTTCGCTTGCCACCATTTGGAACGGCAAAGAAGACTCCTTCGAGGTCAGGATATACCACACGGATATACCTGACCTCTGCGGCTTGCAAGTTGTGCTCATCGTAGGATGAACGCTTGCGTATCTTCTTACCTTCCTGCTGTAGCTTTGCTTTGATTTCAGCGTAGCTTGCCATTACCAGTCGGTTGAGAAAAGGTCGTTGAGAGATTCTTCACCCATCAGTCGGATGGCTTCATTAGCAAGGTCTGCACTCTTGAAGTAAACAGAGCAACTTTTAAAGAAGACGCTATAACAAGCTACATATTCATGACCATCGTAAGCCATATTAATATCCCAATTCTCTGAATGACCATCAAATGTTGGTTTCCAGTCACCATTGAGATACTTGGCGATGTTCTGCAACTTGTTGAAGGCTGCCATGCGCTTAGCCTGTGCCACAGATGTGCAGTTGTCAAAATCATTATAGTTCTCATCGTGTGCTTTTGATGAAGCAATATCTTTACCAACAACAAAGAATGTTTCTTTCTTCAAGAATAGTTTCTTGGAAATATCATCGTAGGTGATAGGGCTGCCATCCCCTGCATCAGGAGCCTTCTCCATCAATCCCATCCACGTCTTCTTGCGAATCATCGGCTTGCCTTCCTCGCTAATGAAAACCTCGTAACCATCAGGGATAGGAATCTCTTTGGCGGTTCCGTCATTCTTGACGATAACAGAAGACTCTACATGGTTGCCAACCTTTCGGGTTCCTTCGTATGGAACATCTGTTAGCTGCTCATTCTCTCCTGCCTTATGCATCAAGGCATTGGCAATCATACCAGCACCCTTGCTAAGGATTGCTCCAAGAATCATCTGAGCGAATGGAGATACTTCTGAATTGTTGTTGCGCTTGTCGTTTCTACGTGTCATAATTAATTATAATTTTGTAATATGTTATTAAACTCGTCTTCTGATACACCATTAGCCATGAGGATGGTTAGGATGGTGTCAAGACATCTACTATATACTTCGTTAAAGGCTGGCTCGTCCATCTTGGCGAAGGAGATAGACTTGGCTCTCTCTAAGAACTTAAGTCCGTTGATGTCGTAGAGCGGTTCGCTGAATCCTGACGTTATCAGAAGCTGCTCACGGAATGTGTCTATTGAGCGGAGGTTGATTCGCTGCTGCTCGGTGAGACTATCCCATGCTGCTCTGATAATGGCGAAGAACTTACGATGGAACTTTACGTTGCGTGGTCGGACGATATTCGCCTTGACGATGGAACCAACCTTTATCTTTTTCATTTCCTCGTAATCATCATCCGTGTATGGACGGAAACCATAGTATGTTCTGAAAAGATGGATTTCCATGCCTTATCTATTGTTGGTTTGGTGCAGGGAATGGAAGCCCCTGCTGCGTTTCCTGAGTCTGCTGCCCTGCTGCATACTGATTCTGATTCTGAGAAATAGGCTGACCATAAGCATCAACCTGAGGAGGAAAACGCTGCATCTGCTGGGCTAGCGGTGCTGGCTGCGGTGGGTTGCTGTAGCCCTGCTGCGGTGGCTGAGGAGTCAGACCTATCTGACTCTGCGCTATCTGACCCTGCATCTGGGCGGATGGTCGCTCCACCTTCCAGCAATCCAACTGATTGAACCATCGTCCGTCTCTAGACTGATGCGCCTTCAATCCGATGTTGGCGGTGATAATCTCGCCTACCTGAATACCGAACATCTGAATCTTGTCTGAACCGTAAACTTGGATAACGGCTCTTGAAGGGTACTGCTGGTTCAACTCTTCGATTGTGTACTCACAACAACTCCATTGTGTTCCGTTTTGACTAGTGCCCATCTGTATTTGTCCTTGGGCAATAATTCTTCCTGTAAATGATATATTCATAATTATTTTAAATTAAAGTTTTACTAAAGATATATCCACCTGCTGTCTTTTGTTCACCTAAAATGTTGTGTAATATTTTCTTGTAACCAACATTCATTTCTTTTGATGCTTCAATAATACTACCAAATGAGGTAATTAATTTCTTATCTAAGCCGTATAAGTAAACTTTAGTGGCATTTGGATTCTCAGAACCTCTTTTTACTCTTGCTCTATTTGCTAGAGTAACACGATGCAAAGTTATAGGATTATTGTTGTTCTCTTTTTGACTTACCCATCTGAGATTGTTGATATTATTGTTTGTTCTGCAACAATCAATATGGTCTATAAAATTTTTGTCTTTTACTTTTGGCAAAAAGGCACAAGCAACTAATCTATGTAAAGTCTTTGTAACAGCTTTACCATCTTTGCATAAACTTATAGTTATATATCCATTTTTGCTTATAGACCCTTTGAGTATTCTGTATTTACTACTAATTGCAGAGTGCGAACCTGACCATTTTGACCTGATTCTTCCTAGGCTACTAACTTGGTATATACCATCATAACCATCTATATCTTTCCAAATCTCTTCCATATTAATTAAGTTTGATTCTGATTGATGCCTTGGTGGGCGTTTCTTTCAAGTAGTACTCGTAGTGCTCTGGTTCCGTGTCCTTAAATAACTTTGAATCGAACTTCTTTGTGGTGGAAGCTGCGATGTAGGAGTAGGATCCGAACGAGGTCTTGATGGATTTCTTCTTGTTGGTCTCCATCAACTTCATTATTTTCTCCTTCAAATCATCCTGCTTCATCTTCAAAGCGTCCATTCGGGCGGTGACCAGTCTGTACTCCTGCTCCAGTGCTGAGAACTGCTCAGGAACCTCTACCATGTACTGGTAGGTGGCATCTTCGGTGAGATAAGCGTTGATTAACTCCTCTATCTGCTCATCTGATACCCTTGGGAGCGGCTGGAATCTGCTCTGTCCGTTCTTGAACCACATACAAACTATCTCCTTCACCTTTAGGTCGGGGTTCTGCTCCTCGAACCATTTGGCGTAGATGGATAGCTGGAGAGATACGTTGTCGTAGTGGAGGGTGGCGGTGGTCTTGATGTCCGCAAGGTAAATGTTACCTTCATTGTCTGCAAGAACCTTATCAATAGCTGATGCGAAATTTTCGTTATCTGAAACGAGGTATTCGCTATCTACATGGTGAAGACCATAAGATATAAGCATTTCATTATAGTCCTTAACCTCAGGTAATACAGAAGGCATTATATTAATATCACTATTGCAAACTGTATCAAACAACTCTAAATTTTGATGCACAACACTTCCTCTTTCTGCTGCTTTGGCTAAAACTGCATCTGGAATACCTTTGTAAGTATCAGGAAAAGCTTTCTTTATAAGAGTTCCTGTAATACCACTTAACTCTTTTTCGTCTAAGAAATATCTGTGCTGTTCTTCATCGAAACGAACTTTTGATTTTACTAATTTCATATCTTAATATTTGTGAGGAATCCATAAGAAACCATGATATTCTAATTTTCCAGACTTGATACGATTGGAGAATGTTGCTTTGTCTAGACCAAGAAATCTTGCAGCTTCTGTCATGGAATCCCATTCTTTAATAATGTTTCCTTGTAAGTCTTTCTGAGTAATTTTCTTTTTGTGAGTACCAGCATAATTACTAGGAATATGGTTTAAACCAGTTTTCCAAGCATGCTCCATGTTTTGTTTTCTGCTAGCCCATTCAAGATTTGAAACTTCATTGTTGAACTTGTTTCCGTCAATGTGATTGACGGTTTCATAATTATTTGGATTTTCCAAGAATGCTTCTGCAACAAGTCTATGAACATGAAATCTTTTGCTCTTGTTTTGGAAACTAAGAATTACTGAAAGATAGCCATTGTTATTCTTGTAACCTTGACCATCTTGTGAAGGATGCTTTATCTTTTCCTTTATAATTCTTTGCGTGTCTGTTCCTTTGATGTTTAAGTAACATGTGCGCTCTACTGTTTTAACTCTACCCAAATTGCTTACATCATATATGCCTTCATATCCTACAACTGGTTTCCAAATTTCCTTAGTTTCAGTTGTCATAAACCAAGCTCCTTTCTCTTTGCTGATACAGCTTGCATAAACTGAGCGTTTGAGCATAGTGGCTGATATGTCTGAACAACCCATATCAGATTGTCCTTGTTGACACATCTGCTCAGGAATCCCATTCCTTCATTCAAGTCGTTTGGGTGATACTGGGATGCGGCTGGCTGCTTGGCGGCTGGCTGAGCGGCTTGCGCTGGATTGTTGGCTTGCTGCTGCGCTGCCTGATGCTGTCCATCGTTTGTGATGTCAGAATCAGCATTATCATCAATGGCAAAGAGACCATTGAGGGCATACTTTCGGGCGTATGAGGAGGAAGCTCCAGTAATCTGGCTGCCATCCATACCCTTCTTGGTTTCCTCTTCTCTAGCCCAACCAGTGGTTGTTTCGCACTCGCCCTTCTCATTTTTGAGGATGGCGGTTGCCTTTACATAAATGCGGTTTCCTACCATAACAATATCGTCTGTGATGGTAAGCGTGCATTTCTGCTTGTTAAGCAAAGGCTTTACGGCTTCCAATATGTCCTCAGCCTTGCGGTACTTGTAGCCACCGAATCTGTTGACCTGAGCCTTCGGGGCTTTCAGTTCTGACTGAATTGCGATAAGTTCTTTCATGTCTTATAGTGTTTATGATTATTGATACTTCCATTCATAGCGGCTACATCTGTAGCCACCTTCTGGGTTGCAATTAGGATTGTCACATATCGTCTGAAACAGACAATCATGACAACTGCTTGTTTTATATCTCATATTGTGTTATTTTGAATGTTCAACGAAAAATCCCCACGATTCTCACGAACAGTGGGGGAGTGCTTAATTTTTATAATAACCTGAGCGGACGGTCGCTACCATCCAATGTATAGTTTAAAAATCAATTTTTATGAAATACACTAATCTATCCCAAAAAGGAGGGGCTGCTAAATGCAATGAGAAAAGCAGCCACCTTCGTGGAGCGACATCTATACAATCTTGGCGGATGCTGAGTCGCTCCTTAGTTCCCTTCTGCATTATTGGAGGCTTAGGACTCCCAGCACTCGTAATCGCATACATTTGTAGATATGAAACTGCATTTTAACTATTAACCTATACTAAGAACAAAATTAGAGTTAAACGTGCTGGCTGCATTAGAACCGATTTGTAGTTGTGCGCTCCGACCTCTTGATGCTACCTTATTATATAAGGGTCACGGCATCAGGTCTGCATCTTCACAAGTGAACTCCAAGCGTTCCAAATTCCACCCAGTGGGTGTATGTATTAGCTTGCCACTTCCACGTCTAAGCATCATCTGTGGTTAATGATGCTCCTTTTGGGTACGTGTACCTCTCTAGGAAGGTTTATCCTATCCGATACAAAGCCTTGGAATCGGGCTATATGGGGCGCAAGGTGGGACTCGAACCCACGACACGTGAAGGCGACGAACCTTCTTGCTCTGACCATCTGATCTACTTGCGCTGGCTAATCAACAATATACTAACTTAAAAACATGAGTAAAAATGACTACTATTTATCACTTGTGGAGACTGGGAGTAGTAAACTCCAAAAAACCTCTGCTGCACCGAACAGGACTTTCGCCCTCTAAAAACATGGAACACAACATAATTTAATTAATTGATTATTAATAATTTAAATTCAACATTTCATATTGAGGTTCAATCTCCATATATCCGATGGCTCTACTCGTTTACTTCCTTGAAGTATGAGCGGATTTCCAATGCGGCAATAACGAATGTGGTAACTGCTGCCACAAGCATTACATCTGCTAACATAAGCGTATCTGTTTAATGGGTTACACAATAGGCTGCTGCCTCTGATTCTATCTCTGCCATGCTCTTGCTGCGGTTCTGCATCATCCAGTCTTCCAACTCGCTCTTCTTGAAGTAGAGTAGGTTGATATTTGGCTTGTAGCAGGGGAGTATGTGCTTTCTGACATTTTCTCTCACTCCTCGAACCGTCATGCCAAGGATGAATGCAGCTTCCTTGATGTTGAGCATTGACTTTGCAGCTATCATCGAATACTGCTCGATGCGGTCTAGCTGCTCCTTTATCTCTGAGTCTATCATATCAGTCGAATTTGAGGGTTTGTTGACTGGTACTAGCTGCCTTGGCTGGCTCTGTTCCACCAGTGCCCTTATCTCTGGGAGTGTTCTCCTGCTCTATCAAGGGGAGAATGCCCTTCGCTTTGAGTGATTCATAAAGGAAGATTCTTCCCTTGGTTGTCCACTCTGTGTTATACTTCACATCGTGCTGCCCATCCTTGCGGATGATGTCAACTGCTCGGCTATGAACATATCCACCTTTGAGGAACGGAGTAAACAATATCCACTGACCTCGAACCTTGTGCTGAATCTTCATCGCTTCCAGTTCTTTATTCATGGCGATTGCACTCATACCGTAGTCCTGAGCAATCTGAGTGATGGTCATGGTGGCATTACTCTGCAAGATTCTGTCGTAGTAGCTGAGCTTCGGCAGCATTTCGGTAATCTTGTTGCCCAGTTCCATGTTCTCCTTGCTGATAGTGAGGATGGTTTCTTGCTGCTGCTTGTTCTCCAAGGCTAGCTGCTGTTTCTCCTCCTCAGACTTGACAAGAGATTTGAGGGCTTCGAGATAGTTCTGAGGAACGGATGGCTTGGATTGCTCAATCTGTCTCTTCATAGCGTTGAAGGCTTCGATGTATTTCAGTTTGAACTCCATCGCCTTCTTGCCATTGAATCCCATCGCCAGCAGAGTGAAACCATCTTGGTTCATGATAAACATTGGATAACTCTGTTTGTTCTGCTCATTGATGTAGGTCGTTTCCTCAAACATCTGGGTCTCGTCATTTTTAACGATACCCCCTTGAAGTATCTTCCTTATCGCTTTGAGAACATTATCATGCGGCTTATCAAAGACCTCAGCAACCAGTTTGCTATTTGTTAGAGGTTGGTTGCTATCACCTCTGTAAACGATTTCTGTCATATTGCCTCCTTCTTTATTATTAGTAGAACAATACCTTATAGGTCTCAACTCCTCCGAACTCATTCAAGGCATCCTGCCTGATGCTTTCAGATTGCTTGCTCTGACTCCTAAAACTTAGAGCGTTGTAGATTGTTTCCCTTCGGCAACCATACCGCTCAGCAAGTTTTTTACCCATTTTGGGTGGAATCTTGATTATTTTTATCTTTTTTACTTGCATAACTTAATTTTTTGTTGTACTTTTGCTTTTAAATATATAGCAACTTGTTATTAACGAGTGCAAAGGTAGTCATTTCTTGCTAATTAGCCAAACTTTTAGCAAGAAATTATTAACCAGTTATGATTAATTAAGTATAGTTTAAAAATGTAAAATGTATGGAAATAGCTATTTATCAGCGTATTATGCTAATTTTAGATGATAAGCAAATTTCGGTTAATGCTCTATCAAAGTTAGTCGGAATGTCACAAACTACCCTTAACACACAGTTGAAGGGTGAGCGTGCCTTGTCTGCTAATGTAGTAGCAAAGGTTCTATCCGTCTTCCCTGACGTATCTGCCGAGTGGGTAATACGTGGTGTCGGCACTATGTATCATAATGAAGGTGATGCGGATGAAGTTTCCTATATGGTTGCTGAGGAACCTAAGCATGATGTTATCCATGAGATGATTCCTGAGCAGGAGTCTCAGGATGATTCCGTGTGGAAGGCGAAGTACGAGGAGTTGGAGAAACGCTACGACCAGCTATTGGCTATTTTAGGCGGTGGCATGAGAAAAGCAAATGTAAGATAATTAAAATGTGGTAAGTATGAAAAGATTATTTTTAGCTAGTTTTATGTTACTCTGTTCATTTGTTGTAAATGCACAGAGTTCCATTTGTGGTGTGCTTTTTGGTGAAACTTATACTGAGTCGAAACGAATATTGGAAGACAAATGGGGGAGACCAAACTTGGAATACAACAATGAAATTTGGTATTTTGACAGAACCTATGCTAATTTATATTTTAAGTCTATCTGTTTTGCGTTTCAGTATGACGGCTATCGCTATTACATGAATAGATGTTCTATGGGTAGATTTTTTAATACTTATTCTTTAGCTTGTACTTTTAGAGATAATATAATATCAAAATTGAAGGAAAAGTATAGTTATGTAGAAACCTATACTGATAAGAATCATTATTTAGCGGCACATGGTGGGACTTCTCCAACCAATAGTAATGAATATGGTTTTAGTGTATTCATAGTTCATGATTCGTATGAAGGTCTGTATTACGTTTATCTAGATTATGGTCCTTATGATTATGTTCACGAAGAATTGTAATATTTAAATATTAAAAGTTATGCCAAAAGAAATTGTTTATGTGTTTTTAGCTTTCATAGCGATAGCTGTAGTTTATTTTATGTATAGCTCTTTGAGAGTTAACAGAAAAGAAGGTGAAACTTCAAGTGTTAAGGATGATAGTATGAAAGTAGCCAAGATGGTGTCTAGGTATGTTGCCATTGCGATTACCTTTGTTATCTGTATGATTGTGTTGGTTGCCATTGAATCCCAGTTCATGGAGCCTAATAAAGGCTTTATCTTTGCTGACTTTGCAGTATCTGCTATGGCTGCTGCCTTTGTTGGTAGCTTTTTGAAAAAGAAACTTGGTTAGTAATCTTTGCAAGGTTTGCAGCAAACGTTGCAAACCTTGCAGAGACTAAGAGTTGGTACGGAGCGGGTCTAGTCCTTATCGAAGAACTTATCAATGAGACCCATTGCATCATTCTTCTTCTTGTCTATAATCTTGGCATAAATCTCGGTGGTGGCGATTCTTGTATGCCCCATCAACTTGCTGGTGGTGTAGATGTCTGCCCCCAGTGTAAGCATCATGGTTCCAAAGGTATGCCTTGCAGTATGGAAGGTGATGTCCTTCTTGATGCCAGCGTTCGCTGCCCATACCTTGATATGAGTAAGAACCGTCTGTTCGCATCCCATGCCATTGAAGATGAACTCGTTTCCGTTCTGCTCAGGCAACCATTCTATAGCCTTGCCTGACAGATTGTAGGAAACCATCTTGTTGGTCTTCTTCTGTATGATAGACAGATGCCATGACTTGGTTCCGTCCTCATTTGTCACTTCCCTGATGTCTGACCATTTCAGTCTCCTGATGTCCGAGATACGCAAACCGCAAAAGCAGGAGAACATGAATGCCTGCTTGATAACTGGAACCTTGCACTCTGTATCTGCCAGTTTCTTCACCTCCTCAATATCCAAGAATACCCTGCTGGTTTCGGGTTTCTTTGGCTTCTCACGCTTATCCACCTCGCTGAATGGATTCTTGTATATCATCCCACCTTTCACGGCTCTGCTGAGCATTTCATTGAGGTGGTTGCAGTACATAATCTTGGTGTAGCTGGAAAGCGGCTCTCCATTGCTTTTCTTGGTGTTGTTCAGGAACTCAATGAATCCCACACAATACTTCTTGTCAATGCTGGATAGCTTGATATTGTCTCCCTTGTAGGCGATGAGTTGCTTTCGGGTGCATTCTATCTGCGCTGCAATGCGGCTTGGAGACTGCGATGTCTTCATCTTATAAGCCTTGAAGTTGTCTATCCAGTCCATGAGCTTCATCTTGCTCTTGACGGATATGATACCCGAAATGCTGTTCTTGATGTCCAGTACTCTCTGAGCCTTGATAACATTGGCGGTAGCCATAGTTTCAGCATTCTTTCTTCTTGCTTCTGCCTTACCTCTACCTACCTCTGGTACGATGTAGAGTTTCAGGAACTCATAGGTTCTCTTTCCATCCTTGTAGATGTCTAGATATACACTCTTGTTTCCGTTGGCAAGTTCCTTGAATCTGATAGTGACAGGTTCCTTTTCGATTGTTTTCTTCCTTCCCATAAGCCTTTGTTTTATAAATCTGCTGCAAAGATAAGCATTTTTTTTGTTACTCGCAAGTTTTGGGTAACAAAATAGTAACAAAACTAACACGTATCTGATGTATAGGTAATGTATATCTAGCTTACGGAAAATTAATTTTCAGATAAGATAAAGAGTTGATAACTAAAAGTTTAGATATACATTTGATATACATTTGGTGTCAGATGTGTTAAAGTGCGCTATTTACTATCTTTAT
>ERZ1026856.74-NODE-74-length-69162-cov-17.380294_pt1 | contig 69162 bp, 61 predicted proteins | sample MGYA00380158_ERZ1026856 | MGnify/ENA primary metagenome ERZ1026856 (study PRJEB33269, sample SAMEA4719794) | human gut metagenome | biome: human-associated habitat; feature: organic feature; material: feces | place: Cameroon | collected 2013-10 ... | reverse complement strand
TCCTGTAATGACATTTCTGACAGCAATTGCTGTAATTCATGTATTTCCATAAATACTCCTTATGTTCAATTCGTTTATTTCTAATGTTCATTTCTCCATAGATCAGCCCGAAGCATATAAGAGCATATTTTACTCAAAGTAGATTGTCTTGCCACTTTCTGCGGACTGGTAGATTGCTTCCAGAATACGTGTGACAACTGCAGCCTGTGCAGGCTTCACAACCTGTTCTGCCCCATCAACAACGATGTGGTAAAACAATTCCTGTTCATAGTCTGCTGCTGACTTTTCTTTTCCTGAGAAAAATGCTACTCCACCGCTTGATAATTCCGGTTTCTCTACTACCTGTGTATTATGGTGGATGTAATTGATCCTAAGGCCATCTTTCATATCAGCTCCGGCTTTGGTACCACACAGGCTTGTTTTTGCCTCATCAACCTCCAGTGTGTTCAGTGCCCAGGCTGATTCCAGTTCGATCACTGCCCCATTTTTCATACGGATAAATCCAAAAGCAGAATCTTCTACACAGAACTTTTCCGGATCCCAGTTACCAAATGCATTTCCCTGATCTGTCTGATCAGACAGCTTGTGGAATGAAGCTCCCGTAACAGACTGCACTTCATAATTATCCATCATCCATAATGTCAGATCTAGTGCATGTGTACCAATATCAATCAGAGGACCGCCGCCCTGTTCTTCTTCATTCAGGAACACACCCCAGGTCGGAACAGCTCTTCTTCTGAGTGCATGTGCTTTGGCAAAATAGATTTCTCCCAATTCATCACTTTTGCACATTTCCTTCAGATACAATGAATCTGTACGATAACGGTTCTGATATGCTATGTTGAGAACTCTGTGTGTTCTTTCAGCAGTTTCGACCATCTTCTGTGCTTCTGCATAATTTTTTGCCATTGGCTTCTCACACATGACATCTCTTCCTGCCTCCATTGCTGCTATAGAGATTTCTGCATGGGAACGGTTTGGGGTAGTTACATATACAACATCCAGATCTTCTTTTAGAAGTTCACGGTAATCTTCAAATACTTTTGCATCTTCTGTGCCAAATTTTTCTTTTGTCTCCTGCGCACGCTCTATGATGATGTCACAAAAAGCCACAACCTCATAGAGACCACTTTGCTGCATAGCCGGGAGATGTTTTCCGTTAGCAATTCCTCCACAGCCTACGATTCCTGCTCTTAATTTTCTCATGGTATTTCCTCCTTATTTGCACTTTTCTGTGTTATATAACATATTTCTCCAGATATCTTTTACTGAGAATTAAAGACTTCTCCACCTTTTCCTTGGAATCCTCAAATGCTTTATCTTCTATTTCGATACATGTACAGCCATCATATCCTATATCAGTAAGTGCTGACACGTATTTTCCCCAGTCCACATCGCCAAGTCCCGGAATCTTAGGTGACATATATTCCAGCGGATAAGCCATGATACCACAGGACTCTAATTTATCCCTGTATATCTTAATATCCTTGTAATGAACATGGAATATTTTATCCTTAAATTCATAAAGAGGGCGGATATAGTCGATCATCTGCCAGATAAAGTGGGATGGATCGTAATTAATGCCAAGATTATCACTGTCCAGGATCTTGAAGACCTCTCTCCAGATTGACGGAGTTGTCATCAGATTCTGTCCTCCGGGCCACTGTTCCTCGCCAAAAAGCATCGGGCAGTTTTCAATTGCTATTTTTACGTCACATACCTCTGCCAGTTTTATGATTGGCGGCCATATTTCTTTTACGAGTTCAAGATTTTCCCGTACATTTTTGGTCTGATCCCTTCCGATAAATGTTGTGACCATGCCAACACCTAACTTTTTACTTGCACGTATGACATTCTTCAGATGTTCAATAGCAGCATTTCTTTTCTCTTTATCTGCCGTCATTACGTTAGGATAATATGCCAGTGCAGAGATTTCTACTCCCGCTTTTTCTGCATATGCCATAATATGCGCTGCATATTCATCATCCTGGTTTACCCGTTCTGCATCTATATGGCTTACACCCGCATATCTTCTTTCTGCTTTTTCTTCTGGCCAGCATGCCACTTCCACACATTCAAATCCCTGCCCTGAAGCAAAATCCATCATTTGTTCATAAGTCCATCCGTCAAGGATTGATGTAATAAACCCAAGTTTCATAGAAAAATCCTCCTGTATCTGTTTTCCCTATTTTGCCCATGGAGTTGGTGTAAATTCTCCACCCCTGCACCATTTCAGATAATTCAGTGCATGAAGCTGTCCGGTCATCTCCAGTTCTCCGGAATATACAGGATCATGGTATCCCTCAATGCAGATATCGTCCTCATATCCGTTACTTCTTAAAATAGAAATGATATCTCTCCAGTTCGTGTCACCAAAGCCCGGCATACGATGCCATACAAATGGGACTGCGCCTGATATGCCGCTATGTCTTACAGCATCCCAGTCTATTGTTGCATCTTTCCCATGTATATGTACTATTTTTTTGCACCATTTTCTCAGCTCTGTTACCGGATCGATAAGCTGTACCATCTGATGTGTCGGCTCCCATTCCAGTCCGAAGTTATCATTCTTTACTTCCTCAAACATCACTTCCCATGCTTTAGGGTTAAAACCGATATTACATGTCGCATGTTCCCATGTTCCATCCATAAGGCAATTCTCAATTCCCAGCTTCACTCCCTTTTCTTCTGCAAGATCAGCCAGTTCCCGGAATACCTTGCCAAACTCTTCATATGCGGATTCTACCGGTTTTCCTTCCCACGCTCCTGCAAAAGTACTCACATGTGTAGCTCCGAATTTTCCGGCAGTGCAGATTACATTTTCCAGTGTTTTCCTATGCTCTGCATACTGGATAGGATTGCAATAGTATCCAACTGTCGTGATTTTGGAATCCGTACCTGCCAACAGTTTTTCCGTGCTCAATGCCAGCTTATCAAGGTCAGTCCCTTCCAGTGACATATGGAAATTAAGGGAAAATGTCTCAAATCCTTTTCCAATAAATCCCTTTAACCATTCTTCTGCCTTAGCTCCAGGAACGCATGTTCCTATTTTTATCTGTTTCATACTTATTTTCTCCTGTTCCTTCATAAATACTTATGATTCATACTGTCTATAATCAATCACCTGGTTTGTTTCTGCTGATTGGAAAATAGCTTCCATTAGTTTCATTACACGCATCACCTGGAAGAGCTTAATCTCCGGCTCTGCCCCATCTCTTATAACTGCTGCTACATTCCTATGGAAATCCGCAATATCTCCGGACACATGTGGTAGCTCTTCTTTCACGATTGTATCTTCCCGTCTCGGAGCCATGGTTTTGGTCAGACCTGCTGCTGTCTTTACCGGCACTACTTTCTCTTCGGTTATGCCTGTTTTCCGTATGATCTCACCATTTAACTGCCAGTCCCTGATTACCGCAGTACCATCTTCACCCAGTACATACCATCTTGGCAGGGAAATATAATTATTGGTACCTACTTCAACTAAGACTTCCGTTCCGCCTTCAAATGTCAGGATTGTGGTGAACCCATCATCCACTTCCTGATTGGTAATATGGGTAAGTGATGCATATACAGTTTCAATTTTTCTATCCCCGTAAAGATACAGAATCTGATCCAGCAAATGTACACCCCAGTCAAGAACCATTCCGCCACCATGTATTTTTTCTTTTCTCCAGTCGCCCGGAATACCCCTTGAACCATGCACACGGCTTTCTATCCGGAAGACATGCCCCAGCTTCTGCTCCTCTACAATCTTTCGTATGATCAGGAAATCATCATCCCAGCGCCTGTTCTGGTGTACTGTCAGGAACTTTCCTGTTTCTTTGGCAACATTTACCATCTCCTGAAGATCAGAAGATGACAGAGTCACCGGTTTCTCTGATATCACGTTTTTCCCCGCATGCATAGCACGGATTGCAATCGGCTTATGGCAGTTATTTGGAGTGGCAATCAGCACGACATCAATATCCGGGTCTGATAACATTTCCTCTTCCGAGCCATACACAGAAAAACCTTTTTCTTTTGCTTCTATTCTCTTTTCTTCCTTGATATCATAGATACCACCAATTTCAATTTCCGGTACATTTGACAGGATTTCCGTATGCCATCTGCCCATTCCACCATATCCTATCAGTCCGTAGATTACTTTGTTTTCCCGCATTTTATACCTCCAATTAAGGAACAGCGGCTAATGAACACCATCAGCCGCCGTCTCTTTTACTTACTTAATTCATCGTTAATTTCTTTGAGAATCTGGTCACCGCCCTGATTCTTCCAGTTTTCAACGAAAGTATCGAATTCGCTGATATCTGCTTTTCCCATAACAATTTTTGCAAATGTTTCTTCTTCCATTTTTTTCAGGTTTGCCCATTTGGTCTCCATAGTTTCTGTCTGACCGCTATATGCATTGTAAACCGGTATATATTTATCATTTACCAATGGATTACCGCCAACCAGAAGTGACACAAGTCTCGGAAGATTAGTTTTTGCAAGGTCACTGTCCAGATTCCATTTATCCAGGCTGAAATCATCATAAGGTTCCTTTTTCAGTTCAATAACCGCTTCCATATCGTTCTTTAACAATTTATGCTGTGAGAAATCGACATCATCCATTGTAATCTCTCCTGCAAGATATTTTTCAAGAGTCTCAGTGGATACTTCAATCTCATTTGCATTGTCGTAGACATTCCATAACGGATATAAATCCGCAGCACTCATTTCTGTGGAGGTAATGCCATCTGCTGTCCACTGTTGTTCATTAGCAATCAGATAGCTAATAATCTTAAATGCAGCTTCCGGGTTCTTGCAGCTCTTACTTACTACTACATATTTCGTTGTAGGCTCTGCCATATGAGTATAATAGTTTCCGTCCTCAGCCAATGGTGTAAAATATGCTCTCCAATCTGCTTCGCCTGCCAGTGTGGCATCTCCCACTGTATAGCCACACCACCATGGTCCAAAGAAAATTCCGACCTTTCCAGCCAGAAGAGGTTCCTTACTGTCATTTCTGACAAGCATTTCCGGATCAATCAGTTTATCTGTATACAATTTCTGTATTTTTTCCAGGGCTGTTCTGGTCTCCGGCTGAATTGAACCATACTTTACAGTTCCATCCTCATCCTTCAGCCAGTACTGTGGATAAGACTGGAAACTGCAGAACAATGGATCAAGTCCATACTGGTTTCCTCCAATTGCATTCATGTGATCTGAATTACCTGGTCCAAGAATTCCAATGGTATCAGCTTCCCCGTTGCCATCCGGATCCTGGGTTACGAATGCCTCTGCTACTGTTACCAGCTCATCCCAGGTTCTTGGAACCTCCAGTCCAAGATTATCCAGCCAGTCCTGACGGATCCACATTTCATTGATGCCGCTAGCTGCGATATTCGGGGCTGGGATTGCCATCATCTCTCCCTTATCATTGGAGATACATTTTTTCAGCTCTTCTCCACCGGATTCCACAAATCCTTTCAGCGTATCTGAAGCATAGTCATCAAAATACTGATCAAGCGGCTGGATCATATCATATTTCAGAAGTGCCCTGTACTGTGCAGCATTGACATTCATCATCTCAGGGATCGTACCGCTTCCGATACACAGGTTCATTTTCTCGTCAAAGTCAGATGAGGATGCAACCCAGTCGTATACGACCTCGATATTAAGCTCATCCTTCAAGAAGCGTGTATAGGAGTTATCCTCATAGCTCATTCCGTCAGGAATCTTCGCATTTGGATCCAATGAACCGCCCAGATGGACAGTTACTGTCTCTGCATATTTTGAAAATGGGAGATCTTCCTTGGCTGTTCCTTCTGCCTCTTTTACTGCTGTTGTCTGTGTGTTTTCTTCTGATGTTTTGCCGCAGCCTGCCAACGCAGTCGCAGCCAGTGCCGTTGCACTTACAAGTGCGATAATCTGTTTCTGTTTCATACTTTTCCTCCTTTTTTATCCTTTTACTGATCCAAGTGTAATACCATCTACAAAATATCTTTGCAGGAATGGATATACAATCAGTACCGGTATCATAGCTATAAATATTTTTGCTGAATCCAATGAGAGATTATTTAATTTCATCGCCTGTGCGATCTGTTCTACGTTCATTGTAGAATAATCCAGTGTTACAACCATCTGCTGGATATAGGTCTGCAGTGGGTAACTGCTTTGTCTTGTACTCAGGACCATTCCCTGGAAGAATTCATTCCAGTACATGACCATGGTAAAAAGTGCAATGGTTGCCACCATCGGTTTTGCCAGCGGTATGTATATGGATATCAGATTCCTCCACGGTCCGCCGCCATCAATAAAACATGCTTCTTCCAGCTCTGATGGAAGATTTTTAAAAAAGTTCACTGCAAGGATTACATTAAACACCTGTAGTCCTGTTCCCAGCACCAGTCCCCAGATACTGTCCATCAGATGGTAGCTTCTCATAGTGATATACCATGGAACAGTACCACCGCTGAATAACATACAAAATACAAGAATCCACATGAAGATTTCTTTATGGGGGAACTGCTTTTTCGTTCTTGACAACGGGAACGCTGCCATAAGAACACATACCATGCTGACAGCAGTACCCAGTACTACTCTTTTTATAGATATCAGGAACGAACCAAAAAATTCACCTTCTCCCAAAATCTTCTGGTAGGAGAACAGATTGAAGCCAACCGGCCAGAAAGCAACTTTTCCTGCATTAACGGCTTCCCTGCTGCTCAAGGATACACAGAGGACATACCATACAGGCATAATACAGATCAACATAACTATAACAAGGAACACCACATTCAAAGCATCGAAAATCTTGGATCCGAGGCTTTTATTCTCAATCATAGATATCACCTCCTAAAACAGTTTATAACCGGTAAATTTATCTGCAAGCCGGTAACCCAGAGCAATCAATATGACACTAATCACAGACTTGAATAATCCGACTGCTGTTGCCAGAGAATACTGCAGATTCTGCAAACCAGCCCTGTATACCCATGTATCAATAATATCTCCTGTTGAATATACCAATGGGTTATACAGATTATATATCTGGTCAAATCCTGCATTTAATATATTGCCAAGAGACAGGATAGCCAGAAGTGCTACTGTCGTCCTTATACCCGGCAGCGTCACATGCCATATCCTCTTAAACCTGCCGGCACCATCTACTGCTGCCGCTTCATACAATGATTTATCAACACCCAGGATAGCAGCAAGATAAACTACTGTATTATAACCGAACCCTTTCCAGATGTCCGTACCAATCACCAGCGGCTGGAACAGCTTTGCTTCCCCGAAGAAATTAATCGGGTCACCGCCAAACAGCTGTATCAGCTGATTTATCGGTCCTGTATAACCGAAAATGTTCAGCACGATCTTTGCAAGAATAACCCAGGACAGAAAATACGGTAAGTATACGATTGTCTGAATCGGACGCTTCAGTCTTTTCAATGCCAGTTCATTTAATAATAATGCAAAGATCAGCGGGAAAATAATATTTCCAATGATCTTACCCACAGCAATAGTGACTGTATTACGCAAAACCTGTGCAATGTCACTCATCTGAAACATATACTCAAAATTAGCCAGACCAACAAATTTGGAATGCAGGATGCCCTGTCCCGGATTATAATCCTGAAAAGCCATCACGATTCCAAACATAGGCACGATACTGAAAAAGAGCAGCCACAGGAAAGCCGGCACCAGCATTATGTAATAATGTTTCACAAACCTTTTAATGTACATGAGTAAACCTCCTTTCTTTTATAGACAGTTTATCCTGTAATCATATTTTTCACTAGACGATATTGTTTCTGATTTTACAGTCTTTTTTTTAAATTTAAAAAAATGTCCGAATCAAATCGAACATTTTTTAACCCTGTTTGCATATTCTGTTGGTGTGCATCCATATTCTTTTGTAAACACTTTTGTAAAATAATAATAATTGTCATATCCCAGATCTGATGCAATCTGTGTGATATTTTCAGTTCCTTTTTCCATTTTACATGCTGCCGCATTCATTTTTCTGCTGATCACATAGTTATGAAATGTATCACCGGTCATTTCTTTAAATCTCGTGCTGAAATAGCTTCTGCTCATTCCAATCTCCGCCGCAGCATCTTCCGACTTCAGATTTTCTTCTACATGTTCTTCTATGTATAGGATGATCCTTGCAAAGCTATAGATATCATTTGCTTTTTCTGTCTGCAGGCACGTCCGGTACAGCTCATCCTTCCATTTTTTTACCCATGCCAGCATATCATTTACGGAGGATAGCGCCGGAAATTCATACTCTTCCCCTGTGATCTCCTGAATGCGGTGGAGGCTCTTTACAAAAATCCTTTCGGCAGTGCGAAGCTCCACTTCCCCTGTCATTTCACACAACCTGCCAAACTCGTTATCATCATATATCCATCTGGTGTTCATCCATGCATTTTCCAGCTTTTTGCGTAATCCGTGATCCTCCTGCCTTTTTTCCTTTTTTAACAGATTATCCTTATATTTTCTATCCACCCGCTCCAGTATCTGGTCACAGTCATCCCCATCAAAGCTTATCTTAGATATGTAATCCAGTGCTCCCAGCCTCATGGCTTTCTGTGCATAACGGAAATCTTCATGTACTGAAAAAATCACAAATTTCACATCCGGATATTCTGTTCTGCATCTTTCCATCAGCTCAATCCCATCTATCTCCGGCATATCTATGTCCGTGAACACAACATCTACCATGTTATCCTTCAGAAATTCCAGTGCTTTACTCCCATTCTGGACATCGCCCACAACTTCAAATCCATATTTTTCCCAGTTCATTATGGATATCAGACCTTTCCTAGCCAGTTTATCATCATCAACAACTAATACTCTCATTCCCTCATACCCTCTTATTCTATACCGGTATCTGTCACTTTAGCTTTATCCCGTAACTCTTCCTGAACCGGGATCAGAATTGTAATCTTGGTTCCATGTCCTTTTTTGCAATTTACAAACAGATTCGTCTGTCCTTCATAGAATGAATCCAGCATTGCCTTTACATACCGCAGACCAATCCCTCTGTTCCCATTCTGCATTTTCTGCAGATTATAATCAAAAGGTGCATTAATCTGATTAATCTCCTCTATGGTCAGTCCGTTACCGCTGTCTGCTATGGTGATTGCTGCTAATCCCCGTCTATTATCTTCAAAGATCCGCATTGTTATTTTCTCATCCTTTCCAAGTCCATACTGTATCGCATTTTCCACCAGCGGCTGAAGCAGCATCCGCACCGTTGGCTGTTCCAGATAACTGCCTTCCTCCACATTCATTTCTATCACAAAATCATATCGCATCTGCTGGAGTGCGATATATTCTTTCACAATATCAATCTCTGTCCGAAGTGTTGTCTGCATCCCCTCTTTTCCCAGATTGTACGACAGCAGCTTCTTTAATCTCTGCACAAATTCCGTAATGTTATCCTGATGGCTCATCCTTGCCATCCACTGGATAGAGTTTAAAGTATTGAGCAGAAAATGTGGATTAATCTGGAACAGGAGCTTCTCATATTCTATCCGCTGGATATTTTTTTCTTTTTCCACAACGTTATCAATAAGATTCCTGATCTGGTCCTTCATCTTCTCCACTTCATGCATCAGGTCATCGAATTCCTTGATACCATACTCCTGCTTTACCATCTGTAGGGAGCCTCCTCCAATCTGAAGCAGCTGTTCCTGAAACTGATTGAGCGGCTTACATATTAACCGGTAGAGGTAAATGACAGAGCCTGAGAAAACACAGAACGACACAAGGATGATAACCAGCAGCTTCAGTCTCCACATATTCATTTCTTTCTGATATGTATTCTCCTGCAGCGCAATGGCATTCGCATATCCTATCTCACTGCGGTATACCATGACCTTATATCCTTCCTGGCTTGTCACCGCATACTCTTCTTTTTCCGGCAATTTGGACAGGAGCTGCTGCCCCCGGATAATCGCAGGGTTATTACTGTACTGCACAATACCATTCTCATCCAGTTCCATATAAGTATATGTCCAGTTTTCTTTGTTTAGCCTTTCCGCAACACTCATATCCGGCTCTATCTCTGCATAAATATCCAATTTCTGCCTGTTGCTGAAGGAAACCCTCCGCTTTACCGATATCACCGGTCTTTCCCTGATTCCCAGGCAGGATGAATGCATAGCCTGGATTGTATTTCCAATATTTTCAGTTACATTGGGGATAGTCTGATATACTTGATCCAGATTCCTGACATTGATATTTCTGATCAGTTCACTTTGCTCTTCCAGGTCATAATAAGTAACACCGAGCAGCTTTGTATTCACATATCCTAGCTTTACCAGCTCTTCTCTGAGTGATTTCTGTCCCGTATACTTGTCAAAATTATCCTCAGCACTTAAATAAGACTCTACCACGTTTCCTATAAGTCCGCTAGGACTCATCTGGTTGACAATACTGATCATGTCATAATAAGCACTATCCGTCTCCCGCGTTATCTGTTCCAGATATATCTGCATGCTTTCCTGAATACTGTCATTCCGTATCATTCGGATTGTCATATATGACACAATCACCACTGCAAGGATACTTGACATCGCACTGATCAGCATAACAACCATCATCTTTTTCCTAAGTGTCTGTTTCCCTCTCTTTTCTCTTCCCATACCGGCTTCCCCACTCATATCTTGCACTATTTGTTATTTTAAAGCATACATACTTTTTATCGAATGTCAACTGTTTATGAAGTGTCTTTTTTACTAAAAAGTCAGGGAGATTTCTGTAAAATATAAAACGGTCAACCTGATTGCAGTCAACCACATATATGCACAGGTCTTTGGAATCATTAACAGACCGACCTTTGGTTTTGTTTTGCTGAATAAAGTTACCGGAATATAATAGCCAAAGGATATAAGGATAGCCACAGCCATCCTTGCCATATGATATCCATATAATTGCTTCAATCGCTGCCGGCATTTTGATTTCGGGGAATGTGGATTGCCAGATATACATCAGAATAATGTGTCCAGCTCAGCTTAAATGGTATTTTTTTGTATGCCGTTTCTAATTGTCCAATTCCTGATTTGACAATTCCAAAAATGTCAAAAATTTGCCAAAATAAAAAAAGCAGGTAGCCAGCCATTGCAACTGACTACCCACTCGCTACCGCTATTCTTCTACCTACAATAGCAAAGTGCCTTGTGATTTTCAGCAATCCTGTTGAAGTTGAAAAACACTACAAAGTGCCTAAACTCAAGGATTTTTACATATCGGTCCGATGTAATGCAACTACAGTCTCCACATGTGTCGTGTGCGCAAACTGATCCACCGCCCGGACACGTTTCACCTCATACCCGCCTTCCGCCAGCACCTTCAGATCTCTCGCCAGTGTCGCAGAATCACAGCTCACGTAAACAATACGTTCCGGCTTCATCAGAAGCATCGTTTCTAAACATTTTTCATCGCAGCCTTTTCTCGGCGGATCGACCACGATCACATCCGGGTGCAGCATATCTGTCTTTTCATTTTTATGCTCCGCATAAAATTCCGGCAGCACTTCCTCTGCTTTTCCAACGAAAAACCCGGTATTGGAAAATCCATTCCGCTTTGCATTGTCCTTTGCATCGGCAATCGCCTGTGGTACGATCTCCACTCCATACACATGCCCGGCTTTTCCGGCAAGGAATAAAGAAATGGTTCCGATTCCGCAGTACAGATCCCAGACGGACTCCTTTCCGGTAAGTCCTGCATACTCCAACGCAAGGCTGTAAAGCTTCTCGGTCTGTTCCGGGTTCACCTGATAAAAAGACTGTGGTGAGATATGATAGGAGATTGCTTTTCCTGTCCGCTCAAAATTCGTGCAGTCCCTTAAGTGAATGTAATCCGTAATGTAAAGCTGTCCCCAGATAGTCTCGGTCTGCTCACCGAGGATCACATTCGTATTCTTCTGATTGATATTCATGGAAATACTTGTCATGCCGGGAATTGCCTGCAACTTCTCCACAAGCACATTCTGTGCCGGAAGTTTCCTGCCGTTAACGACAAGGCATACCATGATCTCTTTTGTCGTAAAACCATAGCGGATCAGTGCGTGGCGCACAAGCCCTCTTCCAGTTTTCTCATCATAAGGTTCTATGTGGCACTCACGCATATAGGATAGGATCGCTTCTAAAATCTCATGGTTTTCTGCCACGCCAAGCATGCAGTCTTTGACCGGAATAATGCTGTGCGTGCGCGAGGCGTAAAACCCAGCAATGATATTTCCCTCTTTATCTTTTCCGATTGGAAACTGTGCCTTATTGCGGTAACGATATGGCTCCTCCATGCCAACGATTGGCTCCATCACAGAATCCACAAAGTCTGCATCAAATCCCCCGAGGCGTACCAGATTATTTTTTACCTTGTTCTCCTTGAACTCTAACTGCTTTGCATAATCCATCGCCTGAATCTGGCAGCCACCGCAGCGTCTGTGCAGTTCACATTCTGGCTCCGTGCGGAAGCCGGACGGCTTTACGATCTGTTCCACTCTCGCATAACCATAATTCTTTTTCAGTTTGGTAATGCGCGCCTCGATCTCATCCCCGATCACTGCATCCTTGACGAAAAAAGTCATGCCATCCAGCTTTCCGATGCCCTCTCCGTCAATTCCCATATCCTCAATCTTCAATGTAATAATATCGTTTTTATTCATTCTTCTTTCCTATTTCAGACTGGATCTCCGGATATTGCTGTCGAGCAGACGGTTGAATCCCTGCCACTCCACACTGTTCTCCGGTACATTGGTAAAAATTTCACGAATTGTCTCCATCTTCGCATCCACATTATCAGCAAAACTGAGCGCCAGTGCTTCTGCAAGTGCCGGCTTCTTCGGCGAACCATATTCCAGTTCTCCGTGATGTGCGAGAATACAATGCTTTAATTCGTTTGCCATGCGAACCGGGAAACCTTCAATTGTGCGGATACGCTCTCCGACCATCTCTGCCCCGATCATAATATGACCTAACAGCTGTCCTTCGTCTGTGTAATCATTTTCCGGAAAAACAGATAATTCTTCCAATTTTCCGATGTCATGGAAAATCGCCGCAGTCACGATCAGATCGCGGTTTAACATAGGATAATAAGCTGCAAAATAATCACAGTGCTTTGTCACACTGAGCGTATGCTCTAACAATCCACCCACAAAACCATGATGAACGGTTTTCGCTGCGGAGTGGAATTTGAAACGTTTCTCAAACTCTTTGTCCTCTAAGAAAAAACTGCTTAACAGTTTTTTATAATATGGATTGTTCACCGAACGGATAATACCGCACAGTTCCTCATACATTTCATCAATATTTTTCTCGCTGACCGGAAGATAATCCTTCGGATCATACTCCCCTTCCTGCACTTTTCTGACACGCTTGATGGAGAGCTGTAAATTCCCCTGAAAACTTGTGATATCTCCCATAACAGCAACGTAATCCAACGAATCAAAATCATCGATTCCAACAGAACCCGGATCCCAGATTTTTGCATCCAGGATTCCTGTTTTATCCTGTAAAATAACGTTTTCGTAAGGTTTGCCTGCCTTCGTCAGCGCAGACTGTTTTGTCTTGCACAGGTAAATCTCATTAATCCTCTCGCCTTCGCGGAGACTTTCAATATATTTCATAACAATTATTTCCTCCAAATTATGTATTTGTATTACTGTAAAACACTGACCGTTACAGGGCACTTAATCTCCGTATAACCATCATTTCCCTGTCTCTGGATCGTGACCTCCGCCACATCGCCCGGTGTGAGTGAAAGCAATTTTGTCTGATATCCATCAACCGAGATCACCGCTTCCCCGTCAATCTCTGTAATGACATCACCGCTCTGTAGTCCTGCTGCCATCGCCGGCGAATCCATTTTTACTTCCTTAATATAAACGCCCTTTGGAATATCATTCTCTTTTGCGATTGTATTGGTAACTGTAGTGATTTCCAGACCGATGTATGGAATATCTTTATTATTGGACAACATCTCGATCACCGGTTTCAATTCTGAAATAGAGATTGCTGTCAGCGTATTCTGATCGCCCTCACTGCTGTATCCCTGTGTGACAAGACCGATCACTTCGCCGTTTAAATTGATAAGTGCCCCACTTCCGTTTTTGCTTCCCACAATATCCGTTGTAAAAATATCATAATTCGCATCAATTGTTGAAATGGAATAAGCAGATGAAGTGATATTTCCTGTCAAAATGGAATAATTCGTTCCAAGCGGACTTCCAACTGCAAGCGCAAGCGTTCCCTGCGTAATGGCAAGCGAATTGCCAAGCACTGCAACCGAAATCAGATTCATGGTATCATTATCAATCTCATCCACCGGAACACTGAGTACGGTAATTCCCGTATTTCCATCGTATTTTTTGATAGAGGCTTCCACCGATGTGTCATTGACAAAGGTCACATAGACTGAAGACGCTCCTGCAATGACTTTCCTCTCAGTCAGGATCAACATTTCCTGACCACTGTTTGCAATAATAATACCGGAACCCTGTCCCTTGCTCTCATAGGCATTATTGAACCAGTCTGTATTGCTCTTGACACCGGTCACTGCCACGATAAACTTATTCGCCTGCTTTCCGATCGCATACATCTCATTCTGCAATTCCTGGAAATCCGCCAGTGTAAGCTGTTCATACACAATCAGAGCCTCAGAATCCGGTTCGTTTGTTTCTGTCTCCGTATCTGGTTCTTCCGTTTCCGTCTCCTGCTCCGGTTCATCTTTCGGGATCGTGATGGTCGGATCTTCCTTCGGATGGAGGAGATCATCCATTTTCGGCTGACAAAGCACGAACGTAACGCTTGCCACAATTCCAAATAAAACCGCCAGAAGTACGACAAAGCATACGTGATATACCAATTTCTTTTTATTCACTGGTTTTTCCTTTATTTTTTCACTGATAAATTCATATTTATCCTGTTTGTTTTCCTGCATGATATTCCTTTCCAGGCAGTGACATTCCTGCCACACCTTCAAATGCAATCAAGCTTGTATCTGTTTTACTTTTTGATCCATACATGAAAAATCATACCAATCTATATTATAAATTGAAACACATACGCTTGCAATACTTTCTTTTTTTGCGCAATTCCTGCCAAACTCTTCTTTTCATCAGCTTCACTTTGGTCTATAATAAAAACTGATCAGCTAAAACGATGATGGAGTACTTTTGTTTTATGAATGAAAAAGTTTTAAAAACCTTAGAATATAATAAAATTTTAAACCAGCTGTCTGAATACGCATGCAGTCCGGAAGCAAAAAAACGCTGCCTCGCACTGCGTCCCATCACAGACAAGGCTCAGATCGAGCAGCTTCAGCTCCAGACGAAGGATGCATTAAGCCGTCTGTTCCGTTGTGGAAACCTCTCATTTTCCGGCGTGCACAGTGTCAATGACTCGCTGAAACGTTTAGAAATCGGTGCCTCCTTAAGTGCCGCAGAACTGCTTTCGATCTGTTCTCTCTTAGAGGCTGCCAAGCGTGTAAAAGCATTTTCCCGCTCAGAAAAAGAGGAAGTTCCAGACGATTCACTGACCGGATTTTTCACCGAGATTGAACCGCTGACACCGCTCTATGACGAGATTAAGCGCTGCATTCTCGCAGATGACGAGATTGCCGACGACGCAAGCAGCACACTGCGTTCCATCCGCCGTTCCATGCGCGGCATGAACGACAGGATTCGCGCCCAGATGAACAACATGATCAACAACAGCACAACCAGAAGCTATTTGCAGGACGCTGTGATCACCATGCGCGACGGACGCTACTGTCTGCCGGTCAAAGCCGAGGCAAAATCCCAGATTCCCGGCATGGTACATGACCAGTCCTCATCCGGTTCCACCCTTTTCATTGAACCGATGGCGGTCGTGAATCTGAATAACGAATACAAAGAACTTCTGTTAAAAGAGAAAGACGAAATTGAAAAAATCCTGGAAAACCTGAGCAGTCTGACTGCAAATTTTTCCGAACAGATTGCTGCCGATTATACAATTTTGGCAGAACTTGATTTTATTTTTGCAAAAGCCGCTTATGCGCAGACCTACAATGGTGTTGCACCGACATTTAATAATGAAGGATATCTTCATATTAAGAAGGGACGCCACCCACTGCTCGATAAGAAAAAAGTGGTTCCAATCGATGTCATGCTCGGCAAAGATTTCAAGCTTTTGATCGTGACCGGTCCAAATACCGGTGGTAAAACCGTCTCTTTAAAGACCGTGGGACTTCTTACTTTAATGGGACAATCCGGGCTTCATATTCCGACTTCTGAGCGGTCGGAGCTTGGTATATTTGAAGAAGTGTTTGCAGATATCGGCGATGAGCAGAGTATCGAACAGAGTTTAAGTACCTTCTCATCCCATATGACCAATATCATCCACATTTTGAAAAAAGTCAACGACCGTTCGCTCGTTCTGTTTGACGAGCTTTGTGCAGGAACTGATCCGACGGAAGGTGCCGCACTTGCGATCTCCATTTTATCCAAGCTGCACTTATATGGCGCGCGCACCATGGCAACCACTCACTACAGTGAATTGAAAGTGTTTGCACTTTCTACTCCGGGCGTGGAAAATGCCTGCTGTGAATTTAATGTTGAGACTTTAAGCCCGACTTACCGGCTTTTAATCGGTATTCCGGGAAAAAGTAATGCCTTTGCGATCTCGGAAAAACTCGGTCTTGGCAAAGACCTCATCGAAGATGCCAAAACCCGCATCAGTGAAAACGATGAAAACTTCGAAGATCTCCTTGCCGACCTCGAAAAAAGCCGTGTGACCATCGAAAAAGAACAGGCTGAGATCAACCGCTACAAACAGGAAATCCATTCCTTAAAAGAGCGTCTCGAGCAAAAGCAGGAAAAATTGGATGCAAGCCGCGACAAGATACTGCGCGACGCAAACGAAGAAGCGTTCCGCATCTTAAAAGAAGCCAAAGACGTGGCAGATGAGACAATCCGCAACTTTAACAAATACGGCAAAGCAAACGCTCCAATGAGCGAGATGGAAAAAGAGCGTACCAGACTTCGTGACAAGATGAATGCGAGCCAGAAAAAGCTTGCCGACCAGAAGAAAAATGCTGTTCCAAACCACAAAGTCCCGAAAAAACTTCAGATTGGCGACACTGTAAAAGTGATCAGCATGAATTTAAAAGGAACCGTGCACACACTTCCGAACGCGAAAGGCGACCTTTACGTCCAGATGGGAATTTTACGCTCTCTGGTCAATATCAATGACCTGATCCTGATCGACGAGGATTCCCCGATGATGTCCGGTGCAAAGGCAAACAAAACCGGAGCCGGAAAAATCCGCATGAGCAAATCCGCAACGATCTCCCCGGAGATCAACCTCATCGGAAAAACCACAGATGAGGCGATTGCTTTATTGGATAAATATCTCGATGACGCTTATCTTTCCCATTTAGGCTCCGTGCGCATCGTACATGGAAAAGGAACCGGTGCACTGCGGAATGCCGTGCACACTTACCTGAAACGCCAGAAACATGTGAAGTCCTATCACCTTGGCGAATACGGTGAGGGCGATGCGGGTGTAACAATTGCCGAATTTAAATAACAAACAAGGAGGATATATGGCAGCAAAACAGAAAATTTTAATTGTTGATGATGATAATAATATTGCAGAGCTGATTTCCCTTTATCTCACAAAGGAATGCTTTGACACAAAGATTGTAAACGATGGGGAGGAAGCACTGACCGCATTCGAGCAGTACAATCCAAACCTCATTTTGCTCGATCTGATGTTACCTGGAATCGACGGCTATCAGGTGTGCCGTGAAGTGCGTGCAAAAGCAAATGTTCCGATCATTATGCTCTCCGCAAAAGGTGAAATTTTTGACAAAGTGTTAGGTCTTGAACTCGGTGCGGATGATTATATGATGAAACCTTTCGATTCGAAGGAACTTGTTGCCCGCGTCAAAGCCGTGTTAAGACGTTATCAGCCAGTGAAAACCGAGGAAGTGATCCCGGATCTGAAATGTGTCAAATATGAAGATCTGGTCATCAATCTTTCGAATTACTCCGTCATTTATATGGGGCAGGCAGTGGATATGCCGCCAAAGGAACTGGAACTTTTATATTTCCTTGCTTCCTCTCCAAATCAGGTTTTCACCAGAGAACAGCTCTTAGACCATATCTGGGGCTATGAATACATCGGTGATACAAGAACGGTGGATGTCCATGTAAAACGTCTCCGTGAAAAGATTAAAGACCATGCGAACTGGAGCCTTGCTACGGTATGGGGAATTGGATACAAATTTGAGGTCAGAGATTAAATGAAACGTACATTATACTTAAAGCTTTTAGGTGGTTATCTGCTTTTTGGCCTGCTTGGTTTTCTCATCATTGCGACCTTCACTTACCACCTCACCTTCCAGCACCTTGAAAAAAAAGAGGCTCAGAATTTATACCGGGAATCTGCCCTGATCTCATCCAGTTATGCGCAGAATTATTTCAGCAATTCCATGACGTTAGATGAGATCAACGAGCAACTCAGTGCCCTGGACACTTATCTGAACGCAGATATCTGGATCGTGGATACACACGGAAAGATTCTGATCAACACTGCTGACACAGAAAATACGGACGAAACGATTCCGGACTTTGATATGACAGACTTCGGCAACCGCTATTATCGTGTCGGGACTTTTTACGATTATTTTCAGGAAAATATGCTGAGTGTATTTTCCCCGATCACTGTCAACTACAAAGTGCGCGGCTATGTGATGATTCACAAGTCAGAATCGTATCTGACCGCATCTGCAAACAGTCTGTCTGCGATTGCATACACAACACTGGCTCTGATCTTTGCCGCAGCGTTTGTCGTACTTGCATTATTTACATATGTAGTTTATATTCCGATCCGCAAGATCACCCATGCGGCAGACGAATATTCCAAAGGAAATTTTGATGCCAAGATCGACGTGCACTCCAATGATGAGATTGGTTATCTCGCCGCATCCTTGAACTATATGGCGAATGAGTTGAACACGTTAGAGGAAGATCAGAGAAAGTTTATCTCCAATGTCTCACACGATTTCCGCTCCCCGCTCACCTCGATCAAGGGATATGTGGAAGCGATGTTAGACGGAACTATCCCAGTCGAAATGCAGGAAAAGTATTTAAACATCATCCTGTTTGAGACAGAACGGTTAAACAAACTGACCAAAAGCCTTCTGGAATTAAATAAATTTGGTTCTCATGGTGTTATGCTGGATGTGACGGACTTTGATATCAACCAGACGATCAAGACAACGCTCCTGACTTTTGAGGGAATCTGTGCCAACAAACATATCCGCTTCAACCTGATTCTCTCCGGTGAGCAGTTGTTTGTCACTGCTGATTTCAGCAAAATCCAACAGGTACTTTACAATCTGATCGACAATGCGATCAAGTTCAGTCATCAGGATTCCACGATCACGATTGAGACAACCGAGAAGAACGACAAAGTATTTGTCTCGGTCAAGGATACCGGAATCGGTATTCCAAAAGACAGTCTGAAAAAAATCTGGGAAAGATTTTACAAAACCGACCTGTCCCGCGGAAAAGACAAGCGCGGCACCGGTCTTGGACTTTCCATTGTAAAAGAAATCATTCAGGCTCATGGAGAAAATATCAACTGTATCAGTACAGAGGGCGTTGGCACAGAGTTTATTTTCACTCTGCCGATCGCCAAAGATAAAGAATAAAAACGTAAAGCGGAAGCTGTGTTTTAAGACAGTTTCCGCTTTTCTTTTCTGAAAATATCCACAATGATTCTATACGCTTCTCATTACCCTTGTTTCTCTAACTTCCGCAGCAGTGTCACAATCGGAACAATCAATATTCCACAAAAGAAATTGCTGACACCGTGCACAAAATCCCACGGCAATCCTGCAATGATCCAGGCGATCATCCCCTTAAAACTCAGTCCAAAAAGAATTGCCTGCGCCGGAGCATAAAGTGTTCCAAACAAAAATCCGTGACATGCGTTTACGACCATATACACAATTGGCTGTATCTTCTTCGGAATTTTTTGTGGGAGCAGCATGGTCACGCCCCACAGAATCGTCCAGAGATACAGATACGGTATCCACCATGTCGCAAATCCCGTAAACAATCCATTCAGTAATACATACGTGTAAATCGGATACAGTGCTTTTTTCCGATAAACAAGAGTAAAAGAAATTGTAAAAACTCCAAGTAAATGTACATTCGGCAGTAATTCCATAAATACTTTTGATGCATACATCAAAGCTCCCAGCATACCGAATATTGCCACTTCCCTCGTTTTCAGCTTCATTATTTTTCTACCTTAAACTCGTAAGTATCGCCTTCGTTCACCGGAGTGGAATCCACACCTGTGCTTGCATACTCTCCATTTACATAGAATGCCCAGTAAGTCTGGTCTGTATCATAATCTGCAGTGATTCCGTTTACAGTCTTTACATAAAGACCGTATTCACCTTCTTCACCTTCGATCAGATTCTGCTCTAATAAAGCATCGCCGACCGTTTCTTTGTCTGTGTTAACCACAAAATTTGTTTCGTTTCCATCTGCATCAACCACAATAACTGTAACTTTGACACTTCCATCGCCTAATACGATTTCCTGTGCCTCTACAGTCTCGATACTCTCTGTCTCTGCAACCGCTTCTGTCTCTACAGTTGTCTCTGTATTGACAATTGCTGTTTCTGTGTTTTTCTGGGCATCTGCTGTCCCCTCTGTCTTGCTGCCGCATCCTGCTACAGTAAATGCCATAGCAAGCATCATGCAAAGGAACATTGATTTGATTTTTTTACCTGTTAATTTCATAATAGTTTTCTCCCTTTTCATTTTTAACAGGCTATATGTTAGCATATATTATTTTCAATGACAAGCACATACTTTCTGCATTTAATGCACACATGATGGATTCCCTGAATTAATATTCCTGATTCCTCCACTTATCGAATTCCGCATCGGTACACTTTACATAATGACTGCCTGATACCAGATGATCGGTACCTTTATTATAATCAATACCAGAGGTTTTGTAATCATAACTTAATGCAATTCGCTTTTTTTCTACAATTGGATTTGGAGCTGGAATTGCAGATAAAAGGCTTCTTGTATAAGGGTGTACAGGATTTGCAAAAATTTCCTCTGTCGTTCCTGTCTCCAGCAAATGTCCAAGATGCAATACACCAATCCGGTCAGAAATGTATTTTACCATCGATAGATCATGTGCAATGAACAAATACGCTGTACCTGTTTCCTGCTGAATATCCTTCATTAAATTGACTACCTGAGCCTGAATGGAAACATCCAATGCAGAGATACATTCATCTGCAATAATTAATTTGGGATTCATGATCAGCGCCCTTGCAATTCCTACACGCTGTCTCTGTCCGCCGGAGAACTGATGCGGGTATCGGCTTGCATGCTCCGGTGCGAGTCCTACCTTGGCAAGAATACTTTTTATCTTCTGTTCTCTCTCCTCATGAGTATGATACATATGATGAATATCAAGCCCTTCACCTATGATATCACCCACCTTTTTTCTTGGGTTTAATGATGCCATCGGATCCTGAAAAATCATCTGCATCTGTGTGCGGAGTGCCTGAGTGTCTGTCCTGCTCATTTTTTTACTGATATCCATGCCGTTAAAAAGGATCGTCCCGTCTGTCGGATCATACAATCTTATAATACTTCGCCCAATTGTGGATTTGCCAGAACCGGATTCTCCTACAAGTCCATAGGTTTCTCCTGGATAGATATCAAAGCTTACCCCTTCCACTGCATGAACCGTATAACTGCTGCTCACTTTAAAATACTGTTTCAGCCCCTTCACAGAAAGAAGCGGCGTTTTTGTCTCATTCACCATCATAAATTCCCGCCTCCTTTTTCATTCGCAAAAGCCGTTCTTTTAACTCTTTTGGCATTTCTACTTTCGGAGCCCGCGGATCTAATAACCAGGTTGCTGCATAATGAGTTTCTGAAATCTGAAACATTGGCGGATCTGCTTTCTCATCCACCTCAAGGGCAAACCGGTTTCTCGGTGCAAATGCATCACCTTGCTTTTCATTCAACAGATTTGGCGGTGAACCCGGAATTGTATAAAGTCTTTCATCTGCTGTATCAAGATCAGGCATGGCAGACAGCAGTCCCCATGTATACGGATGTTTTGCATCATAAAAGATTTCATTAATTGTACCTTTTTCAACAATTTTTCCGGCGTACATGACATTGACATAATCTGCAACTTTTGCCACCACTCCAAGATCATGCGTAATATAAATGACAGAAATTCCTCTTTCTCTCTGCACTCTGCGGATCAGTTCAATAATTTTTGCCTGAATGGTAACATCCAGCGCTGTCGTCGGTTCATCACAGATCAAAAGATCCGGATTACATGCCAGCGCGATTGCAATGACTACACGCTGACGCATACCACCGGAGAGCTGATGTGGATAATTCTTCATCCGTTTTTCCGCATCCTCGATCCCTACTTCTTGCAATAACTCAACTGCTTTCTTCCAGGCTTCTTTTTTCGGTGTCTTAAAATGCCAGATCATACCTTCCATAATCTGCTTTCCGATGGTCATTGTCGGATCCAGACTTGTCATCGGATCCTGAAATACCATTGCAATTCTTTTTCCATTAATATGGCGTCTGATCCATTTTTTATCTTTTTTCAGGATATCAACTGTCTCCGGCGTTCCATCTGCATGATGATAGGAAAATTCGATTGTTCCGTCTGTGACAGCTGCATTGGATGCTAAAATTCCCATGGCAGCCTTCATGGTTACGGATTTTCCGGAACCGGACTCTCCTACGATTGCAACTGTTTCACCCTTCATCAGGTCAATATTTACACCACGGATCGCATGAACTTTTCCCGCCGTTGTCTGAAATGTGATATCCAGATCTCTTATTTTTAAAATCTGTTCTTTCGTTTCTGACATACGAATCCCCTTTCTACGTTGTCTTAATTCGAATGTTGACGTATTTTCTATTCTACATTTCCTTCAGTTTTGGATCTAAAGCTTCACGCAGTCCATCTGCCACAAGGTTAAAGCTTAACATCAGAAGCGCCATGACCACAATCGGCGGAATAATCTGATACGGGTGCGTTGTGAAACTGTTAAATCCATCTGAGATCAACGAACCTAACGAACACTGCGGTACCGGAATGCCCAGACCGACAAAGCTTAGAAATGCTTCTGTAAAAATAGCGGTAGGAATCGAAAACATGACCTGCGTAATAATTGGTCCGATAATATTCGGCAAAACTTCTTTAAAAATAATGAAAAAGTTTCCTGCTCCCAATGTCCGCGATGCAAGAACAAATTCCTGTTCCTTTAATTTCAGCATTTCAGCACGTGCTATACGGCTCATGCCTACCCACTCTGTCAACATTAACGCAAAAATAATCGTTAACATTCCAGGTTCTAATACTAATAATAAAAGCGTTACGATCACCAGTCGCGGGATTCCATTTGCGATCTCCAGAAAACGCTGCATGACCATATCCACTTTTCCACCAAAATAACCGGAAATCAGTCCATAACTCATACCAATGACCATATCGATAATGGCTGCTGCCACTGCGATAATAAGTGAAACTCTTGCACCTGACCAGGTTCTTGTCCAGATATCACGCCCAAAATTGTCACTTCCAAACCAGTAATAGACATCATCTAATCCTTTTTCTTCATAATAATTAATGACTTTGCTTCCTGTGGTGGTTTTCATACTCTCACCGCCATCAAAGATTCCGAACCCTTCCAGTGCCTTCACTCTCGGTGCAAAGTTTTTCTGGCTCAGATTCTGTTCCGAATAACTATAATGATTCAAATTTGGTCCAACAATCGCCAATACTGTGATTACAATGATCAGAACTAACCCGATAACAGCACTGACTTTTTTTATGTAACGCAGCAAAACATCTTTCCAAAAACTCTGTGCTGCAAAATTATTATCCAGTTCCAACTCGTCCGATTGATTTTTCCATTGGAAATCGGCATCAACAGGAACATATGCTGCGGCTGCCCCGCCCGTTTGTATTGTACTTTTTCTCATGCTGCTAGTCTCCCTTCTTTGCCAGACGAATTCTAGGATCAATGATTCCATATAAAATATCTACTACAAGCATAATTCCGATATACATTGCCGAGTAGATAAAACTCAATGCTATGACTACATTGTAATCATTGGACTGAATTGCATTTACAAGAAGGCTTCCTACACCGGGAATGGCAAATATTTTTTCCACAACTAACGAACCCGTCATCAGATCCACGATCAGCGGTGCCAGAACTGTGATGATCGGAATCAATGCATTCCGGAGTGCATGTTTCAATATCAGTGCAGAGCCGGAGATTCCTTTACTTTCAGCCAGCAGCATATAATCGCTTCCGAGCACCTCTAACATCTCACTTCTGGTAAACCTCGCGATGGAAGCCATCGTGAACATGGAAAGAGAAACACTTGGAAGCACACTGGATCCCATAATATCGTTCTGTGAAAAAAGCATTGGAAACCATCCCAATTTAAATCCAAATGTATAACTTAATGCCAGTGCGAATACATAAGATGGAACTGACACACCGATAACTGAAATTACCGTTGCAAGTGAATCCCAGATTGTATCATGTTTTAACGCAGCAAGCAGTCCGAGCAGCAGTCCTACCACCGCTCCGATCAAAACTGCATATCCACCTATACTGATGGAAATTGGAAGTCTTGTCTGGATAAGCTGGGAAATAGGCGTATTTTTTGAAATATTATAACTGACTCCAAGATCTCCCTTTAACATATTTCCTACATATTTTATAAATTGGACAACGACCGGCTGGTCTAGTCCATATTTTGTATACAATGCTGCACGCTGATCTGCATTTAATTTTTCATCATTAAATGGGGAACCGGGCATCAACTGCATTAATATGAATAAAACGAGCAAAATGGCAAGAAGCGTAAACAGAGATGTCAAAATTCTCTTAAGCGCATATTTTTTCAAGATTTTCCCCTCCTTAGTTCCTACATCTGATAAAACCTTTTCAACTTATATTGTAAAAAATTAGCAAGCCCAGTATTTTCTATTGTTCCTGCTAATCTTTTATAATCTAATTTGATTTTTTTGTGCTGATATTTAACAGGTCTGCACATTTTCTGTGCAGACCATATATTTTGCTGTTACTCAGTCTTCACTGCGTCTTTGTATACACGGTTTAATGCTACCGGATGATACTCAACTCCTGTCACTTTAGAAGAGAGCATTTCTGCATTACACTGTGTGTAAAGTGGGAAGATAACTGCTTCATCCATTACGATCTGCTCTGCATCATACAATCTTTCCCAGCGTCCTTCTGCATCTGTGCAAAGATCACCAGTTGTACATTCATCTATAATTGCATCATAGTCAGCATTACTCCACAAACCATAGTTGTTAGAGTTTCCGGAAACCCACATTCCAAGATAAGTCATTGGATCTGCATAATCCGGTCCCCAACGTGTGAGACCTAACTGATAGTTACCATCCTGCATATCCTGTACTCTCTGTTTTTTCGGTTCTACTACAAGGTTTACTGTCAAACCTGGAAGTGTTGTCTCCCACTGTTCTTTTAATACCTGTGCTACTTTCTGCGGAGCATCATCTGCATCGACTACCATATCAAGTGATAACTCTGTAATACCTAATTCCTCTAAACCTTTTGTCCAGTAATCGGCTGCTGCTGTTGCCTCATATGTGCAGACATCTGCGAACTTCTCCTGGTCAGCAGAGAAATCTGATCCATCCGGTCCTGCTGCAAATTCCGGTGGAACTGCTGTATATGTTGGAGCGGAACCATCTTTTAAAACATCTCCTGTAATTGCATCACGGTCAATTGCCATTGTTAATGCAAGACGCACATTTAAGTTTGCAAGTTCAGGTACTGCATCCATATTCGGGCTGACATACCATAAGTATCCTGCACCAACTGTTTTAAACTCAGGATCATCTTTTACCTGATCAACCTGTTCACCATTGACCAATGTAGTGTCAAGTGCACCTGTCTGATAACTCATTAATGCCTGCTGGGAATCCTGAATTACCTGATAGCTTAATCCTGAAAGCTGTATTCTTCCGGCATCATAATAATCTGCATTTTTCGTAAGATGGAATGCTGTTGCTGCCGGTTCATAAGAATCCAGGATAAAAGCACCATTGGAAAGTGTTGTCTCAGGACTTGTTGCAAATGTATCACCACAGGAATTAAAGAACTCCTCATTTACCGGATAAAATGTTGGGAAATACATTAAGGACAAGAAATAGCTGACAGGTACATTTAATTCAACCTGAAAGGTTGTATCATCTACTGCTGTCACACCAAGCTCACTCTTATCCATATCTCCGGCAATGATCTCTGCCGCATTTTTAATCTGTCCGATATCGCTTAACATATATGCATATTCAGATGCAACTGCAGGATCAACTGCTCTCTGCCATGCAAAAACAAAGTCTGCTGCTGTAACCGGTGTTCCATTGCTCCATTTTGCATCACTGCGGAGGTGGAATGTATAAGTAAGTCCATCGTCAGAGAGGTCATAACTTTCTGCGATCGCCGGCACTGCCTGTCCGTCTGCATCCATCTGCATTAATCCGTCTGTGTAATCTGCAATTACCTCAAACGAAGTTCCGTCTGTTGCCTGCTGTGGATCTAATGATTCCACTGGTGTCTCTAACATTACGTTCATGTCTGATGAACCTGCCGCTGCTGTATCTGAACCAGTGCTTTCTGTTCCGGTTGTGGCACTGCCTGATCCAGCTGTATCACTGCTGCTTCCACAACCTACAACACCAAGCATCATTGTTCCAGCCATCAGCAACGCTAAAACTGCTTTGGTCTTTTTCATAATATTGTCCTCCTGTACAAAAAAATAACGCAAAGGGAGTTCTTTCGAACGCTCCTTTGCGTTAACGACACTTTAGCACATTAATCTTTCAAATGCAAGTATTTTTTTACAGCATAAGCTCCAAACTGTTTTCCACCTGAATCTTGGACGCATTGATCCTGTCTTTTTCCTGCCCGTACTCCTCCGGGCGCATGCGCCACGCAAGTCCGCACCCTGCGGAGATCTCCTGCGGCAGCGGGATCATCCTTCCCGGTATCCCATGCTCATGACAGTAATCTTCCATCGCCATTGCTGCTGTCGTGGTATGAAATGTGAGCAGATGGTAATTTTGTTTTACACGCATAGGCACTCCTTTCGTCAGATCAGTCCCAGCACTCCTGCCAGTTTTTCACACGCCCCATCTTCAGCAAAAATATTGACACCGTCCAGATCCGTACTTCTGTTTGCAAAAGCAGGGAATAAAAAACCTGTCTGCGGCATGCCCGCCTCATATTCGCCTACCGTCGGACAGACCGCCACGACCAGAAAACGGTAAACCTCCTCCGATTCCCACTGGCTCTCCTTGTCTGCGCCTTTTACCGGAACATCATAGTTTCCACAAAAAATCTCGATCGTGTAAGGTTTATCCACAACATAGCGTTCCCCGATATATTCATACAATGAATACAACAGTGCATCGTTTTTCAGTTCGCAGTCCCTCAATGCGGTCAGCAGATGCCAGATACTTCCCGGTTTCTTCTGTCTGCTGTCAATCTTGTAATTTTTCAACTGCTCATTGGTTTTTGCATATGGGATTGTCTTGGCGATCGCAAGCTGTTTCTCTTTCTCTGCCGGAGACAGCTTTAAAAAATGGGTGTTGAACGAGCCGTCAATGAACCCTTCCTCATCCATATAAGCACCCGCTACACGGTTAAAACAGTTTCTTGCTATCGTCATTCGTCTGGTCAGTTCCAGCATATCTTCTCTGTCGATGTGCATGTTAATATCTCCATTTATATCTGATGTTTTTCCAAAATCTCCTGCCACGCCCCAAGCAGCCTCTCCATCTGGAACGCCGCATTCGCCGGACTTGTGGAGGGAAGTTTTCGGATGTCCCTGCCAGTGACCGGATAGGTATACTTTTGATACAGGTCATATGCTTTCGCACCATTGGCATAGATTTGCCTGATTGGCGCATGGTCAAGGATCTCTGACAGCTCCGCCGGCACAACATTTTTGATAGAACTGTCGGAAGAACCTGCAATGTCACATTCTGCGATCACATCCCACAGCGCAATATGATGTTTTAATAGCAATTCTTTTTTCTCTGGAATACGCTCCGGCACAGGCTCTTCAAAAAGTGCCGCAATGACTTTCCAGAAACGGTTCTGCGGATGTCCATAATAAAAATTCTGCTCTCTCGACTTCACGGAAGGAAGCGTACCGAGAATCAATATCTCTGAATTTTCATCAAAAATAGGATCAAATTCATGTTTTACATGTGTTAATTCCTGATTTTGCTGTTTCATGCCAAATTCCTACAATTCTATAATATAAAAGTATTCTTGTCCACCGCTTTCGTCCTGACACTTATTTTATCACAAAAATATTTTTTCACATACAATAAAATGCATGCTCCGCAAACATTTTATAGCAAAAAAAGAACAGTCCTCACATTTTTCATGTTAAGACTGTTCTTACTGTCCACGTTCCACTTTTATGAAACTTCGCACCGGTCAAATTCCAAAACGACTTTGAATAAATCTCCGTCCACGAAAAGCTGCATTTTTCCATGCATAAGTTCCATCAGGCTTCCTGCGATCGACAAGCCCAGACCATTTCCTTCTGTGTTTCTGGAACTGTCACCACGGACAAATCGTTCCATCAGCTCCTCGCTGGAAATGTTCAGCGGATATCTGGAAGTGTTGCGGAACGTAATCTGCACTTTCTCTCCGGTCTGCTCTAAATTGATATAAACCCTTGTCTCCGGCTGTGCATATTTGCAGATGTTGTTCATCAGATTATCAATAACACGCCAGAAATGTCTGCCATCCGCCATAATATAAATCGGTTCTTCCGGCTTTTTGATCTGAAGATCTAATTTGTTCTTCTCAGTTTTCTCCTTAAATTCCCCTACAGTCTGCACGAGGAACACCCCTGCCTCGAGTTTTTCCAGATTCACGGAAAGGCTTCCGCTTGACGCTTTGGATGCTTCTATTAAATCTTCGATCAACTTTTTCAGGCGGGCAGACTGCCGCTCTAAAACCTCTAAATATTCCTTTGCATTCTCATTTGGGATCTCCTCTTTTTCCAGCAGATCCACATAGTTGATAATGGAGGTAAGCGGTGTCTTGATGTCATGCGAGACATTGGTGATCAACTCTGTCTTGAAACGCTCGCTTTTCATTTTCTCGTTCACCGCTTTGGAAACGCCCTCATTGATGCGGTTTAAATCTGCCGCATGCTCTTTTAGTGCCGGAAGCATACGTTCCGTGTTGATCTGATAATCCAGATCGCCCTCTGCGATATGTTTTCCGCCTTCCTGAAGTCTCTTCATCTGAATTAAGATTTCTCCGCCCGCAAACAGAATCACGGCTTTCTCTGCAAACCAGACGATCATGATTTTAGAATAATCAACACCAAACACAACAAAGATCAGGACTTCCAAAAAGTTTACACCAAGAAAGACCGCAAGCCCTTTCCACAGGATGGACTTATTCTCGCCCACTTTGTTCCAGCCACGGTAGATTGAACGGAGCACTTTATAGATGAGTGTATTTCTCCACCACTTTCCAAGCTTAATACGCACTGCAAAATCCAGAAGATACCCGAGTGCCAGCCATCCGCCACATAAAAGCAGAAAAAGTATTGCCGCCGCATAAAAAACATAGTTGTCAGGACTTCCGGCATTGCCAAGCAGTGAAATGCCCACTGCCAGACTTACTTCTGCTGCTAAAAATATGACAGTAAACAGATCGGCCGGTACTTTGCAAAGAAAGCTTCCCTGCACCTGTTCCTGATCTTTTTTATGCCCTGCTGCACTTACCAGATAAACAAGACTTGCCACAAACACGATCAGGCTGAGTGCAAGGATCACATACACGCTGTATTTCATGTGATCTGCCAGATTCACAATATAGTTTATCTGGACAAAATAATCGCTGCCCCAGACTCCGACATCCTCTTTTTTCACAAGACTGTCCGCATCCGGAATCACAGATAACACATAGTAATCCGTTCCTGCGTCACTGCCCTGCACAGTGTAAAGGACATCTGCCTCGGAGGAATCATAATCGATACGATTTTGTATCCCATCGCCCGGTACCCCTCCGACATAGGAAAGTTCTACCGGCTGCGATATAACCGATGTCGGTGCACTCACGACTGTCTCTGACACTGTGACCTGCTCTGTCTGCTGTTCCTGCGTATATGGATAACGCATCTCTGCCGTCCAGTCTGATGTTCCATAAGAATAGGTGGTCGCAGTCAGCTTCCAAAACGTCAACGGTGCATTTTCCAGAATATTTTTTACATTGCGCAGATCATTTTCATCTGCACCTTTTGCATTCTGGATTGTAATACAAAGTGCCGCCTGTTCATCGTTTTCTGATGTTTCCTCCCGCAGTGCCTCATACTCTTTATCTGCCGTATTATATACATACAAATAGTCCGTCGTCTCACCGGTGCTGTCATCCACCAGTGTCACTTTCACTTCTGACACCGGGAAATAACATATTTCAGTTGTAGCTTCTCCTCCTTCTGAAATCTGTGCAGATGACACATCTAATACCTGATAATAAAAAATACCGCTATCTGTATCATACACATATTCATTGATATATTTTTTTCTGTACTCTCTGGTGCTGTGCGTAATGTAATACCCTCCAAGTACAGAATCGTCCACATAAATCGATGTATCGTCATTGATATTGCACTGGAAAAGGTGGAGTTGGTCAAGGCTTACTTTCTCATCAAAATTTGACTGCACATAGGTGCTCTGCTGATTCAGATCCAGTTTTTCCAATTCCTCATAATTGGACGCTTCCACAACTCCATACCGGAAGTTGGTATCCTTAAAATAGGTTTCATTTTCCGTGTTATTCAGATTCTGCAGCACTCTCGCAGAGTACTTTCCGGCAATCTGCTCAAACTGCTCCTCCCGGATCTCCTGTACACTTCTCGTATAAAAACCAAGCTCACTGATGGTATACGCCCCGGCTGTACCTGCCAACAGCATCAGGGCTGACACCGTGATCAAAATCCACGCAATGATTTTTGCCACGGGCGATTGTTTCAACTGTTTCATATCGACTGTCCTTTCTTACTTACACTTCCATTTTATAGCCTCTTCCCCAGACAACTTTTAAGTGTCTTGGTTCCGCCGGATTGTACTCCACTTTCTCCCTCAGATGTCTGATATGTACCGCTACCGTATTCTCATTCCGAAATGGATTATCGTTCCACACTTTCTCATAAATTTCATTCGGTGAAAAAACCTGCCCCGGATGCTGCATCAGAAGTTTTAAAATATCATACTCGGTTCTTGTCAGCTGCACTTTATCCCCATCAAGTGTCACTTCCTTCGTGACATCATTCAGTTCGATCCCGCCGATCACAATCGTGTCCGGTCTGACCGTGCCGCCTCCCAGTTTCATGTAACGTCTGAGCTGGGATTTCACGCGCGCCTGCAGTTCCACCGTATTAAACGGTTTTGTCACATAATCATCTGCTCCCACGGTAAGTCCGAGCACCTTATCGGTGTCCTCGCTTTTGGCGGTGAGCAAAATAACCGGAACATTGCTGACTTCACGGATTTTCAACATTGCTGTGATGCCGTCCATCTCCGGCATCATAATGTCCATAAGAACAAGATGAATATCTTCATTCTTTAAAATTTCCAACGCCTCTCTGCCGTTGTAAGCCTCAAAAACCTGATAACCGTCTGCCATCAGATATATTTTCAAGGCGGAAACAATATCTTTTTCATCATCACATACTAATATATGGTACATTTTCTTCTCCTCCGGATTCGAATGTTCTCAGTGCGTAACTGAATCATTCCCTTTATGATCATGTACTTATTGTAAAGGATTCTTTATGAACTTCCAATGAGGTAAAACATTAAGATTTGATGAAGTTCTTTCGCTTTTTTCCTCTTTTCCATGCATTGGAAGTATTGCCAATCGCCTCCTATTGTCTATTTGTTACAAACTTGTTACAATTCATTTGTCCTTAAGAAATATGTTTGTAACATTCAAGCATTGGTTCCCGGCTTCTCCCCGAAGTTGAATACCGGTTTGGAACTGTCTGAAGGACAAACGATAACCATTTATGCGTTATCAAAAAAATAAAAATAAGGAGGTCGTCACTATGTGTTTTACAACTAATTGCGCTGAATTATTTAATCTGATCTGCAGATATTTTAAAATTGGTTGCTAATTCTGTCTCAGATATTCAGCTATAAGATGATTTATATAATGGGATATTAAAAATATTCTCTATTGTATAAAAAACAGGCAGCCCCGATGTTCGCAATGAACATTGGGGCTGCTTGTTCTGCTAATCTCTATTTATTTCATTTGTTTCTGATTTTACCAGCAGTATTCCTTGATATACTCTGCAAAATACGGCAGTGCAAGTGATATATATCCCTGTCGGTTATTTAATATTCCTCTTTTTATCAGACGATCCCTGTACATAGAATAGCTGCCTGCCTTTTCGCCCATAAGCTTAAGCACTTCATCCCGCTTATACTCTTCCTTTTCTGTCAGCAATCCAGCCAGGAATCGATCCATTTCCGTCATCTCTTCCCATATTTTTTCATAGGAATATGCAAATAATTCTGACTTTAACTTTGAAAGGATATCTTCCAGTGTCTCATTCTCTTTTTTCTTAAAACACAGCACTCCTAATTCCTGAAAAGCATAGGCATATCCTTTTGTAATCTTCGCCAGCTCTCTGGCCTGACTGACATCAATGTTTAATTTGCTCCTGTACATCTCCGTCATTCTTATCATATTCAGGGGTTCTGTCTTCACTGTTGTCGCTCTTCTGAAAAAGGTAAGGTTTTTGACATTGCAAAGTTCCTGAATATTTTCATATAAACCAGTGCATACAAAATAAACCGGATAACCTGCACGAAGCCATCTTCCGTATTCTGATGCAAACTTTATCATCTCTTCTGATTTTGATACTTCATCAATTCCTATTAATATCTTTTTTCCCTTCTTCTGGGCATTCTGTATCATTTCTTCAACCTCTACACCAATGTCAAAGAAATGATTACTCTTGTCCGCTGTATATCCTATTCCACCGCCAGAGCCCAGCACTGTTGCTGAAATATTGATTCCAGTTGTTTTTTTCTCTTCTGAACCGAAACCGGCTTTGACTAACATTGCCGCTATCTGTTCGAGGATATCCCTTGTTGGATTCACATCAAAAACAAGCCAGTTTATATACCTGTTTTCATTATTCTTCAATTCTTCTTCCACCTTCGCAAGTATCACGGTTTTCCCGGAACCTCTGACTCCTGTTATTTTATATACTGACTCTGATGGATTTTCATATACAAAATTTTCTAATATCTCTTCTGTTTTTTCTGTGTGTATATAGGTATATTCCGGAGTTTTACTAAATGTTGTTGTAAATGGATTCTGCATAAGTCACCTCACAATATTATTTGCCGTTTATAGTTCTTTATATCTTTTATATCATTTTATAGTTTTTTATACTTTTTAGCAATAATTTCTTTTGTATAAAAAAAGAAGATACCAGCATATCTAATGCCAATATCTTCCAAAATTTTCATTTCTCTTTACTCTGCCTCCCGCAGCCGTTCCACAATACTCTGTCTGCTTCCCGCCTGATAAAGTACCGCAGGGATCAGGCAGCCGAGCACTGCAAACACCGGAAGCATCGCAATAACCGGAAGGATTGTGAAATGATAAGTGCAAAACCAGAACATCTTCTCCATCATGTCTCCTGATAATGGCCCGCAGACCAAAGACAGAAGAAACGCCACCACCACAGAACCGGCAGTGTAAAACAGCCCTTCCTGCACAAGCATCTGCTTTAACTGGCGGTTTGTCATTCCAACCGACTGTAACACTGCAAACTCTCTTTTTCTTGCAAGGATTCCGGTCATGATCGCATTGAAGAAATTTAAAATGCCGACCAGTCCGATGATCGCACACAAGACACCTCCCAGAAGGAAAAACATTTTCTGAAACTGTTCAAATTCACTTCGGATAGAAGCTTTGCTCTCATACATCAGAACAGAAGTATCTCCTGCAGTAAGCTCCGCAAGATAACGCTCCGCTGCATTTTCCGCTTCCATATCCGGAGTATCAAACAGATAGAATTTCCGGATCAGCTCTGCACCGCAGTCCTCCTTCATCCGTTCTGCCGGAAGGATCGTGTCATATCCTAATCCGCTATAGCGGAATGTCATGGCATATGGAACTTTCACAAGTGCACACACGGTATAGTCCACTTCCCTTGGTTCTTCCTCACGGATCTCCATATACTCCTCCGGCGTCGTCACTGAATCAGCAGGTTCACCTGTCCTGGTATCGATCCAATACATATTCTGGTAAACCATGGTGAGCGTATCCCCAATTTTGGGATAGCGTTCTATATTTTCCACATTGCCATAATCATCTGTCTGGACACAGATCGCAATTGCATGTGTATTCTCATCAAACAAAGGCTCCAGTTCTCCATCCAATACCGTCACTTTTTCAAAGAGTGTCTCATCCAGACCTTCCAGTATTGTTGGAGTCTTTATTTCACTGCCCCTTTTTTCATAATACTTCAGTTCTTCTTCCAGCTTTTCTTCGCCAAGATACGGTACTGCCATTTTCTTATATTGCTCTGTATCCATCCATACCATTGTGGTCATATCTGTCATATAGCCGCTGCCGCTGACCGTCTCACTCGTGTTTTCCTGAATTTCTGCAATAGTTTCTTCTGAAATATATTCATCTGCATCAATGTAGCGGAAATAATCTGTACTGCTCACAATAAAATCGGCGCAGGTTTGTTGTGAAATATATTTTTCCGTATCAAAGCCACCCACAAAAGAACAGAGTACATTCAAAAGTGTCACCGAAAGTGCCAGGGATATCACAACAAGAACTGTTTTCTTTTTGTTTCTTCCCAGATTGGCAAATGCCATCTGATAAACCTTTGCTCCATGCGAGCTGCGGCGCTTTTTCTTCACACTGACACACTCTGTATATTTTGTTGCTTCCACCGGAGAAACTTTTGCTGCCATTTTTCCGGGCTTTGTACAGGAGAGGAAAACAGTGATCACTGCAAAAATCGCAGAGCCGGCAAAAATAACCGGGGAACTGCTGATCGTTACATGTGTTCCCACAACTGTTGTGCCCTTTAAAACAATAGGTGTCAGCCATGCCCCGATTCCATATCCCAGAAGAAGTCCGGCCGGAATGCCAACCACACATAAAAGAAATGCCTGCTGCCTGATCATTCGTTTTAATTGCCGCGGCGTTGTTCCGATTGTCTTAAGCAGCCCGTAAAACCGGATATCTCCGGTAACTGAAATCTGAAAAATATTATAAATGATCAGATATCCGGTAAAAATCACAAGAAGCAGAAATGCTGCGATCGCAGCAAGAAGTTCCGGATCCATCCCTGCATTTAGCTGTGAAGCAGTAAGCCCCCAGTTGACTCCGATACGGGCACTGTTCTCCTGATCTCTCGTATTCCAGTCATATCCTAAGTCTGTGTCGATTTTCTGCATCTGTTCCTCGATATTTAATTTTGAAGGCAGCATGACATTCAGGTCTCTCCGGAAAGCTTTCTCTCCTGATGCCATCCACTTTTCTTCCAGTGACTTCACGTAGTCTTTTGATACATTGATATAATGAACCGGCATCAGATCATCATATTCCCAGTATCCTGACAGGATAAACGTATCTGTCTCCTGAAATCCCTCATTCGTTTTATCTCCAGCCTGATACTCTATCGTAACCTTTGCTCCAAGCTCCGGTGTCACCCCGAGCAGCTTTAATGCAACCGTGTCCATTGCGATCTCATTGCTCTTCTCAGGTTCTCTTCCTGTCGTTGGTGTCGCATAGCTCCATTTTGTACAGTTTTTATCCATGTAACTGACTTCTGCCGGAACTTTTCCAAAAACACCTGTGGTGCAAAATCCACATACGATGCGTTCTCCGGCTTCCCTGATTCCCGGATGTGCTGATATTTTTTCCACCTGTTCCTCACTCAGTTCTTTGAACGTTCCGTCCGCATAGCCGCCTGCCTGTCTGAAATTGTAAGTTTCATAACTCTCATTCAACGACATAAGAATTGTGAAAAGTGATGTAAATAATAACGTGGTAAGAGCAATCGCAAAGATTGCGATAACATTTCTTTTTCTGGTCGCCCACAGCGATTTATAGCTTAGTCTGCGTATGCATTTCTGATTTTTTACTTTCATAATTTTTCTCCGTTTCCTATTCGAATCTGTCCTGTACCTGTCAGTGTCTTTTACTTTATAATACGTCCGTCCTCAATTCGAATAATACGGTCTGCCAGCTGCGCGATCTCCTCATTGTGTGTGATCATCACAATAGTCTGTGCGAATTTCCGGCTGGTCACTTTCAAAAGGCTTAACACATCCTGACTGGTCTTTCCATCCAGATTTCCGGTCGGCTCATCCGCCAATATGATCGCCGGTGCTGCCGCTAATGCCCTTGCGATCGCCACCCTCTGCTGCTGTCCGCCGGAGAGCTGCCCCGGAAGTGCATCCAGTCTCTGCTGCAGTCCAAGTGTCTCTGTAATGCTATCGATAAATTTCCGGTCTATCTTTCCACCGTCCAGTTCAATCGGCAGCACGATATTTTCATAGACATTCAAGACCGGAACCAGATTATACGCCTGAAATACAAACCCAATCTTTCTTCTCCTGAAAATCGTAAGTTCCTCATCCTTCAATGCAAAAATATCTTTTCCATCCACAAACACTTTTCCCTCTGTCGGTCGGTCAAGTCCGCCTAACATATGTAAAAGGGTTGATTTTCCACTTCCACTTGTGCCGACAATTGCCACAAACTCGCCTTTCTCCACCGTAAGATCCACACCATCCAGTGCATGTACGGCTGTCTCTCCGCTTCCGTATATTTTCCTTAAATCACATGCTTTTAAAATATTCATAATCCTCCTTGTTTTGCGAAGCAAAATCCGAGTTCCTTAGCGAGGAGAGGATTTAGCCTCCTTGTTTTGCGAAGCAAAAAAATCTGTATATAACATTTTTTGTTACATACAGATTATCACACAGTATTCTTTCCAGACTCTTTCCACGGCAAATGAAATTCTTACAGTATTGAAAGAATTCCATTTACTATTTAAAAACATATTTCAGCGATTCCGGTATAGTTGATGTACTTTTTCAAAAATTATTTTTAGGCAGATAAATGGAAAACTTACTTCCCTGTCCGTATACGGAAGACACTTTGATATAGCCACCCTGCTCCTGCAAAATTTCTCTGGTCAGGTAAAGTCCGATTCCAACGCCCTCTTCATCCTTTACCAGTTCTGATCGATAGAACCTCCTAAAAATCTTCGGCAACTCCTCTTCCCGGATACCACATCCGGTATCTGCAATGTCAATTCTCACAAACATTTCATAAGAAATAGCCGAAACGGATATTTCCCCATGCTCTGTGTATTTAATCGCATTATCAATTACATTACCGACTGCTTCTCCTGTCCACTTCGGATCAAAATAAGCTTCCATATCAGTATTATGTAAACTTATCTGTAATCCTTTTTCTTCTGCTTTCTGTTTCAGTTCCCACACTGCACGCTCTAACATTGGCTGTAGCTTTTCCTTTCGAGGAACAAGCTGTAAAATTCCATTTTCCAGACGTGATAATTTCACAAGCGACTCGATCAGAAATTTTAATTTCTGCGTCTGTTCATGGATTGCAGACACATTTCCCTCAATCTGCTGTGGAAGCTCCTCCTCAAGTAAAAGCTCACTATATAAGAGAAGATTTGCGATCGGCGTTTTTGTCTGATGGGAGATGTCTGCGATCAATGCTTTTATTTTGTCTTTCTCTGCCTCTACATTTTGTGCGGACAGAGCAGATGCACTTAAGTAATGGGCAAATTTTGTCTCCAAAGCCGACATGCGTGTCTCGTCGAATTGTCCCTCTGTAAATTCTCCTTTGACTGCCACATTCAGCATTTCTTCTATTGTATCCATTGTTTTCTTTGTGCGTCTGTAATTTACAAAAATAATAATTGCAGTAACTGTCACGCAGACAAACACTATGAATATCCACATATCACTCCCACCTGTAACCAATTCCGTACACTGTCCTGATCGCATGCTCCGCTCCGAGTTTATCCCGAAGTCTCTTAACGGATACCGACAGTGCATTCTCATCCACATACTCTGCGCCATCGCTCCAGACACGGTCCAATAAAAGTTCTCTGCGCAGATTCATACCCGCATTTTCCACAAGAATCCGCAACAACTTCTGCTCGGTCTTACTGAGTTCGATCTCCTTACCGTCCACCATGAATTTCATCCGGTCAAAATCAAACACATACGGTTCTTTGCGGTAAACGTGTTCGTTATCCTTTTCTTTTTCACGCATTGCCGCCGCTTTTCGAAGCTGTGTATTCACTCTTGCACGCAGTACGGACAAGGAAAATGGTTTTGTGATATAATCGTCTGCTCCAAGCTCCAGTCCATTTACAATATCGCGGTCGGTATCATTTGCTGTCAGTAAAATAACCGGGCAATCCGGGCATTCCCTCTTTACGCTCTGTAAAAAATCCAATCCGCTTCCATCCGGCAGATTGATGTCTAACAGGATCAATGATGGCATTCCACAGAGCATCTGTTCTTTCGCATCTTTTAAATTTTCACAGGAGACAATCTGCCTGTCTGTTTCAAATGCATAAAGTCCGCTGCTCACCTGTATGCTGCTATTATCTGTCTTTAACGCCTTGCATAAGCCCTGATTCAAAGCTCTGTCGTCTTCTATAATTAAAATTTGCTGCATCCTGTTCTTTACCTTCGCTGGTCTTCCACCATCTGATTTATTTCCTTACTGATCTTATTGACATACATCATCAGCGCAAACCCTGCTGCAAAAATAATCACAAGTGCGATGATTCCAACTGCAGAAAAGCAAAGCTGGCTGAGATATCCGATAAACGGTGTCTTTGCCACAACCTTGCCCTGCACCTGATCATAGTTTACACTGCTGCCATTTTTCAGTGTCAGTGTATCTGATCCATCATTTGAATCTACATAAGAAACATCCACTGTTCTCTTTCCAGCTTTCACGGCAACAATATTCCCCTCTGTAAATGCACTATTATCAATCTCTTTCATATAGACAACACTTCCATGTTTTGAGATCAGTCCTGTCGTGTCCGTCCCATTCAGATAGGTATGATATCCAAAAATTGGCGGCAGAACTACCGGAAGCACTGCGAGTAAAACAATGATCACACATGCATATCCTAAAATAGTAAGTGTCCGTCTCATTCCTTTTTTCTCATTCATTTCTCTGTTTGTATCAGTCATCTCTCTTTTCTCCTTTTTCATCTTCCTGTTTTTTATATAAAATTGTTGCTTTATCAGCCTGCACCGCTTACTTACAAAATCTCTCATAATCAGAAACAGATGCTGAAAGTGCCCATTCACGCTGCATTTTTAATGCATCATCAACCATCTGCGGCGTCTGCAATGCAATATTGAGTGCCTCCGCCATATCCGCATATTCTGTCTCCGGGAATGTATTCGTATCTGCCGTGTAATATTTATTGTGCATTGTCTCCTCATATCCAATAATCAGCAGGTCATTCAGGAACGCCCTGTGCACGGCATCTGCGATCTCACCTCCATGATTAATATCCAGATAATAATCACATTTTTCAAACAGTCTGTCTAGAACCTTCTCCTTCACATTCGGATAAAGTATGACATTACGATTTTGTCCAACCGCTGTCAGCTTTGAAGACATCTCCGTGATTGCTGCAATGTGAAAGGTCATGCCCGGCACCGCCTTTGCAATCGCATCAATATGAGGAATGTTATCAGAATTTGTACAGATCAGAGCATCCGGTCTATGCTGGTTCTCCCTTAAAAAACTGTAAATATAGCCAAGCTGCTCCACAATATCCGGTGAAACACCTAGTGCAATCAGCTTCTTATATGCCTCCCTGCGCTGCACGTAGATTTTTTTTGTCCGGGAAGACTGGTGATTTAAAATAATCTGCATATTTCCCGGTATTGTATCGCCAATCGGCTCATGCCAGAACAGTGCATCCATCTTGGCATCCGGCTCCAATCCCTGTGATGTAAAAAACGGATATGACAATGAATTAAAGTAAACTGCTGTCCTATCCAGCCCGGCGCATTTCATGAAAAAGCACGCAAATTCTGTCTTTGTATGAAAAATCCAATCCCTGTTCTCCCATCTGACCAGTATGTCTCCTGTTACAAAACTCTCCACAATGCGTTCCTCACCATCCGGAGAATAGAATTTGCGCAATGCTTTCTGTCCGTTTTTGTTAAAAATCGTGCGACAGTAAATATCCCCATGTTTATCATAATGTTCACACAGCCTTACCACATTCCTGTCATCCAGCCAATCCACTATCTTCACGATCCTGTGATGCGCAGGCTCTGTATAATAAATGCGTGCAGCTTCCCTGTTCTGATCCATCACCTTTCCACTGGTGTTGCTGCTCTCGATCCTCCAGTATTCCGGTATCTCAATCTCATTAAAATACCGTGGTTTTCCTGCCATTTTTCTATTATCCGTATCAGAAGTAAGAAAAAATCCATATACCGACAGCACGCCGTCCGGAAGGAATCCATCGTCATCTATTACCACTGCATTGCATGCGATTCCTGCATTCTGAAACGATTCATACAGATTCCGGCTCTCGATGGAGAAAGTATCAAAAAGCAATGTTATCCCAACAATTTTATCCATCTTTTCACAACCTCCTCCGTCATATAGTCCCTTGCTTTCCCATAGGAATGTTCCGAAAATAGACGCATGTCATCCTCTGTGAACATTTTCACAATATATTCTGCCAGAAGTTCGATCTTTCTCTTCTGATCCATCTCATCCTCTATTTTAATCTTGTAGCCATTCTTTCCCTGATCGATAAAGGTCTGGTTTCCATATCGCACATCAAAGCCAATGATTGGAAGTCCGGAACCGACAGCTTCCATCAATGTCAACCCGAATCCTTCACTCTGGGATGCTGCAACATATGCCTCATAGCCTTTGTATACTTCATCCAGATTCTGCTGCCCCATCAGACGCACACAATCCGCACAATGCAGCCTTTCGATCGTATTCCGGATGTGTGTCTCCTCTCCTCCTTTTCCGTAAATATCGAGAGAGATATCCGGCACTTTTGTCCTCGCCTTTGCAACTGCTTCCACGATCCAGTCACAGTGTTTCTCCCCTGCAAGCCTTGATGCCGTGATGATGGAGTGGCGTTTTCTCGGCTTTTCAGGATACTTCAGTTCATTGAGACTTCCCACCGGGATTGTCACGATCTTCGGTTTCTTTCCACAGTATTTTTTAAACTGCTCAGTCATCAGGCGGTTCTGTGCATCCGTGGCTGTCACATAGAAATTCACATGACTGCTCTGTGCAAACGCATATTCATAGTAATTATTCCATAAAATATGTTCCTCATCCGTGCCGCCCTCGCTGAAATGATCTGCATGTACGACCATTCCAACCTTTGCCTGTCCGCAATTTTCCAGAATTGCCTGTCCAATTCCAGTCGTCCGGTCAATAATCACAACATCTTTTCTTGTCAGCTTCAGTCTGCGAACCATATAGCCGACCAGTTCTTCCTTGGAATAAAGCACTACATCCCTGAACTTATAATATACGCTGTCGTCATCATTCACTTCCTCATAGGCAAGCGATCCATCCTCGTTGAAAAAGCTCCTTCCATACATATGTGCTTTTCCATCCAGCGGCCCATAATATTCCGAATAAATCCTGCAATAGGTATAATAATCCTTCCGGATCAGGCAACCATGGGACACAATCTCCACCCGGTGCACAAGGCTGCTCTGCTCATCGACCATATATACCGTATAGAACTCTGAATTCCCCTCAAACACATATTTGCATATCCTGCCATTACGTGAAAAGGTATATTTTTCCTGTGGAAGTGTCTTTTCCAGATCCTCAAGGGTAAACGTTACCGGAGCAATCTTTGTGTCTGTAAAAAAGGTATATAGCCAGATCACTTCCCCATCCTCAAAACCGATATTTTTTGTCATATGCTCAATATTTTCCGTGGGGAACATATCGGTAAAAATAAACTTCGCCGGAATTTCTGCCTTTCTCAGCAGATTTGCGCGGTAACTTTGCGCATATTCCACACCGCTGCTCGCCCAGCCGATTCCTAAATTGAAATTATAAACCATATTTTTCTCCTGTATTATCAAGCTATGGATACACGATCTTCAGTTTCTGTCCGCTGTCCATGCTCACATCACTCAGTAAAATATTTCTTATTATATTCCTTTTTACCACTTTCCCTGTATCCAAATACGATTCAAAAGCCTCGTTCTGATATTCAAACATGACATTTCTCTGGGCAGACGCTCTTCCTGCCACCGCATACTTCAACTGTTCAAGGTAATCGATCAGTTCAACCCAGCCATCATCTACTGCGGTAAGTGTTGCCTCACGCACAAACTGTTCATAAGCTTTTGTGTTGTAAACCTTTTCTTTCTGTTTCGCAAGCCCCTCACGGACTCTTCTCATCAGGTACTTCTCTACCACCTTCTTATTACTAAGATCAATTTCGCTCAGTTTTCCATCCAGTGAATAGGCAATATTGTCAAGGATATACCGATTTAAGTCTTCCTGCCTGATTTTCTCCCGGCTCTCCAGATAATCCCTGATATTCTCCCCCGCAATTGCGAGCAGCTTTTTCTCCTCGATCCTTGCTCCATCGAGAAGTTCTGCCCGTGTCTCATAAATCATGTTTCTCTGCCGCTGAAGCACTTCGTCATACTGCACTGACCTCTTGCGTCCCATCTCATCCATCTCCACTTTCAGTCTCTGGTTCTGGTCAATGATTCTCTTCAAGCGGTGTTTTGAGATCCTGCGTTTTCCATCTATATACATCTGAAGTTTTTCGTCATCCTCAGATCCCACGATATCATCCTCAAGACTGACATAATACTGGCTGAATCCGGGATCTCCCTGCCGTCCGGCGCGCCCTCTCGCCTGCCGTTCTGATCTGGAATTATCCATCCGCCCCACACCAAGCACTGCAAGTCCTCCAAGTTCTCTCACGCCCTCCCCGAGCTTGATATCCGTTCCACGCCCCGCCATTGTCGTTGCCACCGTGACTGCGTTCAGCTGCCCTGCTCCGGCGATAATCTGTGCCTCCCAGAACGCATTGCTGGCATTCAGTACATTGTGTGGTATATTCTTCTCGATCAGTAGCCTTGAGAAAAGATCAGTGTCTGAAACAGAGTTCAGTACCACCAGCACCGGCTGTCCTGTAGCATGTATTTTGATCAGGTCGTCCGCTGCAGACCAGAACTGCTCTTGTGCATTCCTGTAATAGCGGTCTCTCCGGTCTTTGCGGATAACAGGTTTATTCGTCGGGATCTTAATTACCTTCTTATGATATACATCATGCAGTTCATCCCTTGCATCCAGGATTGTACCGCTCATTCCTGCCATCTTATCAAACATCATAAAAAGATTCTGGAATGTGACCGATGCCACCGTTCTGTATTCCTGTGAAATCTCTACTTTCTCCTTTGCCTCGATTGCCTGATGCTGACCTCCCCTGAGCTTTACCCCATGCATCAGACGTCCAGTTGCACCATCAAACAGTTCTACCTTCCCCTTGTCTGTCACAATATAATCTTTCTGGTTCAAAAGTGTCTTGTGTGCCCTTAGTGCAAGTGTCACATGGCGGTTGATCTCAAAATTTTCCTTTCCATAGAAATTCTCAATGCCGAAAAAATTCTCTGCAAACTTCACACCCTCCGGTGTCAGCCAGACAGCTCCATCCTCCTCAATATAGTCAATATCCTCTACGAGTGTAGTTACAAAAAAATCACACACCTGATACAGATTCGACTGGACTCGCGGCACTCCGGAAATGACAAGCGGCATGACTGCCGAATCCAGCAGCACAGAATCTGCCTCGTCAATGATCACATAATAGAAATCACATAAAAACCGGTCTTCCTTTTTCTTTACCAGATTGTGAAACAGGTAGTCAAAGCCGAGACTGCTGTTTGTCGTATATATAATATCAGCGGAATAAAAACTCTTTTTCTCATCATCCGAACGTTTCCGTTCTGTGTCCGGATCCGGATAAGAACAGCTCAGTCCCATAAAATGATAGACTGCGCTCATCTCCTCCCCATCCCTCGAAGCCAGATAGTCATTTGTCGTGACAAGTACACAGCTTCTTCCGGTCAGTGCATTCAGGTAAAGCGGCATTGTAGCCGACAGCGTCTTGCCCTCCCCAGTGTTCATCTCTGCCATATATGCCTGATGTAATGCTATGCCAGCCAGCACCTGAACATCATAAGGACGTTTTCCAAGCACTCTCGCATCCGCCTCGATCACCGCTGCAAATGCCTCCGGCAACAGATGGTCAAGCGTCTCTCCGTTCTTATAGCGTTCCTTAAACTTTGCAGTCAATCCGGATAACTCCTCATCACTTAGATTTTTTACGTCCTCGCAGCATTTTTTTACCTTTTTTAGAATCTTCCTTAAGTCCTGCAATTCTCTTCTGCTCTTCATCAAACTCTTCCTTCGAAACTTCCTTTATCTCAAATGAATGAAACTTAAAATCTGCATTTCCACCGTTAACCAGTTCCACACTGTAACTGTATGTCTTGATCGATGGCTTGAAATAAGCCTTTCTGCCACGCACGACAATGTTCTCCGCCTCGACATCATAGCGGTCATAAAACCGGATACGGAGCATCAGAACCTCACTTCCGGCGTTCCTGGATTCAATATTCAGCGTGACCGAATATGCACGCTCACCATCGATCAATGGCAGTGCAGGTTCAATCCTCTGCATCTGGAAATTTGTCTGGGAATACCACTTGTGGATCACTGCTCCAGGCGGCATCAGACGATTCTTAAATACGACCGTATTATCCCCACAGAACTCAATCTGCGATCCGTATGTATATGTGTCTGCAGTATATTCCCTCCAGCGTATCACCCATGTATCATTTAACATCTATCTCTTCCTCCGCTGTCTTTGATAATCCTCCGCCAGCAGCTTCTCATACTGGCTCTTAAACCATTCCATGACCGCAGCACTGTTATCTGTATGTCTTCCATGACTGCCTTTTCCATACACTTCCGCCCCTGCTGATCTCAGGTGCTTCAAGATATTCTGATACCCATCCGGATCATAATCATCCTCATACAGGTAGGAAACGATAAATCTGGTTTCTGACCAGTCTGCCTTGTCAAAGCGACTCCACATTCTCCTGTCAAATGCTGCGATTGCCTCCTCATCCAGCGAACCATAATTCTTCAGCAGAATGTCCAGCGAAGTACCAAATCCCCCGGTACGCAAGATTCTCTCATTCTCTGCCACTGTTCCCATACTCGTCAGCGGCTTTGCAAGAATGAGTGCGTGCGGCGTAATCTCCGAACCATAATACAGGGATCCATACGTTCCCATGGAAGCACCTGACAGCACAACCTCTTTCTCTGAGAAACCAAGCTGCCTCATTTTCTCCCATATCAGATTGGAAATCATCGATTCATATTCCCCGTCTCCGACATAAAATGCTCCACCCTCGGATCTTGGATCCGTCAGCAGAAGAAATGGACATCCAAAATTCCGCATCATATAATAACCCTCAAACCCCTCCTGACTCCGGTAACCAGAAAAATAAACTGCAAGCGGCGGCTTCATATCCCCTTTCTCAAAATAGGCAAATACCTCTTCTCCTTTTTCCGAGACAAGCCGCTCTCCACCCGGTATGAAATAGCCTCTTCCGTCTCTTGAATGCCTGTCATGCAGTGCAATAATATTAAGGCTTCCCTCTCCCTTTGCCTGTATCGACATAAAAACCGGTCCATACTCTTCCTCATGGCCGATTGTCACAACATGCGCCAGTTCCTGTTCATCAAACTCCCATATCTTCCGGACAGCGTCCGCATAACCGTTATAAAACTGGATTGCACGCAGACGTATCTCTACCGTTCCTGTCTTCCGGTATTCCAGATACAGATCTATACTCTGCCCTGCATAAACCGGGATATTGTATCTCCAGTATGCAATCTGGGAAAAATCCTCTCCAAAGCTGCCCTCTAACATCAGGTCATAATTTCCACACTCAGAGATTCTTCCCTTAAAAAACTGGCTCACCGCCAGTGCATTAGGTGTAAACTTTTCGCCGTAAGAATAGTTGAAATACTTTGGTGTCTCCTTTTCCAAAAAAATATCAAAGTCTCTGGTGTACAGATATTGTCCCATCTTTCCCTCAAAAAACGATGCGGTACACATATCCTGCATATCCACATGTTCTGTTGCAAACAGGCAGTGTCCTCTTGTGATTCTCTTTAATCTGTCTGCCTCCTCCGGGAAAATACTGCGGTCTAAGACCACAATATCTGCGAGTCTCTGCTGCTCTTTTTCCGGAAGATCCCAAAGTCTTCCGCAAAACACAAATTCCACATGCTTTGGAACTGTATGTTTTTCCGACCAGTCTTTCTCTCCCAGAAATAATACATAAATTCTATTCATTGACTCCCAACACCTTTCTCCAGGACTGCAGTAAAACTTCTGTTGTATACTTCTGTCCGATTTCATAACATGCAACAAGCGCTGCGTTCCAGTTTTCAAAATTATCCAGATAGTATGATAATGCCTCTTTGATCTGAAGATAATCATGGAGGACATAACCATTTTTCAGATGCACCAGATATTCATCCATACTCATGCTGATACGCGGCACACCTTTACTGATCGCCGTGACAAACACATACACATCCGTCGTCTTTCGTAAGTCCAAAATGACTCTCTGTTCATTGATACACTTGCTGATCGTTCGCTCATCCACACAGACGTCAATATAAAAACGCTTTTCCTCTTTTCTATCCTCCTGCGTATCATCTGATACCCATTCCCTGTCAAATCCGGCATCTGTCAGTATCTCTTCCAGTTTATTTCTGATTCTGTCCTCATATCCCCATGCTGCATTACGCGTAAAAAGATGCACTCTCGCCAACGGATTCTCCCTCAGATATCCTGCTGTCTCCGTGATAATCGTACGGTATTCCTCTTCCGGGATGCCATCAATCGGAACTAAAATATTCTGCACATTTAGCTGTGCGCTGATTCCAAAATCCATCCGCGTATCATAAGGTGATATGTCCATAATATTCATCGTAACATTGTCAAGATTTTCACGTATGACAGTCTCCGTCTGCATGGAGTCTGCAATGACATAACGTGTTCTGGCAATAAACCCCGCATCCTCTGGCAACCGGCTATAATCATAGCGGTTACCAAAAAACGTAATGATCACTTTCCTTCTGATCATGCACCTGCCAAGCAACGGCATATGCAGAGCATGTGCCGCCACGAAAAACTGATCCCTCTCCTCTGTATTATTCAGATACCTATAAAAGACTTCCCCGATCACTTCCTCCATGGACTGATAAACCGTCTGCCGGAATCGTTCTTCCCTGATGCCATTCTCATCCGTGATATCATAAAAAGGACAGCCCGGATTCACTTCGATATGTCCGTCCTGTGCGTACATTCTAAGTTTCCAAACGCCATTTTCCATCAGATAATCCCGGTATTGTTCCTGACCATTCTCGTAAATAACCGTCAGAGCCACAAACCCCCTGTCGTCATAATAATTCTTGCGGCAGATTTCTCCATCCCGATACATATTGATGGAAATCGGATTCCCATCCTCCCCAAAATCGACCAGTGCATACTGTTCCCCATGCAGATAAGCATTAACTGCAAATGGTGAATAAATAAACTCAACGCCCTCTGGCCACTTTATATCGTGATAAGATAGCACTGCCGTCTTCGTCCGCCGTATCTGTAACATTGCGTCAAAGCATGACCAATACGGAGCTCTGTACATTCCCTGCCTATGCAAAAAATGCCGCAGATTCGGAGAAAAACCAAGCAGCAGAATCCGGTAAGGGATTTTCACATTCCTGTGAAAAAGCGTGATCTGCTTGATCGTCTCATCAAATTCGGAACTCATCCTTCTCTTATACCATATCTGTTCATTTTCATTCCAAAAATTCTCTTTATACCATGCCGGAATAAAATATAACATTGCACTCTCCACTACGTTCTTTCTTAATGATTCTGTAAATCCCAATATCTGTCCAACGGTCTTTTTCAGATAAATGAAGTATACCTGTCCATATTCCGGTAGACTTCTGCCTCTCTGTAAAATGTGATCCACATTCCGGTGGACATCATAATCGAGCAGGGCATCATGACCAGAGCAGGATCCACATATCCCCCAAACTGCAGAAACAGTGGAACTCCCTGACAAAACGCCAGCACTATGGCACTGAACATGGACAACGCCAGCACATTTCTGGTCAGATATCTTTTCGTCTGCTTTCCTGCGTAAATATCCAGAATGGAGTCTCCTGATTTCAACAGTTCCTCTGCCTTAGCCCCCGGTGATAGCATGATAAAAGCAAAGAGTACCGTCATTGCGCAAATGACCAGCATATATGTCCAGATACCCATCGGTTTCGTGAGCGTCATGTTATCTGCGATCCATTCGAGTGTCCTGTTCTCCGGTGCAAACGCCTGTAATACCATGCATAACATCTGCGGCAGCAGAAATACAACCGATGAAAACATGAGCGGCATCGCTCCGACCGGATTCAATTTGTAAGCAATATAATCCTTGTCCGCATAGATATTATGAATGGAAACACGCTGCACCGCAATTCTCTTCTCTGTCGTCTCGAGCAGGATCATCACTGCAATCTCAGCAATTCCGATCACAAGTGGAAGTACAAGCCTGTCGGGTGTTGTTTTCATAAACATTGTCAGAATACCATCCACAATATTTACCAGAAAAATACTGGTTCTTCCACCGATTCCATACTTTGTCACACGATCACACAGATACATGACAACCAGCATGCCTGTGATCAGTTCCAGAAATACGATACACTTTGTTGCTGCCAATGAAAACTGAACTGTCTTATACTCCAGTGACTGTACCTTGCTGTATGCCTGAAATGTTGAGAATAACATCGTCAGTGTAAGTGTCCATACATTAATCTTCTTCGGTGAGATTTTTCTGGTCTTGTCAAGCGAAAGTACTGCGGCCACGACCATGATCAACATGGAGGACAGCATATACGGCCATAGCCCAAGGATGAACACGGAACAGTTTCTGATATCTCCTGTCATCGCCTGCACCATGATCGTCTGTGCGTTCACTTCCGCATCCCTGTACTTCGTGATATCCACTCCATACAGGGGAATATTCCTGCCTATCATATAGAACAATATAATCATAATTGAATATAATATCTTATATTTTAGAACGTGTTCTTTCTGCTTCTTTCCCAAAAATGTTCCCCTTTTTGATATAAATATGAGTGACCACCTAAAGGCGGTCACTCATATTATAAAATATTTTACTGCATATTACCATGTATAATTATTTCTGATCCTTTGAATCATCGGATTCCTCATTCTTTACCGGTTTTCTTCTCTGACGGTCAAAAATGCCTTTTCCAGTTACTGCTGCAACTGCTGCTGCAATCCACCACCACCAGGTCTTAAGACCATCTGCGGCTTTTCCATTCGCTGCAAGCGGTGTCTCCTCATCCTGAATATCCGTTGTCTCATCTGTATTCTCATTGACTGCAAGAGGTACTTCCTCATTCTCAATATTCACAACATTATCTGCCGGTGTCACTGCAGGTGCTGCCGGTGCGACCGCAACTGCCGGAGCCGGTGCTGCAGGTACTGCTGCGTCTGCCACGACTACATCCTCTGCTGCTGCAAGAGGTACTGCTGCCGGTGTGATCGTTGTCGCTGCCGGAGCTGTCTCTGCTGCGGATCCCGGTGTAGCTGGTCCTGCAGGAGTTACGGCTGCTACAGAAGAACTAGTGCTTGTGCTGGTGCTTGTTGATGCACTTGTGCTTACGCTTTCACTTGCTGATACGCTCTCACTGGTGCTTACGCTTTCACTTGCTGATACGCTCTCACTGGTGCTTGCGCTTTCACTTGCTGATACGCTCTCGCTGGTGCTTACACTTTCACTTGCTGATACGCTCTCGCTCGTACTTACGCTCTCACTTGCTGATACGCTCTCGCTGGTGCTTACACTTTCACTCGTTGATACGCTCTCACTTGTACTTACGCTTTCACTTGCTGATACACTCTCGCTGGTGCTTGCGCTTTCACTTGCTGATACGCTCTCACTTGTACTTGCGCTTTCACTTGTTGATACGCTCTCACTCGTACTTACGCTCTCACTCGCTGATACGCTCTCGCTGGTGCTTGCGCTTTCACTTGTACTTGCGCTGGCACTTGCTGATACACTCTCGCTGGTGCTTGCGCTTTCACTTGTTGATACGCTCTCACTTGTACTTGCGCTCTCACTTGTACTTGCGCTTTCACTTGCTGATACACTCTCGCTGGTACTTACGCTTTCACTTGTTGATACACTCTCACTCGCACTTACGCTTTCACTTGTACTCTGTGATTCGCTTACACTCTGCGATTCGCTTACGCTTGCGCTTGTACTTGCGCTTTCACTTATTGATACGCTTTCACTTGTTGATACGCTCTCGCTGGTGCTTACACTTTCACTTGCTGATACGCTCTCGCTCGTACTTGCGCTTTCACTTGCTGATATGCTCTCACTTGCGCTTACGCTTTCACTTGCGCTTTCACTTGCTGATACGCTCTCGCTCGTACTTACGCTCTCACTTGCTGATACGCTTTCGCTGGTGCTTACGCTTTCACTTGTACTCTGTGATTCGCTTACACTTGCGCTTGCACTCTGGGATTCACTTACGCTTGCGCTTGTACTCTGGCTGGCACTTACACTCTGCGATTCACTTACGCTTGCGCTTGTGCTCTGGCTGGCGCTTACACTCTGCGATTCACTTATGCTTGCACTTGTACTCTGGCTGGCACTTACACTCTGGGATTCACTTATGCTTGCACTTGTACTCTGGCTGGCACTTACACTCTGTGATTCACTTATGCTTGCGCTTGTACTCTGTGATTCACTTACGCTTGCGCTTACACTCTGCGATTCACTTACACTTGCGCTTGTACTCTGGCTTGTACTTACACTCTGGGATTCACTTACACTTGCGCTTGTACTCTGGCTGGCACTTACACTCTGTGATTCACTTACGCTTGCGCTTGTGCTCTGGCTGGCGCTTACACTCTGCGATTCACTTATGCTTGCGCTTGTACTCTGGCTGGCACTTACACTCTGGGATTCACTTATGCTTGCGCTTGTACTCTGGCTGGCACTTACACTCTGGGATTCGCTTACGCTTGCACTTGTACTCTGGCTGGCACTTACACTCTGCGATTCACTTATGCTTGCGCTTGTACTCTGCGATTCGCTTACACTTGCACTTGTACTCTGGCTGGCACTTACACTCTGCGATTCACTTACGCTTGCGCTTGTACTCTGGCTGGCACTTACACTCTGTGATTCACTTACGCTTGCGCTTACACTCTGCGATTCGCTTACGCTTGCACTTGTACTCTGGCTGGAGCTTACTCTCTGCGATTCACTTACACTTGCACTTGTACTCTGGCTGGCGCTTACTCTCTGCGATTCACTTACACTCGCACTCGCACTCTGGCTGGCACTTATACTTGCGCTGGCACTCGCACTTACACTGGCACTCGCACTCTGGCTGGCACTTACACTTGCGCTTGTACTCTGGCTGGAGCTTACACTCTGTGATTCGCTTACGCTTGCGCTTGTACTCTGGCTTGCGCTTACTCTCTGCGATTCACTCGCACTTGCGCTTCGACTAGCTGATACGCTCTCACTCATGGAAACAAGTTCACTCAAATGCGCAGATGCTGAATTCACATCACTTCTCTTATCGTTATAATCATCTCTTCCATGATTATAATCTTCTGTTGAATAAAAATAAGTTCCCTTTACCTTGAAGTTTCCATTGTTCAGATTTCCTTTATTATCTGTATACCATATTTTGTCTCCACTTTCCTTAAATCCCCAAAATGTATTTCCCCAGTATTCCGGTGTCTTTTGTAATATTGCAATTCCACCTACTTTTGACAATTGCTTCGAGTCTGTCGTACTTTTTCCATCTTGGGTATACAATACTTTTCCATCTTCATCAATTGTCACATAATCAAAATATGCTGTGTGCGTATATCCATAGACATCCTCATATTCAACTTTCACATAATTTCCGGTGCGGTCAGTCGAACCATTTTGTACCCAATCCGAATATTTAATTTTCTTAACATTCTGTTCCTGATAGAAACGATATTTTATGATTGAGTTAGCCAGATCATTTGCTAATGTCCAATATCCTACTCCATCTTTTGTAGCAATATTATCTAATGTTTTACTCGTATCATTTTTGTTTTCGTTAATTAATTGTTCGATTGTATTTTTCTTTGTATTAATATCTGTAATTAAGCCTTCCAGATATTTATCTTCAGAACCTGCAGCCACAAATGCATCCGATGTACTTGTAAAAATTGAAGTTGCCTCAGACAAACTCTCTGAGTAGGCAGTACTTTCAGAATCCAATTGGCTTTGTCTAAGTGACATTACTTCAGATTCACTTGCTGATACAGACTGGCTTATATTGGTTTCAACAGCTGAACTGTCTCCTGTATTCAGGATTGAAGATGAAGAAAGCGAATCCTCTCCATCCTCCACTGCCTTATTCTGCTGGTCTGCTTCGAATGTAGTGATATCATCCTCCTCAATGATGTCTTCATCTTCTGTTTCAGATGTTCCGCTGCCATTTGCTGTCACATCTGAGTCAGACATACTACCGGTATTCACATCACTGCCGGTGCTGTTCCCACTATTCTCATTTGTATCTGTACTTTCACTTCCAGACTCCGTAGCGGCTGAATTCTCAACTGTACTCTGAGAAGTACTCTCTGTTGCACTTAAGCTTTCTTCCGGTGTATCCATGGTACTCTCACTTGTACTGTCACTTAGACGTTCACTCGGAGTATCACTCTCTCTTAATGACTGGGATGTATCGGCAGATGTGCTGTCAGCATCTGATGCATTCTCAGTGGTTGCAGCCATGACCATATCCGCCCCTTGAATGGAACTTACTCCGCCAATCGCAAGACCGGCAGCAGCCATACTTTTTAAAACACTGTTTACCTTTTTCTTGTTCATTATCCTTCCTCTTTTCTATGATTCCGTATTTTCCGTTTTAAATAAAAACCTTTAAAATTACCGCTTTTATACCATAAAATATATTACACTGTCTGTATCCAAAAGCGTATTTTCAACGCATAATACATGCATTTTCATTCACTTTAAATACTGCTTTTTCCAATAAAACTCTGGTAAACATACCTTTCTGCACCATTTTTCTGACATTTCTGATGTGCTGCTGTATTTTTAACATTTTTTCATCCTCTATGGTTTTCACAATATTATGCATATCATTTTCCACTGTGCATATAAAACCAATACTGTATTGATCAACCAACTGTGCAGCTCTTGTATTTTCCTGTGTTATAACCGGAATTCCCAATGCCATGCAATATCCCATCACTAATGGATTACACATATTCTCATATCCAATATTATGATTTGAAACAGCACAGACTCCTGCTGTTTTCCTGCGGATCGCCTGAAATTCAGATATGTCTCTGATGTCCTCCAGCTTTTTCTCGATACTGCCAATAACATTATCTACCTTCTCATATGGGTAATCCCACATAATCTGATAGATCACCGGTATCTCTTTCAGTCCATGTTCTTTAAGATATTCTTTCATTTGCACTGACTGCAAAATCAATAAATCTGCACGATTCAGTAATTCTATTTCGCTCTCTATATCCGGATATTTTTCTTTATATATCTCAAAGCCAAAATCCTCCACAAAAAAAATCAGTTTTAAATCCTGATGCTTCTTTAATGCATCTGTCAAAAATCGGTCGTATCTTCCCCCTACCATGCTCGGATACTGAAAGATAACCGTTGAGCCAGCGGTCACGGGACTGGTAATTGCTTCCATCCGTATTTTTAATTCCTCATCCGAATCACTCTGGTCATCAAATTTAAATAATGAAATCTCATCATACCCAAGTTTCCTTGCTGAAACTTCAACTATCTCCTGTTTCACCGCGTTTGTTCCGCCCATGTTATAGGTCTTTGTATAGAATATATTCATTTCAAATCTCCATTGCGCAAATTACTGCATCTGTCAATAATTTTTTCGTATATAATCCCTGAAGCATGATTGTCTGATATTTTTTTATGTTTTGTACCATTTCCGCATACAAAGCATCAGATGTGTTCTGTACCAGTTCATCTGCCTGTTCCAACGAATCAACTACATATCCCAGCTTGTTGTCTCTGATAAATTCATCATGAACGCCTCCCTGTCTCGTTATGACAGGAATTCCGGCACAAAGATTAAAACCGAGCTTATGTGGCTGGTTTAAACAATAATATCTGTCAAAATATTCTTTATCACACCATACCAGCCCAAATCCCCCCTTTGAAAGTTCATTCATTAATTCAATCGGTTTTAAGAATCCTCTGGCACAAAAGCTCTCATCATTTTCTCTTCCCGGCTTATGTCTGTCAAATTGTTCTATGACTGTCTTTCCATGATAATCTTTCAAAAATGGGAATCTGTCATAATTTCCGGTAAAATACATTCTTTTTCTGTTTGAATGATCTGTAAATTGTGGGAATCCCGGAACTTCCCATATTTTCTGATAATATACGGGTATATTTTTTTTCAGACCGTTTTCAACCAAGTATTGGTACATCTTCTCTGACGGCAGGATCAAGACATCTGCCTTATTGAATATTTTCACTTCTGTCTCAAGTATGTGTGGTTCAGAATCAAACATCAGCTTCTGGAAATCATGAACGAATATGATCAGTCTGGTGGAACTGTACATTTTTATTTTATCAACAAAAACTTTGTCATAGTCCGGACCATTCCAACTCGGATATTGAAATATAACAACATCACCAAAATATAACGACGCAATTGTTCCATCCAGATGGCGGCTTATCATTTTCCAGTAATCTTCATGGAATAGTCTCCTTCCGAGGGGCATTTCCTTAAACCCCAGATTTTTTGCTATCTGCACAACTCCCTCTTGTGCTAAGGTGGCAGTTCCACCCATATTATGCAAGTTTGTAATATGTATGTTCATGTCGATCCTTTCCCCGCTTTGTATGCAGTCAAACACTCTTAACCGCTTTCTCCAAGATTCCCGATAATTTATAAAATAGGCAGAACCTGTACCTTATGTTCTGCCTGCCCACATCATACCTCCGCAAATACGCAGTTTACGTGGCATTTTCTCTTTTTCTGCTTTTGACTGTGTATAAAACTGTGGTTGATACGGTTCTCTACCAATTCTCCGTTATTCTGGTCTGTCATGACAAGCAGTATCAGATACTGGCATCTGCTATACTGCATATACGCATCACACTGGCGGATAGAACTGCGGATACTCTCATTCAGAAGTTCCATCAATACTCCCATCTGATCTGCGTCTGCGATTATTTTCCCATCCTCATCCACGATCGTGCATAACATAAGGTGAACTACGTTTGTCATTCTATCCATGCGGCGTCTGGCAAACTGGTACAGTCCACGGAAGACCGGATAACTGCAGTAGTAACCACCCGGAGACTTATCATGGTCTTCCTGCAGCTTTTCCTGGATATTTTCCAGAATGTCATCCGTATGGTTCATTTTGGACGCCTGAAGATCTAAAAGTTCCAATAATTTTGTTGCTGGGAATATGCCGTACTCTCTCAGGTAATAGTCTACCGTATCCGAATAAAACCGTGTTGCAGTGTCAAATCTGTCTGTCATGACATACGCTTCCATGCGCAATGTTTCCCAGTTATTAAAAGGCTCAACACCCGCAGCAAACGTTCCGAGTTTTTCCAGTCCTGTCCAGTCTTTTTTCAGTCTCAATAGTTCTGATGCACGCTCCACGCATTTGTGAAAAATATCACGATAACGTTTTGCCTCCTCTGCCACCCAGAGTTCCCCTGCGTAGTTCTTCAGAAAATCTCCCTTATACAGATAACAGGCATCCAGATACAGTTGCAGCTGTTCATCTTCTTCCGTTGTCCTGCTCATATAGCGTTCCCTTTTCCGCAGATTCTGCTTCGCAGTGTCGCCTGCATTGTCTCCTGTATTTTCTGTCTCAGACAGTGCCAGCTGTCTCTCGATCTCCCCTGCTGCAAGATACTTCTCCTCGAACTGTCTGGTGTCTTCAATCACCTCAATGTCCTTCGTCCAGTAATACATGCCATTCTGCAGGATAAACCAGTCGCCGCCATCCACCCCAAGTTCTTTTAACTTTTTCTTTGTCTTGTATACAATCACACGCAGGGCAGTATGTGGAGCTTCCACATCACGTTCTCCGACAACATACTCCTCCAGCTTGTTTCTGGAAATACCTGTTTCGGAATAATGCAGTAACACCTGCATCATCCGCGTGAACTGTCCGCTATGATGCATACGGTCACCTGACAGAGGTTTTCCATCATATTCCATTCTGAATGTACCAAACATCTGAACTTTTATCTCGTGTTTCATAGTTCGCTCCTTTCCGGCACGTATCATCCGTCATTGTCTGATACATCCTGCTCCGCTCTGTTGGACAGCTCCTATTTTTATATTTTCATATACTCATATCTTGGCATGAAATCATTTTTGCCATAAGCCCGCTGATAATTTGTAAAGATACGATCCAGTACCTCCGGGATATGTGCCTCATCCGGCTCCAGCAGAATAATGAGATGCTGAAGGGAGCTGTAACGTGTACAGATATCCACTTTTCGAATATTTTCACGGATGGATTTCTCCATGCACTGCACAGCCTTCTCGATGTGCTCAATATACATGGTCTGATCCGGCTTTGTATCCATTGTCACAAGGACAAGGCAGCAGCTGTGTTTATAACGCGAGCCGAGACTGTTCATGTACTCATATATCTTTGCAAACTCACGGTAATCAAGATTTAATGCACCATCATAGTTTCCGCTCTCCTGCAGTGTTTTTGCAATTACCTCCAGGTCTTTCTGTTTGCCCTCTGCCGTCTGCGTCTGTTCCTCCATTTCGCTGTAAAACAGAAAATTGTCCTTTCCATTCTGCTTTACATAATATAGTGCCTTGTCCGCCTTAAGATAACTCTCATCCAGTTTATCGCCTTTGGCACACATGCACAAACCACCGGACAACGATGCGTGGTGTATCTCAAGGTCTGCATTTTTCTCCTCGTGAAAACGTTCAAAAAATTTTTTTATGTCTACGCGCACCTGACCTTCTGTCACATCCGGTAGATAGAAAAGGAACTCATCTCCACCTAACCTGCACGCAATTGCACCTTTTATACATTCCGGGATCATGGTTCCGAGCAGTTTCAGCGCACGATCACCCGCTTTATGTCCATAAATATCATTGATTTTCTTGAGATTATCCATATCCACAAAACAAAGGCATCCGGAGTGGTTCTGCATCTTCTCTGCGATCATTTTTTCGCCCTTGTGACGCATCGGAAGACCTGTAAGATAATCATAGCTTTCCTTGATTTCCCACTGCAGCCGCCTTTCCAGTTCCCGGATCGTATACATAGTCTGAATCACGGTCATCAGCAACAGTACGATCAGACCGATTGCAATAAAAATCCCGGAAAGCGATACCACACGATACACGGATGTGACTTCCAGCATGGCAAAGACCATGGCCGCCACCATCCCGATCAGCGGCAGTTCATAACTTCGTGCATCTCCATGCATGATATCACGTATGATCGTCACAAATATCGTGATAAAGGAAACTGCCATCACAATATGCATCAGTGGCAGTGTCTCGATAAAATCTGCAATATTAAATATCTGCAATACAGTACAAAACACAACATCCACACAGGATGCACATTCTATCACATGGTATACTTTCTGATATCTGCCGCGCTGTACACTGTCCATATAGAAAAGGATTGGTATCGGGCAGAGCATGACAACAAAAAAGCATGTGTTTCCAAGAATAGACGCATTCGGAACAAGCAGCTGCCGCAGTTTGGATTCTCCCAGCATCCAAACTGCTCCCATGAGCATGCACCAGCCTATGTACTCCAGATCAAACCTTGTTTTATATACAATTCCCAGTGCCAGACTGAAAACAAGTACCACAATACCTGCAAACAGCATGAAAAAGGCTATGACCGTCTCCTTCAGGTATTGATGAAATAGTAATGACCAGATATCAAACCTGTCACCGCAATAAACAGTATTCACAACACCGGAATACTTGGCTGTATAGGAGCAGAGTTCAATCCGCATTTCCTTTCCTGCATCTTCTGATGATGTCTCACAGAACACGTAACGGCTCGCAGAATTTTTGCCAAACGGTCTTGTCTCTTCCGTATCATATACCGTCCTTAATTCCCCATCTATGTAAATACGGACATTCTCCATGGATCCCCGCAGGGCGATCACATGCTCATCATAATCCTGTGGCAGCTGTGTCCGGAGTACCATGGTATCTCCCGCCTGTACATCATAGGATCCGGGAACACTGATCTTCTCCTCACTTCCATCCGGTTTCTCCCAATAAAACTCTCCGCTGTATACAATATTCTCATAGTCATATTCCACATCACGTTCACTTGGATATATGTACTGTCCTACGATATAAGCGAGAAACATTGCCAGCATAACGCTATAAAATAGAACTCTTTTGTATTTTTTTACTGTATAGACTTCTTCCATGTTTTATTCCTTATTGTTTTTATCCTTACTTTATAAATTTATGGCATTTATATTTTATCCCATTTCCAATAAATAATCAAATATGTTTCTTCTGCCGAACAGAGCAAAGCGTGCACATGGAAGCCTTTTTTATGTGATGGGAGCATAGTTTCCTATTACATAAAAAATCCCCCAAGTAATCTTTGCTTACTCAGGGGATTTCATACCTATTTACTGTCCTCCAGCGGTCCACAGCCTTTGTGTGCGCAGGAATCACAGATTTTGCTGCATATTTTCGAGTATTAAACTAACTCAAGTAATACTTCTAAAGCGCCGTCACCTTTACGCTGTCCGATCTTAACGATTCTTGTGTAACCACCGTTACGATCTGCATACTTAGGAGCGATCTCGTCAAATAATTTTGCTGTAAGATCAACTTCTTTTGTATTTTTCTTCTTTCCAGCAGCTGCTGTTGGAACTTCTGTTACAGTGTAAAGAACTTTCAGCATTTCTCTTCTAGCGTGAAGACGGGAAGGCATATCTTTTTTGATTGTCTTTTCTACTTCATCATAAACAGTTACTTTCTTACCGTCTACTACTTCTTTTACTCTCTTGCCATCAGCATCTTTGCGGGCAACTTTAGCTTTTACAGTAACTTCTTCGAAGTTATCTTTTTCTCTTACTGCCATTGCAATAAGACCTTCAGCGATTTTACGTACTTCTTTTGCTTTTGCTTCAGTAGTAACGATTTTACCGTTGTTTAATAATGCTGTTACCTGACCTCTTAATAATGCTTTTCTCTGGCTTGATGTTCTGCTTAATTTACGATATTTTGCCATTTTTAAATTCCTCCATTTGTGGTGTACATCCGGCCACGCTCTTTGGACTTACTTACCGAATGCCTTTTATATAGTTGCCACTCATGAAAATGTGGGGTGTTGTCACCTCACACGGACATACTGCATGCTCATTGGACTTACTATTTCTGCCCGTTTTTCATAAGGTACCATCGATTGAACGTTAGTCGTTCAAGGATATACATAAGGTATCGATTGAACGTTAGCAGTTCAATCGAAAGCGCATAGCAAAGCTACGCTTTATTCTTCGCCCTGGTTTAACTGAAGTCCTAACTCTTTTAACTTCGCTAAAACTTCTTCTAAAGATTTACGTCCAAGGTTACGAACTTTCATCATATCTTCCGGAGTTCTGTTTGTTAATTCTTCAACAGTGTTGATACCTGCTCTCTTTAAGCAGTTGAAAGAACGAACAGATAATTCCAGTTCATCGATGTTCATTTCAAGAACTTTTTCTTTTGCATCGTCAGCTTTCTCGATCATAACGTCAGCCTGCTGAGCAGCTTCTGACAGGTCGATGAAGAGATTTAAATGCTCACTTAAAACTTTTGCAGCCAAGCTTACAGCTTCGTCTGGTTCAAGAGTTCCGTTTGTATAAACATCTAATGTAAGTTTGTCGTAGTCAGTGATCTGACCGACACGGGTATTTTCAATAGAAAGATTTACTCTCTCTACTGGTGTATAGATAGAATCAATTGCGATTACGCCAATTGGAGTATCTTCTGTCTTATTTTTGTCTGAGCTGACATAACCTCTGCCTTTTGTGATAGTAAGCTCCATGTATAATTTACAATCAGCACCACCATTTAAGTTAGCGATCACTAAATCTGGATTTAAAATCTGAATATCAGAGTCAACCTGGATATCAGCTGCAGTTACAACGCCTTCACCTTCGAATTCAATATAAGCAACTTTTGGTTCATCGGATGAACTATTATTGCGAATTGCAAGTTCTTTGATGTTCATGATAATTTCAGTAACATCTTCCTTTACTCCAGGAATTGAACTGAATTCATGCAATACACCATCAATCTTAACCTGGCTAACAGCTGCACCTGGTAATGAAGAAAGCATAATTCTTCTCAAAGAATTACCAAGAGTTGTACCATAGCCTCTTTCCAATGGTTCTACAACGAACCGGCCGTACTTCTTGTCTTCTGAAATTTCAGCGATTTCAATCTTAGGTTTTTGAAAATCGAACACTACAAAGTCCCTCCTTCTCGGGTTTTTTGCTTACATTAAAAAGTAAACGCCATATGATCTGGCAAAACTGCCAGACAATGGCTTTACTCTTGTTAATCCGTTGCTCCGGTTTATTTAGAATATAACTCGACGATAAGCATTTCATCAACTGGAACGTCGATCTGCTCTCTGGAAGGTAATTCTTTTACAGTTCCCTGTAATTTCTCAGCATCTACTTCTAACCAGTCTGGAACTAATCTTCCACCAGTTACTTCAACGATGTCTTTCATTCTCTGAATGTTTTTGTTCTTCTCTTTGATTTCGATAACATCGCCAGCTTTTACAAGGTAAGAAGGAATGTTAACCTGTTTTCCGTTAACTGTAACGAATTTGTGGTCAACGATCTGTCTAGCTTCTTTTCTTGTTCTAGCAAATCCTAAACGGAATACTACGTTGTCTAATCTTGACTCTAAAATAGTCATTAAGTTCTGACCAGTCATACCTTTCATCTGATCAGCTCTCTCATAATAGTTGTGGAAAGGTTTTTCCAAAACACCATAGATGAATTTAGCTTTCTGTTTTTCTCTTAACTGAAGACCGTACTCAGACATCTTCTTGTTAGCTCTTTTTAATTCTCTATTGGATTTTTTATCATATCCTAAGTAACTTGGCTCTAAACCAAGTGATCTACATCTTTTAAGAACAGGAACTTTATTTACTGCCATCTTAGTATCTCCCTCCTAATTAAACTCTTCTACGTTTTGGTGGACGACATCCATTGTGAGGTACAGGAGTAACATCTTTGATACTTGTAACTTCAAGTCCGCATGCAGAGAGCGCACGGATTGCTGCTTCTCTTCCTGATCCTGGTCCTTTTACGAATACGTCTACTGATTTTAATCCGTGAATTAAAGCTGCTTTTGTAGCAGTTTCAGCTGCCATCTGTGCAGCATATGGAGTAGATTTCTTTGAACCTCTAAATCCAAGACCACCAGCACTTGCCCATGATAAAGCATTACCTTCAGCATCTGTAAGAGTAACGATTGTATTGTTAAAAGATGACTGAATGTGTGCCTGTCCGCGTTCAACGTTTTTCTTTACACGCTTTTTTGTCACTTTTTTTGTAACTTTAGCCATATCTAAACTAACCTACTTTCTCTAATAATAAATGATTAATTGCATCTTTAAAAGCAGTCACAAAGAAGCTTATTTCTTCTTATTAGCAACTGTACGCTTTGGACCCTTGCGAGTTCTTGCGTTTGTCTTTGTCTTCTGTCCACGAACTGGAAGACCTTTTCTATGACGGATACCACGATAACATCCGATCTCCTGAAGTCTCTTGATGTTCATAGCGATTTCTCTACGTAAATCACCTTCTACAGTCTGTGTATTATCAATAACTTCACTGATTCTCTTAACTTCGTCGTCTGTTAAGTCTCTACAACGAGTATTAGGATCAACATTTGCTTCTGCAAGAATACGATCAGCACTTACTCTACCAATTCCGTAGATATAAGTTAAACCGATCTCAACACGTTTTTCTCTTGGTAAATCTACACCTGCGATACGAGCCATGTGTTTTTTAACCTCCATTAATTCTCCGATGCTTTGTGCATCTAAGTTTTTATTATCAACGTAAAGTCACTTTGACCTCATGACTTCCTACAAAGCTCTTCTTCCCTATGCCTTTTGGAAGAATCTTCCAACCCATAACGGCATAATATCTTTGCTGTCGATTGCAAGCTAAGCAGCTCCGTTGTCGTCCGGCCTGAAATGTGTGCCATCGCCTGTCAACCATTTTTCGATGTTCTCTCTGTTATGTCTCGGTATTAACATAACAAAGCAGCTATCCATTGCTGTTATTATGATAACAGTGTCTACAACCTAACCAGGTGTTCCACTGCAGCCGCACATAATGAATTTGTAATAGTTATGGTACTATTACGATCAGAATAAGGAATAATTAACCCTGTCTCTGTTTGTGTTTTGGATTTTCACAGATAATTCTGATGCTTCCTTTTCTTTTAATGACTTTGCATTTTTCGCAAATAGGTTTAACTGATGATCTTACCTTCACAGCAAATCCTCCTTTCTTCTCAAAAGCCCCTTTTTGCACACACAAAAAGGCACTATTCAAAAGTGTCCGAATAGCATTATAGCATGTGCTTATCAAAGAAGTCAATGATTTTTTCAAATAATTTTTATTTATCTCTCCAGATGATTCTTCCTTTTGAAAGATCGTATGGGGACATTTCAATAGTAACTTTATCTCCCGGTAAAATACGGATGAAATTCATACGTAATTTTCCACTAATGGTTGCAAGGATCTGATGACCATTCTCAAGTTCTACCTTAAAGAATGCGTTTGGTAACTTCTCAACAACTACTCCTTCAACTTCAATAACATCTGCTTTTGACATATAATCCTCCTTGTTTTTCCGAAGGAAAAATCCGAACCCTCTGGTGAGGAGAGGATTTATCCTCCTTGTTTAGCTGTTCAGCTGCTTTTCTATTATTTTAATTGCTTTTTTGATTGTGATATCTGTTGGTTCACCGTCAAACAATCCGGTTATTTCATCGGATATATGTTTGATTATCTGAATATGTTTTCGATTTTTTTTCTTCGGTTTTGTAAGTGGTTTTGTTGTTCCATTTACCAGATACACAAATTCATCATCTTTTTTTATGATCAGATAATACTGATTTCTATCGTGTCCTGACATGGACTTTGCAAATTCAATGTTCATAGTATTCCCTTTTCCGGTGGTTATTCCCATATATGAGCTGCAATCTCTGAGTCTGTCAGCGTCAGGATCTCCGGTCTTCCCTCTGTGATAATGATCGTATTTTCATAGTGTGCAGATAATGACATATCTGCTGTGATCACTGTCCATTCATCATCTAACCACAATACATCCGGTGTTCCGATATTGATCATCGGTTCCACCGCAAGCGTCATTCCGGATTTTAATTTCATTCCTCTTCGGAATTTCTTAAAGTTCGGAATATCCGGTTCTTCATGGAGATGCGTTCCGATTCCATGACCACAAAGATCCCGCACGACCCCATATCCAAAACTTTCTGCATAACTGCCGATTGCTCCGGATATCTCATAGAGATGTCTTCCTGCGGCTGCATATTTCATACCTTCAAAAAAGCTTTGTCTTGTACGCTCAATCAAAAGCGCTGCTTCTTTTGAAATTTCTCCCACCGCATGTGTTCTTGCAGCATCTGAATGGTATCCTTTGTGGATGACACCGATGTCCAGGCTCACAATGTCGCCTTCCTGGATAAATTTTTCTTTTGATGGTATTCCGTGCACGACTTCCTCATCGATTGACACACACACAGAAGCCGGATAGCCACAATAGTTTTTAAAAGATGGTTCACAGCCAAAGCTTCGGATCATTTCTTCCCCGATTCTGTCTATCTCATAGGTAGACATCCCTGGTCTTAACTCGTTTCCAAGCTGTTCATGTACTTTTGCAAGTATCTTCCCGGCTTCCCTCATTAATTCCAGCTCTTCAGGTCTTTTTATCGTGACAGACATCTTTATTCTCCTAAAATGGCTACGATATCAGCAAATACTTTTTCCATTGGCTGGGTACCGTCAACTGTCTTTAAAATATTCTGTGCTTTATAGTAATCGATCAGCGGCTGTGTCTGTTCATGATATACGCTTAAACGTTTCTGAACTGTTTCCGGCTTGTCATCATCTCTTAATACAACCGGACTTCCGCATCTGTCGCAGATACCTTCCACTTTTGTTGGAATGGAAACAATATGATAGGTTGCTCCACAATTTAAGCAGGCACGTCTTCCGCTCATTCTGTTTACAATGTTCTCGTCCGGAACATCTACATCAATGGCATAATCCATTTTCTGTCCGATTTTCTCAAGTGCTGCAGTGAGCGCCTCTGCCTGAGGAATGGTTCTTGGAAATCCATCTAAGATAAATCCATTTTTGCAGTCATCCTGCTGGATTCTGTCCATAACAAGATCACAGGTAAGTTCGTCTGGAACTAATAAGCCCTGATCCATGTATTCTTTGGCTTTTTTGCCAAGTTCTGTTCCGTTTTTAATGTTGGCACGGAAGATATCTCCTGTAGAGATATGTGGTACGCCGTATTTATCTGCGATCTGTTTTGCCTGTGTTCCTTTTCCAGCTCCTGGAGCCCCTAACATTATAATTTTCATATAAAAATTACCCCTAACCTTTCCATATATTCAATGTTTCTGCGCCTATTATACGAATTTTGACGCTGCTTCGCAAGTTTATTTTAGCTCTTTCCTTTATAAAACTTCAAAAAACGCCGGGCCACAAGACCCAGCGTTTCTGTTTTAGTCATTTAAGAATCCTTTATAGTAGCGAACACGCATCTGAGATTCAATCTGTTTTAATGTTTCGATAATAACACCAACAATGATGATGATGGATGTTCCACCAAAGGATACATCAGCATTAAATACTCCATTAAAGAAGATTGGAATAAATGCTACAAATGCTAATCCAACTGCGCCTATAAAGACAATGTAATTTAAAATCTTATTCAGATAGTCACTGGTAGGTTTACCAGGTCTGATACCCGGAATAAATCCACCTGCTTTTTTCATGTTATTTGCAATTTCTAACGGATTGAATGTAATCGATGTATAGAAATAAGCAAATGCAATGATCAAAATGATATATACCACAAGACCAATGTTATAAATTGGTTCATTTGGATTACACCAGTTAGACTGGGACATACCTTTTAAGATCTTACTTCCAATACCTGTTCCATTTCCCTTACCAAGTAAGCTCGCAATAATGACTGGTGTCTGTAATAAAGACTGAGCAAAGATGACTGGGATAACACCACTGGTATTGACTTTCAGAGGAATATGTGTTGACTGACCGCCAACCTGTTTTCTTCCCTGAATTTTCTTGGAATACTGAACCGGAATTTTTCTTACTCCATCCTGAAGTAATACTACAAATACTACCATTGCAACGATGATTGCAAGGATAATAACTGCAGCAAGGATTCCCTTTGGAACTGTCTTTCCAGAAATAAACTGCTGATATAATGTTCCGATATCATTTGGCATACGGGAAATGATGTTGATTGTCAACACGATGGAAATACCATTTCCCACACCTTTCTCTGTAATCCTCTCACCGATCCACATCAGGACTGCAGATCCTGCTGTCAGTGTAAAGATAACCATAATGACATTCATAACATATATAGCGGTCGAATTACCATGATCTAAGTACCCACCTCTTGCAAAGCCGATTGCCATAGCGATTGCTTCGATCAAAGCCAGAGCAACGGTGAGGTATCTTGTGATCTCGGCGATCTTTTTACGACCATCTTCTCCGTCACGCTGCATTTCTTCCAACTTAGGAATTGCAATAGTAAGAAGCTGCATAATGATGGATGATGTAATGTACGGTGTAATATTTAATGCAAATATTGATAAATTCAAAAATGATCCACCGGTAACGGCATCAAAAAAGCCCATTCCATCAGCAGTCTGACTAGCAAACCAGTCTGCAAATACTTTACTGTCAACACCAGGAATAGGAAGCTGACTTCCTATTCTGATGACAACTAACATTAAAAATGTAAAAATAATTCTTTTGCGAATATCTTTAATTTTGAATGCATTACGGAGTGTCTCTAGCATTAGATCACCTCTGCTTTTCCACCAAGAGCTTCAATTTTCTCTTTTGCAGAAGCGCTGAATGCGTTTGCCTGAACTGTAAGCTTCTTAGTAAGTTCTCCATTTCCAAGAATTTTTACTCCATCTCTTGGGTTCTTAACGATACCAGCTTCGATTAATGTCTCTACAGATACTACTGCGTCATTCTCGAAAGCTTCAAGAGCGGAAAGATTAATTCCAACGATTGTCTTAGAGTTTCTGCATTTGAAACCTCTCTTTGGCAATCTTCTGTATAATGGCATCTGACCACCTTCGAAACCTGGTCTAGGAGCACCAGAACGAGCTTTCTGTCCTTTATGTCCTTTACCTGCGGTCTTACCATTTCCTGAACCGTGTCCACGTCCTCTTCTGAAATTATCGCTATGAGCTGAACCGGCAGCTCCATGTAAATTGGATAAATCCATCACCGACACCTCCTTATCTTATTTTTTATGCTTCTTCAACTTTTACGTATGGTGCAACTTTGCGAAGTGCTCCAGCTGTTGCAGCGTTGTCTGGTAACTCAACTGTTTTGTAAAGTTTTGTTAAACCAAGAGCCTCGATTGTTTTTTTGTTCTTTGGAACAGCACCAATTGTAGATTTGATTAATGTTACTTTAAGTTTCTTATCTGCCATTTCAAATTCCTCCTTAACCCAGAATCTCTTCAACGGATTTTCCGCGGAGTTTTGCTACTTCTTCAGGAGATTTTAACTGACCCAGAGCGTCGATTGTTGCAAATACAACGTTCTGTTTGTTGTTGGAACCTAAAGATTTTGTACGGATATTTTTAATACCTGCTAACTCACATACAGTACGGGCTGGACCACCAGCGATGATACCAGTACCTTCTGGAGATTTCTTTAATAATACGGATGCACCGGTGAATTTACCCTGAACATCATGTGTAATACTATCAACTTCGTCTAACTTAACGCTGATGAGTTTTTTCATTGCATCTTCTTTTCCCTTACGGATAGCTTCAGGAATTTCAGTTGCTTTTCCTAAACCTGCACCAACATGACCATTGCCGTCGCCAACAACAACCAAAGCTGTAAAACGCATGTTACGTCCGCCCTTAACAACTTTTGTTACACGTTTGATTGATACTACTTTATCATTTAATTCTAACTGACTAGCATCAATGATTTCACGTTTCATGTTTTCGTTTCCTCCTACTAAAAATCTAATCCAGCTTCTCTTGCTGCATCGGCTAAAGCTTTAACTTTTCCCTGATATATAAAACCGCCTCTATCAAAGACAACTGTTGTAATACCCTTATCTAATGCTTTTTTAGCAATTACAGTACCAAGTTTGGATGCTGCATCTACGTTATTAGTCTTCTCTAATTCTGCTTTTAACTCTTTGTCAAGAGTAGATGCAGAAACAAGTGTATTTCCAACTGTGTCGTCAATAATTTGAGCGTACATATGATTATTGCTTCTGAACACAGCTAAGCGTGGTCTCTGTGCAGTACCTGCAAGATGATGACGCATTCTTCTATGTTTATTTTCACGAACTGCTGTTCTTGATTTCTTACTAACCATTCTTCGTCACTCCTTTAATTATTTCTTACCAGTCTTACCAACTTTACGTCTAATAACTTCATCAGCATATTTGATACCTTTTCCTTTGTAAGGTTCAGGTCTTCTCTTATCTCTGATTTCAGCTGCGTATTGGCCAACTTTTTCTTTATCGATACCTGATACAATGATCTTGTTACCGTCTACTGTAGACTCGATTCCTTCTGGATCTGTCATCTCAACTGGATGAGAATATCCTAAGTTAAGAGTTAAAACTTTACCAGCTTTGGAAGCTCTGTAACCAACACCATTAACTTCAAGCTCTTTCTTATATCCGTCTGTAACACCAACTACCATGTTGTGGATCAGTGTTCTTGTTAATCCGTGTAAGGATTTCATTTTTTTCAAATCATTAGGTCTTGTAACGATTACTTCAGCACCTTCTAATTTGATGTCCATCTCAGATGGAAGGGTTCTTTCAAGAGTTCCCTTAGGACCTTTTACAGTCACATGATTATTTTCTGCAATTTCTACTGTAACGCCAGCTGGAACTGCGATTGGCATTCTTCCTATACGTGACATGCCCGTACCTCCTAATTTTTCGTTGCGGTGAGGATTCACCGTAGTTAAAAAGTTACATATCTATCAGAATGGTAGTCCATCCTCCTGGCATAAGCCAGGAAGTCATTATTTCCTACCAAACGAAAGCTAATACTTCTCCACCAACCTGGAGTTTTCTTGCTTCTTTGTCTGTGATAATTCCCTGATTTGTAGAAAGGATAGCAATTCCTAATCCACCAAGTACTCTAGGAAGCTCGTCTTTACCAGCGTAAACACGAAGTCCCGGTTTGGAAATTCTCTTAAGACCTGTGATAATTTTTTCATTCTTATCTGCACCGTATTTTAATGTGATGCGGATTGTTTTAAAATTACCATCTTCGATAATATCGTATTTTGTGATATAACCTTCATCTAAAAGGATGCCTGCGATAGCAACTTTGATCTTAGATGCCGGAATATCTACTGTATCATGTTTAGCAGTATTTGCATTACGGATTCTTGTAAGCATATCT
>ERZ1026856.73-NODE-73-length-69275-cov-12.003092_pt1 | contig 69275 bp, 115 predicted proteins | sample MGYA00380158_ERZ1026856 | MGnify/ENA primary metagenome ERZ1026856 (study PRJEB33269, sample SAMEA4719794) | human gut metagenome | biome: human-associated habitat; feature: organic feature; material: feces | place: Cameroon | collected 2013-10 ... | reverse complement strand
GACTTATAGATGGAGATGGAAGCGTTTTTTATCATGGTGAAAACAAAAAATATCTTGGGGTAACTTTTTGTTCTTATAATAGAAATATTTGTGAAGAATTAAAAAATATTTGTGATAGTCTTATTGGTGTTAAAACAAATCACAAGGTTTATACAGAGAAGAATAAAAACATAAGTAGAGTTACTTATACTAAACAAGATGTAACAAAACAGTTGGTTACTGTTTTGTATAAAGATAGTAGTTACTATCTTACTCGAAAATACAATTTAGCAAAGATTGTATTTGAGTCTAAAGACGAGGAAGATATAGTCTAAAGTAGTAACCAGTATAGAAATATACATCTACTTTGATGGTTTTAATAGCGCTCACACGTTAGCGTATAGTATTGTTGGTTTGCAGGAAGCCAACCTTGCTTATCATTATCCTGTAATTTATTGGAATACTGCTAATCTGATTTCAGATTCAGGTGGTGAAGATGGTAATACGAACTATGGCAAAATTAGTAAAGCTATTGGTAATATCAAAAAAGAGGGAGTTACGGTAGCACTTCCTGATGTTAACCGTGTTCGTTTTGGATTCCATCCTGACGTAGAGCACAATGAAATTGTGTATGGCTTGAAGCCTATTCAGGGTGTTGGAACCAATATCGCAAAAGCAATTATTGATAACCAGAAGTATACTTCTATGTGGGACTTCTATGATAAAATGCAGAAGTATAAGGCTGAAGCTAAAGAAAACAAGTTCGGTAATTCTGCTATGATTTCTCTTATTAAAGCAGGATGTTTTGATAATGTTGAACAAAGAGATAGACGAGAGATTATGGCTGATTTCATTCGATTTATTTCAAGTCCTATTAAATCTTTGTCAACAGATAATATTGAAGACCTTGCCAAATTGAATTTGCTTACAGATGACCAGAAGAAATATGAATTAAGACTTTATCGTTTTAGAAAATATGTTTTCCAAAAGCAGTTCTTCTATAAACAATTAGGAAAGAGTCCTAATACAGCTTTCTATACTTTGGAAAGAAAGTTTGCTTATCCTTTCTTTGAGAAATATTTCTTAAATGATATGACTGAGGGTAAGGATTGGGATTACGCTGACAATGGCGAAGTTATTGTAAAACGTGGTAGTCTTGATAGAGTGTTTAAAAAGTTAATGGCAGATTTCAAGGAAAAGGTTTTAGATAATCCTAAAATGCTTGAAGCAATAAACGAATCCAAGTTTAATGAAGTGTGGGATGCAAATGCAAGTGGAACTATTTCTAAATGGGAAATGGATTCTCTTTGTATGTATTATCATGACCATGAGCTTGCAAATGTTGATAGAAAGCTTTATAGCATTGTGGATTTTGCGACACTTCCAGAAGAACCTGAAGTTGCATACAAGTATTATTGGCGTGACCAAGAAAAGGCTCGTTTTAAGTTGGTAAGAGTTTGTGGAACTGTTCTTGATAAAGACAAGAACAGAAATACAGTAACTTTACTTACTCCTGATGGGGTTTGTGATTTAAAATTCTATAAGGGACAATTCCAATTTTATGATAAGCAAATTGCTCAACAAAACGATGATGGAACTAAAACAGTTTTGGAAAAATCTTGGTTCCAGCGTGGCAACAAATTGTTAATTACTGGTTTTAGAAGGGGTGAAAATTTTGTCCCTCGCCAGTATAAAGATAGTATTTTTAAACATTCAGTGCAGATGATAAAGGACATCAATGATGATGGTTCTTTACAACTGATTTCAGATAGAGTGGAGGTAGATGGTTCTGATGAACAGTGATAAGCTGTAGAACGCAGAAGACGAAGTTTTTATTAAAATCAAAGCCAATCATATCAAAACCCTCTACCCCAAGGGTGGTATTGGTGATGGTGGCCAAATGTGGGGTATTGTTATTTGGCAAGTCTGTGAAATAGAAAAAGGCGAACCTGTAACAAATTATATGGGAGAAGTCACTATTACTGGTACTTATGAAGATAATATTGACCCTAATCTTACTTATAATATTCTGGCAAAAGAAGTTGAAAACGAAAAATATGGTATTCAATATGAACTGGTTTATTATAATGAAGATATTGATTTCTCCCAAATAAAGAATCAAAGAGCATTTCTTAGAGCGTTTATGAGTGAGGGACAGGTCGAGGAACTTTATAAGGTCTGTCCCAATCCTCTTGAAGCAATTAAGAACCATGATGTTAATGCTTTAAAACAAGCAAAAGGTATTAAAGATTATATTGCTAACTGTGTAATTGAACGTTTTGAGAAATGTAAGGATATGTCTCAGGTTTATATTGAGTTAGATAAAGTTGGGTTATCACAAGTTTTTATAGCCAAGCTTATTGCTCAATATAAAACTCCTCAAAAGATAATTGACGTGGTAAAACAAAATCCTTATCAGTTAATAAAAGATATAGCTGGAGTAGGTTTCTTTACCGCTGATAGAATTGCTTTAAAGAGTAGTTTTACGGTACAGGATGTTCGTAGAATTAAGGCATATATAACTTGGTTTTTGGAGTCTCAAGGTGAAGATGGTCATTCTTATGTTTCTGCGGGAGAGCTTATGGGGTCTTTATACGAAGACCTTGGAGGTAAGAACGCCGTTGTAAAGATTATTTATGATGAAGAAACAGGAGAAGAAACAAATAATATTGCGTTAGCTATGAAAGAACTTCAAGAAGATGGTACAATTATCGTTGATGAAGGAGAAACAAAAGCTGGACGTAGAGTTTATTTGACGAAATATTGGAGACTTGAAAGAGAAATTGCTTATCATTTGAAGCGTCTTTTAGGTGCTCACAATGAATTTGTAATTGAAAATTTTGATGAAAAGATACATAAAGCCGAAGAGAAACAACGGTTTAAATTTACGCAAGAACAAATTGATGGCATTAAACTTGGCTTAAAAGAACAAGTTTGCGTTATTTCTGGTTTGGCTGGTTCTGGTAAATCTTCTCTTGTAACTGGTATTTTGGCTGTGTTAGATGATTATAATTTTGCTCAATGCGCTCTTAGTGGCAAGGCGGCGGCAAGGTTACAAGAAGTAACAGGGCAAGAAGGTTTTACAATTCATCGTTTGCTTGGTTATCAATCTGGTAGTTTTAGTTATACTGAACGAAATCCTCTCCCTTATAAAATTATTATTTTGGACGAGGTTAGTATGGTGGGAGGAGAAATCTTCCTTGATTTAATTAAAGCTATTCCAACTGGTAGTAAATTACTCATGTTGGGTGATATGGGCCAGCTCGAATCAATAGGACTTTTAAACCTTGCAGCAGACATGATTGGAGCAAAAGAAATTCCTACTGTTGAGCTTAAAGAAGTTCATAGACAAGCGGCGGCAAGTGGTATTTTGACAACTGCTTATGACGTTCGTAATCAGGTTCAGCTTTATGAGGAAACTGATTATGAGGGTATTGAAACTCGTGGAGAACTTCAAGATATGATTCTTGATATTCGAGTGGATAGAGACAAAGATAGAAAAGATGTTGTAAGCTATTTTGAGAAATATTATAATAGTCCTTTGGTTAATCAAGATGTAGAGAAAATACAGATTATTGCTCCCGTAAAAGAGCGTGGAGATGCTTGTGTTTTTAATCTTAATCAAGATATTCAAGAATTACTTAATCCCCCAAGAAAGAATTTTAAGCAAAAAGTTTTGGTATCTAAAAAGAAAGATGCCACAGGAAATGACAGGTCTTTCTGGATTCAAGAAAATGACAAGGTAATGTGTATCAGAAACAATTATAACGTTTATGATGAAAATGGTGTTCAAGCGTCTATCTTTAATGGTTGGACTGGATTGGTAAAGAAAATTGAAAAAGATAGTGTAACTATCAAATTTGATTTAAGTCCGGTTCCTGTTGTGTTAAGAGAGAAAGATGTTAAAGATTATATCGTTCTTGGATATGCTTGTACCACTCATAAATATCAAGGTTCTGGTTGTCCTGTTGTGATTGGAGTTGTTGATAATAGCACTCCACCTATGATGCTTTGTACCCAACAGGTTTATACTATGTTGACAAGAGCCAAAAAGTTGTGTGTATTAGTGGCTCAAACAGGAGCATTGAGAAGAGCTATAAATTCTAATTATGTTTCTACAAAGAGAACATTTTTAAAAGAATTTTTAGCTATGCCTTACGAAAAGTTGAGAGCTATGCACAACAATGAAATTAGAGCTTCTGAAAAAGAACATAGAGAAGAAATTAAAGAAATCAGAAACAACTGGAAACATAATAATGTTGAATAAGATGTTGAAGAAATGTGGGAGGATTGTTAAGGGGTAATTTTTAATAACCCCTTGACAAACTCTTTGTCTTGTGATAATATACAGGTACAATAAAATTGAAAACATGGAGATATGTTTATGAATAGAGCGGAACGTAGAGCAACGGTAAAGAAGCTGACCAAGAATGGTGTTACAAGGGCTTCTGCTGAAACTTTTGTTAAGAGAATGAATGACAGAACTCAAAATCCTGTTACGACATGGGAGGGTGAAAAGGTAAAGCTGGATTACGATAGAATTTCCACATATCCTGATTGGCCTGAAATGCGTAAGGAATATAGAGAATGGGTAACTGTCCACAAGGACGATGTATTTACTGTTGAGTTTGACCCGGTTAAGAAAAAGGCTAAATCTCAAAATGTGAATAAAGTGGTTCAATTTGTAGAGGATACAACAAGTCCTAAGTGGTTGTTCTTTGCAGGGGATTTGATTCCTGAACCAAATCAAGAAAAGCCCAAGACAGATTATGAAATTCACATGGCAGACGTTGATAATATTATTGCGGGATTGAAAGATAAGTAATATGGGTAAGGTTTTTATTTCTTCTGATGTAGATTTGGTTAATTTGATTTTTTGAAAGAGGAGTAATATGATTAGACTGGTTTTAATGATTGGTATTGCTGGTAGTGGTAAATCTACTATTGCTAAGACTCTTAAAGAAACTTATGACAGGGTAGATGGTCAGCAGAGCGTTATTGTTTCTTCTGATTCCATTCGTGCAGAAATTCTTGGGTCTGAAAATGACCAGACTGCAAATGATAAGGTTTTTACTGAGGTACGTAAGCGTATTAATAATAATCTTTCTAAGCGAACTGTTATTGTGGATGCTACTAATATCAACATTAAAAACAGGCGTTCCATTCTTGAAATTGGAAAGAAGTTTCCTAATGTAAAGAAGATTGCTATGGTTATGACTACTCCTTTGGAACAGGCCAAGGCTCAGAATCATTCCAGAGATAGAGTTGTCCCAGATTGGGTTTTAGAGAAGCAAGCAAAACAGTTTGAAGTTCCTTTTTATGAAGAAGGATTTGACGAAATTAATTTCGTTGGATGGAATTATTCCGCTGAAGATTTTAAAATTCTTCCTAAAGAGGATTGGATGACTGATAAGGATGTTATCTTTAAGCTAATGAAAGATTTTGACCAAAAAAACCATCATCATAAATACACCTTGGATAAACATTGTCGTTTATGTGCAGAAAAAGTAAAGGAACTTAAACCTAATGATGATGTTCTCTACCGTGCGGCAATTATCCATGATATTGGCAAGTTATTTGTTGGTGAACCTAAAGATAATGGGTCTGGCGATTATCGTTATTATGGGCATCATAATTATGGAGCTTATTGTCTTTTACAAAATCTTGACGAAATCGGGTTCCAAAATTTTGATGATATGCTCAAAGTTCTGTTTTATGTAAATTATCATATGCTTCCTTTCTTTATTGATACTGAAAAAGCAAGAAAGAAGTGGGAGCGTATTATGGGAAAAGATAATCTGGACACTTTATTTTTATTTAACAAATGCGATAAATATGCAACTGGAAGGGAAGATTAATCATGAAGTATAATTATCAGGCTAATTTTAATTGGCATCCCCTTTATAATTATGTTATGATTGTAAAAAGAGAATATATGAAGGGAAATGCCGATTCTGAGGACTATAATTTTAATGATTGGCTTGATTATATTAACTTCATTTATTCTGATGAAAATTGTGAGATTAAGAACAAGATTATTAAAAGTGTTTTAGAGGTCTTTAAAGCTCTTGATGTAACTTGTTATTCACATTACGCCTTGTTTAAGTATAAGGGTTATATTGAGCTTGGAGACCTTGGTTATGGTTCTAATTTCTTTGAGATTTACAACGGTTTGTATCGAGAGTGTAGAAGCATTGTTTTTGATTTGAAGAACGATACCATTGAGTTGGCTTCTCTTTCTAAGTTTAAGAACTATAATGAAGATGAAGATTCTTGGAAGGCTGATAACATTTGGAAGAAGTATGATAACGCATCTGGTAATTTTTATATTACCAATAAAATGGACGGCAGTTATCAGCAGTATCGTTACGATGTTAGGGAAGATGAAATTATTGGTTCTGGCTCTTCCGCTCTTGATAGAAATGAATCTTGGAGACTGTCTGAGGGATATTCTCTTTTAACCGATGGACACAAGAGGATGTTTAAAGATTTCCCTGACTGGACTTTTATTTTTGAGTATATTTCTCCTAAGAATCCCATTGTGGTTAAGTATACTAAGGAACAAGAGGGTTTGTATCTTCTTGCGGCAAGAAATGTGAATGATGGTTCTGAAATGACTTTTTCTGAGCTTAAGGGGAAAGCATCTTGGTATTCTATTAAGATTACTGAGAATTATGCGGATTCTCTTTCTGAAGTTCTTTCTCAAACTGGGAAGTATACTTCTGATGAAAAAGAGGGATGGGTTCTTGATATTATTGGTGTTGATGGGGTTCATTTTAGAGTAAAAATTAAGACCGAAGATTATGTGCTAATGCACAAGGTTCTTTCTCAAAATATTTCTCCTAACGCTGTAATTGAAGCAATTCAAAATAATCGTTATGATGATTTTGTAAGCAAGGTGCCGCTGGCCTATAAAGATATAATCGAAAAGTATAAGAATAATGTGATGACTTATTTAAAGGAGTTTAATTTTGCGGTAAATTATTTCTATAACAAGGGAAAGATTGAATGTAAAAATTATCTAACCGATAAGAAAGAAGCTATGATTTGGATTGACAATAATGTGCCTAAGTTTCTTAGAGCAAGGGTAATTAACGTTTATCTTGGTAGAGAGAATGATTTCTTGGTTAGAAAAGGCTTCTGCTATCATTATTCTGATATTGAAAAGACTTTAGAAAAGTTGAAGAAGATTAATGTGGTGGGAGAGTAATCTCTCACCATTTTTATATAGATTTATAATTATAAAGAACGAATTAATAAGCAAATAAAAGTTTAATTTTAAAGGATATAAAAGGAGACATTTTTATGGAAAAGTTTGTGATTAACGTGAAGATTAAGCGTTTGTCTGAAACTGCTCAGTTGCCTACCAAGGCTCATGATAGTGATGCGGCTTTTGATTTGTATGCTGATATTCAGGATACTTTTAAGCCTTTTGGCTCCACAGAAGATGTGAAGGGTATCAAGGTTATGCCCGGACAGACTGTAAAGATTAGTTCTGGTGTAGCTATGGAAATCCCTGAGTGGTATTGGGGTGCGGTGTACGCTCGTAGTGGTTTGGCTACTAAGCAGGGATTGCGTCCTGCCAATTGTGTTGGAGTAATTGATTCTCATTATCGAGGCCCTATCATTGTGGCTATTCATAATGATAGCAATGAGGTTCAGATTGTTCGACATGGTGATAGAATTGCTCAGTTTATGTTGGCTCCTGTAATCGAGACTTCTTTTGAAGAAGTTAATGAATTGAGTGACAGTGACCGTGGTGAGGGTGGCTTCGGTTCATCTGGTAAGTAATAAGTAAGGAGAGTAACATATGCTCGAATTTTGGAAATTAGCTTTAGATAATTTAGAGGTTGCTGGGATTGGTTTTGCAATCTTCGCAATGGCTTATATTTCAAATATGAGTTTTTCTCTTTATTATAATATTAAAATTAGTCAGGAAGTATTTAGTAAAGAAAAGCTTCTTAACAGCGTGTTTAAGATTTTGGCTTTTGCTGGTGGAACTATTTTCTTGATTTTGGCAACTTCTCTTATTGTACCTTGGGCTTCTAATAATGGATTGGCAATTCCTGTTGAGTATAGTGAAGTTATTTCTACTATTGCTACATTGGGCGTTTGTCTTTCTGGAGCTTTGAAATATATTCTTGAAGCCTTTAATAAGATGAAGAAAATCCTTACTGTTACAAATGAAGCGGAGACTGTTGCTTTGTCAGCTAAGGAGAAGAATAATGGAACCTAATTACAACAAACTTTGTTTTTTTGATACAGAAACAGTTGGATTAAAACCGAATTATATTGTTAGTTTAGCTTATATCGCTTACGAAAATGGTAAAAAGGTTGCAGATGATATGATTATTTGTAATCCTGATTATCCTATTAGTGAGGATGCTTCTAAAACGAATGGTTTTACTAATGAGATGGTTAAGGATTATCCTTTGTTTTCTAAACAGTGGAAAAAGATTTCAAAATATTTTGATAATGCTATCCTTATTGCTCACAATAGTAGCTTTGATGTACGAGCTTTAAACACAGAAGCAGAACGTTATAGTATTACTTTACCTAATTTTTGGGTGTGTGATACTTATACAAATGCGAAAGCGTTGATTCCAAAGGGTGTAACGGCTAATTATAAGTTGGGGACTCTTTGTGATTATTTCGGAATCGTATTGAAAAATTGGCATACAGCAGACGCTGACACAAGAGCTTGTTTGCGTCTTTATAATAAGTTAATTGAAATTTCAGATGGAAACTTAATTGTAAAATAAAAGGAGGAAGCTATGACAGTAACAAAAAGAAATGGTAAAACTGTAAAATTTGACAAGAAAAAGATTTCAAAAGCTGTTATGAAAACTTTTGTAAGCACTTATGACGAGGTAACTGATAAACATTAGGAGTGTGCTAAAAAGATTGCGGATGAAATTGAAAAGCTTGACAAGGATTTGACTGTCGAAGAAATTCAGGATTTAGTTGAAAAGAAGCTGATGAAGAGCTCTTATAAAGAAGCGGCGAAATCTTATATTAATTATCGTTTCCTCCACAGTCTGATTAGAGAAAGTAATACAACCGATGTCTCTATTAAAGAGTTGATTAATGGAGAATCTACTTATTGGAATGAAGAAAATTCTAATAAAAATGCAAAGGTGGTAACAACTCAAAGAGATTATTTAGCTGGAATTACCAGTACAGATATTTCTGAACGTCTGTTGTTGCCTAAAGATGTTATTGAAGCTCATAAAGCTGGTATTATCCATTTTCATGATATGGACTATTTTGCCCAAAAGAGTTTACATAATTGCGAACTCGTTAATCTTGAAGATGTTCTTCAGAATGGAACCGTCCTTAATGGAGTAATGATTGAAAAACCTCATAGAATTACAACCGCTGCTACGATTGCAACACAAGTAATTACTGCTGTAACATCTTCTTCTTATGGTGGGTGTACTATTACGTTAACTCATTTGGCTCCTTTTGTTAGAAGTTCTGAGGATAGAATTAAAGAGGAAGTTCGTAAGGAATGGATTGAATTTACTGGTAGTGATATTTCTGATGAAGCTGATTATGATGAATATATGACAGTGGTTGAACGTAGACTTCGTAAAGAAGTTGCCGATGCCGTTCAAACATTTAATTATCAAGTTAATAGTATGACAAATACTAATGGTCAGGCTCCTTTTCTTTCTGTTGCAATTTATCTTAATGAAAATCCAGAATATGTGAAAGAAACAGCTATGTTAGCAGAAGAATTTTTGAAAGAAAGAATTCTTGGCTTTAAGAACAAACAGGGAGTATATGTTACTCCTGCTTTCCCGAAACTTTTGTATTTCTTGGATGAAAACAATATTACAGAAGATTCTCCTTATTGGTATTTGACGGAATTGGCGGCAAAGTGTACTGCAAAGAGAATGGTGCCTGATTATATTTCTGTAAAGATTATGAAACGAGACAAGATTGATAAGAATGGTAATGGCAATGCTTATCCCTGTATGGGCTGTAGGTCGTTTTTAACGAGTTATATTGACCCAGAAACAAATCAACCCAAGTATTATGGACGTTTTAATCAGGGTGTTGTAACCATTAATCTGGTTGACCTTGCTCTTTCTTCTAAAGGGAATATGGATATTTTCTGGAAACTCTTTGAAGAACGTACAGAACTGTGCCACAAGGCTTTGCAATGCAAGCATGAACGTTTAGCCTTAGCTACATCTGATGTTGCTCCTATTTTGTGGCAACATGGGGCGTTAGCAAGATTACCAGAGGGTGCTTCTATTCACCCATTGTTGCATGGTGGTTATAGTACCATTAGTTTGGGATATGCTGGACTTTATGAGTGTGTAAAATATATGACTGGTGAATCTCATTCTCATGGAAAGGGAAAAGAATTTGGATTGAAGGTTATGCAAGCTCTTAATGACCAGTGCAACAAATGGAAAGCGGCAGAAAATATTGATTATTCCTTGTACGGCTCTCCTATTGAGTCTACAACTTATAAGTTTGCTAAATGTTTGCAAGAACGTTTTGGTGTAATTGAAGGTATTACGGATAAGAATTATGTGACTAACAGTTATCATATTAATGTTCAAGAAAAAATTGACCCGTTTGAAAAGCTTTCTATTGAAGCTGAATATCAGAAACTTTCTCCGGGTGGTCAAATTTCTTATATTGAATGTGCAGATTTGACTAAAAATATTTCTGCTGTCCTTGAAGTCATTAAATTTATTTATGATAACATTATGTATGCCGAATTAAACACTAAAAGTGATTATTGTCAGGTTTGTGGATATGATGGAGAAATCGAAATTATTGATAAACCTGATGGACGTTTGGGCTGGAAATGCCCCAATTGTGGAAATACAGACCAAACTAAGATGAATGTTGCTCGTAGGACTTGTGGCTATATTGGAAGTCAATTCTGGAATCAGGGTAGAACTCAAGAGATTAGAGATAGATATGTTCATCTTGATAACCATGATGAAGAGGAATAATTATGAAATATGCTTCTATTAAAAAAATGGATATTTCTAATGGAGAGGGAATAAGGGTTTCTCTTTTTGTTAGTGGATGTAATTTTCATTGTCCGGGTTGTTTTAATGAAGAAGTGCAATCTTTTGAGTATGGGAAAAATTACACTCAAGAAACAGAAGATTTAATTTTAAAAGAAGTAAGTAAACCACATATAAAGGGTCTTTCTCTCCTTGGAGGAGACCCTTTGTGGCAAGATAACGATGGATTAAAACAGTTGAGACAACTTGTGCGAAAAGTTCACGACTTGGGCAAAACTGTTTGGATTTGGTCTGGTTTTATTTATGAAAACCTACTTGATGGTAGTGGACTTAGTGAAGAAGCAAATGAAAGAATTCTTCTTGTTCGTGAATGTGATGTTTTTGTAGATGGACTTTTTGAATATGATAAAAAAGATTTATCGCTTGCTTGGAGAGGTAGTAGAAATCAACGAGTAATTGATATGAATAAGACAAAGGATAAGGTTGTACTTTATTGTGAATAATTTACTTGTAAGATTAAAATTTTTAAAAACAAAATTTTTATGGGAAAAAGTTCTAAGTTATTCTATACTTGCTGGATGTATGATTGGATTAGCTGGGATAGTAAATTTAAGTGTAGACAATAAATTTCTTGGTGCATTTTTATTTTCGTTTGGTCTAATTACTATTCTTGCTCAAGGATTGTTCTTATATACTGGTAAAATAGGAACAATAAATTTATCATGTGAATGGGTTTTACTTCCTGTTATAATTTTTGGTAACTTTATAGGAACAAATATTGTAGCTTGGGGAATAAGATTTACTCGTTTTGGAGAAGTTTTAAATCAAAATGCACAAATTATTGTTCAAAATAAATTAGCTGACAGTTGGTTTAGCATATTACTTTTGTCTATTGGTTGTGGCATTATGATGTATTTAGCTGTAAAAGGATGGCTGGAAAATTCTGATTCTTGGCTAATAGTTATTTTACCAGTTATGATTTTTATTCTCTCTGGTTTTGAACATTCGATAGCAAATATGTTTTATTTTGCCATGGCTGGAGAGTATAGTTTAAAAGCATTTGGATATATTTTTATTATGTTAATTGGCAATGCAACTGGCAGTTTAGCTTTCAAGCAATTAAAGAACATTAACAAGTAAAAAGGGGTTTTAAAAGATTTAGGAGGGGGAAAATTTCTCTCTCCTAAATTTTCATAAACTCTTGACAAATTAATGGTGGATTGGTATAATACAGATAAGTAAGAGTGGATAATATATATCTTATCTGTTGTTACATATTTGTAAAGGGTGTGATAAGAATGAATAGAGAAGAGCGAATTAAGGAAAGGCTCAAATCTGACTATCAATATTTATTTACACTTGGGTATCGACCTGTTGGAGTATTTCTTTATGGTAGTGACAATTATCAAATGAGCAGAGAAAATTCTGATATTGATACTAAAGCGATTGTGCTTCCTCGATTTGATGATATAGTAGATTCAAAAGATTGGGTAAGTAAAGATTATGCCAGAGATGACGATGGCGGAAAGATGGATGTAAAAGACATCCGTTTAATGTTTGATTCGTATAAAAAACAAAATATTAACTTTCTGGAAACTCTGTTTACAAAATATAGATATATTGACCGGAATTACATTTCTGTTTGGGAAGGTATGATTGAAAAGAACAGGGAAAAGATTGCCAGATACAATCCAAGGAAATCAATCTTGTCAATGTATGGAAACATGAAAACAAAGTATAAATCAATGCTTCATAGAGCGCCGCATAACGAGGAAGATATTGATAAATATGGATATGGTTTAAAAGACTTTCATCATATTGCAAGGCTTTATGATTTCATTAATAGATATATTGATGGGACAGAAAGTTACGAGCAGATTCTTATTCCGAAACACAAAGAACTTCTGATTAGTTATAAGACTACAGCTTTACCTTTGGATGAAGCAAAAGAATTAGTTGAAACAATGATTACTAAAACAGAAGAAAGAGTTAACGAAAAGGTTGAGGAATGGAAAGACCTCCCTGTAGACAAAGAAGTAGAAGAATTGTTTACAAGAGTTCAAAGGATGTTAATTAAAGAATCTTTAATGGCAGACTTGGGGTGCAAGCCGAAATAAAATGCAGATTTTATTTGGTAAAATTCCACCGCTCACGGACATTTTTGTGTGATATGTCTTCGAGTAGAGAACAATCAATAAGTGTAGCTTATATTAAAAATATTAACATTAAAAAAATTAATATCGAGGATTTTTTATGGTAGAAAATTATATGCGACAACTTGTTAATAAGTTGAATCATTATCGTGACCAATATTATAACCACAATATTTCCGAAATTGAAGATTCTGAATATGATAAGCTTTTTGATGAATTGAAGGATTTGGAAAAAGAATGGAAAGTAATTTATCCAGATTCTCCTACTCAAACAGTTGGTTATCAGGTTCAGAGTAAACTTAAAAAAGTTACTCATTCACATCCAATGTTGAGTTTGGATAAAAGTACAGACCTTGAAGAAATTGAAAAGTTTATTGGCGACAAAAAAGTTACTTTTATGCTTAAGTGTGATGGATTAACTTGTAGTATTCATTACGAAAACGGTAAGCTAATTAGTGCTGAAACTCGTGGTGATGGAGCAGTTGGCGAAGATATTACAAATAACATTAAAATGGTTTCTAATGTACCTTTAACAATTCCAGTAAAAGGTAATGTAACTGTTGATGGTGAGATTATTGTTAAATTGAATGTTTTTGAAAAAATGAATGAAGGAGCTTTAGAAGGAGAAGATTTTAGTCATCCTCGTAATTATGCTTCTGGTTCTATTCGTCAGTTAGACACTAAGGTTACAAAAGACCGTCAACTTAGTTTTATTGCTTGGAAATTAATCGAAGCTCCTAATTTTTCAAATTCTTTTAGAGAAAATTTGGATTATATGGAACGATTGCATTTCGAAGTTGTTCCTTGGGCTAACTATAAAGATACGTCTCTTGAAAAACTTCCTGAAATTTTTAATTGGATGTATTATGATGTGGCTGAGGAACATGAAATTCCTGTTGATGGCTTGGTAGTAGCTTATGATGATATTGCTTATGGTGATTCTCTTGGTTCTACAGCACATCATCTTAATTCTCAGTTTGCGTGGAAACGTGAAATGGAGAATGTAGAAACAACGCTGAGAGATGTTGAATGGAATGTTGGTAAGAGTGGAATGGTTGCTCCTACCGCTGTATTTGACCCAGTAGACCTTGGGGGAGCAATTACTACAAGGGCAACACTCCATAACGTTTCTATTATTAATGGATTGAAATTGGGAATTGGAGATAGGATTACTGTTGCCCGTATGAATGAAGTTATTCCAAAAGTAACCAGTAATCTTACTCAAAGCAATCATTTAAAAATTCCGTCTACTTGTCCTTGTTGTAGAAATAAACTTGAACAGCGTGTTTCTGACTCTGGGGCAGAAACTCTTTGGTGTGTAAATCCGAATTGCCCTGAGAAGATGTTATCAAGATTTTCTCAATTCGTTTCTAAGCCAGCTATGAATATTGACGGTTTAAGTGAAGCTACTTTAAAACGTTTTGTTGATGCTGGGTATATTGGTAGATTTAAAGACATTTATCACCTTAATGATTTTAAAAGAGAAATTGTTAAGATGGATGGCTTTGGTGAAAAGTCATATGAAAAGCTGATTAATTCCATTGAAAAGTCACGAAATGTAAAGCTTGAAAATTATCTTGTGGCATTAAGTATTCCCAATATTGGAAAATCTGCGGCAAAGACAATTAGTAAATATTTCAATGGAGATTATAACATCTTTGTCAGTTCTTTTAGAAACAAGTTTGATTTCACTCAGCTTGAAGATTTTGGCGAGATTATGAACCAGTCTTTATATAGTTGGTGGAACAATGAAAATGAACTTTTCTTGAATTTAGGACTTGTTCAGGAATTACATTTTATTGTTGAAGAGAAGAAAGAAGTTGCACCGAATGATTTTATTAGTGGTAAGACTTTCTGTGTGACCGGAGCGTTTCAAACGATGAAGCGCTCAGAATTGGAGAAAATTATTACAGACAGAGGCGGTAAGCTTTCTGGTTCTGTTTCTAAAAAAACGGATTACCTTTTAACAAATGAAGCGGATAGTGGTTCATCCAAGGCAAAAAAAGCCGCTGAACTTGGTACACCTATTATGAGTGAAAAGGAATTTTTGGAAAAGGTTGGAGTATAATGGTAGAGATTAAGAATTTTGTAGGTGACTACGAATTTCTTTCCAATTTCTTTCCTGCTAAGATTGAATATGAAGGGCTGATTTATCTTAATGCTGAGTCAGCCTTTCAAGCGCAGAAAGAAAAAACCAAGGATTTGCGTAAGAAATATCAGAATATGAACCCGATGAAAGCTAAGGAATTGGGTGAAACTTGTGATAAACGTGATGGTTGGGAAGAAATTCAAGACGAAGTAATGTATAAGATTGTTAAAGCTAAGTTTTCTCAGCAAGCTCTTTTGAGAAAGAAGTTGCTTGAAACAGAAGATTGGCAACTTGAATGTAATAATGAATATGGAGATATTTATTGGGGAACTGATAATGGACACGGCTTGAATAAGCTTGGTAAGATTCTTATGCAAGTTAGAGAGGAGTTTCGTTCATGAATAAACAGATGGCAGATAGTGTTGACCATACTAAAGATGGCAACTGCTCTGGTTGTGGGCAGTGTTGTTCTTGTCTTTTAATTCTTAGTGAAGGCGAGATTGCTAAGATTAAAAAGTATTTGAAGGAACATCCAGAAGTAAAAATGAATGATAGAAACTCTGCTTTACAGAATAAGTTTGTAGATGTTTGTCCATTTTTAAATGAAGAAAACCAGTGTGAAATTTATTCTGTAAGACCTCAAATTTGTTCCAGATTTATTTGTTCTCGTTTTAAAGCCCCTAACTATAAGCCTCTTGACCATAGCTATAAGAAGATTGTAAACATGGTAGAAACTTTTATGAATAAAGAATGTTCAAACGCTCCTAACATCAAAGAACTAAATAGGATGTATCAGGAAAAGAAGCGAGAAGCTGGAATTAAGTGAGGTCAAAATGAAAACTATTTATATTTGTGATAAATGTGGGCAAGAATTTGAATCTGAAGTAATGGCTTATATACATGAGCGTCAATGTATTGATGGAATGGATATGAAAAAAGCTGTTCTTATGTGTGAGGAAGATTTTAATGACCCCTATGGTCAAGTTGTTTGCAAGCAGTGTGATAATCATTATATGGTTTATGGTTGCGAACTTAGTTGCAAGTATTCACTGGCTTGTGGTAAGCAGAATAAATATAAATATTTTAATGACCAAGGGAAAACGAACAATAAGGAGTAAGATATGGAATCTAAGAGATGGACACTTTATAGTTTTAAAAATCTTTCGGGTTCAGATGGGGAAGGATTAACTCAGTATACCCTGATAAGTAATTTTAATGGCAAAGATGTTATAGTTGGTGTGATTATTCAAGTTACAACTGACCGTATTTATTTTTTGGGAGACCCTGAGATTGTAAATACAGATACTTTTTTAACCGCTATGAAGGATTGGGATTTGAGAGTGGACGATACTCTTCGAACAATGGAAAAGCATCCTGAGTATGTTGAAGAGGAAGATATTGAGAACGAAGAAGAAAGCGATGCAGAGGAATAAAAGTTAATTTTTATTGCCCTCTTGACATCCTTAAATTATTGTGCTATGATAAGCACAATAAAAGATAAAAGGAGTATTAATATGATTGACGATAAAACTCCAAAGTTGATTGTGCTTTATGGTGGCCCTGCGGCTGGTAAGTCTACTTATGCTAAATCTGTTGCTGGAGCTTATGTTGTAAGTGCTGATGAAATTCGCTATCGCCTATATGGTTCTCAGGATAAATTTGGAGATGGCGAAGAGATTTGGGAATCTATTGTATACGAGATTAGGAGCAATCTTAGCCGAGGTAAGACAGTTATTTATGACGCTTGCAATCTAAAAAAGTCCTATCGTTTGGATGTTCTTGATGCGGTTAAGGATATTGAATGTTGGAAGACTTTGCTTCGTATTAATACTCCTATTGGTGTTTGTCAACACCAACATAAGCAGAGAGGTAGAAACATTCCTTGGGAAATTCTTAAAAAGTATTTTGATATTAAAGAATATCCTGATATGAGTGAGGGTTGGGATGAAATTAAAGATAAGAGTTTTGTTCCTTGGGCAAAACGTTTTTACCTTGCATCTCCTTTCTTTGAGGGGGAAGCAAGAGAAAATGCCATGAAAATTTCTGAGTGGTTCCGTGAAAATGGATACGAGGTTTTTGTTCCCATGGAACATAAAATTCCTAATGCTTGGGACTTGCCAAATTATGCTTGGGGAGAAAGCGTTTTTAATGTAGATATTAACAATCTTAATGCTTGCTCTGCGGTTATTTGCTTGAGTTATGGACGTATTAGTTCTGCGGGGACAAATTTTGAAGCTGGTTATGCTTATGGAATTGGAAAGCCTGTTATTGTAATTGAGATGCCGGGAGTAGAACTTATGAGTCTTATGCTTTCTAATGGCTCCCATGCTGTAATCAGATTTGAGGAATTTCAAAGTTATGATTGGGAAAATCTTCCTGAAGAAATTGATAAGAATATGGAGCAAAAGTAATGATTATTAATTTGAATTTAGATGCGATTGGCAATGCTTTGTTTGTTCTTGCCAGTATGTTTTTTATGCACGTTGTAGCAGATTTTAATTTGCAAGGTATCATGGCAAGCATGAAGCAAAAAACTTGGTGGCAGAAACAAGAGGGATATGACGAAGAGGACAATGGGAACGACTATAAATTCCCTTTGTTTTGGCATAGTCTTCAGTGGTCTTTTTGTATTATGCTTCCTTTGTTTATTGCTGATAATTTAAAGATTAATGTTGTCAGTTTGATTTTTTTCTGTTTAAATGCTTGTTGCCATTATATTATTGATGACGCAAAGGCAAACAAGCATTGTATTAACCTTGTAAGTGACCAATTTATTCATCTTTTGCAAATTATTGGTACGTTTATTTGTTGCGAAATTTGGATGTGGTTTTAAAATGAATTATTATATTTCAGATTTACACTTCTCTCATAAAAATATACTTCAGTTTGACCAAAGGCCATGGGATAATTTGGATGATATGAAACAGGCTTTGATTAATAACTGGAATTCTGTTGCTACCAATGCTGACCATGTATATCATATGGGAGATTTTTGCTGGGGAAAGACTCCTGAATGGATTGAAATTCTTAAACAGCTTAATGGTAATATTCATATCTGTGCTGGAAACCATGATGTTGGTAATAGTAAAGAATTAAAAAAATATATTGTTGATTATTTTGAATATAAAGAAGTAAAGGATGGAGACTTTACAGTTATTCTGTCCCATTATCCAATGCTTTTTTATAAACATGATGGAAGTCCTAATTATGTTATGATTTGTGGACATTTGCATAACACAAGAGAGTGGGAGCAAATGAAGCAAATAGTAGCTTGGGGACGAAAGAACTATATACAATTTCCTGATAATCGTTTCCAAATTATTCCGGTGGAAGCGTGTAAACCATATATGCTTTACACTCCTCGAACATTGGGATATTTGCTTGATTGCTTAGATACAGGAAAGATTTACGGAATTTAAAGGTTTGAAAGGAGAAATATATGAAGGTAGAACTTCTTAACCCAACTGAGATTTAGATGTTATTTTGGAACTGGGGTACATCTTCTAAGGTGTGTTATAATACTGAAACAGATGAACCCGATAAAATTGGTCGAGGCTGTATGTATTCTGGACATTTTTCTGGTAGTCGAGGAGATTATTTTAAATTTTATGTAACCGATATTCCTCGTTTTACTGTTGACCAAGCAACCCGCCACGAAATTGGCGTTTACAAAAATGTTGGGTCGTTTAGATACATTGGGAAAGGCACCTTTGCTTATGAAATTCCAGAAGAGATTAAGGATAATCAAGAGCTTCTGGATAAATATATGAAGCATATGGATGATACCGCAGAACTTTACAGAGATATTCAGTCTTATGTTTTGGAAAAGACTGGTAAGAAAGAACGAGCCAACGAATCCGCTCGATATGTCCTTCCCATGTCTACTCATACTGCTTTTGTAATTGGTTTTACGACTGAAGCTTTAATTCATTTCTGTCAGGCTCGTTTGTGTGTAAGAGCAGAAGATAAGATTAGAGAGCTTGCTATGGGTATGCGAGATGAAGCTTTGAAAGCTGTCCCTGAACTTAAAGCAAGACTCGTTCCTCAATGCCAATGGATGCTCTATTGTCCAGAGGGAAAGCATAGTTGTGGTGCTTATCCTACTCGAAAAGAGTTAAAGGAGATTATCAATGAGCGCAAGAATAGTAATAATTAACGGTTCAGGCGGAAGTGGTAAATCTACTTTTGTTAGACTTTGTAGAGAGATTTGTGACCCAATGAAGGGAAAAAATGTAATTGAATTAAGTACAGTTGATTACGTTAAAGAGGTTGCACAATATTGTGGGTGGGACGGAAGTAAAACAGAAAAAAATCGTGCTTTTTTGCATGAGTTGAAAGAGCTTTTAGCCAGATGGAACAACTCTCCAAATCAAAATGTTTTTGACCAAATTAATTCTTTACAGAGGGTTGAAAAATTTTTTAAAAAGTCTGATTGGCTTTTCTTTGTAAATATTAGAGAACCAGAAGAAATTGAAAAATTTATTGAACAAAACAAAGAAGCTACTGGATTACCTGTTTCTACTTTGTTGCTTGTCAATTCTAATGTCCCTGTTATTCAAAGTAATTACGCCGATAAGAATGTTGAACATTACAAGTATGATTATATTGTAAGTAACAGTTCTGATATGGATACTTTAAAGGCATGGGCAAATGATTATCTTAGCCGAGTTTTAGAATTTATTTAAAAACTATTGACAAAGGACTTTATCTATGGTACACTCTCTATAGATAAAGTCCTTTATTGTGAGGTGCGATATGCGTTAGCTGACTTATAAAGCTGTACAATTAATGGATGGGTGTAAAGTAATAGTACATGACAGCGAGTATGATGAATATGACCAAGAGTGTGAAGTAAGAGTATTTAAAGATATAACTCCCCATCCTTTTAAGAAAAGAAAAATGATAGAATATGTTAAAAGAGTCATTTTATTCAACGAAGAATTTTTGTTTGAATATGACCAGCGAGGAAATTGTCTCAACGGAGAGTTTCAAGTTTTTACGAAATAAGGTGTAATTATGATTATTAAAATTAATTCCTACTATTATCTTGGAGAAAAGAAGATTATTACGAATACTTGGGAAGTGGATGAACCTGAAGCTCATACGATTGAACTGGGTGGGGATTATCCTAATACCTTTAAGAAGATTAAAGAATATTTAGATGATGTCCATTTTACTTCTTATTATTATAATTGCCATGTCTACAAGGGAATTTATCATGTTGACTTTGGTAGCCATACTCATTTTATTGAGTTTTATCAACTTTATGGTGGTGATTAAACATGAGTTGGTTGAATGTGTTCGATAAAACTTGGCACAATCTTCCTTGGTTTCATCCAAAGAACTTAAAATATTTAAAGAGTAATTTTGAATGTGCTAAACAAAGAATTACTAAAGGTTGGTGCTATCGAGATTGGTTTAATCTTGATAATTGGTTTGAAACGGTTTTCCCTGATTTGCTGGAAGATTTTGTAAAAAATCATCATGGCCTTCCTAATAAAGATTATTCTAAAAATCCACCAGAACTAATCCATTGGTATAAAGGTAACTTTACAGAGGAAGAAGAAGAGAAATATGATGCGGCTTATAGGAACTATTTATTAGAACTTGCTCAACACCTTCGTAATGCTGGGGTAGAGTGGGAAGATAGTGAATTAAAAGATAAATATTCCTATTTAGAATATAATGATTATTGCCAGAAAGAACTTGAAAAGGGGTTGGATATGTTAAAACAATGCTTTTTTGAGTTGTGGGATTAAATGTTATGGATAAAATTTATTTGGATAATGCGGCAACCAATAAAGTTGATGATGAAGTAATAGATATTATTGCAAACGACCTTAAGGAAAATTGGGGTAATGCAAGTACACCTTATGATTTTGGTCAACATAGCCGTTTAATTGTTGAAGAGAGTCGAAAGAAAATTGCCAAGTGTATTGGTGCTTTACCAGAAGAAATTTATTTTACTTCTGGAGCAAGTGAAAGTAATGCTTGGGCTATTCATCAAAGGGGAAAGACATTGGTTTCTCCTTATGAGCATCACGATATTACAGATAATCCAAACACAGTGGTTGTAGATGATGATTGGTTTATTCAAGCTATTAATATGGAAGATGATATTTTTTCTCCTATTGCAGAGGAAGCATTTGAGAGTAATTTTCTTGTATCTCATATGTTAGTTCAAAACGAAACAGGAGAAATTTTTAACCTTAATAAATATGCTGATTATGCCCACAAGCTTCATATGCCTTTCCATTCTGATATGACACAAGGATTGGGTAACATTAAAATTAATATGCACGATAATTATAATTGTGTTGATATTGCTACGTTTGGTGGTCATAAGGCAGGGGCTCCTAAGTTTTGTGGATTTTCTTATTTCAACAAAGAAGTTTTCCCGGCATCGAAAATTAAGCCTTTAATTTATGGGTCTCAAGAACAGGGTGTTCGTGGAGGAACTGAAAACATTGCTTTTATTCATGCTATGGCTTTAGCTGTTGATAAACATTGTTATATGATTGATGCTAAACAGGCACATTGCAAAAAGCTAAAATTGGCTTTTATGGAAGAAATGCGAAAAGATTTTGATGTTGATAATTATATGATTGCGTCTCCAGCTAATAGTCTTCATTCTATTACTTGTATTTGTTTTAAAAATGTTGAGGGAGAAATTATTCAGTCCTTGCTTAATGAAAAGGGAATTTATTGTGGGACGGGAGCCGCCTGTTTATCGGGCGATATGAACGCTTCTGCGGCATTAACTTTTATGCGTATTCCAGAAGATTATATTCGTGGAGAAATTCGTCTTTCTTATACTTTAGATAACACAGTTGAAGAAATGGTTCAAGCCGCTAAGGGTTTAAAAAGTGTTTATAAAGACTTGACAAATTTCTAATAAGATGTTATACTACAAACATCAAAATGAAAAGGGTGGTATAAATAATGGATTTTACACCAAGTAAGTATCAACAGAAAATCTTGGATTGTTTTACAAGTACAAACGAAAATATTTTGGTGAACGCTTTGGCGGGTTCGGGTAAGAGTTCTACAATTTGTCTGCTTACGGAGCATATTGACAAATCCAGTATTTACATTGCCTTTAATGCAAGCGTTGTGGACGAATTTAAGAAGAAGATTAAGAATTCCAAAGTTAAGGTTATGACTATGCACTCTCTGGCTTATTCTATTATGCTTTATAATGTAGAACAGGAAAGTCAGAAAGATGAAAAGCCCAAGGGGTTCGGTAGACAGAGAAGTAAGAAAGAAGTCCATCTGGACAATTTTAAGCCTTACAAGATTCTTGATGATGAACTTACTAAGCGTTATGGTCGATATATGGATTTTAGTCGTAGAGTTTTTTATAAGGAACAGTATGTATCTCTTTATAATCTTTGCTGTCTTACCATGACAGATATGAGTTCTATGACCGATGTTGACAGACTTATTGATGACCATACCCTGTTTGTTTCTTTTGGCGAAGAAGATTTTCCTAAACCTTCTATTAGAGAAATTACCGAAACTTTGAAAGTTCTTGATACTAAGAGCAAGCAAGCATTTGAAGTTGATGGAAGCATTTCTTTCACTGAAATGCTTTATATTACCTATTGGAAGATTAAGAATAAGGATTGGGAAGTCCCTTATTGGGCTCAATATACCAATGTAATGGTAGACGAGGGACAGGATTTGTCTAAGTTGCAGTTGTCTTTCCTTCCTTTTATTAAGCGCAAGAATGGACGTTATGTATTCGTGCTTGATAAGAATCAGGCTATTTATGGTTTTGCTGGTGGAGACACAAACGCTTGGAGTTCTATTCCTCATTTGTTTGCTCCCATGAAATCTTTTGATTTGCCTGTTTGTTATCGTTGTGCAAAGTCCCATTTGCGTAAGGTTAATAAATTGTTTGATATTCCTATTCAGCCGAGAGATGATGCTCCAGAGGGCTTTGTTAAGAATATTGACAAAGAAGAAATTGCCCATTATGCCAACCCCGGCGATATGGTCATATCACGCAAGAATAAATGGCTTGCGGATTGTATTCTTTCTCTTGCTAAGAACGGCATTCCTGTTTATATGGAAGATAAAGCTATGGTTGATGATATTAAAAAGATTATCACCAAAGCTAAATGTACTTCTATTCGTGGATTAAAGACTCATTTGGAAAAGGCGATTACTTCTTATTATGATAAGGTAAAGAAGCTTGCCACGAAGAAAGCAGAATCTGTTGAAGATAATGAAAAGAAAGCAGAAGAAGTTGCAGATGCTACCAGCAAAATTGATAATATCAATTTCTTAAACGCTATTCTTAAGAGTTATATTAAGGCTGGCAATTCTCTTTCCACTACCACAGAAAATTTCACTAAGTATGTGACAAACCTTTTGAATGTTGTTCCTTCTCCTGGTTGTGTTCGCATTTGTAGTGTTCACAAAGCTAAGGGATTGGAAGCTGAAAACGTTTTTGTTTTGAATGAAGGAAAGATTGCTTATGATTTCCGTCAGAGTAAGGAACAAAATGTTCAAGAAAAGAATCTTAGTTATATTTCTATGACAAGAGCAAAGAACGGTCTTTATCTTGTTAAAGAGCCAACTAAGGCAAATACAATTAAACGTGGAGATTCTTTGAATGGTTCTTCATATTTTCTCCCTGATTTGGAATCTTCCGAACGTGGGATGAAAGAAGCTATTGTAAACGAGATTTTTAGGGGGAGAATGTATGGCGAGACGAAACGGCTCAAAAAAGACATTGTGTTCTAATTGCGGAATTACGGGATGTTCTCCTCAGTGTCCTTTTTTCCCAAATACAGAAGGGGAAACAAAATGGCATATTGAGGAAGATGGGCTGAAACATAGAGATGAACCATTGATGAAATGTGGATACAATGGTTCTCCTATAACTTCTTGGAATAGAATTTGTCCTTGGAAAGAGGATAAAAGGAATCTTTTGTTGGAGAAGAAGAAACAAGAAAAAGCAACCGAACCCAAAGAGAATACGGGAAAGAAGCCCTTTAAAAAGAAAGCTTATAGGGGAAAGAAAAAGAATAAAAGCGAAACTAAAGAAAATAAAGAATAATATTCTATTGACTTTCTCGCAAAACTTTGCTATACTTGTTTTATCAAAGGCAAAAATATAAGTAGACGATTAGGAGATTTTATATATGAATGACGCAATTACTTCTGAAATGATGTTCGGTATTCCTACTGATTTCCCTCGCATTGTTGATTCTGTAGCGGATTCTCTTTGTAGTGGATTTAAGGATTATTGTTTTTCTACTAAACAGCTAAAGGATATTATTACTATTTGTAAGAATAAAAAGGTTACTTTTCTTTGGCGAAGAGTGAACGATGATTTTGGAAGTTTGAGTTATTATGCTTTGGTTCCGGGAAAGGTTAAATGCGGTAAAGAGGAAGTTGAGAATATTCAGTGTTCATATTCTGAGCTTCCTAAGAAATATAAGTTTCATCCGAAGAATAGTCGAAGTGATAAAATGATGGAAGCATCCTATAAGCCTAATAATTATTTATATGAAATTAATTATTTCGATGAAAATGGCAAAGCGGTATGGCGTAAAAAAGACACACAGAATTTCTTTGAAAAGAAGGAGAATTAATTATGAACGATACTTTTAAGTGGCGTCCTGTAGTAGATGATGAATTTGGACTTGAAAATCTTCCTTCGCAGTCAGATAATTATCTTGTATCTACTATTTATGGAGAAAACGGGAATCTGAAAACAAACTCGTATACTTGCTATTATAATGCTGGTAGTAAGACATGGGAAACTATTGAGGACGATTGCGTAGTTGCTTGGGCTCCTATTCCTAAGCCGTATAATGGGAGTATTAATTTAGCAAACATTAAGTTTTAAGGAGAAATAAAATGAGTTACGATACACTTGATGATAGAATGAAAAATGCCTATGAGCATAGGTATAGAATGTATCTGCCTGATAGAATCCCTGTAATTCTTCGTTTGGACGGTAAAGCGTTTCATAGTTTTACCAGAGGACTGAAAAAGCCCTTTGACGCACTGTTTATTAAGACGATGCAGGACACTATGGAGTATTTGTGTTCTAATATTCAGGGGTGTAAATTTGGCTATGTAGAATCCGATGAAATTTCTCTTTGCCTTTGGAATTGGAGTAAGAATGAATCCGATGCTTGGTTTGGCAACAATTTGCAGAAGATGGTAAGTATTAGTGCTTCCATGGCTGGTGTTGCTTTTAACAAGTATTGGAATAGAAATGTAGCAGACTATCTTTCTGAATGTGAGCTTGATATTACAGAAGAGGAAGATAAATATCGCACAACCATTAAGAACAAAGCAGAAATGTTGATGCCTGTTTTTGATTCTCGTGCGTTTATTATTCCGGCTGAGGAAGTTCACAACTATTTTGTTTGGAGACAGAATGATTGTATGCGAAACTCTATTCAGGGGTTGGCTCAGTCTTTGTACTCTGAGCGAGAGATTCATCGTATTAATACTTCTAAGTTGCAGAATAAGATGTTTTCTGAAAAGGGTGTAAATTGGAACGATTATACTGTAGTTGAGCGTAGAGGCACTTGTATTTACAAGGTTCCTACTAAGGTAATTGGTTTGAACGGAGAAACGGTTATTCGTAACAAGTGGACTCTGGATATTAATATGCCAATTTTGAGTAAGCCTGAAAGTAAGGAATTTGTAACAAGCAAGGTGTTTAAGAATGAGTCTTTTTACGAACCCCAAAAGGGCTAAACAGCTTCTTGATTTTAGTGGCCTTAAAACTCCCAACAGCCCTATTTTTCCAACTGATATAGATGGATTAATAGAGCTTTGGGATAGAGGCTATTTTATCATAGAGATTAAATATAATGGGAAAGAAGTTCCATTTGGTCAACGATTAGCACTTGAGAGAATGGCAGTAGACTTTTATAAAGCTGGTAAAGTATCTCTTGTTGTAGTTGCTGACCATTATGTAGCGGATACAGAAGAAATGGTTTCTGTAGCAGATTGTATTGTTAGAGGTTTATATTGGGGACAAGAAGCTCACTGGGAAAAACCTGATAAGAACATTGTAACAGTTAAAGATGCACAGGACAGGTTTATTAAAATTTGTAGTAGAGGAAAGTTTTAATGGGAAATATGAATAAAGATAGATTCCAGTTTTATCGTTGTATGCTTTGTGGCACTCGTATGGGTTTTTATGATGGGTTCGCTCCGACCCGAAACTCTCGTTTTGTTAAAACTCGTAGATTTAAGTCAGAAGATATGTCTCTTGTTGATGATTTTACTAATCCAGCAACTCCGGGTGGAACCACTTATGCCGATGTAAGAGTTTTTTGTCCTTTCTGCAATAGCGAGATGCTTTATCTTGACAATGAAAAGGTTTTGGATGAATTGGATAAAGAGCCTTGGAATCAGTTTATTCCTAAAGAGGATTGAAATATGAAGTTTGTAGTTATGAGCCGTAGGGATGCAGTACAGTATAGTTATGTCGCACATATGGAGAGTTCTGTAATCATCTCTATATGCGATAGCTACTCTCTGTTTCCTAAATTTAAAAGAATGAAATCCAATGGGATTAAAGCCGTTCTGAATCTATCTTTTGATGATGTTCAACTTCCTTCTGGTGCAAGTGAACGTTATATTTGGAAGAAAGATGAAGGACTTCTGCTTGATACCTTGGATAATTGTCCTTATGTTGTAATTTCTGAAGAAGATGCTAAAAACATTGTATCTTTTGTAAAAAAGTGGTATGATAAAGTGGACACTATTATTGTACATTGCAATGCTGGAATTAGTCGTTCCAGTGGTGTTTGTGCGGCTATTATGAAAGGTATGACAGGGGACGATTCTCAAATTTTTGATAATCCAAAATATGTGCCTAATACAACTTGCTATAAGGCAGTATTAGAAGAATTTATGAAAGAAGAGGAATAATTATGTTTAATTATGATAATTTGAATTCTGCTTCTTCTAATTGGAGCGTTTGTTCAGGCTGTTTGTGTTCTACTGTATGCAAATGGCGTGATGCGGCTATGCAAGCAGAAGCAGAAATTAAGGAAAAGACTAAGGTTGACCGTGATGCTACGATAAATGATGTTTATAAGATTCTTGATATTAAGGTAACTTGTAAATACAAGCAGAGTCAGCCTGTTACCCGTTTGTATAATGGGAGCCTTGATGATATTGCAACTCCTTGTAAGGCAACTGGGGCAGACCAGACTCAGGTAAATACTGTTTCGACTCCTAAGCCGGGAGAATATACTGGTTCTAATATTAGGAGTTGTGGTAATGTTGACTGTTATTACAAGTAATTTTTTCAAAGAAATTTTATAAAACCCTTGACAAACTCGTAAGAGTATGTTAAGATATATGATGTCAAGAGGGTTAAGGAATTAATTCAAATGACATCAAATATGCGGCTGTAGAAGAACTGGTATATTCAGCAGACTTAAAATCTGCCCCGTAAGGATTGTGGGTTCGAGTCCCATCAGCCGTACCATTTAAAACTTTAAAATAGGTCAGGTTTAGAGATTATGCAAAAAGGAGTTAAATTTAGAGCTTATCCAAACAAAGAACAAAAACGATTAATAAATAAAACTTTTGGTTGTTGTAGACTTGTTTATAATAAAGGTCTTATTATGCGTAGAGACTCTTATAAAAATGGAATCGAAGTTGGATATAGTCAAACTTGTTCCATGTTAACAGCTCTTAAAAAACAAAAAGATTTTGAATTTCTTAAAGAACCTGATTCAATGGCTTTACAGCAATCTCTAAAAAACTTAGACCAAGGGTACAAAAACTTTTTTGAAAAAAGAGCCAATTACCCTAAATTTAAAAGCAAATATGACAGCCATCAGTCTTATAGGACTCTTAATCAGGGGAATAATATTCGTATTATTGGTAAATATATTAAGCTTCCTAAATTGGGCTATGTAAAAATTAAAGTTACAATGAAGGTGGAGCACATTAAGAATGTTACAGTTGTACGAACTCCTACTGATAAATATTTTGTAATTCTTAATGTTGATTTTGAGCCGAAAAGTATAATTAATAAGGGATGTTCTATTGGGCTTGATATGGGGATTAAGGAGTTTTATACTGACAGTAACAATCGAAAAGTTTTTAATCCTAAATTTTTAGAAAAAACAACGAGAAAACTTGTTAGGGCACAACGCAAACTTTCTCGCAAACAATTGGGTTCTCATAATCGTAATAAACAACAAGTTAAACTGGCTCGAATACATGAAAAAATTGTTAATCAAAGGAACGACTTTTTACAAAAACAATCAACTCAATTAATTTTAGAAAATCAAATTATTTGTATTGAAACTTTAAGAATAAAAAACATGATGCGTAATCATAAACTTGCACGTTCAATTGCAAGTGTATCTTGGTTTAAATTTTTTACCATGCTTAAATATAAAGGGAAGTGGTATGGAAACCAAGTAATTGAAATACCTACAACATACCCAAGCAGTCAAATTTGTAGTTGTTGTGGATATAAAAATCCTTTAATTAAAAATTTAGCTGTTCGTGTTTGGGAATGTCCTAAATGTCATACTAAACATGATAGAGATGTTAATGCAAGTATTAATATATTAAAAAAAGGGCTTGAAATAATTAGTCTTTAATAAAACTGTAGGTTAGGGCATAATCGAACAGTATAATATACGCTTGTGGAGATTGGTTAAAACTAAAGCTTTTTATGCAACGTGTCGGTCGTTGAAGCAAGAATTTTATTTAAATAATAAAAATGTCAATGGTGTCTTTTTCGGGTATATAATGAAATAATTGATTTGGTATCTGGGTGTAGCACAGTTGGTAGTGCTCTTGATTTGGGTTCAAGATGTCGGAGGTTCGAATCCTCTCACTCAGGCCAGCATAGAATTAGAGCTGAGATTTTCTTAGTTCGCACAAGTAAGAAAGGAGTTCTTCAAATGCAGACAAGTGATTACTTAAAGAAAACAGGAGAAGAACTCCAATCTTATCTTGAATTTCGTAGACGAGGATTTAAGGTAAGACCCAAAAAGGGTAAAGGTTCCTTCAAGAGAAAAGAAAAACACAAGGAGAAGTTTGATGCTTGAACCTTTTGAGCGAGAGATTTTAGAAATCAATTTACATAGAAACAGTTTTCCTTTTAGTGATAGCCAATGGGATTCTTTATGCAAAGGGCCATTCCCTCCAAAGATATTTGTACTAATGGAAAATTCAGGTTTTGATAAAGTAGTGGGAGCGGTAATTGGTATCACTCAAACCGATAATGAGACAAATAAAATCCGTCTTTTATTATGGCCCCGATTTACCTCTTCCTTAACTTCCGATTTGCGTATCACTAACCTTGAATTTAACGATAATAATATGCTTTGTGCTGTTTATGTCGGAGTTAAATTATAAAATGAATAGATATAAAGCGATGAATCTTACTAAAAACGAAAAATTTCGATTTAGTAAGAATGTTAACAACTTTAAAATTGAAAAAAAGAAGTTAAGTTCAGGCTTAATTTGCTGGTTGTTTAAAAATTACGAGTTGGATGAATGGATTACTGACAATCATTGTTGCCGAGGCGAAGATGTTTGCTGTTGGCAAGAGGTTCATACGGATTGGATGTCTTTAATCTATCATTCAGATAGGGTTCTGCAACAGAAAGTATATAGAATCTTTCAAGAAAAGGTAAGAAGGTATAAGGGAATTAATTGTTACCTTACTTCTTATGAATGGAATAATAAGAAATTTTTTGATTTAATTATTCCGTTGCAGGATAGAACTTTTCAAAAAGATATTGAGAAGCTGAGTTTCTCAGTCGTTTAACATATTTTTTCACTTCCTTTCTTTGATAGTGTTGGTTTAGTTGTATACTTAAGTATACTGGAAGTCCTCCACAGATTATTTCGTTTTTGCGGAAACCTATAATCGGATGTAGTAAGTCTTATTTTGAAATCGGTTGCCTTGAAGATTTCTACCGAGCGACTTGTAATAAGCGTAAGACATAGAGTACTGCAACATACTCGTCTGGTGCTTTCCAACACAATATGTCTTTGTAGCTCAGATGGATAGAGCAATTCTCTCCTAAAGAATAGGTCAACAGTTCGAATCTGTTCAAGGACACCAATTATTTTTAAATAGTTTTATTAAACTATTGACAAACCTATGTGTTTGTGTTATACTTAAAACATCTTAAGGGAGAAAACAATGACTTCACGAGATATGGATATTGTAAATGATGCTTACAATATTTGTACAGATGAAAACAAGTATTTCCCAGATGATTGTCCTCCTCCGGGGAAACTGAGAAATGCTGTAGACATTATTGCAGATGATTTTAAAATTGATTTCCCTTGTGGGTCTATTGATTATAATTTCTTCTGTTATAAAAAGTTTCTATTAATGTATTACGATTCTTTCATTAGAAAGTATCCTGAGACTTAAGGAGTTTATTATGGCTGTTCATTTGGTTAATGGAGATGTTTTTGCAAGTCCCATCGAAAAGAAATTCTTTCCTTTTGGGTTGAGATTTTATAATGATGAAGCACAGCCTCTTGATAAACTTTATATGAAGCGGGTTCTTAAAGAGATTCGTAAATCTCTTAACATTGGAGACAAATTGGCAATGCCTTTGTATAAAGGTAAAACTTACAAAGAGGGGTATCCTGATATTGTAAAAGATGTCCTTGGACTTTGTTATGAGGTGTACCTTTATGAAGATGTGGGTTAAATGTTACGAAAATTATGAAAGCTCGTATATTATGGGCGTTTTTACCGAAGACGGAATGTTGAAAAACAAAATTGAAACGGTAAAAAAAATTGTTAAACCTGAAATTGAAGAGCTTCAGGAACAGATTAACCATATTAAAGAGGAACGAACCCCTGTACAAAGAAATCTACTTGAAATGTGTCAAAACCCAGTAAATAAAGACTCACTGCTTTATAAAGAATATAAAAAGAATCGAAGATTAATATCTCATAATATTGAAAGATATAACAAACAAATTCGGATTCTTCAAGTTAAAATTGATAACCTTCAAAAAGCTCTTAATGGAGATTCTTTTTGGGTAGGTATTATTTTAAGCAGAGAGAATATCAATTATCGTGAATATAATCTTAATGAGGAATATATTCCGACAGAATATGAATGGTAATTTTACGCATCTAATTAATTTGTTATAAACTCAGTTACCTATGCTTACGTTTGTCTGGTTCAGCTCATTACTTAACTGGTATCTCAGTAAGAAGTGTAGTCGGGAGCTCACGATGTTTTTCGGACGCTGGGTGTGGCTATTAGCTTACGAGTTGGTAGCCACTTATATGTGGATATGGTGTAATGGTAGCATTTTTGATTTCCACTCAAACGGCGAGGGTTCGAACCCCTTTATCCACTCCATAAAAATATTTTAATAAACTCTTGACAAACAAGAGAATCTATAATATAATAAAGGTGAAAGATATGACTGATATTACTCAGATTGTTACTTTGGTTATCGCTCTTTGTGTTGCGGTGACTACGGCGTTCCTTGTCCCTTATATTAAGAAGAAGTATGGTCAGGACAAGATTAACGATGCTCTTAATCAGGTTGAGTTGATTAAGAATTATGCTAAGATTGCTGTTAATGCAGTCGAGCAGATGTTCCCCGGTCAAGCGGAAAAGCGTTTGCAGGAAGCTACTGATTATTTCAACAAGCAGATGGAAAAGCTTGGCATTACTCTTGACGAGGACGAGGTTCGCAAGGCAATTGAGGCCGCTGTTCTTGAATTGAATAAGTCTCTTAAGGATACAAATACTAATACCGATACTAAGACAGAAACCGATAAGGAATCTGCTTAATATACCACAATGGATGACTCAAGATGCCATTTAAAATATTATCTAAGCGTGGCGGTTTAATAAGGGAAATACGTTAGTCCGCCAAAACAATAAGTTAAAAGCTTATTGTAACAGAACCATTGAATGAACGTTAAACTGCAAAAATCCCTGTACCCACACCTCGTTCGGGGGCGAGTTAAAACAAACCCCGTTATATGGGAGTGTAGCGCAACTGGTTAGCGCATCTGCCTTACAAGCAGGAGGTTACAGATTCGAGTTCTGTCATTCCCACCATTCATATGATTTATCCTTAATTCAATTTGCGTTCGACACTCACAGCAATTTTATTAATGTTATGGAAAAACATCGTGTAGGGTTCGACTCCCTATTAGAATATCCCTTGAGCAAGGAACATCTAAGTCTGGTTGGCCTGAATAAAAGTGTCGAGTTTGCTCACTTATATGGAGGCATGGAGTAAAGGCTATCTCACCATCCTGCTAAGATGGCTTCCCCTAAAAAGGAATACAGGTTCGAGTCCTGTTGTCTCCGCCATATCCCTACTTGGTGTAAGGAGCACACCTATTAACTGATGTTGAGCAAACACTAAAGTAGCTCTTTAGTGATAACAGACGCATCGGGGGAGGTATTCTGGTTCGATTCCAGTTGTAGGGCCCAGAAACTACGATACCGTCTTATAAAGATGGAAGTTCGCCTAACAGATGGAGTATCGCTTAATGTTAGGATGTGTGTATGGCGCATCTAAGTTCAGACCGTCCAGAACCTACAACCATATTAGCGGTGACAGCTTGGAGAGACAGCAAATATGCGGCAACTGGTGTAGCATTAAAATTAGCCATGGACAATAATTGTATTGTGGTTGGAGTTCGATTCTTCAATGCCGCTCCAAAAGACAGTTTGGTTAGATATTTCTGGATGTCTTTTCAAAAAACAAGAAATCCGTAAGGTCTGTACGAAACATTCCTTGGAATACAGTTTAGCTGGTTACAATGTATTCGACACTAAACCGCCCTCCAAGTCTGATGGACTGGTAACAATAGAAAGACCGCTGTTTACTCAATCGGGTGCGTTAAGCCCTTATACAATAAACAAGACTGATGATGAAAATGACCAAAGCAGTCTGGTGTAAATCCTTTTTTAGAAAGTGACCTCTCCCAGAATGAACCGAGGGCAGATAAGTGCGAAGCTGGTCTGTCAGTAGTCATCAGTTTTTGTTTTGCGTATGTTTAATAAAAATAAAAGGTTGTTTTGATTATGGGTTGGTATAATAATTGGATTGATAAGCACTTTGAGAAACAGGGATACAAGCTTGTTCGGTGCGATAAGTATGGTGCTCGTTATACAAAATATGTTAAAGAGTACAATTATAATAGCGCAATTCATATCTTGCAGAAAAATAGTGGCAATCATCTTGTCCAGTGTTATGATACTCAAGTTTTATATGCCAAACCTGAAGATGGTTCTAAGACAAAATTGGTTAATCAAGTAGATGGTATTTCTACTTCTCTTTTGTTTTGGATTTGGCTGAAGTATAAATATCTTTCTCATAAATATAGTTGGAAAAGGATGTAGAATTACTATGATTGAACAGTTTGTTAAAAAGCCCATTATCGTAGAAGCTATTCAGTGGACTGGTAAAAACGAATATGATGTTATGAAGTTTGTTGGTTCTCATTGTTTTCTTGTTAATAGGGGAGATACCAAAGAACTTATTATTAACACTCTTGAGGGAGACCATCATGCTTCTGTAAATGATTGGATTGTTAAAGGTGTTAAGGGAGAATTTTATCCTGTAAAGCCTGATATTATGGAACAGACTTATAATAGAGTGAATTAATATGAACGTAAATGTAGACAAAAATTCTCTTACTCAGATTGGTGAGTATGTTTATGAATTGGGCTTAAATAGGCGAAATAAAGAAAAAATTTATAAAGATTCGGAAGAAAATTTTTTCTTGGAGCTTTCTAACGGTTCTATAATTGAATATCCATCTGCAATTCGTATTCAAGATTTTGTTTCTGCTTGGGATAGAGCTTATTATATTGATACTACTGATGGTAGACATCATTATGTAGTTTATCCCTATGATGCAGTTGCACTTGATATTTGGGGAGATAGTATTGCTGGATTGTTGGAGCTTATTAGACAATTTGTAACTCCTTCAAAAGAAATCAATAGAGCTCTTGAAACAAGTATCGAATGTCACAAATATTATGAAGATACTGCTAATGCAAATTTTGGTAAAAATAAATAATTATTTATTATCCTCTTGACAAACTCCTCTCTTTGTGATAAGATAAAGACACTTCAAGAGAGGAGATGTGGTTATGAACGAAACTACAATAAAGCTAAGTCGGAATAATTTGTTTTGGAATCTAACAAGCAAAGAAATGCGAAATTGTTTCGATGGACTGCTTGATTTTTACAATGTTGGGTATTTGTCTGAACAGAATCCTTTGACGAACTATGCTGAAAAGTATAAGGAAAGATACAATACCCCCGGAGTCCACCTTGTCCAGATGGAACGTGATTTGCTTTTTGCTATGGCTTATCATTCATATATTAGCGCAAGGCTAAAGGAGGATTTTAGCTTTGACAGATGATACTTATCATACCAAGTTTTCGGGAGAGGTTAGAATTGCTTGTAAACTTGGCGTGGTTTCTTATGAGGTTTGGATTAATAACCAGTTTTTAATAAATGCAGATAGTTATGCTAAAGCTTTAGCGTTTTTGTCTGATTATTTGCATATTAAAGCTGGGGATGAATTATCAAAACACATTCTGGAAATGGAACTTATGAAGCAAATCTATATGCCAAAACTTGCTTATACAAAGAAAGAATAAAAAATAAATTTTATTAAACCCTTGACAAATGAATATCAACATGGTATAATAAATTCACAAAGTTGGTTAATCGGCAGTCGTGAGACAGGTAAGATAACTCACGAAGAAACGTGGTCTACAGCTTCGCTTACCCGAAGTGCGTAATATGTTACCAAAAGACACCTTTCCAACTATAAAATCAAAAGGTAGCGAGTATATCTTTTTAACGGTTTTGGGTATACAACTTTTATATGCGCCTGAAGACAAACTGGTTGAGTCGCCACCCTTTCAAGGTGGAGAATGGGGTTCGAGCCCCCACAGGTGTACCATATGGTGTGTAAGACAAACTGGTTGAGTCGCAAGCCTCTCAAGCTTGAGAAGATGGGTTCGAGTCCCTCACACACTACCATTAATCTAATTGTAGATTTGTCTAAAGTAATCATTAAGCCCTAACAGCAATTTATTAGATGATATTGCCAATCTCCCATGCGTGAGTTCGAATCTCACTTATTCTCCCTGAGAGTAATAGTCAAGCGGTTTAAGACAGGAGACTTTTAATCTAATGGGCTTAGTTTTATGCGCCTGTAGCCAAGTGGTAAGGCACCGCACTTTGTTGAATAGCTTTGGGCCTCGACAAGTTCAAGACTTGTGTTCAGCACCATAATGCGGGTATCGAGGGTTCGAGTCCCTCCAGACGCACCAATTTAATCAAAAAAAGGAGATTTTATATGATTCCATATGAAGATGTAACAGAAGAAATTATCGCTAAAGAAGCATATAAGATTTATCCTTATGGAAGTCGTGTCTATCATACAGCCAGCGAAATTTCAGATTATGATTATCTGGTTGTGTTGAAACCGGATTCTACTTTGCTTGAAAACAATTCCAATTTTTATACCTTTAGTGATAAGAGTTATCATCTTTATGGTTATAAAAATTGGGTTGAGGGACTTAAGAATGGAAAAATCAACCTTCTTGAAGCTTATTTCTGTTCAAGCGGGGTTAATCTAATTGAGCCTATTGATGTAAACAAAGATTTAATTAGAGAATCTGTTTCTGCCACGGCTTCCAATTCTTTTGTAAAGTGTAAAAAGAAGCTATGTATTCCTGAAGATTATAATCCTTATATTGGGCGAAAATCTTTGTGGCATAGCTTGAGACTTTTTAGTTTTGGAATTCAGCTTATGGAAGCAAACTGTATCTATGATTATACAGTGGCTAATAAGTGGTATGATGATGTGGTTAATATTGACCATCCCGGAACTACAGAATGGGCGTATCTAAAAGAAAAGTATCAGCCTATTTATAATAAGTTGCATACTGAATTTAAAATTGCTCATAATACACATAAAGGTGAATTGATTCATCTTACTTGAGGTTTTTAATATGAATGAAGAAATGATTAGCTATTGTGCCAATATGGAACGCAGAGTTAATGCTTTATATAACAAAATTGTAGAGCTTGAAGGCATTATTATGGATATGTACCGTCAAGAAGGCGGTTCTCAAATTTGTCCTCATAGATATGAATGGACTCAATCTAATAAGTGTGGTAATATTGAAGTTCATACTTATGTTTGTAGTTTGTGTGGTAAGACTTATAAGGAGGTTGTACACCTTACTACAGAGAGCGAATAAAAGAAAAGTTTTATCATCAACAAAAACTCGTTGGAAAAATGTGCAAAATTCTCCAAAACTCGTTGGAAAAAGTGTCTTAAAAGATTTTAATAAACCCTTGACAAACATTCTTTCCTATGATATATTTAATTTACAATCAAGAAAACAATATGGCTAACGGCAGTTGTAGCAACAAAAGTTGATTAGACGGGTCGGGGTTAGCAAAGAAAGGCTAACAGGTAGTACAGCGGTAGGTAACAAATCCGCAAGTCGAAATGAGTTGGGAAAACCAAATGATACGGCTTAGTCCCTCGTAAGAGGTTGAAGAGAGATTTTAGGTAAAGGGTAACAACCTTTAACTGCTCTTCGTAATTGACCATGAAACCGGGTCATAGCTACCACACATTGTTTTTAAGGTTTTTGAAATTTTTAAAAAAATATTTTTAAAAACCCTTGACAAACACAAAATATTGTGATATAATTAATATACAATCAAGAGATTGATTGAACGAGTCTTGATGCTCGTGTTCATGAATTACTCCTTTGTAATATATAAGCCCTAACAGCAAGTGTATTTTACATCTGGTATGGGACTTGATTAGTAAAAATGGGCTTAGATAATAAATAAAATTTAGGAGATTAAAATGAAACTAAACAATATTAAGGAAGTAGAAGCTTTCTTGAATATCTTGTCTAAGGCTAAGGGCTCTGTTATTCTTGAAGCTCACGATAATATTTCTGGAGTAACTACAATGTCTCTTGACCTTAGCTCTGAGCTTTCTCGCTTTGTGGCTTTGAGTGAGCTAATTAAAGCTTCTCGTAATAAGAGCAACATTGAACTTGAACTGTTCTGTCGTAACTCTGAGGATGAAGCTCTGTTTTGTGAGTTCTTGTATAACAACGAGGACGCTCTGTAATTAAGAAGAATGTGTGAAGAGGTCACACAAAAGTCAAGAAAAATGTGACAGACCTCTTCACTAAATTTTCTAAAAATATTTTAATAAAGTCTTGACAAACATAAAATATTGTGATACAATAATAAATGTGATTTGGAGAAATGTCGTAACAGGTAGCCGAGAAGGTCTCAAAAACCTTTGCCGAAAGGCGTGTGGGTTCGAATCCCACTTTCTCTACCATGGACTTCGTGGTAGTCCAATATAAACACCATGCCCCAACTCCCGGCCTTAAATCTCGGCGTAGCGCACAAGCTTATGGTGCTCGAATGGGAAGAACACTATTGATAGAGGGATTAGACAATAGGGTGCTAATGTATTATCAAGTCCTAAAAAGACTAAGATAGTGCGTGAATATTTCACGGGGTAAGCGTTGCGAACTTGCCTAAACTAAAAATTTAACCAGTATCTACGAGCAAACTGTACTGGCTCCTAACTACTTATGTAGAAGGATGAAAGTGATTGCTCTGCAAGTTAATGAGTTCTTGCAGGAGTGAAAAACTCAATTATATGGGAGTGTAGCTCAGTTGGTTAGAGCACATGGCTGTTAACCATGGTGTCGGGGATTCGAGTTCCTCCTCTCCCGCCAACCTTGTCAGGTTCATTCTTTTGTCTCTTACTCCACGAGAGTTTAAATAAAGTGGAGGACATGGGATTATAGCTCAGTTGGGAGAGCGCCTGATTTGCACTCAGGAGGTCAAGAGTTCGACTCTCTTTAGTTCCACCAGTGGATACATATTCCACTCCTTTCTTAAATAAGCGCTAACAGCAATTTTATTTACTAATATTCAAGGGAACTGTGTGCTGTGGGTTCAAGTCCTACTCTCTCCACCATGGAGAGATAGCTCAACTGGTAGAGCAACAGATATAAAAAATGCGCTTAGTTTTATATGCGGATATGCTGGAATCGGTTTACAGGCAACGTTGAGGTCGTTGTGTTCGAAAGGACATAAGAGTTCAAGTCTCTTTATCCGCACCACAGGGCTCATAACATCTGGCCCTGAGAATCAAATCATATAAGCTCTTACAGCAAACTTTTAAAAAGATTTAATATTTTTGGAATTAAATGTAAATTGAGCTTAGGATGCCAAAAGAAAGGGGAAGAAAAAGTATGGCGTGAAGAGTTTTAGCCATCTTAGAAAAGCTTTTTCTTCCCTCGGCTTTATGGGTCGGTACGTCCAGTTGGCGAAGACACCTGACTGTAAATCAGGCACATTAGAAACACCGTTGGTTCGATTCCAACTCGGCCCACCATAAGAGTTAGTTGCTCTCTTGTGCTAAAAAAAGCACCGTATTAACACAAGTTTACGATAATTAACTGGCCCTCGTCTGCGGGTAAACAGCAGTTTTAGGCTACTATAAGCTGAAAGTTTTAATGGCAGTTTCTTTAAAAAACGTGCAGAGGTTTTCTGGTTCAATCTTTTTCGCCTGAAACAATAAGAAAGAACAGCATGACTTGAGGCTATACATCAAGCTCCTGAGACCGAAGAAAAAAGCTCCCTGTATTGTCAATGGGAAAATAATCCATCTGTTCCTTCAATCTCTCTTTAATAACAGGTGGGAGGGAGTATTTAGGTCGGCAAGACCACGAGAGAATAGCGCTGTTCTCTCACCCCTTTGCAAAGGTTTAGTTATTAAAGGTGTTCTCAACGGAAGGAGAACTTAATTCGAGTGGAGGGTAGCTCTTACCTTTATTAACGCCAAACAATTCTAAAAATTAAATAAGGAGGTAAATTATGTACTACGATATTGATGATATGATTTTCGGTACTGATAGTTACCAGAGTGAGAGATAAATTTCTCTTACTCGCTAAGATTTAATGTGGCTACTTGTTATGAGAATGATAAGTAAAGGTCTCAAGCCCTTAACACAGAGAGAATCACATATAGCTGGTGGATGGTAAGTATCATAGGAAGCCTCATAAGCTTCTTCAACTCCGAGCGTTACGGGGACGAGCAACCAATATGGGGAGTTAATCCTAATTGGTAAGGAATTAGTCTTGAAAACTAATAGTAGCGGTTAATAGCCGTGTTTCGGTTCGAGTCCGAAACTCTCCGCCATCAACGTACATCATCTCTAATCTCGCTCCTATCCCACAGGAGAATAAATAAAGTGGGAATTATATGCTGGTATAGCTCAGTTGGTAGAGCTACTGATTTGTAATCAGTGGGTCGGGGGTTCAAGTCCCTCTACCAGCTCCATTGAAGTGTAGCTCAGGGGCAGAGCGGCGTAGGGGTATCTTCGCTGGTCGTTGGTTCGATTCCAACCACTTCATTTTAGAATTTCTTTTCTAAATAAAAGAGGATTTTTATTATGGACGAACTTTTAGTCTCCGAAGAGAATATCCCCGAAGAGAATATGAAAATCTTTGAGCAGATTAAAGCTTTAACGAAAGACAAAGACAAGTATACCATGAAAGATGTTAATACCATTTGCGAATTGCTTGGTGTTAAATTGTTTTGGTATCAAAAGCTTATTCTTCTTCATCATCTCAACGATAAAGATTATATGGAGTATATATGCCGATAAGAAACGAAAACATTGGTATTTATAGTGACGCTTTCTTTCAGTTTTTAAAGGAACAAGAAGACAAAGAAGAAAAAACCCGGTTCTTGAGCGAAACAGAAGAAAAAATGATTGATGATGTTGTTTCTAAAATAGAAGAAAGTTTTCAAGAAAATTTCTAAAAACTCTTGACAAAAGAGACTGAATGTGATATACTTAATACATCAGTTGAGATAAGAAACAAGCAAATCTTTGATATGTGGACGTAGTTTAACGGCTAAAACGGTGGCCTCCGGTTCCGCAGATAGGGTTTCGACTACCCCCGTCCACTCCAGAGAGACGTTTGTTTCTCTCATAAAGACATGAAAAGTTTCTCCTTTCGTGTACTTCGTAGTGGTAACAGAACGATAAATAAAACAAGCCATGTCCTGTCGGTCTCAGAAATGAGTTGGATGTCCTCTGTGGAGAATCGGGATTCGGGGGCGAAGTACACAAATATACGGGTGTAGCCAAGTGATAAGGCAAGGGACTTTGACTCCCTGATTCGTAGGTTTGAATCCTGCCACCCGTGCCATGAGATTCATATGATTTCTTAAGCCCTTACAGCAATTTAAATGTACTTATCTGTTAAATAAGAATACAAAAAGGGGCTTAGTTTTTACTAAAGTTAATATGTGCGGTACTACGGGTGAGGTCGGCTGACGGGTCGTACTAAGTTAGGTTCGAGTCCTACACCGTGCAATATTTTAAAACTAACGTTAGTAATGTTCCTTTCTTAAAATTTAAACGCTTACAGCAAATTATTCAAATTTTACATAACATTTGTTGCTGGAAATACAAATACTATTAATAAAATATGGAAGCGTTTAGTAAAACTGTGGTTGGCTACCCTAAAAGCTGGCAAGTTTTTTGTTTACTCCCTTCTTTTCTTCTTGTCATTAAAAGTAAAAGAAAACGAAACGACTAATTGACCTGAGTTATATTGGCTCTCAGAATAAAAAGCCACCTTATATTATTGATAAGCGCATACAGAAATTTTAAAAAAGATATTTTTGCTTGAAATTTATAAATAGGTTATATAAATAAAAAGATACTTTTATTGCGCTTAGTTTTTATGGTATAGTAGCTCAGTTGGTAAGAGCCGCCGACCACGGAATAGCTTAAGAAAAGCAAAGGATGTAAGTTCAAATCTTACTTTCGTGACCATTATAATCGGCAGGTCGAAGGTTCAAATCCTTCCTGTACCACCAGCCAAAAAAGTAACCTTATTAAGTTCTAACAGCAAACAATTTAAAATCATCAGACTGCTAATCTGACTTCGGTATTAAAATGGAGCTTAGTTTTAAATGTCCCTTTAGCTCAGTTGGACAGAGCAAAAGATTTCTAATCTTTGGGTCGAGGGTTCAAGTCCTTCAAGGGATACCAGCGTTGGAAGCGCTACAGTGGTCATACACAAACTAAATAAGACCACACAGACAGAATCAGATAAACCCTTACAGCAATTTATTTTGATATTTTTAATGCTTGGAAAATCAAAAACAGGGTTTAGTTTTAACAACTAAACCGAGGAGTAGCATAACGGTTAGTGCGGCGGACTCTAAATCCGTTCTTACGGTTCGGGTTCGAATCCCGACTCCTCTGCCAGATACAAGGGAATAATGAACAAAAACGTTATTCCCTTTTTACATATAAGATGTAAAAAACAAAACCGACAAAAAATAAAAAATATTAAGGAGAAATGTAAAATGAGTTGTAATTGTGAAAATTGTTCCGCTCGGCGTGAGGGTCGTAGCACTATTACCTATCGGACTTATGCTTCTGGTGGTGTGGTAAAGGCAGAGTTGGCTGATACTACCTTTGATGCTGTCTCTCTGATTTGCCGTCTGGTCGAAAAGGCAGATATGAAGACTATTGGCCTTGACGGTGTGTACGAGAATGTTCTGCTGGATTCTTCCTATCGTGGTAAGGCTCGTGCTAATATGGCAGAGGGCGATGTCTTCAACGAGGAGATTGGCAAGGAAATGGCAAAGGGTCGTGCTCTTGAGAAGTATCATCGAGCCATGGACAAGAAGGTTTGTGCGGCGCTTCAGGATGCTCGTAGACTGGTTGCTACGATTGAGCATTATTGTGAGAAGAAGAGCATTGACACTTCTGAGGTTCCCACTGTTGAGGATATTAAGCGCAGTCACTTCACTGGTCACTACACTCACAAGTAATAAAAGTTGAATTTTATAAAGGAGGACTCTTTTGAGTTCTCCTTTTTTTATATCTTTTTTATAATAATATATTATAAAACTCTTGACATTCTTTGCCAGAAGTGGTAATCTTTATATAGAAAAATATAAAGGAGTGAAAGTATGCTTCGATGTTGGACTACTAATGTTAGAGAACAATGGACATCTAATGGCTTCTTGGAAAGTAACACTTCTATGAGACGTAGGGCTCTTGAAGAATTTAACAATCAGGTTAAAAATCCTTCTGTTACAATAATTCCTGTTTCAGTAATAGAAGAATGGCATGAAGATGTTTTAGAGTTGACCGTTTATTATAATGCCACATAAAAAGGAGAATGAATAATGGGAATGAAAATGCCAGAAGGTGTTAATCCCAATCTTCAGGCAATGCAAGGTGGAGTGGTAGAATCTTTCTTTGCAAGTCTGTTAGATAGTAAGACACCTTTGCTTGAAAAGTATAGAGCCTATGACCTTTATAATAAAGGCAAGGAAGAAGAGCTTCAGCGATATGAATTTGAAAAGAAAGCAAATTTTCTTTCAAAGATTCGTTGGTTAGCTCATGTTATTACAGACGAGTATGCTGTAATTGAGGGAATCAATGAAGAGGATGAACACATTTTTAAATGGATGCTAAAAAGTCCAAATCTTAATGACCATTATATTATTTCAAACAATGTTTATCAATCTTTTGATGAAGCTTTGTTTGCTGTTATTGTTTATAAGTATTCTGAAATGGAAAATACCTATTTGCTGATGCAAAGTATTGGTATGAAGCCAAACAATTATAAAATGAATATTGCGAAAGGATATATTAAAAATGAGAAAGCTTGATACAATTCAGAAGAGAAACAATCTTAATACCGTGTATGCAGTAGATGAACCCGGTATTGGTAATGCAAACCACGCTTATCAGGTTGTGGTGACTAATAACGAGGGGCATGAAATTCCTTACGCCATTACTTTCCAGAATGGCCCTCGTAAGGAAAAAGATTCTATTCATGGGCTACTTGATACAGACTTGTTGGAGATTGTGCGTGACCGTTTGAAGGGGTTCCAGTCTGGAGATTATCCTTGTCGTGAGAACGCTTTGGCTCTTACAGCCCTCGAAGAAGCGCTCTTGTGGATGAATAAGAGGGTTGAAGATAGAGCTTCTCGTGGTGTTCTTGGCACTAATAATAAGTGATGGAGACTGAAAACAAAACAAAAATTCTTCTTAGAGTAGAAGATAAAACAGCAGAGGATGATAATGCACCAATTCCTTTGTGTAAATTTTGTTCTAAGCCAATGATTCGTTTGCCTAAGACAGAAAATTTAAAAGCTGGATATACTTGTGATTGTGAAAAGTTTCAGTCTTATATTCATATGGAGATTGAATTACAGAATTACAAAAAGATTCTTGAGCAACTTGAGCAAAAGATTGCTTTTACCGAACAAGAAATGGAAGAGCTTGGAAGACAATCTGCATATTACACTTTAGTAGAAGATGTTGTTCGTAAGAATATGTTTTCCAAAATTAAAACCAAGAAAGAAAAAATTGTTTCTTTTGAAGAAGTAAAGACCAATAAAGATAGAGTAAACGAAACCAAAGTCCTGACGGAAAAGTATTATTTCTATCCGTATATTACTTAAGGAGTGATTTGTATTTCAGATAATACTAATAGAATAGTTCATGGCATATTAGGAATGATTCTTAACTTCTTTTATTTCTTTGTAAGCTATGTATATGTAAAGAAAGAATTTCCGCATAGTATTATTTGGGATATATTACTCGGAGCAATGTTTGCTGTGTGGATTCTTTATTGTTTTACATTTGGTGTAAAATGGGAAATGAAGCATTTGGAAGAAAAGGCGAAAAAGATAGAGCGACAAGAAGATGAACTATTATCTGGTCTTGAAGAGCAAATGGGATATTTAAATTCAACTCTTAAAGAGCAAAAGGAAGAAAAAGAGAAGCACAAGGATAATCTGTCAAGGGAAGAAAAATAAAAAGAAAATTTTATTTAGATTTTTTATTATCCTCTTGACAAATGATTTAATATCTGTTATATTATAACCATCGAAGGGAACAGTAAGTCCACTGTTTCAGGTACAGTTGAGAAGACCTTGGTTGGTGCAGACAGCTACTTCGACTATAATGAATTCCTGACGTTAAACCTTTTAATTCAATGTTACTTACTGGGAGAATTAAAAGAGCGGTTTTCCAGACCGTAAAGGAGTTTCGTCAACTCAGCTACTAAGCTTATCATTAAAGGTACAGTCTGCTAAGTGCTTTTAAGAGATAAGGCTTGCAAAGATTCCGATGGTATAGAGATGCAAATGTCCTTCGGGAAAAATCTTGGTGGGTGCTTCGGCACAAATGGGCAAGGCAACCTACGGGTTAGCGTTTGTCGAGTAGGAAATTTTGCAATAAGAAAGGATTAATTATGAAGAATCAGAGAGAAAAAATTCGAATTCGCTTCTATAGAACTAATGGTAGAAAAATTAATCGAGAAGCTAATGGACAATTTGTAAAAGAGTTTAATTCTATTAGAGAATTGAAAACTTTCATTTCTAACCTTCATTCTTCTCGTTCTAATATTTATTGTGTCAATCTTTGTGAAGACTTAACTCCTTCTCAATATCAAGCTTTTTGTCAAAATGAAATGAGCCACGATAAAATTAAGAAAACGATTGAGCGTTGGCATGGAGACATTGAATTTTCTTTTGAAGGATTGAAAACATTATCACAAAAAAGCTATAAGAAATCCGTAAAAGAACAGAGAAAAGGCATTAAAGAATGTAATAAGAGGAGATAAATCATGACAGATTTGGATTTGGGCATTATTTATTCTATTAAGCATTTTAATGAAGAAAAGTCTTGTAAAGAAAGTATCAGGGATTTCCTTCACAAGTATAGTGGCACTCCTAAAGAGTATACTTATTCTGACACTGAACTTTATCGGATTTTGGTAGAGACAGTAAAGGGTTATATGGAAACTGCCGAATCTCCTCGTTTGGATATGTATAACTTCTTTGATTGTCTTAAGGTTACAAATCCGTTTCTTGGCAATCCAGAAGAGCAGAAACTCGTTCGAGAATATGTAATGAACGCTATGATTGGTATGCTGGATATGGCACGAGTTAGACGTGATGGTGAATATGTTAATGGTTTTCGTGAAATGAGAGAGGATTATTAATGTATATTAAAACAAAAAATAACATTCTAAATTTAAATCTTGGAAATATTTATGTGGGCCGTTGTTTTGATGGTTATATAGTTTTTTATGCCCCTGATTTAACAGATGATTCCACTTATATAACTCTTTACAAGGACAAAAGTAACAAAGCAAAGTGTGAAAAATATCTTGAAGCACTTTGGGCGGAAATGAGAAGAGACGATTCTGCTTTTATTGATGCTGATAACCTATATTATAAGCATTGGATAGAAGATATTAAAGAATAAATTTAAGAACTTGTCAAGAAAAGTTAAAAACCTCTTGACAGGTTCTTTTTTTTGTGGTATATTAATATTAGAAAAAATTGAAAAGGAAGGATATTATGTCATACTATTCTAATAAAAACTGGACAAGGGTTTATAAAATTACTTTTAATGTCGCTGATATTTTTTTCCATAAGGTATATCGCAGAGATTCTGATGACAATTTAATTCTTGAAACCATCGAATTGGAAAGTGACAATTCCCTTATCATTACAGAAGAACAACTTCCAATTGTTCAAAAGTTTGGAAATGGTATTAAGACTATGACTTATGTGGGAAAACTTTTTGGTCACAATATTATTAACAAGGGAAAAGAAAAGGAGACGTAAAAATGAACGAAAACATGGAGACCTTTACTATTACTTGTACCATGAAAAAGCGTTGGGTAAATGATTTTATGTCTTTGCTCAAGTATATGGAGTCTTGTGGTAGGCTTGGTCATTCAGCACTTGTTGGTTTTTACTCTGATGGGGATGGAGATTTCCGTCCTGAGTTTGAGACAGATATTGAGTGGACAAAACAGAATGGGTACACTCCTGAAACTATTAATAAGGATTATGCGCCCAAAATCCCTGAGAGGATTTTTGATGCCGGGTAAAAGGTCAGTTTGCCCAGAATAGGAGTTCATTATGGATGGGACTATATTTTAAACCTAATGAACAAACGGTTGATAAAACTCCGTTTACACCAGAGGAATTTGCTAAAAAAGCTAAAGAGTTATGGGAAGAATACCAAAAGAATCCTATTCCTCGATATGGACATATAGCAGTTGATAATTTTATGTGGGATGCTTTATATGCCGCAGGATATGAAGAACGGTTAGCAATTTTAGACCAAATTCCTTTATCGTATTAAAAGTTTTAAATTTTAAAGAAGGCTGTTGACAAAATGAAACAGATTCGAAGGAATGTTTTTGAGACAAATAGTTCGTCTTCTCACGCAATTTCTTTTAGCCGTAGCGGTCATAATCTTGATTATACTCAACTTGTACCTGATAATGATGGTGTAATTCATTGTTGGTTTGATGAATTTGGCTGGGGGTATTATGGTAATGCAGATACCAATTCGGCTCAGGTAAAGCTTAGTTATCTGATTACTCAGATTTGTGAGACTAATGATTGTCCTCGTCCTTGGTGTTGTAGAGAATATGAGCTTCAAGAGTCTGCTGACGCTGTAATGGAAACAGATGATTTTAAGATGCTTGAAGAAGACATTATTTCTACTTTGAAAGAACATGGAATCCCGGCTGAAAAGATTGTTGTTGAAGCAAATCAAGAGGGCTATGTAGACCATCAGAGCGTTTGCGGAATTAGAGTTCTTCTTCCCAATGGATGTGAAACATATTCTGATTTTGTTTTTGATAAGGGATACGATTTGATTATTGAAAACGATAATAACTGGGATGAAGAAGAATTTATGGAAGAGAAATCTTCTGAAGATGATTCCTATATTGTAAAAAGTTTGTATTAAAAGGAGAAACTAAAATGAATAATGGTTATATGTTTAAGGTAAGAAAGAAGGATGGTCTTGGAGCTCCACTGTGGAGAATTTTCCAGATTATGCCTATGCCTACGCAGTTTGGTTCTATTAGTTTTCAGTTGCTTGGCTATAATGAAACTGACAAGGTATTTGACCTGATTGATGCCAAGGATTATGAGATTGTAGACGAGGTAACGAAGTCTTCTCTGCTGTAATAAAACGGATTTTTTATTTGGATAAAATTTTATAAAGTTATTGACATTCTCCTTTTAATGTGTTATTATATTTTTACAAAGATAACCGTTGAAAGGAGTTTGTTTTTATGACTGCTTTTGAAGCAAGAAAAGCTGTTTGGGAAAAAGGTAGCAATTCTATTACAAAAGAACTGTATAACCAGTTTCAAAATAAAATCCAAGAAGCTGTTTTACAGGGATATTACTGTTGTACGGTAAAAGTTCCTACAACTAATAATCTTCTTAAAATTCAAAGTGTGTTAAATCTTTTAAAAGCAGAGGGGTTTTATTGTCACATTATTCCCAAATACAGTGAGGTTTATACAATTGATGATTTTTGTGAAATAGAAGTGGAGTGGTAAAATATGACAGCTAAAGAAGCAAGAGAAGCTATTCGTGTTAATTATGGATATGAAGGTGCTGCTCATAAAATTTATGAGTATATTCAGACTAAAATTAAAGAAGCGGTTTTGGATAAATGTGTAAATTGCGAGTGTAGATTTCCAATTACTGCTTATTATACAACTATGGACGGTCAAACTCATAGCACTCCTAATTTTCCTAAACTTGAAAAGGCTATGAGTCTTTTAAGAAACGATGGTTTTTATTGCCGTATTTCTCAAAGTGGCGAAAATTGGAAGGTAGAAGTGGAGTGGTAATATGACAGCTAATGAAGCAAGAGCAGTAGCAGACGCTTTTAGTTTGGCTAAGAATGATACTATCTATAAAAAATTACAAGAAAAAATTCAACAAGAGGCGTCCAAAGGAAGATTTTATATTACTATACATCTTCCTGATTATACTGTTGAAACTGGGGAGAGTGGGGTAGCATATTGTATTGCTGTCAAAGACAGATTGGATAAAGCTGTATTAATTTTAAAAAGTGAAGGTTTTAAGGTTACAGTGCAACCTTCTACCTACATTGATTGTAAACACGAAGTTACAATTGATTGGTCTAAGGAGGAAGATAAAACGTGACAGCTAAGGAAGCAAAGGCTAAAGCAGTAGCATTTGATTCAATTAAAGATAATATTATCTATAAAAAAATAGAAAAATTAATTGACCAAGCAGCTTCTAAAGGGCAATATCAAGTATTTGTAAATCTTTCAGAAGGTGAAATTGAATGGTTTTATGGTTCTTTTAATTATGGCTCTATTGAACAAGGAATAAAAGCAATACTTGAATACCTTTGTGATAAAGGTTTTGATATTGAAACTAAGATTTATAAAAGATATGGAATACAATACGAAATAAAAATAGGATGGAGTTGTGAACATGAAGCAGGTTCGCTTAAATACATTTGAGACTAATTCCTCTTCCAGTCATAGTTTTGTTATTACAGACTTTGAGGGACGATATTCTCAGGAAGAAATTATGAAGCACGTTTGTCTTTGGGATGGCGGTAAAGTTATGATGTGGGAGTCTGAACTGGAATTTGGTCGCTCTCCTTTTGACTTTTTGAATAATTTTGAAAGTAAGACTCGATATGCCATTGCGTCTTCTAATGGCAGACTTGTTCCTCAGATTGTAGAAGTCTGGAAGAAGTATGTACCCGGCTTTTCTCATTTTGAATTTAATGAAAAGTATCGTGTTTGGGATGAAGAAAAGCAAGATTATGTTGATACTGATGAAGATAATCCTGTTTATGAATACGGTTATACAGATGATTATATGATTGAGGGCTGGTTCAAGAAGTATAACGTCTCTGTTGAGGACTTTCTCACTATGAAACGTTATATTGTTGTTGTGGATGGAGACGAGTATCAAATCAAAGATAAGATTTTTAATTCTGGTCTAATGGATACCTCTCATATTATTCATGATAGTTATGCCGAATATGAAGCGAAACTTGAGAGAGAGTATGAGGAGGCAAAAAAGAATGAAAATCATTAAACCACATCGTTATGAAATTAATCCTTCTCTTTCTGTATTAAACTTGCTTGATGCTGGTTTTAAGAAAGGCTATTGGCTGGCCTGTTCTCAACCCGGTTATGTAGAAGACCATTGGTATTCCAAGAATTATATGCTTGACAACAAAGCCGATATTGATATGACTGTTGCTATTGATATTACTCGACTGGATGAATGGAATGACTTTGATGGAATTGAAGTTATTGATGGAGATTTTGGTCAGCCTTATCAGCCTTTTTATATGTATCGTGAAAAGGACGGAAAACATTTAATCGCTGGGCGTTTCCCGTTCTTGGAAAAGATTTATCGGGCTTATGACAGAGAAATGGATTTACTGGTTGAACAGGGAATTTTTGTAAGGAAGGTTTTTGCTTAATGGATATGAATGTTCCTATGATTCTTGATGGTAAAAAGGTAGCAAATGAAATTGCAGAGGATTTGAAGAAGCGTTGTGAAATTCTTAAAGCCAATCATATTTTTCCAAAGCTAATTATTTTTACCAATACCGATGATGCAAGTAAAGTATATGTTCGTAATAAGGTAAAACGTTGTGAAGAAATTGGTATTGAGGCTATTACTTATCCAATTTCTAAGTTTGAAGATTTTAACATTGCGGCTAAAGATTACGATTTTTGTGAAACCCCTTATATTTTGCAGGAGCCTTCTAATCTGACCAAATTTCAAAACACAGTATTCGTTGACCAGTATTATCATACAGATGTAGATGGTTTTAGTGCAAGCAATCTTGGCAAACTTTTTAAGAATGAAGAAAAAGATGGATTGACTTATTTTAAGGCTTGCACTCCAAAGGGAATTATTACTCTTCTTGATTATTATAACATTCCTATTAAGGGTCAAAAAGTTGTAATTCTTGGACGCAGTAGCATTGTTGGTAGACCTATGGCGGCTATGATGCTTAATAGAGATGCTACGGTTTCTATTTGTCACACCAAAACCTCCCAAATGGTATTTGACGAAGAAATTTGGTCTGCCGATATTATTGTGTCTGCGGTTGGCAAAACTGGTATGCTTTCTGGTTACACTCCTTCGTTCTATGAACGTAAGTTTCCTCATAAAGTTTTAATTGATGTTGGAATGAATCGTGATGAAAACGGCAAGCTTTGTGGAGATATTTGTAAGGAAGCTATTGAACATTGCTATGCGTATACTCCAGTTCCCGGTGGAGTTGGCCCTATGACTGTAATTTCTCTTTGTGAAAATGTTATTGAGTTTTATGAAAATGGAAAGGAAGCTTATCTATGAGACAGATTAGATTTGGCACATTTGAAACAAATTCTTCTTCTACACACAGTCTTGTTATTGGTACTCCTGAACAGATTGAAAAGTGGGAAGCTGGGGAGTTGTTTATCAATTATTACGACGATTATGCAACAGAATTTAAGACTAAAGAAGAACTTGACCAGATGGAGAAAACAGAAAAGTCTTTTTATAGAGATGAATGGAAGAATGGAGAAGAATGGGACGAAGCTACAGAGTATCTCGACCATGATTCTCAAATCATTACAACTCCCGGTGGAGAACAGCTTTCAATTGTTTGTGCTTATGGTCGAGATGGTTAATTATTAACAAACTGTAAACAAGAGGGTATTAGAGAAATTTCTTTAATATCCTCTTGACTTTTACAAATCTATATGATAATATAAAGCTACAATAAATCAAAGGAGTTGTGTTTATGAACAAGATTAATGAAAAGGTATATTGTGCTTATGATACACTGAATCCCTCTATTGACCGCACGACAGGAAAAGAGATTCATGTTTGTGGTTATTATAGAACCATTTTCTGTTCTAAGTGTTCGTCACGATACGATGGCGAAAAGATTAAGAAGTACATGAACGAAAATCCTCGTATTGAACATTAAATAAACACAACATATAGTGTTTTTAAAAAATATAAAATACAATATGTTGCATGAAAGGAGCAAATAAAAAGTGACTTTTATTCCCGGTGTTACCCTTTTAAATATGTATATTGTTTCAGATGATATACCTATTTGGGGTGGTGTTTTGATTGGCCTTAGCCTATCTTTTATAGCTTGGATTGTAGGATATGGTTTTTCTAAATGGTATCAAGGATTGATTTGTAGAGTAATCCTTCTTATCATTGTTTGGACAGGAACGATTTTGCTTTCTTGGTATCCAACTTATTGGATGAACTACGAAGTTACAATAGATAACAATGTTTCTTATGTAGAATTTACAGATACTTATGGAACAAATGTTTCACGAGAAGGAAAAGTTTACACAATCACCGGAGAAACGCATCATGGTTGGATTTGGGATATGAAGGAGTATGAAAATGAAGAATTGGGTAAGTTATCAGAACGGTAATTACACCGTAAGTCTTAATACCGTTACAGGAACTAAAATCAGAGAAAATGATGAAGATTTTTTCGATGCTGAGTTCCCCGAAAGCGCTGATGTAAAGGTCACGAACAGATGTTCGAATGGTTGCGCCTTCTGTCATGAGGGTAGTACCAAGGATGGTAAGCATAGTGACGCTCTTCATTCTCCTGTTTGGGAAAGCTTTCATCCTTATACAGAGGTAGCTCTTGGTGGCGGAAATTTGATGGAATATCCTGATTTTGTTCCCCTGCTTGAGCGTCTTAAAACTTTGAAGCTTATTCCTAATATTACTGTTCATCAGTGGGATTTTGAAAAGAATTTTGACCTGATTAAGAAGCTTTCTGATGAAAAGTTGATTTATGGTCTTGGTGTTTCTCTTGATAAGGTTACACCTGATTTCATTGATAAGATGAAGCAGTTCCCTAATGGAGTTATCCATGTTATCAATGGCATTGTTACTGGCGTACAGCTTAGAGCGCTTGCTCATAATGGGCTTAAAATTTTGATTCTGGGTTATAAAAATGTTCGCCGTGGTAGTAAGCTTTATCATTCTAATGTAGGTTATGCTATTGACGGACGCAAGGATTTGATGTATGATAGGCTTGAGGAAATTCTTAAAGAGAATTGGTTTAAGGTTGTTAGTTTCGACAATCTTGCTATTAAGCAGTTGAAGCCTCAACGTCTTGTCTCTGAGGATTACTGGAATACTTGCTTCATGGGCGATGATGGCATTGATGGGCAACAGACTTCCGCAAGTATGTATATCGACCTTGTAGAAAATGAGTTTGCTCGTAATTCTTGTGACGTTAACCATCGTTTTAAGATTAAGGATAAGACTGTTACTGAAATGTATCAGTTTTTGAAAGGATTAAAGTAATGATTGACAATGCGGCTCAAGTAATGTTGGGCAATACAGTTCAACTTCCCGAAGTAGTCCGAATGGAAGACCTTGAAGCAGCTATTGACGATGTAGCTTGTGATGTTTATGACTCAGACGGATGGGGAGTTTCTAAACCAGAGCTTTATAGAATTCTGGAAGAACTCCCTAAATACCTTGCAACAAGTTTGATTAAGGATTCTTAAATGGCAAGTAGAACAAGAGAGGAAAATCGTTTTAATCGAGAAAAGAAGATTAAGCGCAATAAAAAGTTGATTGAGTCCTGTTGTTGGTATCTTAATGCAGACTTAGAAGATGGTTATTACAAAAACAATCATGAAGTCTCTAAAGCTATCACAGCGGGAAAATCTACTAAGACGAATACCCGTAAGGGACATTCTTCTTATAGATGTACTCAAGGAGATTACGGAAAAGCCAAAAAATATTCTCCGCATGATGTTCGTCAGCTACAGAAAATGAGTAACGAGGACTTTGAAGATGATTAAAAATAACGAAATTTATCGTATGCCAAACGATTTTGAAATTGGCAGTATTCTTTTTGATTGTGCGGAATCCTTAAAGAGCGCTGAAACTTACGCCGAGGAAGATGCAATTAAAGCTGAATATTCAAATTGTATGAGAATCCTTTTTAAAAATGGTTTTGGAGATGTTTATACTTTTGATGATTTCATTGAGCTTGTAGACAGCAAAAGCATTATTGATTATGATGGCATGGGATATATCGTCAATAAAAATGGCAAGCAGATTGAAAGTGTTGAATGTAATGTGTCTTGGTTGAAAAAGCACAAGAAAAAGAATCATTATATTACTTGGTATAATAAGTAAGGAGTTATAAAAACAAATGAAGGTTAACATTAAGTTTACCAATAGTTCTGATTTTACTAAGAAGCTTAAGCCGAATAAGTGCTACGTTGGTAGTAAGGCAACCTCCAAAAAGGGTTTGGGAACTTATAAGAAGAATAAGTTTACTAAGGAACGAATGGATGAACTTGAAGAGGAGTTTTTCGAAGATGAAGATTACATTTGATAATGTGTCTAAAATTGAATTGACTACAGATTCTTCTGGACATGGTAGTATTAAAATGAGTTGCCCTGTTGAAGAGACTAACGACTCTGAAATCGAATTGTTTTTTAAAAGTTGTGAATTTGAATTTTCAAACAATGAAATTATTATTAAGAATCTGTACTCGAAAAATAATTACCCAGCAGTAATTTCTAATGAAACAAATTTACGATGAAACGACAGGTGATTTATGTGACTTTTGAGGAACGCTTTAACTGGGTTGATACCACAGAGGGACAAAAGTTTTATTATGATTGGATGAAAAAACTCTGTGATAAAGCGGGAGAAAAAATCAACACCAATATTCACATGATGGATAACGGAGAGTATTTTGTATACATTAAACCGTCTGAAAAAATGAAAGAATATTTGTTAAAGCGAAATCCAACTGTTGATTTTTCTTCTGATTCTACCAGAGTAAAAATTTACTTTACTGTAAAAAATACAATCATTGCACAACTGAAAATTATTGTCCGAAGATACGAGAAAGGGTTGTATGATGGTATCCCATTGATTACTCTTTACGAAAGTGTTGAAGAAGCAATCGAAAAGGATATTGAAAAGAAGGTTCTTCATGCAGAAGAATATTTCTTTGAACATCATCCAGAATAATTTTCAAAAAATAAAAGAAAAATTTTATTAACCCCTTGACAAATTCTTATAATGGTGTTATACTTATCATTGTTAAGAAACAAAACATTTTATATATGCCTACACAGCAACTTCTAAGAAAGGCATAGAAAGGAATTTAATTATGTATAACAAGAATACTTCTAAGAAGAACGCTTCTAATAAGAAGGCTTGGGCTCCTCGTCCTGAGAAGCCTAACAAGACTGCTTCTAAGTCTCGTCAGGGCAAGTTCGTTGACCAGATGAAGCAGACTCGTAAGAAGCTGTATTATGAGAAGATTGAACTTCCTACTATGGACTCTAATCTGACTTTGACCGAGAACGGCGCTGTTGCATACAAGTCTTCTGGCTCCGCTCTGGTTGACATTAACTTCAAGATTTCCGCTATGCGTGAAATGGAGGAAGGTCAGATTGTCGCTTTGTTCCGTAAGGCTTATGCTGAGAATCCTCGTCTGGCTATGCGTTGGCTTGGCTATCTGATGGACATTCGTCAGGGTCAGGGTGAGCGCCGCTCTTCTATGGTTATCCTTAAGGATATGATGAAGAATGGTGGAGCTAAGATTGTGTCTCAGGTTATCGAACTCATTCCTGAGTATGGTCGCTGGGATATGATTTACAACTTCACTTCTAATCCCGTTACTTCTGAGACCATTAAGAAGATGCTTAAGCGTCAGGTTGCTCAGGATAAGATGAATATGAAGGCTGGTAAGCCCATCTCTTTGATGGCTAAGTGGCTGGATTCTGCTACCTCTCGTAGCAAGGAGACCCGTAAGAACGGTTTGTGGACTGTCCACGCTCTTGGTATGACTGAAAAGCAGTATCGTAAGATGCTGTCTGCTATGCGTAAACATATTGACGTTGTTGAGCGTAAGATGTCCTCTAACAACTGGCAGTCTATTGACTACGAGGCAGTTCCTTCTAAGGCTAACCTTAACTACAACAAGACCTTCTTGAAGCATGACGAAACTCGCCGTAGAGCTTATCTGGATGGCTTGACCCGTGGTGAAGCCAAGATTAATGCTTCTGTTACCAATCCTTGCGAGATTCTGAATAAGTATCATCAGATTTCTGGTTGGTACTCTAATCCTGATGCCGCGCTGGAAGGTATGTGGAAGGCTCTGCCCAATCTGATGGAGCCCAACAAGTCTATGCTCGTTGTGGCTGATGGTTCTGGTTCCATGCTGTCTCGTTGCGCTGGTAACATTACCTGTCTGGACGTTGCCAACTCTCTGGCAATTTATTGCGCTGACCGTGCTAAGGGAGCTTTTGCTAATAAGTACATTACTTTTAGCATGACCCCGAAGTTCGTTGAATTTGGCAAGGATTGGTCTCTCCAGAGAAAGATTAAGGAAGCAGAGCGTCATGACGAGTGTGCTAACACCAATCTGGAAGCTGTGTTTGACCTGATTCTCAAGACTGCTATTAGCAATCATTCTCCTCAGAGTGATTTGCCCGAAAACATTCTGATTATCAGCGATTGCCAATTTGACTCCATGTGCTCCGCTGGAGCAAGCAGGGACGGTTATGGTTGGCTTAGGAATGTGAAGGTGACTAAGAGTTTCATTGACGAGATTAAGGCTCGTTTCGAGGCTCATGGTTACACTTGCCCCAATCTGATTTTCTGGAATTGCATGGGGGCTGGTCGTACCACTACTTTCCCGATTACTCAGGATGACCGTGGCATGATGGTAAGCGGCTTCTCTGTGAATACTTTGAAGATGATTATGTCTGGCAAGACTGACCCTCTGTACGCTATCATGGATACCATCTGCAAGCCTCGTTATACTCCTTTTGAAAAGGCTCTGGCATAACAAGATAATAAAGAGAGGGAGAGAAATCTCCCTTTCTTTTTTTATAAAACTCTTGACAAGTAAAAATAGATGTGGTATATTAGAAATACAAAATAAAAGGAGATGCTATGATATGGGATTGAATTTTTTTGAGAAGCTAACAGACAAACAGCTTTTGGCTGTATACAATCAAGCACAACAGATGGAACAGAAAAATACAAAGAATGTAGAGATGAAGCTACAAAACCCGCTTTTCAAAAAGGCAGTAGATTTCTATGACCGTATTGTAGATACGCCCAATCGAGTAGCCCTTGACCAGTTGTATTGTGAAGCGGCGAGACGATGGGCGAATAATCAGATGATGAAAGCAAATTGACCACAAGATACAGTAGAAAGATTTTAAAACAACCACTACATATTGTGGTAGAAAAGGAAATAAAATGACTATTTTATCTGTCGTAGAAAAAACTTACAATCTGTTTTGGAATGATATGGATTTGCCCGGTGGACTTCTGATAATTGGTATAGCACTTGCCGTTACTGGTATTGCAATTTTATCAAACTATAGAATGGATGGATTTTTTGGTTTTATTCCTCTTATTTGTGGGATTTCTATTATAGGGACTCTTGTTTTTAATGGAAAGCAAGAAAAATATCAAGTCCCTTATAATACTTATGAAGTAACACTTGATGAAAGTGTAGCTTTTTTAGACCCTATTAACAAAGATTTTAAGATTGAGTCGAAAGAAGGGGAAACTTCTATTTTTACCGTAACTCCAATTTCTAAAACTGCCAAGGTTCCTACTTTCGAAATAGGAGAATATGTTAATACAAAGGAGTATGTAAACAATGAAAGTAATTAAGGAACCTACGAATACAATTACAACAGAAGAAACTTGTAAATCTTGTGGAGCCGTATTGGAATTAAATTCTTGGGACTACAAAAAGAAAACTTATGAGGATGAAGACCCTTTTGAGGATTATTGGCACACCATTACAAGAAAATGGTATATTTGTCCTTGTTGTCATGCTGTTAATGTTGTAGAAACAATTGTTGATGGAGTAAAATGTAAACAATGAAAATAATTAAGCATCCCACTAAAGCAATTACTACTGAAGAAACTTGTAAGAACTGTGGGGCTGTACTTGAATTGAACCCTTGGGATTATAAAGAAAAAACTCGTATTTATGGAGATATTACTGATTATTATTATTGTGAGGTCAAAAGAAAGTGGTATGTTTGCCCGTGTTGTCATGCAGTTAATATTGTGAAAACACTCGTTAATGGAAAGGAAAGCGATTCATGACGGTTAAAGAATATAATAATTTTTATATTAGATGTGGTAATGCTATCTGTTTCATTCGTAATTTAAGAGACATTCCAAAAAAGTTTCTGACTTCTGCGGGAGTATCTACTGAGATGGATAATTTTGGATTTGATAAAAACATGGAAGATTTGATTGTTAAAGCTTTGGAACTGTACCAAGACGATATGAAGAGCGAAATTGAAAGTGAGAAGTAAACTATGAGTTATGATATTACTTATCGAGTTCGTTGTCTTGAAAAACCTGATATTTGGGTAGATGTTGGTATGATTGATGCTAATATTACTTATAATGTTGGAGATATGATTCGTGCTTCTACTGGTCTTGAATGGAAAAATGATGAAGACAACGGACTTGTAAAAGATGTAATTCCTCATATTATTAAAGGACTCGAAGAGCTTGAAAAGCATCCTGAAAAGTATAAGAAGTATGAGTCTCCTAATGGTTGGGGAACAGTTGCTGGATGTAAGCGATTCTTTGCATGGTGTATCAGAGAATGGAGGGACTTTTGTGATGGATATGATACAAGAGAGTTAAAAGATATTGTCCATTTTTGGATAATTTAAAACTTATATATTAAGAGGGTGTGAAAAGTGAAGCTAAAACTTCTAATGTTCCTTGAAATTATTGTAGCTATTGTAGCGTTGATTTCTGGTATTGCTAATTTTTATGTCGGATTTGAAATTATAGGGACTTTAGACTTCTTTGGCGCTATTTTCTGTGTTTGGGCTTGGTTTTATAATTTTATTATGTTTAGAAAGCCTAAAGACAAAAAGACCAAAAAGGAATTGTAAATATGGAAGATATTAATAAAGGTGGAGTTCACGAGCTAAAAGAACTTACCGTTAGAGATTTAAAGAAGAATCTCGATTATATAAACGAAGATGATTTAAATGCTCGTGTTGTTATTACCTTAGATGAACCGTCTGTAGGTGGTAGAAAAGGCACTGGCATTATTATGGCTCACATGGGTTTTGATTGGGAAGACAATCAATTTAGAATTGAGCCTAAAGAGAAGCTATCTCGTAATACATTTTCTCGTGATACTCCTAAAGATATTAAAAAGTGGAGAGATGGGTATTTCTGTCCAAGATGCGATGGTTCTCTTATGAAAAAAGAAGTAAAGGAAAGTCGCTATTGCAGCCGTTGTGGACAGCGTTTTAGTGGCTTGGTTCATGATTATGATAAATGAAGAATATATCACCAACCCAAAAGATTTAAAAGGGAAAGACGAATGTATTTATCAGTTTGAAAGAGACGTAAACGAAACTCTTTGGTATCATTATCTTCAAGAAGCAATTAGAGATGGAGATAGTATTATTGAGACAAAATGTTTTGTAATCCGTCCTTATTGTTGGGATGATAAAAAACCAGAGTTAAATAGTTGGCATTTTTGGCATAAAGGTTCTAATTTTAAGCTTCAATGGTATAAATATCCTTTGCGTGACCCCATGGTTAATTGGAAAATTACCCATGAAGAATTTTTAGATGTGCTAAAAGATTGTTGGAATTTTTGGGAGAGAGACCACGGCGGCATGAGTTATTATTCATGTTATAAGTGGTGGACTCGTATAAAGTGAGAAAGGAGATAAAATATGTCTGTACTCGGAACTGTAGCATTAATTGTGCTTGGTATTGTTGTTTGTTTCTTCATTTTTGTTCTTGGCGTTCTGTTAGGATATTATGCCTGTTATGCAAAAGCTTATGAAGAGGCAGAAGCAGACCATAAAGATATTACAGAAGGTCAGAAGAAACTAATTGAAGTTCTTAAAAGTCAGAATGTGGCTTATAAGAAGATGTTTGAAGAATCTTGTGATGTAGAAGTAACCAAGGACAAGGAGAATTGACAATGAATATTACGACAAATGAAATGGACAATTATTCTTTTAATCTAAAGAATTTTAAGGAACAGTTTACCAATGTTGAAATTGGAGATGTAAGTGATGGATACCATACTTTTAATGAGCTTTATCATCACAGAGCTGTTCTGTTTTCTATCATTTGCAATCAGAACGCTCGTTATGCTTGGAAGTCTAAGCTTCATGCTGATGGCACTATGTACGATAATATGTTTATTGTTGGCATGAATCTTCCCATTAAGGGTGCTCTTTATCCTGTTACTTATCATTATGATATTGAGCCGTATTGGGATATGTTTAACGTAAAGGAACTTGAGAGAGCGCCTAATTGGGATGGTCATACTCCTTGGGATGCGGTTGACCGTCTTGAACGTTTTTCTCAGGAAGTATCTAAAGATTCTTATTTGCAGATTTTCTAAAAATTTTTAAAAGAAATTTTTAAAAAACCATTGACAATTAGATTCTTATGTGTTAATATAAAGATGTTCCAAGAGGAACGGTTGCTAACATTACAGAAATTGTTAGTTAAAACTTAATATCTAATCGGCTGAGATGCCATTGGTCTTTACATTTTTGTTTCATATGTGGCCTCCAAAACATAATGTAACTCTTCCTGTTTGGTTATTGTATAGTATCCTTCCTTTCTTTTGGTAAAGACCAGACCTCCAAGGAATAAGAACTTGGAGTTAACAACTCCGACAAAGTTTCAGGAGACTAAGTTGGAGAGAGTCTTGGTAATTCTGTCTCGTAAGAATTGCAAAAACGACCTAAGAGGTTTTTGGGGAATTTTCTCTTAGGCAGGAGCGTGGTGAACTCCTGAGCTTATGGCTGATATGGAGATGGATATAGGACGGTTTTGAACGTTTAACGTCCGAGGGGAGAGAGAAGTGGTATACCTCTCTCCCTGCCATTAACATAAAACTCCGATAATCTTGTTTTATTTAAAGGTTGCAGTTAAATCAAAGCTAATTTGGGTTTCAAATGGGTGAATAACTGTCATGAATTAGCAGAGATTTAAACAAGATAATTATACCAAAGAGAAAAAGAGTGGGAGACAACACTCGTACCTGTCTACAGAATGGCTTGAAACGATACATAGTCCTCTGGGTAACAGCGAATAAAGTAGTGAATAAGCTGATTTAATTCTCTTAAACAAATTTGTAATCTTGTATAAAGGAAGATAAACGTAGTTTTTTATTCGGCTTCAAAGTTAATGCTTTGAGGTCTATTTTTATATATAGTGAGGTTATTTAATGGGTTAGTTAATTGATTTAACAGGGATGAAAATAGATTGGTTAACTGTAACAGGTCGAGCAGAAGACCATATTGCTAAAAATGGTCAACCTTTTACAATGTGGAATTGTGTTTGCAAATGCGGAAAAACCTGTGTTAGATGGGGAGCTAATCTCAGAGATAAAAAAGTATTTCATTCTTGTGGTTGTTATAATGCTAAAAGAATAAAAGAAGTACAATATATAAACAAAAAGGATTTTAATGAGTATGAAATTAACGACCAAGAGGTTAAAATTTTCAATGAAGATAAATCTGATTATGTTTTGATTGATTTAAAATGGTTAGACTATTTTAAAAATTTTCATCTGTGGAAAGATAGTGATAAAAGTTACTGGTATATTTTTAAAGACGGCAAAAATGTTCCTATCCATACTATTATAATGAAAAGTAAAGAAGTAGACCATAAAGATAGAAATTTAAATAATTGCAAAGAAGAAAATTTACGTCCAGTAACCCATCAACAAAATTGTTGTAATCGAAAAATGAGAAAAGACAATCAAATTGGTTATAAAGGCGTTAGAGTTCGAAAAGAGAGTTCTAAATTTAGAGCAATAGTAACGGCTAATGGAATAGACTACAATTTAGGGACTTATAACACTCCTGTAGAAGCAGCAAAAGCTTACGATACAGGAGCAATTCGCTATCACAAACAATATGCTCAAACAAATGTTAGTTTAGGATTATATAAGAATGGAGAAAATTTAGATATGAACAATTTTACAGATTATTTAGCTTAGAAGGTAAGAGAAAGTTCTCCTTATGTATCTAATTTAATTTATGATGAACATAATAGAGAAGAACATTGTGTTGAATTAATTGCTTCTGAAAACTATCCATCTGAAGCAGTTAGAGCCGCTTTAGCTACGCCTTTTTGTATGAAATATACCGAAGGCTATCCATCAAAAGAAGCCGTAGAAGAGTTTCAAAAAGATTTTCCAGATTATGTCCATACGGGAAATGTTGGACGTTACTATGGACGGACGAAATTTTTTGACTTACTTGAGCTTTATTGTCGTTATATGTGGCAACAAGTTTTTCACACCGATTATCATGTAAACGTACAAAGTCATTCGGGTTCTTCTGCTAATATGGAAGCCTACGCTGCTGTCCTTGAACCCGGAGATACAATTCTTAGTATGAGTTTAGCTAATCGGGGCCATTTAACGCATCGGGCACCCGTGAATTTTAGTGGAAAACTTTATAATATGGTTTTCTATGGCGTGGATAAAGATGGTTTTATTGATTATAAGGATATTTATAATAAGATTCTCGAATATAAGCCAAAAATGGTGGTTGTAGGAGCATCTGCTTATAGTCGTACTATTCATTATGACCGAATTCGAGAAATTATTGACAGAGCAGGAGAAAAGATTGACTTTACTCCTTATATGTTTGTAGATATGGCCCATGTCGCTGGTTTGATAGCTGGTGGCGTTCATCCTTCTCCATTTGGTTATGCAGAAATAATAAATTCTACTACCCAAAAATCCCTTCGTGGAAATCGTGGCGGTTTAATTTTCTGTAAGCCGGAACTTGCAAAAAAGATTGATTCCGCAGTATTCCCTTATGCTCAGGGTGGTTCCCTTATGAACGAAATTGCTGGTAAAGCAGTTACAGCAGAAGAAGCTTTGCGTCCTGAATTTAAGACTTATGCTCAGATGGTAGTAGCCAATGCAAAAGCCATGGCAGAAGAGTTCGTAAAGATGGGTTATGATGTTATAACAGGTGGCACAGACAATCATATGTTTCTGTTGGATTTCTCTAAGACACATTCCAATCTGACTGGTAAGATGGTACAGGATGAACTTGACAAGCATGGTATTACTCTTAACAAGAATTCTGTACCTAATGAAAAGCGTTCACCCATGCAAACCAGCGGAGTAAGAATTGGTACTCCCGCACAGACTACTCTTGGATATGGCCCTGATGATTTCATTAGAGTTGCACACAAGATTGATGAAATTATTAAAAACATGAAGTAATTTTTAATAAACCCTTGACAAAAGCCTTAATACCTGTTATATTGTATATAACAGATTAGGGCTTTTGCTCTATTAAAAGGAGTGTGTAATATGAACGTATTTGTTATTGAAGGCCAGCAGGGAAAAGCCAATGTAATGAAAACTCTTTTGTGTAGTTATGATTTTAACAATATTGATTTTGTTTTAGAAAATAGCGATGTTAATTTCTATAATGGGGTTCCACTTTATCATATCGGTTGGTATATGATTAAAAACAATACTGTACCTGACATTGTAAAGACAATTACCAATATTGCATCTTCACGTCAAGCACAAAATATCTTTATCTACACTAACTATCTTAGAAATAGTGAAATCATTAAAAATATGATTAAGATTTTTAAGATAGCTGAAAGCCCTCTTAATCATGTTTTTATTTTTTGTAGCCCCGATTTTGAATAAAAGGACGTTTTTATTATGAACTATGAATTTAAAGTTCTTGAAATTTCCGCTGATGATTACCCTAATGTTTCTCGTATTCGACCTATGAAAATAGGCGATACTCTTTGGGTAAATATTGATTCTAAGACGCTAAATCTCAAAGTTGGAGATATTTACCCAAAATACGACAGGCGTTTCAGAGTAATTAAGGTTTGGACTAATCTTACTTATGGGGAAAAACGTTGGTGGCAGTTTTGGAAAAAGACAATTCCCATGTCCTATATGCTTGAATATATTAAGGAGGACTAAATGGCTACTTTTGAAGAGCTTGATAAGCGTTATAACGAACTTGCTGTTGAGCGAGATGACGTGTGTGGTGAGTTGAATGACCTTAAGTATAAGTGGTATGATGCTTATATCGAAACGGATGAAGTTAAAGACAAACTTGGCAAGTGTTTTAAGGTAAAGGACAAGGAAACCTATTACAAGATTATTGCTCCCGCTCCTCTTAAAAGTGGTAGAGCTTTTGTTGATGTTTCAGAAAGTCATTGGATTTGTATTATTACAAACCACACGGGAATTGACAATTACAGTCCAGCAACGCTTTCAGATATTGTTCCTATTAAGATAGAAACAAAATATATTCCTTTTGGTTCAAAGTATTTCCGTGATGAAGAAATTACTCCCGCTCAGTTTGATGAAGCTATGGGAAGCAATCTTGAAAAGCTCAAAAATTTTATCAATAACAAGATTATTGATGGAAAAAATAATCCTAAAGCAGAAATGCTTTTTCATTTTTAATTAAGGAGAGAAGATTTATGTCTCGTTATAGTAGTAGTGGTAGCGCTGGCTCCACTGGTTTGGGCGTTTTGGGCGTCCTTGAGGTCATTTTTGTTGTCCTTAAGTTGCTCAAGTTGATTGATTGGTCTTAGTGGGTCGTTCTTATTCCTTTTTGGATTGACCTCGGTATTGCCGCTTTAATTATTATTTGTGCAATTATTATTGCACTACTTGATAGGCACGAGTAAAGGAAGTAATTATGAGTACAATTCTTTTTGTAATTGGTTTCTACCTGTTAGTAGGTGGAACAGTATCTCTTACATTGTATTATGATAACCCTTACATCTCAGATAAGGATGGTATTGAGGGACTTTATGTGGCTCTACTGTGGCCTTACTACCTTATTAAGTACATTATTAAACAGCTTAAGAAGTAACTAAAATGTAAAATGAAAGAAAAAGATAGATATTTTTATTCTAACTGTTTCATTGAAATGGTTAAGGCAAAACTTAAGAACCCAAAAGTGAAAATTATGTACTTACCAGCTTTCTTAAACGAAGTTCCATGTCCTCATTGGATGTGGCTCGATGAAGAAGGAGAACATGATTTTCATTATCGAGGGAAACTGCCTTGGTATAAATGGTTTTGGCATAAGGGACATATTAGAACTGTTCATAGAGGATGCTACAAAGGATGTATGTCTCAAATGATTGAGAGGAAATACTATGAATCATAATGTGTTTTTTATCACAACGATTGACGTTATGGAAAAGGATGATAAAGGAGCTTTTACTTGGCGAACTCCGGGTTTCCGTTATTCTTTAGAAGAAGCTAAAGAAGTAGTAGAAAAAAATATGTGTGATATTTTTGAATATTGCTATAAATATGCTGTAATTGAAGAGCTTGAACCTTATTTATACCCTGAACGCAGAAATGTTTGGTGGTATAAATGGGATAACGAAAAGGAGCAGTATTGTCCTATTGAAAACAATGATACTATCGAAATTCTAAATGAAATGTTCGGTGGAAAGATTGTAGAAATTGGTTAAGGTAGGTAACTATGGTTAAGACTTATACTCTTAAAGAAATTCCTCAGCTTGAAGCAATTCAGTGGTGGGGTGAAAATTTTGATGAAGTGAAAGAGTTTCTTGGAGACAGATATATTGAAGTTAAAGAATTGTTTCCGAGAGATGAACTAACGCCTGAAAAACTGGATTTTTTGATTCATAAAGCTTACAAAGGGTGCTGTGATGATGAAAATCGTTCTCAGATTATTTTCTCGAAAGTCCCTTGGCATACAGAAGATAGGCAGTATCGTACTGTATTGTATTATGGATGTTGGTTGTATCGCATGACTGATTCCGAGGTACTTTATACCGCTATTCCAGCAGAATTTGAAGACCGTTTTAAACCTGTGGAGGAGTAAAAACAATGGAAAAAATACTTTGTGCGGCTATTTGGTTTAAGGATGGAAAAGAACCAGACCTGTTTGCCCCTGTAAATATTACCGAGGGTTTTGTAATTTCAGGATGGAGACATGGAGCTATTCTACGAGTTGGTGATAGACTTAATATTTCTCCTAAAAATAGTGTACAAGGTTTTTTAACGTCTGAAAATCGTTTCCTTGACAGAAAAGAAGCAAGAGAACTGGTAGTAACAACTGGACAGTGTAATCCAGAATTCCCAGATGAATTATATTCGGAGGATTTATACTGATGAAAGATTTGTTGTGGAGAATTAAGCATTTCTTTGAAAAGCTGTTCAACAAGGGATATACCAAAGAAATGAAAGGTGTCCTTGATAGGACTGCATTTTTGATTAGAAGGTCGCAATGGAGCTATAAGACTTGGGCGAAAATGCTTGGTTGTGATGAAAGAAAAATTCGAAAGATTGCACATAAAAAGATTATTTTATCTTATCCTACTCTTCAGAAAATCGCTAAGTTCTCTGGCGTTGAAATGCACTGGCTTTTGACTGGTAAGGGTAAAAAAGAAATTTAATATTCTATTGACATCTTCTTTTAAATATGCTATTATACAGTTACAGTAATTGATATGATACATATTTGAAGGGAGATGTTTTTATGTATGTTAACAACAAGCACAATGTAATCGGAGCAAGTCGTATTCGACTGACTTTCCATTCTAAGGATAGAAGCCTTGAAAGACTCGGAATTGAGTCTGACCAGCAACTAAGAACAATGGCGGCTTCTGCAAGAAATAAAGGTTATAATATTGATGCTCTTACTATTCGTAATTACGAGCATCTCGGAATTTCTTATGAAGAGCTCGTAAGTGTTAAGCGTCAGTTTAGGACTCGTACTAATTCTGAACGAATTTATCTTCATAAGGGCTTCGTTTGGGTGTTTGCTGGCAAGGATGCTTGCGTTCTTAAAACTGTAATCAAACTGAGAATTATTCCCATTAAAAAAAGAAAGTAAAGGAGCTTAAATATGTCTAAATTTGGAACGGTTTATGAAATCAATCTCAAAACAAGAATGAAGAATCTTTACCCAGTGATTTATGAAAACATGGATTATTATGTTTGTAAAGTACATGGATGTAATGATATTAAAATTTTTCGCAAAACCTCTTTTGGCTACAATGCCAGTAGGTCTGTTGTTACTTACGCAACCTTCAAAAAAGATTACGAAGAAGATAAATATTCTAATTGGGACACCCCCATTTTTGTTTTTGTAAAAACTGGAGAACCCGCCTGTTTTGAGCCTTTTATGGAAATGACTGCTGAAGAACACCGTCTTGAAATTCTTGAAAGAAATCTTAATGGAGCAAAAAACAATCTTAACAGAGCAATCTCCAATCTTAAGTATAATGAAAAGTGCGTTGAAAATGCTAAAGAAAGAGTAAAAGCTCTTGAAAAAGAAAAGGCCAATATTGAAAAAATTATGCAGGAAAAGAAATTGAAGCGGGAGAATTAATCATGCCTAATCTTGGAACTGTTTATGAGTTAAACCTTAAAAAGAAAACTAAACTTTTTTATCCCGTTGTTTTCAAAAACGATAAATACTATGTTTGCAAGGTGCCAGAATCTTCCAATGTTATTGTTTTTCATAAAGCTCGTACAGACGGTCTTTATTATAAGGAAGAGGATATAAATGTTATCCCATATTCCATTTTTAAAGAAAGATATGAAAAAGGGAAATACATAGAAAGAAGCAGCAGAATCCTTGTATTTGTTCAAAAAGGTGAACCAAAATTATTTGAACCTCTTATGAAGACAACCCCGGAAGAGAAAAGACTTGATTCTCTTGAAAAAATTATTGCAAAGACAGAATATGAAATTTATTTAAAAACGGATAAATTTAATCATCTTAAAAACGACCTTGAAGATGCAACGAGCAATTTGAAAGCCTTTAAAAGAGAGCAAGAAAGTCTAAGAGAAATCGTAAAGAAACAAAAAATAGAAATGATGAAGGAGAATTAACTATGGCAACCGCTTATGTTGTTAAAGGATATGGAAAAGGCTATGTTGCCATGAACCCTTGGCGTTATACTCAGGTTTCGGCTGAAGCCACTTCTTTTTCTAAGATTCCTGCGGCTGTTTCTTTTATCCGACTTAATCTTCCTAAGATGTTTCAAGAAGATAAATTCTGTGTCGTTAAAAGAACAAGTGGAGCGGTTGTTGTGACAGACCTTGCGTATGATGCTAAAGCTGTTCTTAAATCCTCTGGTGGACAAGTGGAAAATAATTCTACTACCGTTAAAGGAAAAAGCAGAATGTATTACAAGGTCGAACAGCAGTTTGAAGATAAGAAAAACTCTTTAAAAGCATTTATTGATTCCATGGATGATTCTGGAACGCTTTCAATGGAAATGTCTCAAATCGACAAAGAACTTGAAGATATGAAACATTATATTGAGTTTTCCTGTCTTAACGCCGCTGATGGTTATAAAGCCTTTAAGAAGATGCAAGATATTCTGTTGAAGCGTAGAGCGATTAAAGATAAGATGAATTTTGCTCAAGTCCTTGAACAGAGAAAGATTGATAAACCATCTTTACAGGCTGTTCTTACTTATTTGGAAAACATGGGCAATAGAAGTTATGAAGTTCGTGCAGACACAGGACTTTTTAGTGACTTGACTGATATTACTCCAAATAAATAATTTAATAAACCATTGACAAACTCCCTTTGTTATGATATATTTAATATATCAAATGAAGGGAGTTGTTTTTATGACTACTAATAATTCTAACTATAAGACCGTTATGGGACTGCTGACCGTTGCTGTTACCGTGCTGAATCTGATTGAGGTTTATCGTACTGGTAGTATGGGGTATGCCGTTTATACTGGTGCTTTGGCTTGTTTTGCTACTTATTATATTAGTAAGGATTGATGGAATATGACTAATTTTTCAGATAAAATTGACATGAATAAAATCAAGAAAAACACTGACGAATATGTTTTAGATATTTCCAAGGAATTTCTTGATTGTATGAACTGGGATGACACTAAACTTGATGATAAGGTTACTGTCAGAGAAGCCATGAAGATGTTTGGTTTTATGATGGCTAATCTTATGATGACTATTAACGCAGATTTTGAAACATTTTGTTCTGGCCTTGGTGCTTTGGGACAGCGTTCCAAACAGTTGGAATATGAAAACATAAAGAATCTTTATTTTATTACAGCAATGCTAAAACTTGGTTCTAATTGGAAAGAAATTTATAAACAATACTCAGAGGAATTTGATGAACTTAACAAAAACGAAAAAATTAACGAAGATGCTTCTGTTGAAGTTGAAACCGAGGCAGAAAGCGAAGAAGAAAAATAATGGCAGAATACAAAAAGAATACTCGATGCCCTATTTGTGGACGAAATACTTATAAGGAATTAGTCTATAGTGGGCCATTGGGAATTGAAGAAGAACATGATGAATGTTCGAACTGTGGATATTATTATTCTTTTACTTATGGTAACTCTATAGAAGAAATTGGAAAATACACTGTAGCTTGGAGCTACGATACTCCGTTTTATCCATTGTATAAGCGCCTTAGCAAACTTGAAAAAATTGCTAAACGAAATTACAAAAAGTATAATAAAAAGACAACCGATTATACAGAACGTATTGGCTTTTATTATGGCAAAAACAATATAAGAAAGACCAATGATGTTCTTTATCTTATTTAATTGGAGGGCATAATGATTCAAGATTTCAGCACTGCTGTTGTAGAATTGAAGCACTTCTCATATCCAGAAGATTTTGACGAAGATTGCCGTTTTGCTTGTGACTTTTTTAATTCAGTAGGACTTAAAACCAAGTATTCCTGTAGTGGACATGGAATTGATGAATTTTGTATTATCTTTGATGATTCAGTTGAAAGTTATTTAATCGAGCTTTTTCAACTATATGCTTTTGACAAGCATCCTCTTGGACGATTCGTTATGTGGAAGAGACTTGTTCACATTAATGGTAAAGATTACTATTGGAACAACTGGATGTATTGCATGAACGCTGGCTTTAAGAATCTTGATGTTAGAGCGCAACGAGAAATTCGCAATATTACAACAACAGTCACTAAAGACGTTCTTTCGAATAAACTTGAGGAATACCTTGGTATGGTTCTTAACTGTCTCTTATACACATCTGACGCTGCCGAC